>Ga0075434_100000004_pt1 | contig 112839 bp, 109 predicted proteins | sample RhiMethybrSRZTD3_FD_75298 | JGI IMG/M metagenome (GOLD analysis project Ga0075434, IMG submission 75298) | Populus rhizosphere microbial communities from Tennessee, USA - Rhizosphere MetaG P. TD hybrid SRZTD3 | ecosystem: Host-associated > Plants > Roots > Rhizosphere > Soil | place: USA...
TTCCTGCACCGTGCCGCTGCCGTCGAGCTCGAGCACCGCGATCGGCGCGCGCTCGGCGAAGAGCGCGAGCTTGCGGCCGCTCGCCTCGACCTGGCGGCGCGCTTCCTCGAGCTCGACCAGCTGGCGCTCGAGGCGCTGGTTGAGCACGCGGTAGTCCTCGGTCAGCCTGCCGTAGGCGCGCCGCAGGCGATAGCCCTCGAGGAACACGCCGTTCAGGCGGTAGGCGATGGCCACCGTCGCGCCGTAGAAGAGCGGAATCAGCAGCGCGATCTCGGCGAACAGCCGGTTGCCGAACGTGGCGAGCACGTAGGTGAAGGGCAGGGCAATCGCCGCCGCGTAGGCGGCGAACACCGGCCAGGAAGCGGCGTACATCGGGATGCCGCCCGAAATCACTCCCGAGAGCAGGAAGGCGAGGAATACCTGGCGCTCGTCGGCGTGCGACGGGAAGAACACCGCCGCGGCGAAGCCCCAGGTCGCGCCGGCGGCGAAGGCGCCGATGCCCAGCCAGCGCAGCCACTGCGCCGCCTGATCGATCTTGTGCGGCTCGCGCCGGTAGCCTTGATAGAGCACGGCGTGCAGCGCCACCACTACCACGAGCAGCGTGCCCCAAAAGAGCACCAGCTCGATGAAGCGGCCCTCGCGCAGCTCGACCGCGGCGATCACGCCGATGGCGAGCGTGGCCACCATGCCGAGCGGCAGCTGGCTGTAGAGCTGCTCGACGCGGTCGGCGAGCACCAGCCGCGGGTCGGCACGGTCGCGGATGTCCGCGGTGATGCCGGCAGCGGCGCCGAGCTCGGCGCTTCCGTTCGCTAGGTTGGTCATGGACGCGAGGCTGAACCCCCGCGCCAATTCTAAAGGCTTATCAGAAGGTCCTGCCGTTGCGTATTACACCCACCGCCACGCCCTCGATGGCGAGCGCGTCGCGCCGCAGATCGATCTCGATCGGCTCGAACTCGGGGTTCTCGGCCTCGAGCAGCACCGCGTTGCCGCGCCGGCGCAGGCGCTTGACCGTCACCTCGTCGCCCAGGCGCGCGACCACGATCTGGCCGCTGCGCGCTTCGGGCGTGCGGTGCACGGCGAGCAGGTCGCCCTCGAGGATGCCGGCATCGCGCATCGACATGCCGCGCACGCGCAGCAGGTAGTCGGCGCGCGGCGTGAAGAGATTGGGGTCGATCTGGTAGCGGCCGGCGACGTTCTCCTCGGCGAGGATCGGCGCACCGGCGGCGACGCGCCCCACCACCGGCAGCTCGAGCAGCCGGCCGAGCGCCCGCGTGCCGGAACGGCCTTCGCGCAGCCGCAGGCCGCGCGAGGCGCCCGAAGAGATCTCGAGCGCACCCTTCTTCTCCAGCGCGCGCAGGTGCTGCTCGGCGGCATTGACGGAGCGAAAGCCCATTTTCTGCGCGATTTCGGCGCGCGTCGGCGGATAGCCCGACACCTCGGTGAGCTCGCGCACCAGGCGCAGGATCTCGGCTTGCCGCTCCGTCAGGGCTTCCATGACTGGCATTATATACAGTATGGGCGAGTTCAGAGCAAATCGCGCTGCGGCGGCACCTCGTCCGAAGGCTCGACCAGCGCCGCATCGTCGTTCTCCGGCCGGTTGACGCGCGCGCTGACCGGATGCGCTTGCATCCGATCCGCGGCATAGGGCTTGAGCAGGTTCTTCGCGTTTCCTTCGCCCAGCCAGGCGTCGTAATCCCCGGTGGCGATGATGAGCGGCATGCGGTCGTGGATCGACTGCACCAGCGCGTTCGGCGCGACGGTGATGAGCGACACCGTGTGCTGCCCGTTCCAGAACGCGCGCACGCCGGCGAGGCCGAACAGCGCGCCATCGGCCGGGCGCATGTACCACGGGAGCTTGCGGCCGGCGATCGATTTCCACTCGTAATACCCGCTCGCCGGCACCAGGCAGCGCCAGCGGCGGAACGCCTCGCGGAACGCGGGCTTCTCGTCGATCGTCTCGGCGCGCGCATTGGCGAGGCGCCCGCCGAGCCCCCAATGATTGAGCCCGGCCACGCGCCGGCCGTCGCGGCCGAGGCGAACCGCGAGCACGTTCGTGCCGGGGCAGACGTTGTAGCTCGCCTTGTACTCGGGAAGCGCCGCGAGGCCGAACTGCAGCGCGACGACCTCGGGCTGCGCGTGGAGCGCGTAACGGCCGCACATGGAGCGAAGGTTACAATGGCCTCAGGATGATCATCCAGTCGCTGCTCGACACCGACCTGTACAAGTTCACGATGATGCAGGTCGTGCTGCACCATTTTCCCGGCGCGCAGGTCGAGTACAAGTTCAAGTGCCGCACGGCAGGCGTCGACTTCCGGCCGTACCTCGACGAGATCCGCGCCGAGCTCGCGGCGCTCGGCAGCCTGCGCTTCCGCGACGACGAGCTTGTCTACCTGCGATCGCTGCGCTTCATGAAGTCGGACTTCGTCGACTTCCTGGGCCTCTTTCATTTCAACGACAAGTACGTGCACCTCGCGCAGGGCGAGCAGCCCGGCGAGATGGACATCACCATCCGCGGGCCCTGGCTGCACACCATCATGTTCGAGATCCCGGTGCTCGCCATCGTCTCCGAGGTGTACTTCCGCCGCAGCCAGCCGCGCCCGGACCTCGACGAAGGCCGCCGCCGGCTGAAGACCAAGATCGAGCTGGTGCGCAAGGTGGAGCGCGAGCTCGACTTCAAGATCTCCGACTTCGGCACGCGGCGCCGCTTCTCGCTCGCCTGGCAGGAGGAGGTGCTGCAGACCTTCAAGCGCGAGGTGCCCGAGTACTTCGCCGGCACCTCCAATGTCTGGTTCGCGATGCGCAACAACATGACGCCGCTCGGCACCATGGCGCACGAGTACATGCAGGCCTGCCAGGCGCTCGGCCCGCGCCTGCGCGACTCGCAGACCTTCGCCTTCGACAAGTGGGCGCAGGAGTACCGCGGCGACCTCGGCATCGCCGTCGCCGACACTTATGGGACGGAAGCGTTTCTGCGTGACTTCGACATGTACTTCTGCAAGCTTTTCGACGGCGCGCGCCACGACTCGGGCGACCCGTTCAACTGGGGCGAGCGCATGATCGCGCACTACCGCAGGAACCGCGTCGATCCGCGCACCAAGAGCCTGATCTTCTCCGACCAGCTAACCGTGCCGATCGCGATCGAGATCGCGCGGCGCTTCCATGGCCGCGCGCTCACCGCCTTCGGCATCGGCACCAACCTGACCAACGACCTCGGCTACGAGCCGATCAACATCGTCATCAAGATGACCGAGTGCAACGGCCAGCCGGTGGCCAAGGTGTCGGACTCTCCGGGCAAGACGGTGAGCAAGGACGCCGGCTACCTGCGCTACCTGCGCCAGGTCTTCGGCCTGGAGCCGGCCGAGAAAATCTGAGCCCGTCGCGCACCGCGGGCGCGGTGCTCGCAACCTGCTTCGCGCTCGCCATGTTCGGGCGGGGGCTTGGCGATACCTACGCCGTGTTCCTGCTGCCGCTCGAGCGCGACTTCGGCTGGACGCGCTCGCAGACCACCGGCGTCTATTCCGTCTATCTGCTGGTTCACGGCTTCACCGCCCCGATGGTGGGCTTCGTCTTCGACCGCGTCGGCCCGCGCTGGGTCTACGGCGCCGGCCTTGCCTGCATCGGCGGGGCCTTCTTCCTCGCGAGCGGGATCGCCAGCCTGTGGCAGTTCTACGCCTTCATCGGCGGCCTGGTCGGCATCGGCGTGAGCCTGAACGGCATGGTGCCGGCCTCGGCGCTGCTTTCGCGCTGGTTCCGCGAAAGGCTGTCCACGGCGATCGGCATCGCCTATTCGTCTTTCGGCCTCGGCACGCTGCTTCTCGTGCCGCTCGCCCAGCACCTCATTGCCGAGTACGACTGGCGCGGCGCCTACCGCGTGCTCGGTGGCGCGCTCCTCGTCCTCGCGCCGCTCGCGATGCTGCTGTTGCCGTGGCGCACGTTTACCGCGGGCAGCCCGGCCCACCGGCCGGGGAGAGCGAGGACGGGAGAAGGCTGGACCGTGCGCCGCGCGCTGGCGAGCCCGGTGTATTGGGGGCTCACGCAGGTGTTCTTTTTCACCGCCGCCGGCATGTTCTGCGTCCTCGTCCAGCTGGTCGCCTTCCTGATCGACGCGGGCTTCTCGCCCCTCACCGCCGCCAGCGCCTACGGCGCGATCGGCATGATGTCGGCGATGAGCGTGATGGGCAGCGGCTTCACCTCGGATCGCTTCGGATACCGGCAGGTGGTCAGCGCGAGCTTCGTCGGCACGGCGAGCGGCATGGCGATCCTCGTCCTCATCGCCTTCGCGCCGGCGCCGTGGCTGCTCGTGCTGTTCGTGCCGGTCTTCGGCCTGTGCATGGGCGTGCGCGGCCCGATCGTCTCGTCGCTCGCCTCGCGCTACTTCGCCGGCCCGCAAGTCGCGACCATCTACGGCGGCATCTACGCCGCCAACGCCATCGGCGCCGCGTGCGGCTCCTTCGCGGGCGGCCTGCTGCACGACTTCACGGGCGGCTACAAGGTCAACCTTGTGCTCGCGCTCGCCTGCATCGGCATCGCGACGACGCCGTTCTGGACGGTGCGCGCGCTGCGGGAATACCGCTAGATCGCGGCGTGCGCCGAGGCGATGGCGCGCAGCCGGCGCGCGCGCTCGCGCTCGTCGCAGCCGCGCAGGTCGGCGGCGCCGAGCTCGGTGACCACGACGCCTGCCTCGCCCGCGGCAAGCGTCGCCGGCCCGGACAGCTGCGCGACCAGCCGCGAGGCGGGGATGAGCACGAGCGACACCCCGCCCGGGGAGCGGTTGGCCGCGGCGACGAAATCCGGGGCGCCGCCGATCGCGCCGACGTAGCTCCCGCCCGCGATCTCGCTGTTCACCTGGCCGGCGAGGTCGACCTCGACCGCGGAGTTGACCGCGACGAAGCGCTCCAGCCTGGCCAGAATTTCGCTTCCGTGAGTATGCTCGGAAGAGCGCAAGCGGATGCGTTCATTCCCGCGCGCGAAGTCGAAGAGGCCCGGGCCGCCGATCAGCATCGCGCAGTCGGCGTGCATCACGGCGCCTTTGCGCGCCAGCGCGGCCACACCGTCGCCGATCGTGCCCGAGTGCACGCGCAGCCCCTGGCGGCCCTCCAGGAACGGGCATATGGCCTCCGGGAGCGAGCCGATGCCGAACTCGAGCGTAGCGCCGTCGGGTACGAACGCGGCGCCGTGGCGGCCGATCGCGGCTTCCAGAACGCCCGCGGGTCGGTTGCGGGGCCGCGCCGGAGCTCGGGAGCTCTCGACCAGGAGGTCGAAGTCCGCGGCGCGGAGGACGCGCTCGCCGTGCGTCCAGGGGACCTGCTGATTCACTTCGCCGACGATCGCCCGGCAGACCTCGAGCGCGGGGATGAGATAGTCGGCGGCGAGGCCGAGGCTGTACTCGCCGCGCGCGTTCGGCGGGCTGACCTGCAGGAGGAGCACGTCGGCGCCGATCTGTCCCGAGCGGATCAGCGGCGCGAGCCGGGAATAGGGCACGCGCAGCACGTCGAGCACGCCCGCGTCGGACAGGGCCCGGTTATGGCCGATGCCGCCATAGGACGCGAGTCGCAGATGGTCGGCATGCGCCGGCTGCACGATCCCGGAGTAGCTCGCGCCGAGGAAGAGGCGACATCCCGAAAGCGCCGCGCGCTGCGCCACCAGCGCCTCGAGCAGGGTCTGCGGCTCGGCGCACGCCTGGCCGCAGACGATGGCGTCGCCCGCGCGCACGACGCCGGAGAGCCGGACCATCTAGCGGTCGAGCTCCTGGTCGTCGTAGGACGCCGGGTCGGAGATCGGCTCGATGTGGGTGAAGATCGCCGCGCTGGGCACCATCGAGCGCATGCGCGACTCGATCTCCTCCGAGAGCTGGTGCGCGTGCTTCACGGTCCAGTCATCGGGCACCAGCAGGTGGAACGAGACGAAGCGGCGCGCGCCGGCCTGGCGCGTGCGCACGGCATGGAACGAGACGCCGTAGCGGCGCGAATACTCCTCGATGAGCTTGGCCACCTCGCGCTGGTCCTCGGTCGAGATCGCCTGATCGAGCAGGCCGCGCACCGAGCGGCGCATCAGGCCGAAGCCGGTCCATACGATGTGCGCCGACACCGCGAGCGCGATCAGCGGGTCGAGCCGCAGCCAGCCCGTCACATACACCAGCGCCACGCCGACGATCACCGCTGCCGAGGTCCAGACATCGGTGAGCAGGTGGCGGCCATCGGCCTCGAGCGTGATGCTCGAGTGCGCGCGTCCCGCGCGCAGCAGCACCAGCGCGACGCCCAGGTTGATCGCCGAGGCCGCGACCGTCAGGCCCAGGCCGATGAAGGGCATGTCGAGCGGCTGCGGAGCGACGAGGCGCGGGATCGCCGCCCACAGGATGCCGGCCGCGGCGAGGACGATCAGCGCGCCCTCGATGCCCGCGGAGAAGTACTCGGCCTTGGAGAAGCCGTAGGGATGGTCGGCGTCGGGCGGCGTCGCCGCGAGGCGCAGCATCGACAGCGCAAGCAGGGCGGCGGCGAGGTTGACGATCGACTCGAGCGCATCCGAGAGCAGGCCGACGGAGTCGGTCAGCCTCCAGGCGAGCGCCTTGAGCGCGATGGTCGCGATGGCGGCCGCGACCGACAGCCAGGCGTAGCGCTCAAGGCGCATAAGCGCGATAGAGGCGCATCAGCCAGCCGGGCTCGGCGGCCGGGAGGCTTCGCGTGCCCTCCCAGGCGAGCTCGGCGAGGGCGACGTGGGCCGGGGCCCCGGCCGAGGCGATGAAGTAGCGCACCTGGAGCGCGCCGGGGATCTGCAGCTCTCCGACCGGAGCCTGCGCCGCCACGAGGAGCAGTGCCTTGGCGAGCGGATGCGGGTCGGCCTCGCCGGGGGAAACCTGCTCGCAGGCCCAGCGCCTGAACACCACCGTCTTGTCCAGGCAGCGGCGCGTCCACGGGGTAGCTGCCTCGAAACGCGCCAGGTATTCGGGCGAAGCCAGCACCGCAGAGGAATCGAGCTCGTAGGTGGCGAGGTAGCGACCTTCGCCCGGCGCGACGTCCGCCACCCAGCGCAGCGCCGAGCGGAAGCCGGTAATGGCCAGGCGCTCCTGCAGGTGCTCGGTGTCGTACCAGGCGTTGAACTCCTCCTCCATGGGGGCGGGCGGCTCGGTCATGGTCAGCAGGAGGCCGCGGCGGCTCATGCGGGACGGATGCGGCCCTTCTCGATCTGGTAGGCGCGATCGACCCGTGCCGCGGCGAAGCGCTCGTTCTGCTCGCAGACGAGGAGCGCGAGACCGGCGCGCTTGAGCTCGCCGATCGCCAGCGCCATCTGGCGCACCACGAGCGGGGCGAGACCCTCCGAAGGCTCGTCCAGCAGCAGCGCGAGCGGGTTGCCCATCAGCGTGCGAGCGATCGCCAGCATCTTCTGCTCGCCGCCGGAGATGCGTGCAGCCGATCGAAGTTTCATTTCGCGGAGGCCCGGAAACAGGCCGAAGACGCGCTCTTCATCCCACGCCGGCAGCCCGGCGCGCGGCGGCCGGCGGCCGACCTCGAGGTTCTCTGCCACCGAGAGGCCGGTGAAGATGCGCCGCTCCTCGGGCACATAGCCGATGCCCAGGCGCGCGATCTCGAACGGCTCGAGCCGCTCGATGCGGCGGCCGGCGCAGCGCACCTCGCCCCCACGCTCGATCAATCCCATGATGGCCTTGAGAGTAGTGGATTTTCCGGCGCCGTTGCGGCCTGAGAGCATGACCAGCTCGCCGGCGTGCAGCTCGAGCGCCGCGTCGAACAGCACGCGCGCCCGGCCGTAGCCGGCGACGAGGCTCTTGACCTCAAGCAGCGCCAAGGTAAACCTCCTGCACGCGCGGGTCGGCGCGCACCTCGTCGGGTCGCCCGGCTGCGATGACCTCGCCCGCGTGCAGCACAATGACGCGGTCGGCATGGCCGAACACCACGTCCATGTCGTGCTCGGTAAAGAGCACCGCGACGCCTGCGCGCCGGGCGAGCTCTCCCGCGAGCGCCATCAGCACACCGCGCTCCTCGGGCGCCATGCCCGCGGTCGGCTCGTCCATCAAAAGCAGGCTCGGCTCGTTGGCAATGGCGATCGCCAGCTCGACGCGCTTCAGGTCGCCGTAGGCGAGCAGCGCGCACGGCCGCCCGGCCTGCTCGAGCATGTCGACGCGCGCGAGGAGCGCGTCGGCCTGGGCGACGGCGAGCTGCGGCAGAGAGGCGAAGGGCGCCCAGAGCCGGCGCTGGTGCGATGCCAGAGCGAGCTGCACGTTCTCGCGCACCGTCATCGAGCCGAAGGTGGCGGTGATCTGGAAGGTGCGCCCCACTCCCTGGCGCCAGATGTCGCGCGGCGCTTGGCCGGCGATCGGCCTTCCGTCGAGCTCGATGGCCCCGGCGTCGGGGGCGAGCTGGCCGTTCAGCAGGTTGAAGCAGGTGGTCTTGCCGGCGCCGTTCGGGCCGATCATGGCGACGAGCTCGCCCGAGGAAACGCTGAAGGACACGTTCTGCAGCGCGCGTACGCCGCCGTAGCTCTTCGAGAGGTTGCGCACCACGAGCGCGCTCATCGTCTGAGCAGCACGAGCACGAGGATTACCGCGCCGATGGCCGCGTGCCAATAGGCGAATTCGCGCGACAGCGTGTCTTGCAGCCAGGTGAAGAGCGCCGCGCCCCAGGCGGGCCCGGTGAGCGTCTGCACGCCGCCGAGCAGCACCATGACGAGCGCGTCGACCGAGCGGCCAACCGAAAGCGTTTCCGGCGAGATCGAGCCCTTGGAGAACGCGTACAGCGCGCCGGCGACGCCCGCGGCGAGGCCGGCCGCCATGAACGCAACCCATTGCACACGGCGCACGTCGATGCCGATCGCATCGGCGCGCAGCGGCGAGTCGCGCCCGGCGCGCAGCGCGTAGCCGAACGGCGAGCCAAGCACGCGCCAGAGCAGCGCGATGGCGGCGGCGCAGACGGCGAGCGCGAGGAAGTAATACGCCGTCTTGCCGGCAAGCCACGCCGCCGGCCAGACGCCGATCAGGCCGTTCGAGCCCCCTGTCACGCTGTCCCACTGGAACGCCACCGACCAGGCGATCTGCGCGAAGGCGAGCGTGAGCATCGCGAGGTACACGCCCGAGAGGCGCACGCAGAACCAGCCGAACACCGCGGCCGCGGCGAGCGATAGCAGCGGCGCGAGCGGCAGGGCCGCCTCCATCGGGACGTGCCCGCGCAGGAGCAGGAGAGCGGCGCCATAGGCGCCGAGGCCGAAGTAGGCGGCGTGGCCGAAGGAGAGCAGGCCGCCCGGCCCCATCATGAAATGCAGGCTGACCGCGAAGAGCGCGAAGACGAGCACGTCCGTGAGCAGGATCAGCGTGTATTCGCCGCTCGCTATTGGAATCAGAAAGAGAAGGATCACCAGGGCGGCGAGGAGGAGGGTGCGCCGTCGTTGCAGCGCCGGGAGTGGCGGCTCGAGCGTCGCCGGCCCGCGCGGCAGGACGGCAGGCCTGCCGAGCAGGCCCCAGGGGCGTGCCACGAGCACCACTGCCATGACGACGAACTCGATCGCGAGCGTCAGCTTGGAATAGCCCAGGCCGATGGCGAAGGCCTTCACTTCGCCGATCAGCAGCGCGGCGAGGAGCGCCCCCGGGATCGATCCCAGGCCGCCCACCACCACGACGACGAACGCGTCGGAGATGGTCGCCAGGTCGATCTCGAGGGTTGCCGGCTCCATCGGGATGGCCAGCGCGCCGCCCAGGCCGGCGAGCAGCCCGCCGAGGGCGAACACCCCGGTGAAGAGCCAGCGCTGGTTCACGCCCAGGGCACCGGCCATCTCGCGATCCTCGGTTGCGGCGCGGACCAAGACTCCCCAGCGAGTGCAAGCCAGCAGCAGCTGCAGCGCTGCGAAGACCGCCGGACCAATGGCGATCAGCAGCAGCTCGTATCGCGGAAAGCGCCCGCCGGCGATCTCGACCGCGTCGCCGAATCCGGGCGCGCGCGGCCCGAGCATGTCCTCGGGGCCCCAGGCCCAGAGGGCGAAGTCCCGGACGATGAGCACGAGGGCGAACGTCGCCAGGAGCTGCAGCAGCTCGGGCGCCTTGTATAGGCGACGCAGGACGCCGATCTCCGCCAGCGCAGCGAGGAGGGCGACCGCGGCGGCGGCGAGGGGCACGCTCGCCCAGAAGCCGATGCGCGGGGCGAGCCATACGGCGAGGTACATGCCGAGCATGTAGAGCGAGCCGTGCGCGAAGTTGACGACGCGCGTGACGCCGAAGATCAGCGACAGCCCGGCCGCAAGCAGGAAAAGCGAGCTCGCCGAGGCGAGCCCGTTCAGGAACTGCAGGACGATCGCCGAGGCGCTCAATCCTTGCGCAGCTTGCGGATCTCCGCGTCGGGGGGCTGGAAGCTCGCGCCGTCGGCGTAGCGCCAGTTGACCATCACGCCGCGCCCGTCTTTCTTGGAGAGCTGACCGACGTAGGCGCCCATCGTCGACTGGTGGTCGATCGCGCGCCACGTGATCGGCCCGAACGGGCTTTCCATCTTCAGCCCGCGCAACGCCGCCGAGAGCTTCCCGGCATCCGCCGAGCCCGCTTTGCGCAGTCCTTCCGCCACGGCATGCAGGGCGGTGTAGCCGACGACCGAGCCCACGCGCGGGTAATCGTTCCATCGCTTCTGGTAGGCGTCACGGAAGCGCCGGTGCTCCGCGGTCCGGATCTCGCTCCAGGGGTAGCCGGTCACCCACCATCCCTCGGGGGTCTCGTCCCTCAACGGGTCGAGGTACTCGGGCTCGCCGCCCAGGAGATTGAACACGGTGCGCCCGGCAAAGAGGCCGCGCGTATTGCCCTCGCGCACGAATTTCTGCAGGTCAGCGGCGAAGAGCGAGCTGAAGATCGCGTCGGGCTTCGCCTCGGCGAGCGCCTGCACCACTGCGCCGGCGTCGATCTTGCCCAGCGGCGGCGCCTGCTCGGTGACGAACTCGACGTCGGGTTGCGCGGCCTTGAGCAGCTTCTTGAACGATTCGGTGGCCGACTGCCCGTACTCGTAGTTCGGGTACACGATCGCCCAGCGCTTCTTCTTCAGCTTGGCCGCCTCGGGCACCAGCATCGCCACCTGCATGTAGGTGGAGGGGCGCAGGCGGAAGGTGTAGCGGTTGCCGTTCTCCCAGACGATCTTGTCGGTAAGCGGCTCGGCGGCGAGGAACACGACTTTTCGCTGCGCGGCGAGGTTGGCGACGGCCAACCCGACGTTGGAGGCAAATGTGCCCATCAGCACCGCCGCCTTTTCCCTGGAGATCAGCTCCTCGGCCACGCGCACGGCGTCGCCGGGCGTGCCGCCGTCGTCGCGCGAGACGACCTCGAGCTTGCGGCCACCGATGCCGCCCTTCGCGTTGATCTCCTCGAGCGCGAGCTCCCAGCCCTTCTTGTAGGGCTCGAGGAAGGCGGGAAAGACCTTGTAGCTGTTGAGCTCGCCGACCTTGATTGTTTGGGCTAATGCGGACTCAGACAAGATCAAGAAAAACAATATGATGGGTTTCATTGCTCACCTTCGACTTTAGCTCCTCGATCGGGCCGGATCTTGTCCGTCCCGCCGGGGAAGGCGCGCCAGAATTCCTTGCGCACCAGGCTGACGAGGGTCGCGCTCTTGTTCATGCCGTGGTAGCGGGCCACGACCTCGAGCATCTCGAGGTCGCGCAGCGTCGCCGAGAACGTGCTGACTTTGACCTTGCCCTTCACCATATACAAATCTTATATAAAGATTGTATATCGCGTCAAGCCGCCTTTCTCTCCGCCGGCGGGGGAAGCTCCTTGAGGCAGCGGCCGATCCACAAGGCTGTGAGCTTCTCCTGCACGCCGTTCTGCGCGAGGCGCTGCGCCAGGGCGCCGAAATCGACCTGGTCGAGCGGCTGGTCCTGGTTGAAGCAGGAGAACACGTAGGTCGTCTTGCCGCTCGCCGGGTCGACGTGCGGCTGCAGGCATTGCGCGCAGATCTCTTTCATCATGCACTGCATCGGGCTGTTGATCGAGCCGATGGCGACGTGGTCCGGCTTCACGTAGGGCTTGAGCACGCCATGGCGCGCCTGCGCCACCGCGTCCATCATGCGGTCGGAGCCGATGGCGATCAGCCGGTCCATGCTCGAAAAGGCGATCGCCTGCTTGCCGAGCGTTCCCGAGGCATAGGCGAGCATGCCCTCGACGATGTTGCCAACGAAGGCGCGGTCCTGCGCGCGGCGCGGCGAGAAGCCCGGCGCTTCGTCGCAGCACCAGACGACGACGTCGGCCGACGCCTCGATGTCGTCGATGCGGTAACGGTCGCCGATCGACTTGTAGCCGGCGAAATAGATCACCTTCGAGCCGGCGGCGCGCAGCGCGCGGCCGATGGAGAAGAGCACCGCGTTGCCCAGGCCGCCGCCGGCGAGGACCACCGTCTCGCCGTGCGGGATTTCGGTCGGCGTGCCGGTCGGGCCCATCAGGATCACCGGCTCGCCAGGCTGCAGGTAAGCGAGCAGGTCCGCCGAGCCGCCCATCTCCAGGGCGATCACCGAGATCAGGCCGCGGGCGGCATCGACCCAGGCGCCGGTCAGCGCCAGGCCTTCCATCGCGAGCGTTGTGCCCGACGTATGCAGCGCGAAGGATTCGAAGTTCTGCATGCGATAGAACTGGCCGGGATGAAAGCGTCGCGCCGCCACCGGCGCGCGCAGCACCACCTCGACGATCTTGGGCGTGAGTCGCCGCACTTCGTGCACCACGGCGCGCAGATCGCGATTCAGGCGCGCAAGGAACTCTGAATCTGCCTCCCTCGATGCAGAAGCAACTTTTGCGAGCACGCCCGTCACGGCCGGGTAACCCTGCTTGGCGCTGCCCATCGCCTTGACGACGTTGCCGAAGTAGGAGGGATGCAGGTCGCCGAAGAAGCTCATGAAGCGGCCATCGTCGTAGCGGTGCAGCAGCACCTCGGGACGCTTCGGCTTGGCGGCGTGGCGCTCGGGCTTGACGGGCTGCCCGTTCTCGTCGCACGCCTGGAAATACTTGCCGTCCAGCGCAAGGCTCACGCCTTCTTCGCGCGCGAGCACCGTGTTGGGCTGCGTGCCGGCGGCGATCAGCACCGAGCGCGCCGGGAGCTCGATCTCCCTGCCCTCGGTGGAAAAAACGACGCTGCGCGCGTGGCCGTGGCCGTCGACCTCGATGCGCACCGGCGTGAGGGCCTCGGCGAAGACGATGCCCTCCTCGAGCGCCTTTTCCACCTCCTCGTGGTTCAGCGTGTACGAGGGGCTGTCGATCATCCGGCGCCGGTAGGCGATCGTGGCTCCGCCCCAGCTTTGCAAGAGCTGCAACCGGTCCTCGGGACGAGACATGCGCAGAGCCCGCGCATGCGCGAGGAATTCCTGGGCGATCGCGCGCTCCTCGGCGTTCCAGTCCGGCTCTTCCCCGAGCGCCTCGTAGCGAGTCAGGAACTTGTCGACCTGGACCGCATAGTAGGCGAGTGACTCGGTCGCGGTGTCGATCGCGGTCAGGCCACCGCCGATCACCACCACCGGCAGGCGAATCTGCAGGTTGGCGATCGATTCGCGCTTGGCGGCGCCGGTGAGCTGCAGCGCCATCAGGAAGTCGGATGCCGCGCGCACGCCGCGCGCGAAGCCGTTCGGGATCTCGAGCACCGTCGGCCGCCCGGCGCCCGCGCACAGCGCGATGTGGTCGAAGCCGTCGGCGAACGCCTCGTCGATGCCGAGCGTGCCGCCGAAGCGCACGCCGCCGAACATGGCGAACTGGCGCCGCCGCTCGATCAGCAGACGGACCAGCTTGAGGAAGTTCTTGTCCCAGCGCACCGTGATGCCGTACTCGGCGACGCCGCCAAATCCGGCCATCACCCGGCGCTCGAGCGGTTCGCGCAGCTGGGAAATATCCTTGATGGGCGAAAAACCGACGTGATTGCCCAGCGCGTCCACGCCCGAGACCTGCGGGTCCAGAGGCTCGATCTTGAGGCCGTCGATGCCGACGACCGTGTGGCCGTCGTTCATCAGGTGGTGCGCAAGAGTGAATCCGGCGGGGCCGAGGCCGACGACGAGGACTCTCTTCCCGGTAGAGGGTTTCGGATAGGGCCGGCGCAGATCGAACGGATTCCAGCGGGTGAAGAGCGAGTAGATCTCGAAGCCCCACGGCAGCTCGAGCACGTCCTTGAGCGTGCGGGTCTCGGCCTGCGGAATGTCGACCGGGTCCTGCTTCTGGTAGATGCAGGACTTCATGCAGTCGTTGCAGATGCGGTGCCCGGTCGCCGCCACCATCGGGTTGTCCACCGCGATGATCCCGAGCGCGGCGAGCGGCTCGCCGCGTGCCTTGACCATGTGGAACTCGGAGATCTTCTCCTCGAGCGGGCAGCCGGCGAGCGACACGCCGAACACTGTCTTGCGGAAGCCTTCGGCCGGAGCCTTCTCCTTCAACCCTTTCGAGCACGAGTCCTTGCTCTGCTCGTGGCACCAGATGCAGTAGTTGGCCTCGTCCAGCGCGCCGACGAGGTCGGTGCCGGCATCGGTGAGAGCGAAACCCTCGCGATGGCGCAGCTCGGCAAGAAAATTCTTTTGATAGCCCTTCTTTTCGGTGCGCACGGGGATGAGACGCATGAAGTCGAGCTTCTGCGGCGTCTTGAAAAGAACGCCGGCGCGGTGCCGCGCCTTGCCTTCGGGCGTGGTCACGGCCCAGGCCGCATAGCGCGCTGCTTCCTTGAGTTCCTGCCCGTGCTTGGGCTCGTCCTTCAGCCAGGCCGTGACCCGGCGCGCGAACTCTAGCTCGTCCCAGCTGCGCTCCGGCGTATAGCCCGCGAGCTCTTCGGGCTTCACCTTGTGCAGCGCGCGCCGCTGCACGAACTGACGCTTGACCGAATAGAGCGGCGCGAGCTCGTTGTGGCGCGCCGCGAGCGCCTGCGCCTCGGCCTCGATGCCGAAGAGCTTGGCGATGAAGTCTTCGACATGTGGCGCGAGCGCGATCAGCAGCGAGGATTCTTCTGCGCCCGATGGCGGCTCCTTGCGAGCGGAAACCAGCTTGTCTGCGAGCGCGCGGTTGGCCTCGCCGACGTAGGTGACGAACGCGCGGTCGAGCCGGATCAGGCCCTCGCGCTCATATAGATCGGGGAAGGAAACGCCGAAGCCAAGCTGCATGAGGTTAGAATTATCCTCGAATTATTTGCTTATCTCCCAACGCATTACCTTATTCCAGGGCGAACTCTCGATGCAGATCAAGAACAGCGTTTTCCTAATCACCGGCGGTGCGTCGGGGCTGGGCGCGGCAACCGCGCGCATGGCGGCCGAGAACGGCGCGAAGGTGGTGATTGCCGACATGCAGGCCGAGCTCGGCGAGAAGCTCGCGCGCGAGCTCGGCGGCCGCTTTGCCAAGACCGACGTCGCGTCCGAAGCCGACGGCAAGGCCGCCGTCGCGCTCGCGCTCAAGGAGTTCGGCGGGGTGCACGCGCTGGTGAACTGCGCGGGCATCGGCACTGCAGAGCGGACTGTCGGCAAGGACCGCCCCCACGACCTGGGGCACTTCGAGCGCGTGATCAAGGTCAACCTGATTGGCACCTTCAACATGATCCGGCTTGCCGCCGAGGCCATGACCAAAGCGATGCCGAATGCTTCTGGCGAGCGCGGCGTGATCGTCAACACCGCCTCGGTGGCGGCGTTCGACGGCCAGATCGGGCAGGCTGCCTACTCGGCCTCGAAGGGCGGCGTGGTCGGCATGACGCTGCCGATCGCGCGTGACCTGTCGCGCAGCGGCATCCGCGTTTGCACCATTGCGCCGGGCACCTTCGAGACACCGATGCTGGCCAGCCTGCCGAAGGACGTGCAGGAGTCGCTCGGCAAGCAGGTGCCGTTTCCCTCGCGCCTGGGCCGGCCGGCCGAGTACGCGCAGCTGGTAAAGGCGATCGTCGAGATCGAGATGCTCAACGCCGAGACGATCCGCCTCGACGGCGCGATCCGGATGGCGCCTAAGTAATTGTTTTCAGCTCGCGCTTGTAAAGCCGCGAGCGCTCGACGTAGCCGCTGGCGATCCTGAGGAGCCCTTCGCGCTCCTCGGGCTTGAGCTCGCGCACGATCTTGCCGGGCGACCCGACGACCAGCACGCCGTCGGGAATCTCCTTGCCCTCGGTGATCAGCGCGTTGGCGCCGATGAGCACGCCCTTGCCGATCTTCGCGCCGTTCAGGACCACGGCGTTGATGCCGACCAGCGTGCCGTCGCCGACCGTGCAGCCGTGCAGCATCGCCTTGTGGCCGATGCTCACGTTGCGCCCGAGCTTCATCGGGTAGCCGGGATCGACGTGCAGCACCGACGCGTCCTGCACGTTGCAGTTCTCGCCGATCGTGATGCGATCGTTCTCGGCGCGCACCACCACCTGGAACCAGATGTTGACGTTCGGATGCAGCACGACATCCCCGACCACGGTCGCATCGTGGGCGATGTAGTGGTGCTCGCCGATCAGCTGGACACGGCGCTCGCCGAGGGAGAAGAGAGGCATCCGGCTATCATAATGGAGTGAACATTCTGGTCCTCGGTGCCGGCGTGGTCGGCACCACCTCGGCCTGGTACCTCGCCGAGGCCGGCCACCAGGTCACCCTGCTCGAGCGGCGCGACGCGCCGGCGCTCGAGACGTCGTTCGCGAACGGCGGACAGATCTCCGCTGGCCATGCCCAGCCCTGGGCCAAGCCCTCCGTGGTGCCGAAGATCCTGCGCTGGCTCGGCCGCGAGGACGCGCCGCTCCTTTTCCGGCCGCGCGCGGATTTCGCCCAGTGGATGTGGGGGCTGCGCTTCCTCGCCGAATGCTGGCCCGGCCGCTTCGAGCGCAACTGCCGCGCGCTCGCCGGCCTCGCCGCCTACAGTCGCGAATGCCTGATACGGTTGCGCGAAACCACGGCGATCCGCTACGACCAGCTGGCGCGCGGCATCCTGCACTTCGCGACCGGCGAGGCCGAATTCGACGGCCTGGCGCGCCATGCCGAAGCGATGCGCAAGCTGGGCTTGCCCCAGGAAGTGAAAAGCGCCGCCGAGTGCCTCGCGCTCGAGCCGGCGCTGCAATTCTCCGAAGCGCGCGTCGCCGGCGGCGTCTATGCGCCGCTGGACGAATCGGGCGATGCGCATAAGTTCACCGTGGAGCTCGCGCGCCTCGCGGCAGGGAAGGGGGTGCGGTTCGTCTATGGCGCCAATGTCCAGCGCCTGGTCAGGGGCCACCGGAGGATCGAGGCGATAGAAACCGATCGTGGCGAGATGCGCGCCGACGCGTACGTCGTGGCGATGGGCAGCTACAGCCCGCTGCTGCTGCGCGCCGCGGGGGTGCGCATTCCGGTCTATCCGCTGAAAGGCTATTCGATCACGCTGCCCCTCGGCCCGGCCGAGGCCGCGGCCGCGCCGCGGGTGAGCCTCACCGACGAGGGGTTCAAGATCGTGATCTCGCGCCTGGGTGAACGGCTGCGCGCGGCGGGCACCGCGGAGCTCACCGGATACGACACCGCGGTGAATCCGATGCGTTGCAACGCGATCCTGCGCCGCCTGCGCCAGCTCTTTCCGCAGCTCGGAGCGCTGGGCCTGGTCGATCGCTGGGCCGGGCTGCGGCCGGCGACGCCGAGCAATGTGCCGATCATCGGCCGCTCGCGGCTCGCCAACCTGTACCTGAACACCGGCCACGGCACGCTGGGCTGGACCCTCGCCTGCGGCTCGGCCGCGGCGCTCGCCGACCTCGTCTCCGGCCGGCGCCCGCAAGTGGAGTTTTCCTTCCTTGCGTAGCAGCGAATCGATGCTGCTCGACGTGCGCGGGCTGCGCTACCACGTGCGCCGCTGGCCCGGCGAGGGTCCCAAGGTCGTGCTGCTGCACGGCTGGATGGATGTGTCGGCGTCGTTCCAGTTCCTGGTGGACGCCTTGCGCGGCGCCTGGGACGTCTACGCGCCCGACTGGCGCGGGTACGGCCTGACCGACTGGGGAAAGTCGGACTGCTACTGGTTTCCGGACTACATCGCCGACCTCGATATCCTGCTCGGAAAGCTCGCGCAGGACGCTGCCGTGAATCTCGTCGGACACAGCCTCGGGGGCAACGTCGCCTGCATGTATGCCGGCATCTGCCCCGGGCGCGTCGCGCGCCTCGTCAACCTCGAAGGCTTCGGCCTTTCGGAGACCAACCCTGCGGACGCGCCGCGTCGCTATGCGCGCTGGCTCTCGGAGCTGCACGACCGGCCCGGATTCCGGCCTTATGAGAGTTTCGCCGCGCTCGCCGAGCGGTTGCGCCGAGACAACCCCAGGCTCTCGCAGGAGCGCGCGGACTTTCTTGCGCGCCATTGGGGGCGCGAGGTCGACGGCAAGGTAATCCTGCGCGGCGATCCGGCGCACAAGATCGTCAACCCGGTGCTCTACCGCTACGAGGAGGTGAAGGCCTGCTGGCAGCAGGTGACGGCGCCGGTGCTGTGGGTGGACGCCGACGCCTCCGGCATCCTGAAACGGATGGGCATGACGGCCGCGCAGCACGCCGAGCGGCGCGCCGCCTTCCGCAATCTGAAGTACGTGACGTTGCCCGACGCCGGGCACATGCTGCACCACGACCAGCCCGAGGCCTGCGCGCGGCTGCTCGAGGAGTTCCTGCGCGGCTGAATGGCGCAGTTCTTCTCGATCCACCCGACCCATCCGCAGCCGCGCCTCGTGCACCGCGCCGCCGACATCGTGCGCGCGGGCGGCCTGATCGCTTACCCGACGGACTCCTGCTACGCGCTCGGCTGCGAGCTCGGCAGCACGCGCGCGCTCGAGCGGCTGCGCCGCGTGCGCGGCATCGACGAGCGCCACCACCTCACCCTGATGTGCCGCGACCTCGCCGAGATCGCGCAGTACGCGCTGGTCGACGAAGCCGCTTTCCGGCTTCTCAGGACGCCGGGCAGCTACACCTTCATCCTGCGCGCGCGCCGGCCGGTGCCGCGGCGCCTGACGCATCCGCGCCGCAAGACGATCGGCGTGCGCGTTCCCGGCCATCCCGTGGCGCACGCGCTGCTCGCCGAGCTCGGCGAGCCGATGCTCTCGGCGACGCTCTCGCTGCCCGGCGACGCGCAGCCGCTCTCGGACGCCACCGAAATTCGCGCGCGCCTCGAGCACGCGGTCGAGCTCGTGATCGACTCCGGCTCGTGCGGCGTCGAGCCCAGCACGGTGATCGACCTCTCGGGCGCGGCGCCGCTCGTGCTGCGCAGGGGCAAAGGCTCGCTCGCGCCCTTCGCGATCGAACCCGTCTGATAGAATCAGCCTCGCAAGATGGACGTCAACCACCTCGTACAGACGGTCGCCATCTACGCCATCCCGGTGCTGTTCGCGATCACGCTGCACGAGGCGGCGCATGGCTATGTCGCGCGCCATTTCGGCGACATGACGGCGCACGCGCAGGGGCGGATCAGCCTCAACCCGCTGCGGCACATCGAGTGGATGGGTACCGTGATCGTGCCGCTCGCGATCCTCTATTTTTCGGCCTGGAAGTTCGTCTTCGGCTGGGCCAAGCCCGTGCCGGTGAACTACTCGGCGCTGCGCGAGCCGCGCCGCACCAGCATGGCGCTGGTCGCCGCCGCGGGCCCGGCCGCGAACCTGGCAATGCTCGCGCTCTGGGCGATCCTGCTCAGGCTGGTGGCGGAAATGCCGCGCGGCGCGCTCTCGCTGCCGCTTGCCGCGATGGCGGAGGCGGGCGTCATCGCCAACCTCGTCATCATGGTCTTCAACCTGCTGCCGATCCTGCCGCTCGACGGCGGGCGCATCCTGCTCTCGCTGCTGCCGCACCGGCCCGCGGCGCACTACGCGCGGCTGGAGCAGTGGAGCGGCCACCTGCTGACGGCAATCGTGCTGTTCGCGGTGTTCGACGGCATGGCGAATGACGGCAAGCTGATGGCGCGCAGCTTCGCTCCGCTCGGCAACCTCGCCAACCTGCTGGTGCGCGCGATTTTGTACGGATAACTAGAACAACATGTACGAGACGCGAGTGCTCTCCGGCATGCGGCCGACGGGGAGCCTGCACCTGGGGCACTTCCACGGCGTGCTGAAGAACTGGGTCCGGCTGCAGGCCGAATACCCATGCCTGTTCTTCGTCGCCGACTGGCACGCGCTCACCACCGACTACGAGAAGCCCGGCGACATCCAGGCCAGCTGCTGGGACATGGTGATCGACTGGCTCGCCGCGGGCGTCGATCCGGCGCAGGCGATCCTGTTCATCCAGTCGCACGTGCCGGAGCACGCCGAGCTGCACCTGCTGCTCTCGATGATGGCGCCGCTCGGCTGGCTCGAGCGCGTGCCGAGCTACAAGGACCAGCAGGAGAAGCTCGCCGACCGCGACCTGTCGACCTACGGTTTCCTCGGCTATCCGCTGCTGCAGTCGGCCGACATCCTGATCTACCGCGCGCGCTACGTGCCGGTGGGCGAGGACCAGGTGCCGCACGTCGAGTTCACGCGCGAGGTCGGGCGCCGCTTCAACCATCTCTATGGACGCGAGCCGGGCTACGAGGAGAAGGCCAAGGCGGCGGTGAAGAAGATGGGCACCAAGAAGGCCCGCCTGCTCAACGAGCTGCGCACCCGGTTCCTCGAGCACGGCGAGGCGCCCGCGCTCTCCAAGGCGCAGGCGCTGCTCGACGAGCAGCAGAACCTGTCGCGCGGGGACCGCGAGCGGCTCTACGGCTGGCTGGAGGGCGGCGGCAAGAAGATCCTGGTCGAGCCCGAGGCGCTGCTGACCGAGGCCGCGCGCATGCCCGGGCTCGACGGCCAGAAGATGTCGAAGTCCTACGGCAACACGATCGCGCTGCGCGAAGAGCCGGAGAGCGTCGCGAAGAAGATCCGCACCATGCCCACCGATCCGGCGCGCGTGAAGCGCACCGACAAGGGCAACCCCGACAAGTGCCCGGTATGGGAGCTGCACAAGGTGTACTCCGACGAGGAAAGAAAGAAGTGGGTGCGCAAGGGCTGCACCACGGCCGGCATCGGCTGCCTCGAGTGCAAGCAGCCGGTGATCGAAGCCGTCCAGGCGGAGCTCAAGCCGATGCGCGAGCGCGCGCAGGTCTACCTCGACGACCCGACGCTGGTGCGCAACATCATCGCCGACGGCTGCGAGAAAGCGCGCCACCTCGCGGCCGAGACCATGCGCGAGGTGCGCGAGGCCATGGGGCTCGCCTACACATGAGCGCCGTCGCCAGGGTCTACGGCGAGCCGGTCATCGAGCTGCCGGTCGACCTCTACATCCCGCCCGACGCGCTGGAAGTGGTCCTCGAGGCCTTCGAGGGGCCGCTCGACCTGCTGCTCTACCTGATCCGCAGGGAGAACCTGAACATCCTCGACATCCCAATGGCGCCCCTGACGCGCCAGTACCTGGAGTACGTCGAGGCGATGCGCGCCAAGAACCTCGAGCTCGCCGCCGAGTACCTGGTGATGGCCGCGATGCTGATGGAGATCAAGTCGCGCCTGTTGCTGCCCCGGCCGCCAGCCGCCGAGGCGACCGAGGAGGACCCGCGCGCCGAGCTGGTGCGGCGCCTTCTTGAATACGAGCAGATGAAGAAGGCCGCGCAGTCGCTCGACGCCCTGCCGCAGGCGGGGCGCGACGTGGTCGCGGTGTCGGTGTGGATCGAGCGTACCGTGGCCGAGCGCCTGCCGATGGTGAATCCGCAGGACCTGGCGGAAGCCTGGCGCACGCTGCTCTACCGCGCGCGCCTTTCCAGGCACCACCACATCTCGCGCGAGGAGCTGTCGGTGCGCGAGCACATGAGCGGCATCCTGCGCGCGCTGCGCGAGCGCCGCGTCCTCGAGTTCTCCGAGCTGTTCCAGCCCGAGCGCGGCGTGGCAGTGCTGGTGGTGACCTTCCTCGCGCTGCTGGAACTGGCGCGCGAGCTCCTGGTCGAGATCACCCAGTCCGAGTGCTTCGCCCCGATTTACGTTAAATTAGGGTATGCGCAGCCCGCCTGAAGTTAAAAGAATACTGGAGGCCGCGCTGCTGGCCTCCCCCGAGCCGCTCGGCCTGAGCGAGCTCAAGCGCCTGTTTCAGGGCGATATTTCCCTCGACACGCTGCGCAACCTGCTCGCCGAGCTGGCCGAGGAATGGAAAGGCCGCGCGGTCGAGCTGGCGCACCTCGCCAGCGGCTGGCGCTTCCAGACCACCGCGGAATTCCGGCCCTTTATCGAGCGCATGGGGGAAGAGAAGGCGCCGCGCTACTCGCGCGCCGTGATGGAGACGCTGGCCATCATCGCTTACCGCCAGCCGGTCACCCGCGGCGACATCGAGAACATCCGCGGCGTGGTCGTCTCGACCCAGATCGTCCAGACGCTGGAAAACCGCGGCTGGATCGACGTCGTCGGCCACCGCGAGACTCCGGGCCGGCCGGCCCTCTACGCCACGACGCGCAAATTCCTCGACGACCTCGGGCTACGCTCGCTCGAGGAGCTGCCGCCGCTGGAGGAAATCGCGCAAACGCTTTCCCTTGAGCCCGTCCCGACCGCCGAGGCGGGCGTCCGCCCCGCCAACTCCGAGCCCTCGGCCGAGTCCGAAGCAGCCTGAACGGCTGCAAAAGCTCCTGGCCGCGGCCGGTCTCGGCTCGCGACGCGAGATCGAAGCCTGGATCGAGGCCGGCCGCGTCAGCGTCGATGGCCGGGTCGCCAAGCTAGGCGAGCGCGCAAGCTCCGATCAAGCCATTGCTGTAGATGGCCGCCCGGTCGCGCTTTCCGCGCCTGCACGGGGAAGAGTGCTGCTCTATCACAAGCCGGCCGGCGAGCTGGTCACCCGGAGCGATCCGCTGGGCCGGCCGACAGTTTTCTCGCGCCTGCCGCCGGGCCGGTGGGTTGCAGTCGGCCGGCTGGACCTCAATAGCTCGGGGCTCCTGCTCTTCACCGACGACGGCGAGCTCGCCAACCGCCTGATGCACCCCCGCTACGAGGTCGAGCGCGAGTACCTCGCGCGCGTTCAAGGCCCGGTCGACATTGAAAAGCTGCGCCGCGGCGTCAATCTGGAGGATGGCCCCGCGGCATTCGAGCGCATCGAGCCCCTGAAAGGCGAAGGCACCAACCGCTGGTACCGTGTCGCGCTAAAGGAGGGCCGCAACCGCGAGGTGCGGCGCATGTTCGAGGCGGTCGGGGCGCGCGTCAGCCGCTTGCGCCGGGTGCGCTACGGACCGGTGGAACTTCCCGCCAATCTAGCGCCGGGACACTGGCGCGAGCTAGGAAATCCTGTTATAGTTCAAAAGCTTTGCGGCATGAATTGAAATCGATGGGCTTCGGCCCATTTTTTATTTGAACTTGGAAAAATTGGTCGAGCCGGTGGTCGCCGGCATGGGATACGAGCTCGTCGAGCTGCAGGCGGCGGGCGGGGGCAGGTTGCTGCGCCTTTTCATCGACAAGCCCGGCGGTATCGGCGTCGATGATTGCGCGAGCCTCAGCCGGCAGCTCGCACGGGTGTTCGAAGTCGAAGGCGTGGACTACGAGCGGCTGGAGGTGTCCTCGCCCGGACTCGACCGGCCGCTTCGCAAGGCGAGCGACTTCGCGCGCTTCGCGGGACAGAGGGCCGACGTGCGCATGCGCACGCCGGACGCGACCGGGCGGCGTCGCTTCGTCGGCGTGTTGCGCGGCGCGGCCGCGGGGCGGGTGGACATGGATGTGGATGGACAGGCGGTGCAGCTGGCGCTCGACGATATCGATCGGGCGCGGCTGGTACCGGAATTGTGAGGGGCTAAAAGGTGGCAGCGAGCAATCCAGTAGCAGGCAATCGGGAATTGGTGATGCTGGTCGACGTCCTGGCGCGGGAGAAAAACGTGCCGCGCGACATCGTTTTCGGCGCCCTCGAGATGGCGCTCGCCTCGGCGACCAAGAAGAAGTACACCGAAGACATCGACGTGCGTGTGCAGATCGACAAGAACACCGGCAACTACGAGACCTTCCGGCGCTGGCGCGTGCTGCCCGACGATGCGCCGGACTGGAACACGGCGCAGATGCTTTCGGTCGAGGAAGCGCAGGACCGCGGCAAGGCCGACGCCAAGGTCGAGGACGTGATCGAGCAGCCGATTCCGAACGTCGAGTTCGGCCGCATCGGCGCCCAGACCGCCAAGCAGGTAATCCTGCAGCGCATCCGCGACGCCGAGCGCGAGCAGATCCTCAATGACTTCCTGTCGCGCGGCGACGAGCTGGTCACCGGCACGGTCAAGCGCATGGAGCGCGGCAACGCCATCATCGAGTCGGGGCGCCTGGAGGCGCTGCTGCCCCGCGAGCACATGATCCCGAAGGAGAACCTGAGGATCGGCGACCGCGTGCGCGCCTGGGTGGCGAAGATCGACCGCCAGGCGCGCGGCCCGCAGCTGATCCTGTCGCGCACCGCGCCGCAGTTCATCATGAAGCTGTTCGAGCTCGAGGTGCCCGAGATCGAGGAGGGCCTGCTCGAGATCAAGTCCGCGGCGCGCGACCCGGGCATTCGCGCCAAGATCGCGGTGCACACCAACGACAAGCGCATCGACCCGATCGGCACCTGCGTCGGCATGCGCGGCTCGCGCGTGCAGGCGGTGACGCAGGAGCTCGCCGGGGAGCGCGTCGACATCGTGCTCTGGTCGGCCGACCCGGCGCAATTCGTGATCGGGGCGCTCGCGCCGGCGGAAGTGTCCTCCATCGTCGTGGACGAGGAGAAGCACGCCATGGACGTGGTGGTCGACGAGGAGAACCTCGCGGTCGCCATCGGCCGCAGCGGCCAGAACGTGCGCCTCGCCTCCGAGCTCACTGGCTGGCAGATCAACCTGATGACCGAGGAGGAGTCGAACAAGAAGCAGCAGGAGGAGTCGGGCCGCATCAAGACGCACTTCATGGAGAAGCTCGACGTCGACGAGGAAGTCGCCAACATCCTGATCGAGGAGGGCTTCTCGACGCTCGAGGAGATCGCCTACGTGCCGATCAACGAGCTGAACGAGATCCAGTCGTTCGACGAGGAGACGGTCAACGAGCTGCGCAACCGCGCGCGCAACGCGCTGCTCGTCGCGGCGATCGCCAACGAGGAGAAGATGGAAGGCGTCGACCCGGAGCTGCTCAAGCTCGAGGGCATGGACACGCAGCTCGCGGCCAGGCTGGTCGAGAAGGGCATCAAGAGCCGCGACGATCTCGCCGACCTTGCCGTGGACGAGCTCTCGGAGATCACCGGCATGGACCCCGAGCGGGCGAAGAAGCTGATCATGGCCGCCCGGGCGCACTGGTTCACGGAGACCCCCAAGGAGGCGGCGTAAGTGGCGCAGACGAGCGTAGCCCAGTTCGCGAGCGAGCTTAAGGTCCCGCCGTCGGTGCTGCTCGAGCAGCTGCGCGCCGCCGGCGTCGACAAGCGCATGCCCGAGGATTCGCTCACCGACCAGGACAAGACTCGCCTGCTCGACTACCTGCGCCGCACGCACGGCTCGGCCGAGCAGAAGAACAAGATCACGCTCACGCGCAAGCAGACGAGCGAGATCCGCAAGACCGACGCCACCGGCAAGTACCGCACCGTGCAGGTCGAGGTGCGCAAGAAGCGCGTCTTCGTCAAGCGCGACCCGGCCGAGGTCGCGGCGCAGGCGGTCGCAGCCGAGGCGCCGCCGCCGGCGGCGCCGGCCGTCAATACGAAGGAAATCGAGCTGCGCGAAGAGGAAGCGCGGCGCCAGCAGCAGCTCGCCGAGCTCCAGGCGGCGGAGCTGCGCGACAAGCAGGAGCGCGAGCGGCGCGAGGCCGAGCAGAAGGCCGCCGAGGCCGCGGCGGCGGCGGCAGCCAGCGCGCCGGCGGCGCCGGCGCCCACCACGCTGCACGCCCCGAAGGCCGACGCCAAGGCGGACAAGAAGCCGAAGAAGGCCAAGCCGACCACCGTGCTGCGCGACGACTCGGCACGCCGGCGCACCATCAAGACGCGTGGCGACGCCGGCGGCGGCGTTGCCGGCTGGCACGCGCGCGGCGGCGGCCGCCACCGGCCGGCTGCGGCGAGCGGCGAGACGACCTTCGCGCAGCCGACCGAGCCGCTGGTGCGCGAGATCGCCGTGCCCGAAACCATCACTGTCAGTGAGCTGGCGCACCGCATGTCGGTCAAGGCGGTCGAGGTGATCAAGGCGCTGATGAAGCTTGGCACCATGGCCACGATCAACCAGGCGCTCGACCAGGAAACGGCGATGATCCTGGTCGAGGAGATGGGCCACAAGGCGAAGGCGGCCAAGCTCGACGACCCCGAGGCCTACCTCGCGGAGACCCCTGAAGTCGCGACGGGCGGCGAGCCGAAGCCGCGCCCGCCGGTGGTGACGGTGATGGGCCACGTCGACCACGGCAAGACCTCGCTGCTCGACTATATCCGGCGCACCAAGGTGGCGGCGGGCGAGGCGGGCGGCATCACGCAGCACATTGGCGCCTACCATGTGGAGACGGCGCGCGGCGTGATCACCTTCCTCGACACGCCGGGCCACGAGGCCTTCACCGCCATGCGGGCGCGCGGCGCCAAGGTCACCGACATCGTGGTGCTGGTGGTCGCGGCGGACGATGGCGTCATGCCGCAGACCATCGAGGCCATCAACCACGCCAAGGCGGCCGAAGTGCCGCTGGTGGTGGCCATGAACAAGATCGACAAGCACGAGGCGAATCCCGACAAGGTCAAGCAGGAGCTGCTCGCGCACGGCGTGGTGCCGGAAGAGTTCGGCGGCGACTCCCCCGTGGTCGCGGTGTCGGCCAAAACCGGCCAGGGCGTGGACGAGCTGCTCGAGCAGCTGCTGCTGCAGGCCGAGGTGCTTGAGCTGCAGGCGCCGGCCGACGCGCCGGCGAAGGGCGTGGTGATCGAGGCGCGGCTCGACAAGGGCCGCGGCCCGGTGGCGACGCTGCTGGTCCAGTCCGGGACGCTCAACCGCGGCGACATCGTGCTCACCGGCGCGGTGTTCGGCCGCGTGCGCGCCATGCTCGACGAGAACGGCAAGCCGATCGCCGCGGCGGGGCCGTCAATCCCGGTCGAGGTGCAAGGGCTCTCCGAGGTGCCGAACGCGGGCGAGGACATGATGGTGCTCGCCGATGAGCGCAAGGCGCGCGAGATCGCGCTTTTCCGCCACGGCAAGTTCCGCGACGTCAAGCTCGCCAAGCAGCAGGCGGCCAAGCTCGAGAACATGTTCGAGCACATGGCCGAGGGCGGGAAGAAGGCGCTCAACCTGGTGATCAAGGCCGACGTGCAGGGCTCGCAGGAGGCGCTGATCCATGCCCTCACGCGCCTGGGCAGCGACGAGGTCAAGGTCAGCGTGGTGCACGCCGGCGTCGGCGGCATCACCGAATCCGACGTCAACCTGGCGATGGCCGCGCGCGCCGTGATCATCGGCTTCAACACGCGCGCCGACGCCGCGGCGCGCAAGCTCGCCGAGTCGGCAGGCATCCAGATCAAGTACTACAACATCATTTACGAGGCGGTCGACGAGATCAAAGCGGCGCTCTCGGGCATGCTCGCCCCCGAGAAGAAGGAGCAGGTGCTGGGCCTGGTCGAGGTGCGCCAGGTGTTCCGCATCTCGAAGATCGGCACGGTTGCCGGCTGCTACGTGCAGGAAGGTCTGGTCAAGCGCGGCGCGCAGGTGCGCGTGCTGCGCGACAACGTGGTCATCCACACCGGCGAGATCGACTCGCTGAAGCGCTTCAAGGATGACGTGCGCGAGGTCAAGGCCGGCTTCGAGTGCGGGATGTCTCTGAAGAACTTCACCGACGTCAAGGAAAAGGACCAGTTCGAGGTCTTTGAAGTGCTGGAGGTCGCTCGCAGTCTCTAAGGTAATGTCGTGAAGCGCTCCAGCGGCAGGCCGGAAAAGCTCGGCGATCTGATCCAGCGGGAACTCTCGGAGCTGCTGCAGCGCGAGCTGCGCGACCCGCGCGTTGGCATGCTGACCATCACCGGCGTCGACGTATCGCCGGATTTCTCGCACGCAAAGATCCTGTTCACGCTCCTCGAGAAGGAGAAGCTCGAGGACACGCTCGCCGGCCTCAGGCGCTCGGCGGGCTTCCTGCGCTCGCAGCTCGCGCGACGCATCAAGCTCTACACCACTCCGGAGCTGCGCTTCGAGTACGACGAGTCGGTGGAGCGGGGCGACCGCCTCTCGCGCCTCATCGATCAGGCCAACCGCAAATGATCGACGGCGCGTTGCTCCTCGACAAGCCGGTCGGGCTGAGCTCCAACGCGGCTTTGCAGCAGGCAAAACGGCTGGCCGGCGCAGCAAAAGCAGGCCACGGCGGCACGCTCGACCCGCTCGCCTCGGGTCTGCTGGTCGTGCTGTTCGGCGAAGCCACCAAGTTCGCCGGCCCGATGCTCGATGCCGACAAGGAATACCTGGCGACGGTGAAGCTCGGGGAAACGACCGCCACGGGCGACGCCGAAGGGCCGGTGCTGGAGACCCGGCCCGTTGCGCTAACGCAGACCGACATCGACGCGGCGCTCGCCCGCTTCCGCGGATCGATCGAGCAGCTGCCGCCGATGCACTCGGCGCTGAAACAGGGCGGCGTGCCGCTCTACCGCCTCGCGCGCAAGGGCTACACCGCCGAGCGCAAGCCTCGCCGGGTCGAGGTATTCGAGCTCGAATTGCTCGGCAGGGAAGAGGCGCTGCTCGACCTGCGGGTTCGTTGCAGCAAAGGCACCTATATCCGCTCCCTCGCGGCCGACATCGGCACTGCGCTCGGCTGCGGCGCGCACCTGGCGGCCCTGCGGCGTACCGCCTCCGGGCGCTTTCGCGTCGCAGACGCCGTGACGCTGGATGCGCTCGGCAACGCCCCGCAACGACGCCTGCTGCCCCTCGCCGCGCTGCTCGAGGGGCTGCCGAGCGCCGAGCTCGACGCGGCGGGCGAGGCGCGCCTGCGCCACGGCCAGCCGTTGCAAATCAGCGGGCTGGAAGCCGGGCTGTGCGCACTCTATCGCGCCGACGGCGCGGTGATCGGCCTCGGCGAAGCGCTCGGCGACGGCCGCCTGAAGGCTCGCAGGCTCACCCAAGCGGCTGAAAAACATCGATAAACGTTGTGAGCGAAGCGTGCCATCGGGTAAAATCGCGGGCTCAAAATTTAGAGACAGCGAAAGCGAGAAGTCGAATGGCATTACAGGTTCCGCAGAAGGCGCAGGTGGTGAAGACCTATCAGCGCTCCGGCAAGGACACCGGCTCGCCCGAAGTGCAGATCGCGCTCCTCACCGAGCGCATCAACGGCCTCACCGAGCACTTCAAGACTCACGTCAAGGATTTCCATTCGCGCCGCGGCCTGCTGGTCATGGTCAGCCAGCGCCGCAAGTTGCTCGACTACCTGAGGCGCAAGGACGCGGACAAGTACCGCAGCCTGATCGAGCGCCTCAACCTACGCAAGTAAACCCTTTTGCGATGCCGCAGCAGCCGACGCTCGCCTCATGGCTAGAGCGCGCGCTGTCTGCGTCCTGATAGAGGACCGCCTTTGAACCCCATCAAGAAAACTTTCACTTACGGCAGCCACCAGGTCACGTTCGAAACCGGCGAGATCGCACGCCAGGCGCACGGCGCGGTGATATGCACCATGGACGACACCGTGGTGCTCGCCACGGTCGTCGCGGCGAAGCAGCCGAAGGTCGGCCAGGACTGGTTCCCGCTCACCGTCGACTACGTCGAGAAGACCTACGCCGCGGGCAAGATCCCGGGCGGCTTCTTCAAGCGGGAGGGCCGGCCCTCCGAGAAGGAGACGCTGACTTCCCGGCTCATCGACCGCCCGATCCGGCCGCTCTTCCCGGACGGCCTCTATAACGAGGTACAGGTGGTCGCGCAGGTGCTGTCGCTCAACCCGGAGGTCGATTCCGACATTCCGGCGATGCTGGCGGTGTCGGCAGCGATCACCCTGTCCGGGATTCCGTTCAACGGCCCGATCGGCGCCTGCCGGGTCGGCTACCTCGACGGCCAGTACGTTCTGAATCCCACCGCGACGCAGCTAAAGGAATCGAAGCTGAACCTGGTCGTCGCCGGGACCGAGCAGGGCGTGATGATGGTCGAGTCCGAGGCGCTCGAGCTCTCCGAAGACGCGATGCTCGGCGGCGTCATGTTCGGCCACGAGCAGATGCAGGCCGCGATCCAGGCGATCCATGAGCTCGCCGAGGTGGCGGCCAAGCCGGCATGGGACTGGCAGCCCCCTGCCAAGGACGAAGCGCTGGCGGCGAAGATCAAGGAGCTCGCCGAGGCGGAGCTGCGCGAGGCGTTCCGCATAAAGTCGAAGAAGGCGCGCTCGGAAGCGATCGACAGAATCTGGAAGCGCGTGTTCGAGGCGGTCGGCGTCGGCCAGGAAGGCGGCCCCGCGGCGAATGCGGTGAAGGAGCTTGCCTTTGCCCTCGAGTCCGCAATCGTTCGCGGCCAGATCCTCGACGGCGAGCCGCGCATCGATGGTCGCGACACGCGCACCGTGCGTCCAATCTCGGTGCGCGTCGGCGTGCTGCCGCGCACGCACGGCTCGGCCCTGTTTACCCGTGGCGAGACGCAGGCGCTGGTCACCGTTACCCTGGGCACCGGCCGCGACGAGCAGATCATCGACGCGCTGGCGGGCGAGTACCGCGAGCGCTTCATGATGCACTACAACATGCCGCCGTACGCGACCGGCGAGACCGGCCGCATGGGTCCCTCGAAGCGCCGCGAGATCGGCCACGGCCGCCTCGCCAAGCGCGCGCTGTTCGGCCTGCTACCGAAGCCCGAGGAGTTCGGCTATTCGATCCGCGTTGTTTCCGAGATCACCGAGTCGAACGGCTCGTCGTCGATGGCCTCGGTCTGCGGCGGCAGCCTCGCGCTGATGGACGCCGGCGTGCCAGTCAAGGCGCACGTCGCCGGCATCGCCATGGGCCTGATCAAGGAAGGCAACCGCTTCGCGGTGCTGTCCGACATCCTCGGCGACGAGGATCACCTCGGCGACATGGACTTCAAGGTCGCCGGCACGGAGCAGGGCATCACCGCGCTGCAGATGGACCTGAAGATCGAGTCGATCGGCAAAGGCATCATGAAGATCGCCCTCGACCAGGCGCGCGAGGCGCGCCTCGGTATCCTGCAGATCATGAAGCAGGCGATCGAGGGCTCGCGCACCGAGCTCTCCACTTTCGCGCCGCGCATCATCAAGATGAAGATCATCCCGGACAAGATCCGCGACGTGATCGGCAAGGGCGGCGTGATCATCCGCGGCATCCAGGAAGAGACCGGCACCACCATCGAGATCGAGGACGACGGCACGATCTCCATCGCCTGCGTCTCGGCCGAGGGCGGCGAGGCGGCGAGGAAGCGCATCCAGGACATCACCGCCGACGTCGAGGTCGGCAAGATCTACGAGGGACCGGTGCTGCGCCTGCTCGACTTCGGTGCCATCATCCAGCTGCTGCCGGGGCGCGACGGCCTGCTGCACATCTCGCAGATCAGCCACGAGCGCGTCAACGCCGTATCCGATCACCTGAAGGAAGGACAGATCGTGAAGGTGAAGGTGCTCGAGGCCGACGACAAGGGACGCGTGCGGCTCTCGATGAAAGCCGTCAAGGAGCAGGAAACCGCGAAGAGCGGATAACTGCGGCGGGTAGCCGCTACTTGGCGACCTGGCGCTCGCGCAGCTCGTCGAGCGTCTTGCAGTCGATGCAGAGCGTTGCCGTAGGACGCGCTTCCAGGCGCTTCAGGCCTATTTCCACGCCGCACGAATCGCAGTAACCGTACTCGTTGGCGTCGATGCGGGCGATGGTCTCGTCGATCTTCTTGATCAGCTTGCGCTCGCGATCGCGGTTGCGCAGCTCGAGCGCCATGTCGGACTCCTGGCTGGCGCGATCGTTCGGGTCGGCGAACACCGTGGCCTCGTCCTGCATGGTGTGCACCGTGCGGTCGATCTCCTGCGACAGCTCCGACTTCAGCGTCTCGAGGATCTTGCGGAAGTGCTTGCGCTGCTGTGCGTTCATGTATTCCTCGCCCTTTTTCGCGGCGTAGGGCGTGAAGCTTTTTCTCGTCAGTTCTACCGCCATTTCCGATTGCACAGCCTTAAAAAGTGAGGCGCTTTTATACCCGAATGCACCCGGGGTCGCAAGCAACTCGCGTTGCTCGGAAGATGCGCTAAGAGTATCATTTGCCGCCATTTTCGGGGTGTGGCGCAGCCTGGTAGCGCGCTTGCTTTGGGAGCAAGATGTCGCGTGTTCAAATCACGCCACCCCGACCAATTTTTTGGGTTTGCCCCGGTGCTGCCCGTAGCTCAACCGGATAGAGCACCAGCCTTCTAAGCTGGGGGTTGTGGGTTCGAGTCCCGCCGGGCAGGCCAGACTTGGTTTCAGTGGTGGCCGTAGCTCAAAGGTAGAGTCCAGGGTTGTGATCCCTGTTGTTGTGGGTTCGAGTCCCATCGGCCACCCCATATTTCCGCGATGCCGACCCTTGCGCCGCCACGCAAATGGCGCTCACCGCCGCTTCGCGGCGTTGCGCCGCGCGAGGCGATAGCGCGGCTCGTAGGCACTGCCCTCGAGCAAGCCGCAGCCAACGCGCAAGGCGTGCTCGAATCGGACGATCCCGAATACCTGCACCAGCTGCGCGTCGGCCTGCGGCGCCTGCGGGCGCTGCTGCGCACCTATCGCGTCGAGGCGAAGCCGTTGCGCAGGAAGCTGCGCAAGCTTACGCCCGCGCTTGGCGAGGCGCGCGACTGGGACGTGTTTACGGCATGGCTTGCCGCGGCACGCGCTCCAGTCCGACTGCGGGCCATGGCCGAGGAAAAGCGTGTAGCGACTCGCAGAGCGGCGCGCGCGACAGTCGCTTCGCGACAGTTCGTCCGGGCATTGCAAGAAAGGCCGTTGCGTACGCGACGCGCGCTCGAGCCCGATTTCGGCGCTGATGCGCTCGAGCGGCTCGGGCGCAAAGCGCGCAAGGCGGCGCGCGACATCGACTGGAGCGACACCGGCGCCCGCCACGAGCTGCGCATCCGTCTCAAGCGGCTGCGCTACGCGTGCGACGCGTTGTTCGACCTTCCGCCCGAGCTGGAGGCTCTGCAGGATCGCCTCGGCGAGCTGAACGACCTCGCGGTCGCGGCAACGCTGCTCGCCGGGCTCGGCGGAAGTCGGACGCTCGTGCGGCGCCTTGCGGCGCGCGAGCGCGCGCTCATGGCGCGCCTGCCGCGCGACTGGCAGGCGTTCGATAGACGAACACTTCGGGCTTCGGCCAGGCGAGCTTGAGGCCGCGGAAGCGGCGCTCGGCCGCCGGCCTGCCGTCGCCGACCTCGCACACCAGCATGCCGCCGGCCGCGAGGTGGCGCGGCGCAGCATCGACGATGCGCGCGACGAGGTCGAGCCCGTCCTCGCCGCCCGCGAGCGCAAGGCGCGGCTCGTGGCGGTACTCCGCGGGCAGCTTGCCTATCGCCGCGGCGCTCACGTAAGGCGGGTTGCTGACGATCAGGCCGTAGCGGGCGCCCGGCAGCGCCTCGAAGAGATCGGAGCGCCGCAGGTGCACGCGCCGGCCGAGGCGGTGGCGCGCCACGTTGCGGCGCGCGACCGCGAGCGCTCCGGGAGAAATGTCCACGGCATCGACGATCGCGCCCGGGTACGCGCGCGCGGCGAGCACCGCCAGGCAGCCCGATCCGGTGCACAGGTCGAGCACGCGCCGCACGGGACGTTTCAGCCACTTCTCGCCGAAGAGCCCGGCGATGTGCGAGCGCGGCACGATCACACGCTCGTCGACGTAGAACGGCACGCCCTGGAGCCAGGCCTCCTTCAGGAGGTAGGCGACGGGAATCCTTTCCTTGAGGCGCCGCTGCACCAGCGTATCGATCCGCTCGCGCTGGTCGCCGCTGACCGGTCCGGAAAGCGCCGCATCGAAAGGCAAGGCCAGGCCGCGCAGCACCAGCCAGGCGGCCTCATCGCGCGGATTGCCGGTGCCGTGGCCGAAAGAGAGCGGCGCAGCCGCGAGCCGGCCGGCGACCTCGTCGATCAGCTCACGGAGCGTCAAGGAAGCAGGGCGCGCAGGACGTCGAGGTAGATGCGGGGCAGGAGCTCGAGCTCATCGAGCGTGATGTGCTCGTTCAGCTTGTGGATGCTGGCGTTGACCGGCCCGAGCTCGATCACCTCGGGGCAGATGTCGATGATAAAGCGCGCATCGGAGGTGCCGCCGGTGGTGGCGAGCTCCGCCGAATGACCGGTGTGGCGCTTGCCGGCGTCGCTCACGGTCTGCGCCAGCCGGCCGCGCTTGCTCAGGAACGGGCGCGCGCCGGTGACCCAGTCGATCGCGTAGTCGAGGTCGTGCTTCTCCAGGATCGCCTCGACACGGCTCTTCAGCGATTCTTCCGTGCTCTCGGTCGAGAAGCGGAAGTTGAAGTCGACCACCGCCGACCCGGGCACCACGTTGGCGGCGCCGGTGCCGGCGTGGATGTTGGAGATTTGGAAGCTGGTCGGCGGGAAGCTCTCGTTCCCCTTGTCCCATTGCGTCTTCGCCAGCTCGGCGAGCGCCGGCGCGGCGAGGTGCACCGGATTCTTGACGAGGTGCGGATAAGCGACATGGCCCTGCACGCCCCGCACGGTCAGCTTCGCCGACAGGGAGCCGCGCCGGCCGTTCTTCAGCGTGTCGCCCAGCCAGTCGACCGAGCTCGGCTCGCCGACGATGCAGTAGTCGATCATCTCTTTGCGCCGCTTCAGCGCCTCGACCACGCGCACCGTGCCGTCGACGGCCGGGCCTTCCTCGTCGGAGGTGAGCAGCAGGGCGATGGATCCCGAGTGCCCTGGCTTTTCGCTGACGAACGCTTCGGCGGCCACCACGAATGCCGCGATCGACGACTTCATGTCGGCGGCGCCGCGGCCAAAGAGCTTGCCCTCGCGCACCGTCGGCACGAACGGATCGGAATGCCACTCGGAGAGCGGACCGGTCGGCACGACGTCGGTATGGCCGGCGAAGCAGACCACCGGGCTCGCGCTGCCGCGGCGCGCCCACAGGTTGGCGACGTCGCCGAACTTCATCGCCTCGCAACGAAAGCCGGCGCGCTCCAGGCGCCGTGCAAGCATCTCCTGGCAGCCTGCGTCTTCCGGGGTGACCGACTTCCGCGCTATGAGCTCCTTGGCGAGCTCGAGCGCGGAGGGGATTTCAGGCATTCATGTCGATCTTGATGTTGCCGAAGGAGGCGCCGCCCGCGGAAAGCAGGCCTTCCTTCTTCTCTTCCGCCGGCTGCGCGCCCGGGGCGGGCGGCGCGGCCGGGGGCCTGGGCTGGCCGCTGATCTCGCCGGCGGTGGCCTGGTTGATCAGCCACAGCATGTTGGTCGCCGAGTCGGCGTTCTGCATCGCCTCTTCCTGGGTGATCTTCTTCTCCATGAACAGCTTGAAGAGCGCCTGCTCGAAGGTCTGCGAGCCGGGCGACATGCTCTTCTCCAGCGCTTCCTTGATCTCGCCGATCTCGCCCTTTTCGATCAGCTCGGAGATGTGGCGGGTGTTGAGCAGCACTTCCACCGCCGCGAGGCGCGCGCCGGTCTTGGTGCGCACCAGGCGCTGAGAGAGCACCGACTGCAGCGCCGCCGCGAGGTCGAGCAGCAGGGCCGGCCGGTTCTCGAGCGGGTAGAAGTTGATGATGCGGTTCATCGCGTGGTAGCTGTTGTTCGCGTGCAGCGTGGCGAGGCACAGGTGGCCCGACTGCGAGTAGGCGAGCGCGGCCGCCATCGTGTTCTTGTCGCGGATCTCGCCGATCAGGATGCAGTCCGGCGCCTGGCGCAGCGCGTTCTTCAGCGCGATCTCGAAGGTCTTGGTGTCGGTACCGACCTCGCGCTGGTTCACGATCGACTTCTTGTTCTGGAAAATGAACTCGACCGGGTCCTCGAGCGTGAGTATGTGGCCCGACTGGCGCTCATTGCGGTAGTCGAGCATCGCCGCGAGCGAAGTGGATTTGCCCGATCCGGTGGCGCCGACCATCAGGATCAGGCCGCGCTTCTGCATGATCACTTCCTTGAGCACGTCGGGCAGGCCGAGCGTGTCGATGCCGGGAATCGCGCCGGGGATGTAGCGCACCACCACCGAGGGGGAGCCCTTCTGGCGGAAGGCGCTGATGCGGAAGGTGCCCACGCCCTCCATGGCGTAGGCGGTGTTGAGCTCCATCTCCTCCTCGTACTCCTTGATCTGGCGCTCGTTGAGCACCTCGTAGAGGAGCTTCTGCACCGTCTCGGCGTTCATCGTCGCCTGGTTCACCGGCATGGCGACGCCGTTGATCTTGATGTTGATTGGCGCGCCGACCGAGACGAAGATGTCCGAGGCCTTCTTCTCGGCCATGATCTGGAACAGGCGCTTCATCGCTGACATGGTGCCCCTCCCAGGGGAGTGTTTCCGCTAGTTTAATCCCCCCGCAGGAGTTCGTTCAGGCTGGTTTTTGCCCGTGTCCGGGCATCTACCTTTTTTACAATGACCGCGCAGTACAGGGCGCAGCTGCGGTCGCCTGCCGGCAGGGTGCCAGGCACCACGACCGAGCCTGCCGGGACGCGCCCGTACAGCACCTGGCCGGTCTCCCGGTCGAAGATCTTGGTGCTCTGCCCGATATAGACGCCCATCGAAAGCACGCTGTTCTCCTCGACGATCACGCCTTCCACCACCTCGGAGCGCGCGCCGATGAAGCAATTGTCCTCGATGATCACCGGATTCGCCTGCAGCGGCTCTAGCACGCCGCCGATGCCGACGCCGCCCGAGAGGTGCACGTTCCTGCCAATTTGTGCACACGAACCGACCGTCGCCCAGGTATCGACCATCGTCCCCTCGTCGACATAGGCGCCGATGTTCACGAACGAGGGCATGAGGACGACGTTCCTCGCGATGTAGGCGCCGCGCCGCGCCGCGGCGGGCGGCACCACGCGGAAGCCGCCTTTCCTGAAATCGAACTTCTCGAACTTGGACGGCACCTTGTCGTAATAGCGTCGCTCCATCACCCGGTTGTCCTCCAGGCGGAAGGAGAGCAGCACCGCCTTCTTGAGCCACTGGTGCGTGATCCACTCGCCGCCGGATTTCTCGGCGACGCGCAGCGCGCCCGCGTCGAGCGCCCCGATCACCGCCTTGACCGCGGCCTTGAGCGGCTTCGTCGGCTTGAGCGCGGCCCGGTTTTCCCAGGCGTCCTCGATGATCTTCTTCTGCTTATCCATGGCTCGCGAACCGCTCCAGGCGTTGCGCCGCCTCGACGCACTCTTCCACCGGGGCGACGAGCGCTACGCGGACGTGATTCCTGCCGGGATTGCCGCCGGCCGCGTCGCGCGCTAGGAAGCTGCCCGGCAGCACGAGGACATTGTATTCACGGTGCAGGCGCCGGGCGAAGTCGGCATCGTCGCCCGCCGTCCGCAGCCAGAGGTAGAAGCCGCCTTCCGGCTTCTGCGCCTCGTACCTCCCGAGGAGGGGCAGCACGGCGTCGAATTTCTCCGCGTACAGGCGGCGGTTCTCGACGACATGCTTTTCGTCGCTCCACGCCGCAATCGACGCCTGCTGCACGGCGAGGTTCATCGCCGAGCCGTGGTAGGTGCGGTAGAGCAGGAACTTGTTCATCAGCGCCGGATCGCCGGCGGCGAACCCCGAGCGCATGCCGGGGCAGTTCGAGCGCTTGGAGAGGCTCGAGAACGCGACCACGCGCTCGCAGCTCCGTCCGAGCTTGTGGCACGCCTCGAGCGATCCGAGCGGCGCCTGGTCGAAGTAGATCTCCGAGTAGCACTCGTCGGAGGCGATCGCGAAGCCATGGCGGTCGGAAAGCTCCAGCAGCCGCTTCCAGCCCTGCAGGTCGAGCACCTTTCCGGTCGGATTGGCGGGCGAGCACACGTAGAGGAGCTTCACGCCTTCCCACGACGAGGGCTCGCCATAAATGGGCGTGGCGCCCGCGAGCAGCGCCGCGCCCTCGTAAATTTGGTAGAAGGGATTGGGACAGACGACCTTGTCGCCGGGGGCGAGCACGGTCTGGGCGAAGGCGAAGAGCGCCTCGCGGGTGCCGTTGACCGGCAGGACCTGCGCTTCGGGATCGGGACGCGAAATGCCGTAGCGGCGGCCGAGCCAGGCGGCAATCGCGCCGCGCAGCTCGGGCGTGCCCATCGTCGCCGGATAGACTGCGAGCCCGTCGAGGCTCCTCGCCAGCGCCTCTTTCACCAGCGCCGGGGTGGGGTGCTTGGGCTCGCCGATCGAGAGGTTGATCGGCTTGAGCGAGGCGTTGGGCGTGTGGCCGCCGATCAGCGCGCGCAGCTTCTCGAAGGGGTAGGGCTGGAGGCGCTCGAGGAGCGGGTTGAAATGGGGGTTCAAGGCTTGCGGAAGCCCCGCTTCGCGTGCTCCGCGATGACCGTGGTGTAGATGCCGCCGCGGACGTTGAACTTCGCCTCGAGCTTCATCCAGCGCGGCCGCGTCGCACGCACCAGATCCTCCAGGATCCGGTTGGTGACCGCCTCGTGGAACGCGCCCTGGTTGCGATAGGACCAGACGTACTGCTTGAGCGACTTCAGCTCTACGCATAGCCGGTCGGGAATGTAGTCGAGCACCAGCGTGGCGAAGTCGGGCTGTCCCGTCATCGGGCACAGGCAAGTGAACTCCGGGATCTCGATGTGGATCCGGTAGTCGCGCTGCGGCGTGGGATTCGAAAAAGTCGCCAGCCGTTTGCTAGGACGGGGAGGCACTGGCTCTCAAAAAACGGCCGGAAGGAAAGCGCGCAAATGTTATCATTTTTCGCGTGCGTTTAACTCAAATAAAGCTGTCTGGTTTTAAGTCCTTCGTAGATCCCACCTCGATACATGTGCCCGGCCAGCTGGTCGGCGTCGTCGGCCCCAATGGCTGCGGCAAATCGAACGTGATCGACGCAGTGCGCTGGGTGCTCGGCGAAAGCCGCGCCTCTGCGCTACGCGGCGACTCGATGCAGGACGTGATCTTCAACGGCTCGGCGAACCGCAAGCCTCTGGCGCGGGCGTCGGTGGAGCTGATGTTCGACAACTCGCAGGGGCGCGCCGCCGGGCAGTGGTCGCAATACGCCGAGATCTCGGTGAAGCGCGTCCTGCAGCGCGACGGCGAGTCGAGCTACTACGTCAATGGCACCCACGTGCGCCGGCGCGACATCACCGACATGTTCCTCGGCACCGGCCTCGGCCCGCGTGCTTACGCCATCATCGAGCAGGGCATGATCTCGCGCGTCATCGAGGCCAAGCCCGACGAGCTGCGCGTCTTCCTCGAGGAGGCGGCGGGCATCTCCAAGTACAAGGAGCGGCGCAGGGAGACCGAGACGCGGCTCGCCGACACGCGCGAGAATCTGGCCCGAATCACCGACATCCGCCTCGAGCTCGGCGCGCAGATCGACAAGCTCGACGCGCAGGCGCAGGTCGCGACCCGCTATCAGGAGCTGCAGGCGGACCTTCAGCTCAAGCAGCACCTGCTGTGGTACCTGCGCCGGCGCGACGCCGGCGCCGAGCGCGAGAAGCAGTCGGCCGAGCGCACGCGCGTCGAGCTCGCGCTCGAAGCCGAGAACGCCGCGGCGCGGGGCCTGGAGGCGAAGCTCGAGACCGCACGCGCCGCGCACTACCAGGCGGGTGACGCGCTCAATCTGGCGCAGGGCGAGCTGTACGCGGCAAATGCCGAGGTGGCCCGCCACGAGTCCGAGCTCCGCCACGCCGAGGAAACGCGCAGCCGGCTCGAGAGCCAGCACACCGAGCGGCGCACGCAGCTCGCCGCCTGGCGCGAGCAGCGCTCGCAGCTCACGCAGGCCCTGCACATGTGGGCGGCACGCTCGGGCGGCGCGAAGGAACGGCTGCTGCAGGCCAACCGCAGGCTCGAGGTCGAGAAGCTGCGCCTGCCGCAGGCCGAAGAGGCGCTGCGCGCGGCGCGCGAGCGTCTCGACGGGGCACGCAGCGCCCTGCTGCAGGCGGAAAGCCGGCTCGAGCTCGAGCGCGCGAACGAAGCGCACCTGCGCCGCGCGCAGGAGGGTCTCGGCCAGCGCCGCGAGCGGCTGGCGGCCGAGCTGGAAGGAATAGCCGCGCCGGAATCGGGGCCGCTCGAGGCCCTCAAGTCGAACGCCGCGACGCTCGAAGCCGCGCTGCAGGGTGCGCAGCGGGAGCTCGAATCGCTGCAGGCGCAGTGCGCGCAGCTTCAGGCCACGGTCGCGCAGGCCGCCGAAGCGCTTGGCGGCGCCGAGCGCGAGCACACCGCGGCCGAAGCACAGCTTGCCACGCTGCGCCAGATCCAGGCCGACACCGAAAGCAACGCGCCCTTGCGCGAGTGGCTCGAGCGCCACGCGCTCGGCGAAGCGCCTCAGCTCTGGCAGAAGCTGCGCATCGACCCCGGTTGGGAAACGGCGGTCGAAGCGGTGCTGCGCGAGCGGCTGCACGCCAGGCTGAGCGATGCGCGCCCCGGCGAGCGGCCGCCCGCCAAGGCCAGCCTGTTCAGCGCCGCGCGCGACGCCGGCCGCCGGGGACTGATCGAGAAGATCCATGTCATCGACGACGCGGTGTCGGGCGCGATTGCCGACTGGCTCGCCGGCGCATACCCCACCGAGGGCACGCCCGACGCCGCGGCGCGCGGGCGCCTAGCGCCGGGCGAGATCCTCGTCAACCGGGAAGGCGACCAGTTCACGCGCCATACGGTGAGCCTGCACGCGCCGGATGCGGCCGATGCGGGGTTGCTGGCCCGCCAGGCGGAGATCGAGGCGCTCGAGGCGCGCTGCGCGACGCTGCGGCGGAAGCTCGCCGGAGCGCAGGCTGCGCAGCAGGATGCCCTGGGAGCAAGCCTCGATCGCGAAGCGGCGCTCGAAGAGGCGCGCGGCGCCATCGCGCGGCGCGAGAAGGAGCGCCACGAGGCGCAGATCGAGCTCCTCAAGCTCGGCCAGGCGCAGGAGCGCTATCGCGAACGCCACGATCAGCTCGCCATCGAGCGCGAGGCGGTCGAGGCCCAGGCCGCCGACGCGGCCAAGGCGCTGGCGGAGAGCGCATCGGCCGCGACACGCATTGCCGAAGACATCTCCGCCGCGCGCGCGCGCCTGGAAGCAGCACGCGCCGAGAGCGCGCGGCTCGAGGGCCTGCTCGCCGCGCAGCGAGAGGCGCAGCAGCACGCCGAGCGCGAGGCGCAGGACGCGCTCTTCGGCGAGCGCGAGTGCGGATCGAAAATCGCCGAGATCGACCATTCGGTGCGCGTTATCGACCAGCAGATCGAGCGCGCGGACCAGGAAGTCGCTCGGCTGACCGAAGAGCTGGCCGCGGACCCGATCCCGGCAGTTCGCCAGAGCCTCGAAGCGGCCGTCGAGGCAAGGATCTCAAGGGAGAAGCTGCTCGCCGAGGCGCGCAATGCGGTCGAGGCCGCGGCCGGCGTGCTGCGCGAGATCGAGGAGACCCGGCTGCAGGTCGAGGCCAAGGTGGCGCCGCTGCGCGAGCGCCTGGGCGAGCTGCGCCTGAAGGAGCAGGCCGCGCAGCTCAATTTCGAGCAGTACGCCGCACAGCTGCGCGAAGCGGCCGCCGACGAGGTGATCCTCGTCAAGGAGGCCGAAGGCGCGCCGCGGCCTTCGACGCTGCAGGGCGAGATCACGCGCATTACCCAGTCGATCGGCGAGCTCGGCGCCGTGAACCTCGCCGCGCTCGAGGAGCTGCGCACCAGCAGGGAGCGCAAGGGCTTCCTCGACGCGCAAGCGAGCGACCTCGACGAGGCGGTGCGCACGCTCGAGGACGCGATCCGCAGGATCGACCGCGAGACGCGCGAGCTCCTGCGCGAGACCTTCGACACCGTGAACGGGCACTTCGGCAAGCTGTTCCCGAGGCTGTTCGGCGGTGGCGAGGCGAAGCTGGTCATGACCGGGGAAGAGATCCTCGACGCGGGCGTGCAGGTCATGGCGCATCCTCCGGGCAAGCGCAACACCAGCATCCACCTGCTCTCGGGCGGCGAGAAAGCGCTCACCGCGATCGCGCTGGTGTTCGCGCTGTTCCAGCTCAACCCGGCGCCCTTCTGCCTGCTCGACGAGGTCGACGCGCCGCTCGACGACTCCAACACCGTGCGCTTCTGCGAGCTGGTGCGGCACATGGCGGGCGACACCCAGTTCCTGTTCATCAGCCACAACAAGATCACCATGGAGCTCGCCGAGCAGCTGATCGGCGTCACCATGCCCGAGTCGGGCGTGTCGCGCGTCGTCGCCGTCGACATTGACGAGGCGCTGCGGATTCGGGAGGAGCTCGCAGCGTAGCGATGAGATGAGCGACCTGCAGCTCGGCCTGCTGGTCATCGGCGCGGTGGCGGTCGTCGGGGTGCTCGGCTACAACTGGCGCCAGGAACGCGCCGCGCGCCGCCAGGCGCAGCGTGCCTTCGCCTCGGGCCACGCCGACGTGCTGATGGACGGCCGGCGCGAGCCGACCCTGGAGCCGCGCCGCGCCGAGCCGCCGGCGAAGTCCGGCACGGCCCCCGACGAGCGCGTCGACTACATCATGGAAGTGGCCCTTCCGGCCGGTGCCGAGGCGCGGGCGCGTGAAGCGTGGCGCTCGATCGAGCTGCGGTTCGCCCGCCGCGCGCTGCTGTTCATTTCGGATGGCAGCGCCCGCGCCGCGCTGCAGCTCGTCAGCCGCAGCGGCGCGGTGAGCGAGGCCGAGCTGGTGGAATTCCGGTCCCTGGTCGAGACGATGGCGACGGCGCTGCAGGCGACGGTGCGCGCCCCCGAAATGAAGGCGGCACTCGAGGCCGCGCGCGATCTGGACAAGGCGTGCGCCGAGGCCGACGTGCAGGTCGCGCTGCACGTCGTCGGCATCGCACCCGGCGAAGTCGCCTTTCCGGACCAGGGCTTCGGCGTGGAGAGGCGCGAAGATGGCGTTACCCTCGTGCTCGACGTGGCGGTGACGCCCGAGCCTGCACGCAGCTACGAAGCCATGGCGCGCGCCGGAAGGCAGCTCGCGCAAGGCGGCGGCCGCCTGGTCGACGATGCCGGCCGCGAGCTCGACGAGCGCGCCCTCGCCACGGTCGGCGCGCAGCTCGAGGCGGTGCGCCAGCTTCTCCTTAGCCGCGGCATCGAACCCGGGAGTCCGCTGGCGCTGCGCCTGTTTTCATGACGGTCGAAAAGAAGGTCAGGGAGCTCCGGGAGACGATCGAGCGCCATAACCGCTTGTACTACGGCGAGGACGCGCCGGAGATCACCGACGCCGAGTACGACCGCCTCTTTCAGGAACTGGTTCGCCTGGAAACCAGCCACCCGGAGCTGCGCAGCCCGGATTCGCCCAGCCAGCGCGTCGGCGGCGCGCCGCTCGCGCAGTTCGCCGAGGTTACGCATCGCACGCCGATGCTCTCGATCAATAACGCATTCGACGAGGACAGCGTGCGCGCCTTCGACCGCCGGGTACGCGAAGTGCTCGCGGTCGAGGCGGTGGAATACGCCGCCGAGCCGAAATTCGACGGCTTGGCGATCAGCCTCTCGTACCGCGACGGGCGCTTTGTCCAGGGTGCGACGCGCGGTGACGGCGCCACGGGCGAGGACGTGACGGCCAACCTGCGCACGGTTAAAGCGATTCCGCTGCGGATCGCGGGCCAGGGCGAGCTGGAAGTCCGCGGCGAGGTGCTGATGTATCGCCGCGAGTTCGACGCGCTCAACGAGCGCCAGCGTGCCGCCGGCGAGAAGGAGTACGTTAACCCGCGCAATGCCGCCGCGGGCGCCGTGCGCCAGCTCGACCCGCGCATTACGGCGACGCGCCCGCTGCGGTTCTTCGCTTACGCGATCAGCTCGCCCGGCCCGTGGCTCACGCAGTCCGAAACGCTCGATCACCTGCGCGAGCACGGCTTTCCCGTCTGCCCCGACCGTACGGTGGTGGAGGGCGCCGACGGACTGCTCGAGTACTACCGGCAGATCGGCCGCAAGCGCGAGCGGCTGCCCTATGCCATCGACGGCGTGGTCTACAAGGTGAACCGGCTCGACTGGCAGGCGCGCGTCGGCTTCGTTTCACGCGCGCCGCGCTTCGCGCTCGCGCACAAGTACCCCGCGGAGGAGCAGTCGACCGAGGTGCTGGCGATCGAAGTCCAGGTCGGGCGCACCGGCGCGCTGACGCCGGTCGCGAAGCTGAAGCCGGTGTTCGTCGGCGGCGTGACGGTCTCGAACGCGACGCTCCACAACGAGGATGAGCTCAGGCGCAAGGACGTGCGCGTGGGCGACACCGTGCTCGTGCGCCGCGCGGGCGACGTGATCCCCGAGATCGTGTCCGTGGAGGCCGAGCGCCGGCCCGCCGGCGCAGCGGTATTCGCTTTTCCACGTCAATGTCCGGTGTGCGGCTCGGCGGTGGTGCGCAACGAAGACGAGGCGGTCGCCCGCTGCAGCGGCGGCCTTTACTGCGCGGCGCAGCGCAAGCAGGCGCTGCTGCATTTTGCCAGCCGCCGGGCGATGAACATCGAGGGCCTGGGCGAGAAGATCATCGAGCAGCTGGTCGAGAAGCACCTCGTGCGGACGCCGGCCGACTTGTACAAGCTGAAGCAGGAAACCCTTGCCGACCTGGAGCGCATGGGGGAAAAGTCGGCGGCGAACCTGGTTGCGGAGCTCGACCGGTCCCGGCACGCGACGCTCGAGCGCCTGATCTACGCCCTCGGCATCCGCAACGTCGGCGAGAGCACCGCTCGCGACCTCGCGCGCCATTTCGGCGACTTGCCGCCGTTGCTCGAGGCCTCCGAGGCGACGCTTGTGCAGGTGCCCGACGTGGGTCCGGTAGTGGCACGCTCGATCCACCAGTTCTTCGCGGAGCCGCACAACCGGCAGGTGATAGACCGGCTCGTCGACGCCGGCGTATCGTGGCCGAAAGCCGCCCCGCAGCCGCGCCGTGCCGGCGAGCGCAAGACTTTCGTTCTCACTGGTACTCTCTCAGTCATGACGCGCGACGAAGCCCGCGCCGCGATCGAGGCCAAAGGGCACAAGGTGGCCGCCGCGGTGTCCAAGAAGACCGACTACGTGGTCGCCGGGGCGGACGCGGGCAGCAAGCTGGAGAAGGCGCGCAGCCTCGGCATTGAAGTGCTCGACGAACAGGAGCTCAGGAAAGTGCTGGAGAGATCTTGATGCCGAAGCTGAGGAAAGCGGTATTCCCCGTGGCCGGGTTCGGCAGCCGGTTCCTGCCGGTGACCAAGGCAAGCCCGAAGGAGATGATGCCGATCGTCGACAAGCCGCTCATCCAGTACGCGGTCGAGGAGGCGGCTGCGGCCGGCATCACCGACATGATCTTCGTCACCGGCCGCAACAAGCGCGCCATCGAGGACCATTTCGACAAGGCCTACGAGCTCGAGACCGAACTCGAGCGCAAGGGCAAGGGCGAGCTGCTCGGCCAGGTGCGCTCGGTGCTGCCCGAAGGGGTGCGTTGCGTCTACATCCGCCAGCCCGAGCCGCTCGGCCTGGGCCACGCGGTGCTCTGCGCGCAGCCGGTGGTCGGCAACGACCCCTTCGCGGTGCTGCTCGCCGACGACCTGATGGACTCGAGCCCGCCGGCGATGGCGCGCATGGCGCAGGTGTTCGAGAAGGAGAACGCCGCGCTGCTCGGCGTGGAGGAAGTGCCCCGCGACCAGACCGAGCGCTACGGCATCGTCACGGTTGACAAGATGCAGGGCGACCTGGCGCGCATCCACAGCATCGTCGAGAAGCCCAAGCCCGCCAACGCACCCTCCAACTTGGGCGTGATCGGCCGCTACGTGCTCACGCCGCGGATCTTCGAGCTGCTGGCGCAGGTGACGCCGGGCGCGGGGGGCGAGATCCAGCTCACCGACGCCATCTCAGCGCTGCTCAAGCACGAGCGCGCCTTCGCGGTGCGGCTGCCCGGCCGGCGCTTCGACTGCGGCTCCAAGCTCGGCTACCTGCAGGCCACCCTCGAGTTCGGCAAGCGCCATCCCGAGGTTGGCGAGGCTTTCACGCGCTATCTCGAGTCACGCTAGACTCGCGCGCATGTCGGAAGCGCGCAGCGCCTGGCAGTTCCTGGAGAACTCCGACGTCATCGCGAGCGCCGAAGACGTGCAGGCGGCGCTGCGCCGCGTCGCCGCCCAGGTGAGCGAGCGCCTGGCCGAGACCTACCCCCTGGTGCTGGCGGTGATGGGCGGGGCGGTGGTGTTCGCCGGGCAGATCCTGCCGCTGCTTCGCTTCCCGCTCGATTTCGACTACATCCACGCCTCGCGCTACGGCGCCGAGACGCGCGGCGCCGACGTCCTGTGGCGCGTCATGCCGCCGGCGAGCGTGCGCGGGCGCGCGGTGCTGGTGCTGGACGACATCCTCGACGGCGGCGAGACCATGGCGGCGATCCGCGCGCGCCTGCTCGAGCTCGGCGCGGCCAGCTTCCAGTGCGCGGTCCTGGTCGAGAAGAAGCTGCGCCGCCAGAAGCCGATCCGCCCGGACTTCATCGGCCTCGAGGTCGAGGACCGATTCGTGTTCGGCTACGGCATGGACGCCAAGGGCTTCTGGCGCAACCTGCCGGAGATCCGCGCCATGCGGGGATCCTAGAACGTGCTGGCGATCATCGGCGGCAGCGGCCTCTCGAGGCTCGGCAACATGGCGGTGACGAAGCGCAAGGTGGCGCGCACGCCCTATGGCGAGCCCTCCGGCGCGCTCACGTTCGGAAGGATCGGCGCGTGCGACGTGGTGTTCCTCGCGCGCCACGGCTACGGCCACACCATCGCGCCGCACGAGGTGAACTACCGCGCCAACCTGTGGGCGCTGAAGGAGGCGGGCGCGCTCGAGGTGGTGTCGGTCGCCTCGGTCGGGGCGATCCGCCCCGACATTCCCCCCGGGGCGCTGCTGCTTCCGCACCAGATCATCGACTACACCTGGGGCCGGCACGCCACCTTCTTCGAAGGCCGCGGCGTGGCGGTGAACCACATCGACTTCACCGAGCCGTATTCCCGCGGCTTGAGGCAGAAAATGCAGTCGGCGGCAAAGGCGTGCGGCGAGGCCATGGTCGAGCGCGGCACCTACGCGGCCACCCAAGGCCCGCGGCTTGAGACTGCGGCCGAGATCGACCGGCTCGAGCGCGATGGCGCCGACGTCGTCGGCATGACCGGCATGCCCGAGGCCGCGCTCGCGCGCGAGATCAGCCTGGAGTACGCCGCGATCGCGGTGGTCGCCAACTACGCCGCGGGGCGCGCCGACTCCAAGCGCGCCATACCGCTCGACAAGATCGGCGCCGTGCTCGAGGAAGCCATGGGTCGCGTGCGCAAGATCATCGAGAAGCTCTGCGAGACGCCGTGATCCGGGAAGTCCTGCGCATGGGCGACCCGCGCCTCTGGCAACGGTCGGAGGAGGTGCAGCAGTTCAATACGCCCGAGCTGAGCCAGTTGCTGCAGGACATGCGCGACACCATGGCGCATCTCAACGGCGCCGGCCTCGCGGCGCCGCAGATCGGCGTGCAGCTGCGCGTCGTGATCTTCGGCGTGCACTCCAACCCGCGCTACCCGGATGTCGAGGAGGTGCCCGACACCGTGCTCATCAACCCGGTCCTCACGCCGCTTTCCGACGAAGTCGAGGACGGCTGGGAAGGCTGCCTCTCGGTGCCCGGCATGCGCGGCGTCGTGCCGCGCTGGAAGCGGCTGCGCTACCGGGGCCTCGACGAGCACGGCAAGCCGTTCGAACGGGAAGTTGCCGATTTCCATGCCCGCGTGGTGCAGCACGAGGTCGATCACCTCGACGGCATCCTCTACCCCATGCGGATCCGCGACTTGACGCGCTTCGGCTTCAATGAAGCGCTTTTTCCGGGGCAGCAGCTTGGTCCTGAAGACTGAGCTCCTGCAGGAGCTCCTGCTCGAGCTGCAGCACGAGCTTTGAATTGCTCAACGGCTCGCCGGAGATGAGGAAGACGTCTTCAGCGCGATCGCCCAGCGTGTTGACGCGGGCGGTTTGCAGGCTGATGCGGTAACGGGCGAGGCGCCGCGCCACGCCGTAGAGCAGGCCCGGCCGGTCGGAGGCGACGATCGTCAGCACGTGGTAGGCGCCTCGCTCGTCCGGCCGGATGTTGACTGCGGGCGAGATCGGGAAGTGGCGCACGCGGCGCGACAGGCGCCCGCCGCGCGGCGGCGCGAGCGGTGCCTCGGATACCACCTCCTCGGCGAGCTGCGACTCGATCATCGCGATGCGGTCCTGGTAGTGCGCATCGCGCCCTTCGCCCATTACCACGAAAGTGTCGAGCGCGTAGCCCGAGCGCGAAGTGTGGATCTTGGCCTCGGCGATGTTGAAGCCGGCGCGGTCGAAGTAGCCGCAGATGCGCGCGAACAGCGCTTCGCGGTCCTGGGTATAGATCATGACCTGCAGGCCTTCGCCGAACGGGGCGAGGCGAGCCTTGACCACCGGCTTCGCCGCATCCACCCGGTAGTGCAGGTTGCGGGTGTGCCAGGCGATTTCCTGCGCGTCGTGGCGCAGGAAATAGGTGATGTCGAGCTGCGCCCACAGCCGGTCCTTGACGCCGTCGGAAAGCGCGTAGAGGCGCAGCAGGCGCGCGGCCTCGTCCTGCTTCTCGGCGAGCGCGGCGTCGCGCGCGAGCATCTCGCCGGTGAGGATGCGCCGCGCGGCGCGGAACAGATCCTCGAGCAGCTTCGCCTTCCACGCGTTCCAGACCTTCGGGCTGGTGCCACGCACGTCGGCGACGGTGAGGAGGTAGAGCGCGGCGAGGCGCCGCTCGGTCTTCACGCGCTCGGCAAAGGCGCGCACGATCTCGGGGTCGTAGACGTCCTGCTTCTGCGCGACGTGCGACATCGCGAGGTGGCTCTCGACCAGGAACGCGACCAGGTCGCGATCTTCCCTGGACAACCCATGCTTTCTGGAAAAGGCGATGACGTCCTTCGAGCCGAGCTCGGAATGGTCGCCGCCGCGGCCCTTGGCGATGTCGTGGTAGAGCGCGGCGACGAACAGCAGCCAGCGGCGCTCGAAGCCGCTCATCAGCTCGCTCGCGAGCGGGAACTCGTGCGCGAACTCGGGCATCGTGAAGCGCCGCAGGTTGCGGATCACCATCAGGATGTGCTGGTCGACGGTATAGACGTGGAAGAGATCGTGCTGCATCTGGCCGACGATGCGGCCGAACTCGGGCAGGTAGCGGCCGAGGATCCCGTACTGGTTCATGCGGCGGAACTCATGCACGATGCCGCGCGGCTGCTGCAGGATGTGGAGGAAAAGCAGCTTCGCCGTCTCGTTTTTCCGGAACGCGCCGTTGATCAGGTCCCGGGCACGGTAAAGGGCGCGCAGCGTGCGCGCCGTCATGCCGCGCAGCTCCGGGTGCTGCATCATGAGCAGGAAGCTCTCCAGGATCGCCGTCGGCTCGCGCGCGAAGGTGTCCTCGCGCCTGACGTGCAGGAGCTCGCTGCGCACTTCGAAGCGCTCGTTCAGGGCGCGCGGCGGCGTGTCGGGCCGCGGCGCGAGGCGCGCCTCCAGGTTCTGCATCAGGATGGTGTTGAGCTGGGTGACGCCCTTCGCGGTCTGGTAGTAGCGCTGCATCATGGCCTCGCTCGCGCGCCGCGTCGCCGTTTCGGCGTAGCCAAGCTGCTGCGCGAGCGCGCTCTGCAGGTCGAAGACGATGCGGTCCTCGCGCCTCCCGGCGAGGTAGTGCAGGCGGATCCTGAGGTCCTGGAGCAGGCTCTCGTGCTTGCCGAGGCTGCGAGCCTCGTCGCGCTCGATCAGCCCTCGCGCCACCAAGTCGCTCCAGCGCGAGCCCAGGCCCGCCGCGCGTGCGATCCACTGGATCACCTGCAGGTCGCGCAGGCCGCCCGGCGCTTCCTTCAGGTTGGGCTCGAGCGAGTAGGGCGAGTCCTGGTGCTTGGCGTGCCGCTGCTCCTGCTCGAGCTTCTTCGCGCCGAAGAAGGCGACCGGGTCGCGTCCGGCGGCGAGGGCCGCCTCGAGCTTCGCGAACAGCGCGCGGCTTCCGGAGAGATAGCGCGACTCGAGAAGGGTCGTGGCGACGGTGACGTCTCCCGCCGCGGCCTCGACGCACCCCTGGACCGTGCGCACGCTGTGGCCGATCTCGAGGCCGATGTCCCAGAACGTGCCGATGAGGCGCTCGAGCGACTCGCGCTCTGTCCCGGCCGGCTCGTGCGCGAGAAGCACCAGCAGGTCGATGTCGGAGGCGGGATAGAGCTCGCCACGCCCGTAGCCGCCGGTGGCGACCAGCGCCGCGCCCCCCGGCAGGCCCGGCACCGAGCGGATGACGCGGTCGACGAGCTGCGTGTGCTTGCGCAGCAGCGTGCGCGGGTTGGGATTCTCGAGGTAGGCAGCGCGCAGCGCGGCGCGCTCGGCCGCCACCTGTTCGCGCAGCGTCGCTGCGGTCATGGCGCGGGCGCAGCGCCCGCCGACAGGGTCATGACCTCATAGCCGGTATCGGTCACGGCGACAGTGTGCTCCCATTGCGCCGACAGGCTGTGGTCCTTGGTGACGATGGTCCAGCCGTCGGCGAGCTCGCGGATCCCCGCCTTGCCGGCGTTGATCATCGGCTCGATGGTGAAGGTCATCCCCGGCTGCAGCGCGAGGCCGGTGCCCGGCTTGCCGTAGTGCAGGATCTGCGGCTCCTCGTGGAAGCGCCGGCCGATGCCGTGGCCGCAGAATTCGCGCACCACGGAGAAGCCGGCCTTCTCGGCGTGTGCCTGGATCGCGCTGCCGATGTCGCCGAGGCGCGCGCCGGGGCGCACCGCCCGGATGCCGAGCCACATGCACTCGAAGGTGGTGTCGACCAGCCGGCGCGCCTGGATGCTCGGCTCGCCGACGTAGAACATGCGGCTGCAGTCGCCGTGGTAGCCGTCCTTGATCACGGTGATGTCGATGTTGAGGACGTCGCCGGTCTTCAGCACTCGCTCGCCCGGGACGCCGTGGCAGACCTGATGGTTGACGGAGGTGCAGATCGACTTCGGGAAAGGCTTGTAGCCCGGCGGCGCGTAATTGAGCGGCGCCGGCACCGTGCCCTGCACCCGCACCATGTAGTCGTGGCACAGGTCGTTGAGCTTGCCGGTGGTCACCCCCGCCTTGACGTAGGGCGTGACGAAGTCGAGCACCTCGGAGGCGAGGCGGCCGGCGATGCGCATCCGCTCGAGCTCCTCGGCGGTCTTCATTACTACGGGCATTGCACTGATTATGCTAGAATTTTGGGCTGGCTTTGCGAACGAGCAAGGCCAAATCATCCCGCAGCGCAGATTAGGGTGCTCGCAAGAGTCCATGCGCCTGGCGGCGGACCCAACCCTAAAGGAGAACGAAGTGTCGGTGACGATGCGTCAGATGCTGGAGGCGGGCGTCCATTTCGGACACCAGACCCGCTACTGGAACCCGAAGATGGCGCAGTACATCTTCGGCCACCGCAACAAGATCCACATCATCAACCTCGAGAGGACGCTGAGCCTCTACCAGGACGCGCTCAAGTTCGCGCGTCAGCTCGCCGCCAACCGGGGAACGCTGCTTTTCGTGGGCACCAAGCGCCAGGCGCGCGACATCATGCGCGAGGAGGCGCAGCGCGCGGGCCAGCCCTTCGTCGACCACCGCTGGCTGGGCGGCATGCTCACCAACTTCAAGACCGTCAAGCAATCAATCAAGCGCCTGAAGGAGATGGAGCAGATGGCCCAGGACGGGACCTTCGAGCGCATGTCCAAGAAGGAAGCGCTCGGCCTGACGCGCGAGATGCAGAAGCTGCAGCGCTCCCTCGGCGGCATCAAGGAGCTCGGCGCGCTTCCCGACGCGCTGTTCGTGATCGACGTCGGCTACCAGAAGGGCGCGGTGGCCGAGGCCAACAAGCTCGGCGTGCCGGTGATCGGCGTGGTCGACACCAACCATTCGCCCGAGGGCATCGACTACGTGATTCCCGGCAACGACGACTCGAGCCGGGCCATCCGCCTGTATGCCCGCGGCGTCGCCGACGCGGTCCTCGAAGGGCGCACCCAGTCGCTCGAGGAGGTGGTCTCCGCTTCGCGCGACGAGTTCGTCGAGGTGGAAGAGGAAGACGGTGGCAAGTAGCTTTAGCGGAGAAATCCCGACAAAAGGGGCTTCGGCCCCTTTTTTTCAACCTGCAAGGAGCGGAAGGTAATGGCGGAAGTCAGTGCGGGGCTCGTCAAGGAACTGCGCGAGCTCACCGGCCTGGGAATGATGGAGTGCAAGAAGGCGCTTGCCGAGTGCGGCGGCGACCTGAAGAAGGCCGAAGAGCTGCTGCGCATCAAGAGCGGCGCCAAGGCGAGCAAGGCCGCAAGCCGCGTCGCCGCCGAAGGCATCATCGGCGCGTGGCTCTCTGCGGATGCCAAGACCGGCTCGCTCGTCGAAGTGAACTGCGAGACCGACTTCGTCGCCCGAAACGAGGATTTCCTCGCGTTCGCTCAGTCGGTGGCCGAGACCGTGGCGGCGCGCGACCCGGGTCCGGCGGAAGAGGACCGGCGCCAGAAGCTGGTGCAGAAGATCGGCGAGAACATCACCATCCGCCGGTTCAGGCGTATGCGGGCGAAGGGCAAGCTCGCGCTTTACGTGCATGCCGGGGCGAAGATCGGCGTGCTGGTCGACTACGAAGGCGCCGACGAAGTCGGCAAGGACGTGGCGATGCACATCGCGTTCGCCAGGCCCGCGCACCTCAGCAAGACCGAGGTTCCCGCGGACGTCGTCGAGCGCGAGCGCTCGATCCAGCTGGCGCGGGCCAGGGAATCGGGCAAGCCCGAGGAGATCGCGCGCAGGATGGTCGAAGGCGCGCTCAACAAGTTCCTCGGCGAGATTTCGCTCCTGGGCCAGCCGTTCATCAAGGACGACAAGCAGAGCATAGAGAAGATGCTCGCCGCGAAGAAGGCCAAGGTGCATGGCTATGCCTTCCTCGTGGTGGGCGAGGGCATCGACAAGTCGCAACCGGTGCATTGACCCCCAAATACAAAAGGATCCTGCTCAAGCTGTCAGGCGAAGCCCTGATGGGGAACGATCCTTTCGGCATCAACCGGCAGACGATCGAGGGCATCGTTGCCGAGGTGGCCCAGGTCTCGCGCCTCGGCGTCGAGATCGGCGTCGTGATCGGCGGCGGCAACATCTTCCGCGGCGTGGCGCCGGGCGCGGCCGGGATGGACCGCGCCACCGCCGACTACATGGGCATGCTCGCCACCGTGATGAACGCGCTCGCGCTCGCCGACGCGATGCGCCAGGCGGGCATCTCGAGCCGCGCGCTCTCCGCGCTCAACATCGAGCAGATCGTCGAGCCCTACATCCGCGGCAAGGCGATCCGCTACCTGGAGGAAGGCAAGATCGTCATCTTCGCCGCCGGAACCGGCAATCCCTTCTTCACCACCGACACGGCGGCGGCGCTGCGCGGCAGCGAGATGGGTGCCGAGATCGTGATCAAGGCGACCAAGGTCGACGGCATCTACACCGCCGACCCGAAGAAGGACCCGCGCGCGCAGCGCTACGCGAAGCTCAGCTTCGACGAGGCGATCGTGAAGAACCTGAAAGTCATGGACGCCACCGCGCTCACCCTGTGCCGCGACCAGAAGCTGCCGATCAATGTCTTCAGCATCTTCAAGAAGGATGCCCTGAAGCGCGTGGTCCTCGGGGAGGACGAGGGCACGCTGGTTCACGTATGATTTGCGGCGGAGATTGCCATGCAGATCCCTGAGCTCAAGAAGACCACCGAGCAGAAGATGGACAAGAGCATCCAGGCGTTCAAGGCCGACCTGGCCAAGGTTCGCACCGGCCGCGCGCACACCGGCCTGCTCGATCACATCCACGTCGACTACTACGGCGCGCAGACGCCGCTCAACCAGGTGGCCAAGGTCACCCTGATCGACGCCCGCACCATCGGCGTCGCCCCCTTCGAGAAGAAAATGAGCCAGGCGGTGGAGAAGGCGATCCGCGACTCCGACCTCGGCCTGAACCCGGCGAGCCAGGGCGACATGGTGCGCGTGCCGATGCCGCTGCTCACCGAGGAGCGGCGCAAGGAGCTGACCAAGGTGGTCAAGCACGAGGCCGAGAACGCCCGGGTCGCGGTTCGCAATCTGCGTCGCGACGCGATCCACCAGCTCAAGGAGGCGCTGAAGAAGCACGAGGTCTCCGAGAACGACGAGCGCCGCGCGCAGGACGAAGTGCAGAAGATGACCGACAGGCACATCGCCGAGATCGACCGGCTGCTCGCGGAGAAAGAAAAGGAGCTGATGGCGGTATGAGCGCTTTCGGAACAGGGGAGAAGACCGCCCCCGTGCCTCCCAGCTCGACGCAGGAAGTTCCGGCCCACGGCGGCGTGCCGCGGCACGTCGCCATCATCATGGACGGCAACGGCCGCTGGGCGCACAAGCGCCTGCTGCCGCGCATCGCCGGGCACCGCCGCGGCGTCGAGGCGGTGCGCACCGCGGTCGAGAGCTGCGCCGAGCGGGGCGTCCAGTTCCTGACGCTGTTCGCCTTCAGCTCCGAGAACTGGCGCCGGCCGGCGGAAGAGGTGGCGCTGCTGATGCAGCTCTTCCAGTCGGCGCTCTCGAGCGAGGTCGAGCGGCTGCACCGCAGCGGCGTGCGCTTGAAAGTAGTCGGCGACACGCAGCGCTTCGGCGCGAAGCTGCAGCGCATGATCACCGACGCCGAGAGCCTGACGGCCGCCAACCGCCGCCTCACCCTTACGATCGCCGCCAACTACGGCGGCCGCTGGGACCTGCTGCAGGCCGTCAACAAGGTGCGGGCCCGGCCGATCGACGAGGCCGCGCTCGCCCAGCACCTCGCGATGAGCTACGCGCCCGAGCCGGACCTCTTCATCCGCACCGGCGGCGAGCAGCGCATCAGCAACTTCCTGCTCTGGCAGCTCGCCTACACCGAGCTGTACTTCACCGAGACGCTCTGGCCGGACTTCGACGCCGGGGCGCTCGATCTCGCGATCGAGTCCTACCGAAGGCGCGAGCGGCGCTTCGGCCGCACCAGCGAGCAGGTCGCCGAAGCCGGACGCGCCGAGGTCGCCTGAGCGGGGCACTGGCGGCGCGCGTCGCCACCGCCGCGGTGCTGATTCTGGCGCTGCTGGCGGCGCTCTTCTTCCTGCCGCGCAACCTGCTTGCCGTCCTGATGGCCGCGCTGATCGCGGGAGGTGGGTTCGAATGGGCGCGGCTGTGCAAGCTGCAGCCCGCTGGCGCCTGGGCCTATGCCGCGGTGGCGTGCGCGACATTCATCGCTTTGTATCTGGCGGAGCTGGGCCGCCCGGCTTTCATCGCAGCCGCGGCGTTCTGGATCGCCGCAGTCCCGCTGTGGCTCGCCCTCGGCGTGCGCGCCGCGCAGCGCCCTGCGCTGCTCGCAAGCGGTCTTGTAGTTCTGGCGCCCGCCGGCCTGGCGCTCGTCTCGATCGGCGCGCAGTCGGTGCTCATGGTCCTCATCCTCGTGTGGCTCACGGACACCGCCGCCTATTTCGTCGGTAGCCGATGGGGAAAGCGCAAGCTCGCCCCGGCCATCAGTCCCGGCAAGACCTGGGAAGGGGCGGCCGGGGGCGTCGCCGGCGCGCTCCTCTACGCGCTGACCGTCGCCCTCGCGCGCGGCGAGGCGCTAGCGGGCTATCTCGTCGTGGCGGCGCTGCTGGCCGCGCTCAGCATCCTTGGCGATCTGTTCGAATCCGCTGCGAAACGACAGGCGGAAGTCAAGGACAGCGGCGCGCTGCTTCCCGGCCACGGCGGAATCATGGATCGCATCGACAGCGCCACCGCCACGCTCCCGGTGGCCGCGTTGCTCTTATCATTGCCGAACCCGTGAACCTCGCAATCCTAGGCGCGACCGGCTCGATCGGAAAAAGCACGCTCGACGTGGTCGCGCGCCATCCCGGGCGCTACCGGCTTTTCGCGCTGACCGCGAACGGCTCGGCGGACGCCCTGCAGGCGCTGTGCGCGCTCCACCACCCGAAGTACGCGGTGCTTTCGAGCATGCCCGAGAACAAAGATCTGAGAGCGAGCTTTGCCCGGCACGGCACCGAGCTGCTGTTCGGCGCAAAGGCGCTGGAAGAGGTCGCGAGCGACAGCCGCTGCGACGTGGTGATGGCGGCGATCGTCGGCGCCGCCGGCCTCGGGTCGACCTTCGCCGCAGTGCGCGCCGGCAAGCGCGTGCTGCTCGCCAACAAGGAGGCGCTGGTGATGGCCGGGCCGCTCCTCGTGCGCGCTGCGGAAAGCGCCGGCGCGCGCCTGTTGCCCGTCGACAGCGAGCACAACGCGGTCTTCCAGTGCCTGTCGGACCCGAGGGCGGTGCGCCGCATCCTGCTCACCGCCTCGGGCGGGCCGTTCCGTTCGCTCGCGCTCGAGGCGCTGGAGGCGGTAACGCCGGCGCAGGCGTGCGCGCACCCGAACTGGGTGATGGGGCGCAAGATCTCGGTGGACTCGGCGACCATGATGAACAAGGGCCTGGAGGTGATCGAGGCGCGCTGGCTGTTCGACGTCGCGCCGCAGTCGATCGAGGTGGTGATCCACCCGCAGAGCATCGTGCACTCGCTGGTCGAGTACGCCGACGGCTCGATGATCGCGCAGCTCTCCAACCCGGACATGCGCGTGCCGATCGCGCATGCGCTCGGCTATCCCGAGCGCATCGCCTCGGGCGCCCGGCCCCTCGACCTCCCGGGCATCCGGGAGCTTTCGTTTGAAAAGCCCGACGAGCGGCGCTTCCCCTGCCTGCCGCTCGCGTACGCCGCGCTCGAGCGCGGCGGCACGGCGCCGGCCCTGCTCAACGCCGCCAACGAAGTGGCTGTCGATGCTTTCCTCGCCGGGCGGCTCGGCTTCACCGGCATCGCGCGCGTGATCGCCGACACGCTCCATGCGGTCTCCGCCACGGAGGCGGAAAGCCTGGAAGCGGTGATGGCTGCCGACGCCACGGCGCGACGAGCGGCCAGCACGCAGATTCTTGCAACCGCCGCATGAACCTGCTTCAGACCATCCTCGCCTTCATCGTCGCGCTCGGCGTGCTGATCGTGGTGCACGAGTACGGCCACTACCTGATCGCGCGCCTGTGCAAGGTCAAGGTGCTGCGCTTCTCGGTCGGCTTCGGCCGGCCGCTCGCCACCTGGCGGCTGGGCGCAGACCGCACCGAGTGGGTCGTCGCCGCGGTGCCGTTCGGCGGCTACGTGAAGATGCTCGATGAGCGCGAGGGCCCGGTGGCGCCCGCCGAGGCGGCGCGCGCCTTCAACCGGCAGGGCGTGTGGAAGCGCTTCGCCATCGTCGCCGCGGGGCCGCTGTTCAATTTCGCCTTCGCCGTCCTGGTGTACGCCGGGCTCTACATGTACGGCCTGCCCGAGGCGCGGCCGATCCTCGGCACGCCGCCCGCAGGCAGCGCGGCGGCCATGGCCGGAGTGCGCTCGGGCGACACGGTGCGCAGCGTGGACGGCGAGCCGATCGCGACCTGGCAGGAGCTGCGCTGGCGCGTGCTGCAGGCGGCGCTGCAGCGCGAGCCGCTGAAGCTGGAGACCCAGGACGAGCGCGGCCACATCGGCACGGCGAACCTCGACCTGCGCGGCTTCCCGGCGGAGGTGGAGACCGACGCACTCGAGCGCATCGGCCTTACGCTCTGGCGGCCGACGCTCGCCCCGGTGCTGGGGCAGATCGTCCCGGGCGGCGCCGCCGAGCGCGCCGGGCTCGCGCCCGGCGACCGCATCGTCGCCGCCGACGGCGCGCCGATCGACAGCTGGGAGGCGTTCGTCACCGCGGTGCGCGCCAAGCCTGGCGTGCCGCTCGCGCTGACCATCGAGCGCGCCGGCAGCCGCCGCACGCTCGAGGTGGTGCCCGACCCGGCCACGCGGCGCATCGGCGCCGCGGCGCGCGACAACCCGGCCTACGCCGAGAAGATCCTGATCCGCGTGCAGTACGGGCCGCTCGCGAGCCTGGCGCGCGCCAGCGCCAAGACCTGGGACATCGCGCTCTTCAGCCTGAAGATGCTCGGCAAGATGCTGGTGGGCGAGGTGTCGTGGCGCCACCTCTCCGGGCCGGTGACCATCGCCGACTTCGCCGGGCAGTCGGCCAGCCTCGGATGGATCTCCTACCTCACTTTCCTCGCGCTGATCAGCATCAGCCTCGGCGTGCTCAACCTGCTGCCGATCCCGCTGCTCGACGGCGGCCACCTGATGTACTACGCGATCGAGATGGTCAAGGGCCGGCCGGTGTCCGAGCGCTTCATGGAGCTCGGCCAGCGAGTGGGCCTCGCGCTGCTGCTGGTCATGATGGCCTTCGCGTTCTACAACGACCTGAATCGACTGCTGACCGGTTGATGATCCGCAGATGGACCGCCGCGGCGCTCGCCGCGTGTGCGCTGGCGGTGGCCGCGCAGGCAGCAGCGCAGTCGTTCGAGCCGTTCATCGTCAAGGACATCCGCGTCGAGGGCCTGCAGCGTACCGAGGCCGGCACGGTATTCAGCTACCTGCCGGTCAAGGTGGGCGAGTCCATGACGCAGGAGAAGGCGCAGACCGCGCTGCGCGCGCTCTACGCCACCGGCTTCTTCCAGGACGTGCGCCTGGACATGGAGAACGGCGTGCTGGTGGTGTTCGTCACCGAGCGCCCGGCGATCGCGCAGATCGACTTCAGCGGCATGAAAGAGTTCGACCCCGACACGATCCGGAAGGTGCTGCGCGACCTGGGCATGGCCGAGGGGCGGATCTTCGATCGCTCGCTGCTCGAGACCGCCGAGCTCGAGCTCAAGCGCCAGTACCTGTCGAAGGGCCTGTACGCCGCCGAGGTGCAGACCACCGTCACGCCCCTCGAGCGCAACCGGGTCGGCATCGCCATCGCGGTCACCGAGGGCGAGATCGCCAAGATCCGCGGCATCAACCTGGTCGGCGCGCACGCCTTCAAGGAGTCGGAGCTGCTCGACCAGTTCGTGCTGCGCACCCCCGGCTGGCTCACCTGGTACACGAAGCACGACCGCTACTCGCGCGAGAAGCTCGCCGCCGACCTCGAGTCGCTGCGCTCCTACTACCAGAACCGCGGCTACCTCGACTTCAGCATCGAGTCGACGCAGGTCTCGCTCACGCCCGACCGGCATGACATCTACATCACGGTCAACCTGTCGGAGGGCGAGAAGTACACCGTGTCGCGCGTCGAGCTTGCCGGGCAAACGGTGGTGCCGCGCGCCGAGCTCGAGAAGCTGATCACGCTCAAGCCCGGCGACGTGTTCTCGCGCGAGAAGCTCGCCGCCACGACCAAGGCGATCTCCGACCGCCTGGGCAACGACGGCTACGCATTCGCCAACGCCAACGCCATCCCCGAGGTCGACAAGGAGAAGCGCACCGTCTCGTTCAGCATCTTCGTCGACCCCGGGCGCCGCGTGTACGTGCGCCGCGTCGAGGTGGTCGGCAACAACAAGACGCGCGACGAGGTGGTGCGCCGCGAGATGCGCCAGCTCGAGGGCGCCTACTACGACACCTCCAAGATCCAGCTCTCGAAGCAGCGCATCGACCGCACCGCCTACTTCAGCGAGGTGAACGTCGAGACGCAGCCGGTCGAGGCGAACCCGGACCAGGTCGACGTGGTGTACTCGGTGAAGGAGCGCGCCACCGGGGCGCTGCTGTTCGGCATCGGCTTCTCCAGCGTGGAGAAGGTGTCGCTCGCCGCCTCGCTCACGCAGTCGAACGTCTTCGGCACCGGCAAGTACCTGTCGTTCAACGTCAACAGCGGCAGCGTGAACCAGGTGTACTCGCTGTCCTACGTCGACCCGTACTACACCGTCGACGGCGTGAGCCGCGGCTTCGACGTCTACAAGCGCAGGACCAACGCCTCGTCCCTCGCGGTGGGCGCCTACGCGAGCGACGCGCTCGGCGGCGGCGTCAAGTTCGGCTATCCGGTGGCCGAATTCACGCGCATCGACCTCGGGGTGAACCTCGAGAACACCAGCCTCACCACGTTCGACAACAGCCCGAGCGCGTACAAGCGCTTCGTGGCGCAATTCGGCCACGACTACCGCTATGGCGCGGGCACAGCGGGTTGGTCGCGCGACACGCGCGACAGCGCGATCGTCACCACCTCCGGCAGCCTGATGCGCGCCGGCGCCGAGCTCGCGAGCGGAGACCTGCAGTACGGCCGCCTCGGCTACCAGTACCAGTGGTTCTACCCGCTGACCCGTACCGTGACGCTTCTTACCGGCGGCGAGCTCGGCTATGCCGGAGGCTTCGCCGGCAAGCCCCTGCCGTTCTTCAAGAGCTACTACGCCGGCGGGCCGGGTACGGTGCGCGGCTACCGGCCGTACTCGCTCGGCCCGCACGACGAAGCGAACAACGCCCTCGGCGGCAACCGCAAGGCGACGGGGAACCTCGAGCTCCTGTTCCCGATGCCCGGCGCAGCGCACGACCGCTCGGTGCGCCTGTCGGCGTTCCTCGACGGCGGCAACGTGTTCGCGCAGAGCTACGACTTCTCCAGCCTCAAATACTCGACCGGCATCGGGCTATTCTGGTCGTCGCCGTTCGGGCCGCTGCGCATCTCCTATGCCGTGCCGCTCAACGCCACCGGCAGGGACCAGATCCAGAAGATACAATTCAGCTTCGGTACCGGATTCTGAGCCCGCCCGACATGTCCAAGATCCTCCTCGCAGCGCTGCTCGCCGCGGCCGCCGGAGCCGCCGCTGCGCAGGACGCCAAGCCTGCGCTGCTCGGCAAGTTCGGCTTCGTCAACACCGAGCGCATCCTGCGCGACGCCGCCCCGGCGCAGCGCGCGCAGAAAAAGATCGAGGCCGAATTCCAGAAGCGCGACCAGGAGCTGGCGCGGCTCGCCGACCAGCTGAAGCGCATGCAGGACGATCTCGACAAGAACTCGGTGACCATGAGCGACAGCCAGCGGCGCAACCGCGAGCGCGAGTTCGGCGACCTGAACCGCGACTTCCAGCGCAAGCAGCGCGAGTTCCGCGAGGACCTGAACCAGCGCCGCAACGAGGAGCTGGCGCAGGTGGTGGAGCAGGCGAACCGCGTGATCCGCCAGATCGCCGAGCAGGAGAAGTTCGACATCATCTTCCAGGACGCCGTCTTCGCGAGTCCGCGCATCGACATCACCGACAAGGTGATCAAGGCGCTGGAAGCAGGCAAGCCGCCCGCGAAGTGAGCGGGGCATAGCCACCATGGCGGGCCCGCTGACGCTCGCCCAGATCGTCTCGCGGCTCGGCGGCCGCGTCGCCGGCGACCCGGCGACGCGGGTCGAGCAGGTCGCCTCGCTCGAGCGCGCCGGCCCGGGCCAGATCACCTTCTTCACCGGCGCGCGCTACCGCGAGATGCTCGCCGAGACGCGCGCCGCGGCAGTGGTGCTCGGGCCCGAGTCGGAGGCGCTCACCGCGCTGCCGCGCATCGTCGCCGAGAATCCCTACGCCTACTTCGCGCGCCTGTCGCAGCTCTTCAATCCGCTCGTATCGCAGCCGCCCGGCATTCACGCTTCTGCCGTCGTTTCAGAAAGAGCATCCATTGGCAGCCGGGTCTCGATCGGCCCGGGCTGCGTGGTGGGCGAGGGCGTGAGCATCGGCGACGACAGCTGCCTCTACCCGCGAGTCGTCGTCTACCCCGGCTGCTCCGTGGGGAAACGCGCCATCGTCCATTCCGGCACCGTGATCGGCGCCGACGGCTTCGGCATCGCCGAGGAGGGCGGCCACTGGGTGAAGATCCCGCAGATCGGCGCGGTGCGCATCGGCGACGACGTCGAGATCGGCGCCAACACCACCATCGACCGCGGCGCGATCGACGACACCGTGGTCGAGAACGGGGTCAAGCTCGACAACCAGATCCAGGTCGGCCACAACGTGCGCATCGGCGCGCATACCGCGATCGCGGGCTGCGCGGGCATCGCGGGCAGCGCCGACATCGGCCGCCACTGCACCATCGGCGGCGCGGCGGTGATCCTCGGCCATCTGCGCATCGTCGACCACGTCAACATCTCGGCGGGCACGCTGGTGTCGCGCTCGATCCTGAAGCCCGGCACCTATACCGGGGTCTATCCTTTCGACGAGCACGCGTCATGGGCGCGCGCGGCCGCCCAGTTGCGCCGCCAGGGGAAGAAACATGGCTGAAATGGACGTCAACGAAGTTCTCGCGCACCTGCCGCAGCGCTATCCGGTGATCATGGTCGACCGCGTGAAGGAATGCGAGCCCGGCAAGCGCATCGTCGCCCTGAAGAACGTATCGGCTAACGAGCCCTACTTCCCCGGCCACTTCCCGCACCGGCCGATCATGCCCGGGGTGCTGATCCTGGAGGCGATGGCGCAGACCGCGGGCGTGCTCGTGTTCCGCACGCGCGGCACCATGCCCGACGACAAGACCGTCTACTACTACGTCGGCATCGACAACGCGCGCTTCAAGAGGCCGGTGGTGCCGGGCGACCAGCTCGAGATCGAGGTGCACTTCGAGCGCGAGCTGCGCGGCATCAGCCGCTTCGGCTGCGTGGCGCGCGTCGACGGCGCGGTGGTCGCGGAGGCCACCATCCTTTGCTCGATGCAGGCCATAGAAGCGAAATGAGCGCGGAGGTACACCCGACCGCGATCGTCGATCGCGGGGCAAAGCTGGGCAGGGGCGTGAGCGTCGGGCCTTACAGCATCATCGGCCCGAAGGTCGAGGTGGGCGAGGGGACCTGGATCGGCGCGCACGTGGTGCTCGACGGCCGCACCCGGATCGGCCGCGACAACCGCATCTTCCACTTTGCCTCGATCGGCACGCCACCGCAGGACAAGAAGTACGCCGGCGAGGACACCGCGGTCGAGATCGGCGACCGCAACACGATCCGCGAGTACGTCACGGTCAACCGCGGCACCGCGCTCGACGTGGGCGTGACGCGCGTGGCCGACGACAACTGGATCATGGCCTACGTGCACTTCGCGCACGACTGCCAGATCGGCAGCCACACCATCTTCGCGAATGCCTGCCAGCTCGCGGGCCACGTCACGGTCGGCGACTGGGCGATCTTCGGCGCCACGACCCTGGTGCACCAGTTCGTGCACATCGGTGCGCACGCCTTCACCGGCATGGGCACCTACCTGCCGCAGGACCTGCCGCCCTTCGTCACCGCCGCGGGCAACATGGCGCGACCCTATGGCATCAACAGCGAGGGCCTGAAGCGCCGCGGCTTCACGCCCGAGGAGATCGCCGCGCTCAAGCGCGCCTACCGCACGCTCTACCGCAGCGGCCTCGCGCTCGAGGAAGCGCGCCGGGAGCTCGAGGCGCAGGTCGCCGACTGCCGCCACGTGCGCGACATACTCGATTTCCTGGCGAAGACCAAGCGCGGCATCATCCGCTAGCCGATGCCACGCCATTCGCGCGTCGGCATGGTCGCGGGCGAAGCCTCGGGCGACCTGCTCGCCGGCCACTTGATCGCGGCGCTCAAAGCGCGCCGGCCCGAGATGGAGTTCGCAGGCATCGGCGGGCCGCGCATGGCGGCCGAGGGATTCCGCACGCACGTGCCGATGGAGAAGCTTTCGGTGCGCGGCTACGCCGAGGCGCTGCGCCACTACCGCGAGATCATGGGCATCCGCTCGCGGCTCGCCAAGGCGATGCTCGCCGACCGGCCCGATCTCTTCATCGGTGTTGACTCCTCCGACTTCAACCTCGGCCTCGAGCGCAGACTCAAGGAGGCCGGCATCCCGGCGATCCACTACGTGAGCCCGGCGGTGTGGGCCTGGCGCCGCTGGCGCGTGCGCCGCATCGCGCGCTCGGTCGACCGCATCCTCTGCATGTTCCCGTTCGAGCCGCCGATCTACGAGGCGGCGGGCGTGCCCTGCACCTACGTCGGCCATCCACTCGCCGATGTGATCCCGATGGAGCCGAGGAAGGGCGAGGCGCGCGCGGCGCTGCGCCTGCCCGGAGGCAAGCTGATCGTCGCGCTCCTCCCTGGCAGCCGGCGCTCCGAGCTCCAGTACATGGCCGGCGCCTTCGTCCTCGCCGCGCACCGCTTCCGCCAGGAGGTGCACGACGTGCACTTCGTCTGCCCGACGGTGACGCGCGAGACGAGGGATCTCTTCGAGGCGGCGCTGCATGCGCACCAGCGCACCGACTTGCCGCTTACGCTGCTCTTCGGCCACTCGCACGAGGCGCTCGAGGCCGCCGATCTCGCGCTGGTCGCGAGCGGCACCGCGACGCTCGAAACGGCGCTCTTCAAGACGCCGATGGTGATCGCCTACCGGCAGTCTCCGTTAACATGGGCGCTGATGCGCGCGATGCTGTACCTGCCGTATGTCGGCATGCCCAACATCCTCGCCGGCGAGCGCCTGGTGCCCGAGCTGCTGCAGGACCAGGCGACGCCCGCCAACCTTGCCGGCGCGCTGCTCACGCTCCTGCGCGACACCGCGTCGCAACGGCGCCAGATCGAGCGCTTCCGCGAGATCCACGAGCGCCTGCGCCAGAACACCGCGGAAAAGGCGGCCGATGCCGTCCTCAGCCACCTCCGCTAGCCTGGTCTGCGGCGTCGACGAGGCCGGCCGCGGCCCGCTCGCCGGGCCGGTCTACGCCGCCGCTGTGATCCTCGACCCGGCGCGGCGCATCAACGGCTTGGCCGATTCGAAGGTGCTGAGTCCCGAGCGCCGGGAGGTATTAGCGGAAAGAATCAAACAGCGGGCCCTCGCCTGGTCGGTGGCGTTCGCCACGGTCGAGGAGATCGACCGCCTCAACATCTTCCACGCCTCGATGCTCGCGATGCGGCGCGCCGTCCAGGCCTTGTCGGTCGAGCCTCAGGAAGCATGGGTCGATGGCAATGCCTGCCCGCCGGGCCTCGGATGCCGCGTAAAGGCGATCGTCGACGGCGACGCGAGGGAAAAGTGCATCTCGGCCGCATCCATCCTCGCCAAGACCTCGCGTGACGCCGAGATGAGCGCGCTGCACGACCGCTATCCGCAGTACGGCTTCGATCAGCACAAGGGCTACGCTACGGCCGAGCACCTCGAGGCGCTCGGCCGCTTCGGCCCCTGCGAGATCCATCGCAAGAGCTTCTACGCGATCGGTGTCTTCTTCCAGAAAGATCTCTTCGCCGAGCCGTGGGCGCTGATGCAGGAGGAGCTGCGCGTGCGCAGCTACCGCATGTACTGCGACGCCTTCAGGCTCGCCGCCGGCACCCAGCTCGTCGGCAAGGCGGAGAAGCTCGCGAAGTTCGACCTGCAGCGCAAGCGCCTGCAGCGCGCATACGCCGACGTGCGCTCGACGCCGGATGCCGCGCCGCACGTCGATCTCGTCGACCAGATGCTGCGCAAGGCGCGCAAGGACATGCGCGCCAAGCGAAACTGATCACCTCGCGCGCCAATGCGCAGGTCAGGCGCTGGGCGAAGCTCGCGCGCGACGGCGGCCTGCGCCGTGCAGAGGGCAGGGTGATCATCGAGGGCCCGAATCTGCTGTCGGCCGCGCACGCCGCGGGCATCAAGCCAGTCGCGGTTTTCGGCACCCGCGAGGGCCTGAGCCGATATGGCGCAGCCGGCGTCGTATTGTCGGAGGGCGTCTTCAAGGCGATCGCCGACGCGCAAGCCCCCCAGGGCATCGCCGCCGAGATACCGCTCCCGGCTCTGCGACGCGAAGGCACGTGGGTGTTCCTGGAGGCCGTGCAGGACGCGGGCAACGTTGGCGCGATCATCCGGTCGGCGGCCGCCTTCGGCGCCGGCGCGGTGATCCTCGACCGGGCGTGCGCCGATCCCTGGTCGCCGAAGGTGCTGCGCGCCGGCGCGGGCGGGCATTTCGCGCTGCAGATCACCCACGTGGACGACCTCGCGCCGCTGGTCCAGGGCTTCGCGGGCAAGGTGATATGCACGCTGCCACGCGGCGGCGCGCCCGCCGCGCCCGTCAAAGGCCGCGCAGGCTGGATCTTCGGCTCGGAGGGCGGCGGCGTCAGCCCGCAGCTTCAGGCGCTCGCCGCCGAGAAAGTGACCCTGCCGATGAGCGCGACCGAGTCGCTCAACGTGGCAGCGACTGCCGCGATCTGCCTTTACCTCAGTAGACCTGGCGCGGGATCCTGAGCGCACGCAGGATCGTGGTGGCGATCTCCTCTATCGACTTGCTGGTCGAGTTGATGCTGTCGATGCCCTCGCGGCGCATCAGTCCCTCGGCCTCCTCGACCTCGTAGCGGCAGTTGTCGAGGGCGGCGTAGCGGCTGTCGGGACGGCGCTCGTGGCGGATCTCGTGCAGCCGCTCCGGGGCGATCGTCAGGCCAAAGAGCTTGGTCTTGTGCCCGCGCAGCGCCTCGGGCAGCTTCATGCGGTGGAAGTCCTCCGGGATCAGGGGGTAGTTAGCCGCCTTGACCCCGAACTGCAGCGCCAGGTATAGGCTGGTCGGCGTCTTGCCGCTGCGCGACACGCCGATCAGGATCACGTCGGCCTGTCCCAGCTCGCGGTGCGAGGCGCCGTCGTCGTGCGCCATGGCGAAGTTGATCGCCTCGATGCGCTGCTGGTACTCCTTCTTGTCCATGGCGCTGTGCGAGCGCCCGATCGTATGGCTCGACTTGACTCCCAGCCCCGCCTCCAGCGGGTCGATGAAGGTCTCGAAGAAATCGACGAACAGCGCGTTCGCGCGCCGCACCACCTGGCGCAGCTCCTGGTTCACCAGCGTCGAGAACACGATCGGCTGGCCGTTGCCGTCGGCGGATTCGGCCTGGATGCGGGCGAGGCACTCCTCGGCTTTTTCCGAGCTGTCGACGAAGGGCAGGGTGATCTGGTTGAACTCGACGCCCTCGAACTGGGTCAGCAGGCTGTGGCCCAGCATCTGAGCCGTTATGCCTGTCCCGTCGGAGACGAAGAACACCGTGCGGCGCTGCGTCACGGATAAAATACTAGGGCAATGCGCGTAGCCTGGCTCAAGGACCTGCGCCTCGCAGATCTGCCGCAGGTCGGGGGCAAGAACGCCTCGCTGGGCGAGATGACTGCGGCGCTCGCCGCGGCCGGCATCCGCGTTCCGGGCGGCTTCGCCACCACCGCCGACGCTTTCCGCGAATTCCTCGCGGCCAACGGGCTCGAGCAGCGCATCGCCCAGAAGCTGAAAGACCTCGACTGCGCCGACGTCGACGCGCTCGCCGCCTGCGGCAAGCAGATCCGCTCATGGATCGCGGAAGCCCCGTTTCCTGCCGATCTTGAGAGAGATATTATCTCTCATTATCAAACCCTTGAAGCGACAACTTCAGGCGACACATCATTCGCCGTGCGCTCTTCCGCCACGGCCGAGGACCTGCCCGAAGCGTCCTTCGCCGGCCAGCAGGAGACCTTCCTCAACATCCGCGGCGCCGACCATGTGCTCGAGGCGATCCGGCACGTCTACGCCTCGCTCTACAACGACCGCGCCATCTCCTACCGCGTGCACCAGGGCTTCGCGCACGCCGGCGTGGCGCTCTCGGCGGCCGTGCAGCAGATGGTGCGGAGCGACCTCGGCGCGAGCGGCGTGCTGTTCACGCTGGACACCGAGTCCGGCTTCCGCGACGTGGTCTTCATAACTTCCGCCTACGGCCTGGGTGAGATGGTGGTGCAGGGCTCGGTCAACCCCGACGAGTTCTACGTGCACAAGCCGATGCTCGAGCGTGGCAAGCCCGCGATCGTGCGCCGCGCGCTCGGCTCCAAGCTGCAGAAGATGGTGTTCGGGCGATCGACCGCCGCCGGCAAGTCGACCCGCACCGTGGACGTGCCCGAGGCGGATCGGAACAAGTTTTCCCTCGAGGATGCTGAGGTCCTGGAGCTCTCCCGCTACGCGGTGGCGATCGAGCGTCACTACGGTCGGCCCATGGACATCGAGTGGGCCAGGGACGGCGCCGACGGCAAGCTATACGTATTGCAGGCGCGGCCCGAGACGGTCAAGTCGCGCACGCGCGACGTGGAGGAGCGATACGCGCTCAAGGGAAGCGCGCGCGTGCTGACCACCGGTCGCGCCATCGGCCACAAGATCGGCAGCGGCACGGTGCGAGTGGTCCCCGACGCCGCACAGATGAACCGCGTCAAGCAGGGCGACGTTCTGGTGACCGACATGACCGACCCGAACTGGGAGCCGGTGATGAAGCTCGCCGCCGCGATCGTCACCAACCGCGGCGGCCGCACCTGCCACGCGGCGATCATCGCGCGCGAGCTCGGCATCCCGGCCGTGGTCGGCACCGGCGAAGCCACCCGGCGGCTCAAGGACGGCCAGCCGGTCACCGTCTCCTGCGCCGAGGGCGACACCGGCAACGTGTACGAGGGGCTGCTGCCCTTCGAGGTATCGAGCCGCGAGCGCGGCGAGATGCCGCGCATTCCGGTGAAGATCGCCATGAACGTCGGCAACCCGCAGCTCGCCTTCGAGTTCGCGCAGCTGCCCAACGCCGGCGTGGGCCTCGCCCGCCTGGAGTTCATCATCAATAACGAGATCGGCGTGCACCCGCGGGCCTGCCTCGAGCACGACAGCCTGCCGGCGCCGCTGAAGAAGAAGGTGCTCGAAAAGAGCCGCGGCTACGCGAGCCCCGTGGCCTTCTTCCGCGAGAAGATGGTCGAGGGCATCGCCACCATCGCCGCCGCGTTCTGGCCGAAGCCGGTGATCGTGCGCCTGTCGGACTTCAAGTCCAACGAGTATCGCAAGCTGCTCGGCGGCGAGCGCTACGAGCCCGAGGAAGAGAACCCGATGCTCGGCTTCCGTGGCGCCTCGCGCTACATCGCCGAGAGCTTCCGCGACTGCTTCCGCCTCGAGTGCGAGGCGCTGAAGCGCGTGCGTGAGGAGCTCGGGCTGACCAACGTCGAGCTGATGGTGCCCTTCGTGCGCACGCTCGGCGAGGCGCGCCAGGTCATGTCGCTGCTGGAAAAAAACGGCCTGAAGCGGGGCCAGAACGGCCTGCGCATCGTGATGATGTGCGAGCTGCCGTCAAACGCCATCCTCGCCGAGGAGTTCCTGGAGCTGTTCGACGGCTTCTCGATCGGCTCGAACGACCTGACCCAGCTCACGCTCGGCCTCGACCGCGACTCGGGCCTGGTCGCCGAGGGCTTCGACGAGCGCGACGCCGCGGTGAAGGCAATGCTGGCGATGTCGATCCGCGCCTGCCGCAAGGCGGGCAAGTACGTCGGCATCTGTGGCCAGGGGCCGTCCGACCACCCCGACCTCGCCCGCTGGCTCATGGAGCAGGGCATCGAGAGCCTGTCGCTCAACCCCGATACCGTCGTCTCCACCTGGCAGGCGCTCGCCGAGGCGCCGCCGACCAGCAAGAAATCAGCGACTGCGTAGCAGGCGCTGCTTTTCTCGGTTCCACTCCTTTTCGCGCTTGTCGGCGCGCTTGTCGTGCTGAAGCTTGCCGCGCGCGAGCGCGACCTCGAGCTTGATGCGGCCCTTCGCATAGTGCAGGTTGAGGGGCACCAGCGAATAGCCGCGCTGCTCGACCTTGCCGATCAGGCGGCGGATCTCCTCGGCGTGCATCAGCACCTTGCGCGTGCGCGTCGGGTCGGGGACGAAATGCGTCGACACCGTGGGCAGGGGGCTGATATGCGCGCCGATCAGGTAAAGCTCGCCGCCGCGCACCATCACGTACGCGTCGGCGATCTGCGCGCGACCGGCACGGATCGACTTCACCTCCCAGCCCGCGAGGGCGAGGCCCGCCTCGTAGCGCTCCTCGATGAACCAGTCGTGGCGCGCTTTCCGGTTGTCGACGATCGACATGGGGGCAAGAATTCTAGTTTATGAGGCGCATCGAGCGCTCCGCGATCGTCGAGCATTCCTGCGCCGAGATGTTCGCGCTGGTCGACGACGTCGAGAGCTACCCTCGCTTCCTGCCCTGGTGCAGCGAGGTCCGCGTGCAGCCGATGGGCGGCGAGAAGCGCGCCACGCTCACCGCGTCGATGGGCGGGCTGCGCCAGTCGTTCACCACGCGCAACCGCAACCACCCGCCCAAGGCCATCGAGATGACCCTGCTCGAGGGCCCGTTCCGGCACTTCGCCGCCGCGTGGCGCTTCAAACCCCTGGCCGAATGGGCGTGCGAGATCCGCTTTTCGCTCGAATACGAGTTTTCCAGCCCGGCCCTCGGCAAAGTGCTCGAGCCGCTCTTCGAGCACATCGCCGACAGCATGGTCGACGCCTTCACTCGCCGCGCCGACGAAGTCCATGGCCGCGATACGCGTTGAGGTCGTGTACGCCACGCCCGGGAGCCTCGACGCCGTCGAGCTGCGCCTGCCGGCGGGCGCCACTGCCGCGCAGGCGGTGAAGGCATCGGGAATCTGCGAGCGCCATCCAGGGATCGACCCGGGCTGCATCGGGGTGTTCGGGCGGCGAGTCACGTCGCAAACGCGGCTCGCCGACGGCGACCGGGTGGAGATCTACCGGCCTCTGCCGATCGATCCGAAGGAGGCGCGGCGCCGCCGCGCCAAGGGAGATCGCTAGCCTAGCTGCCGCAAGCCTCTGACACCGCCTTGCGGGTGCGCTCGATGTCGCGCGCGCGCTGCTCGTCGCTGATGAACTCGCGCTCGCCGGCGGCGTTGGTCGTGGTGATTCGCTGGCCGCTTTCCAGCAGGCGCAAGCGTGCCTGCGCGCCCTCGCAGTTCTCGCGCTTGCGCTCGGCGTCGTCCTTTTCCTTGGCGGCCTTCTGGTCGGCTTCTTCGCGCTCCTGCTGGCGCTTGCGGAATGCGGCCTCGGGCGTGAGCGCCTTCTTGCCGTCGGGCGCGGCGGCGGGCGGCTGCGCCGGCCCCGGCGGTGGCTTGAGGCGTTGCGCCTTGACGCCGGGCGGCGGCGTATCGCCGTAGCGCACCTTGCCGTCGTTGTCGACCCACTTGTAGGTTTGCGCGGCCACGCCGGCGGAGAAAGCGAGCGCGACCGCGACCAGCAGAAGTCTTTTCATCCTGTCCTCAACGCACCATCGCCATGATGGATGACAGTATCTCATTTGGGCGATGCGGCACTCGCGTATAATGCTGCTTTGCGAGATAGGTCGATCTCATGCGGGTGATCCAGAAGGCGCTGACCTTCGACGATGTCCTCCTCCTTCCCGCCCACTCGCGCATCCTGCCGCGCGACGCCAACCTGAAGACCCGGCTCTCGCGCCGGCTAGAGCTCAACATCCCGCTCGTTTCCGCCGCAATGGACACGGTCACCGAGGCGCGCCTGGCGATCGCGATCGCGCAGGAAGGCGGCATCGGCATCGTCCACAAGAACCTCGGCGTGCGCGAGCAGGCGGCCGAGGTGGCCAAGGTGAAGCGCTTCGAGTCCGGCGTGCTGCGCGACCCGATGACCATCCCGCCCGAGATGACGGTGCGCGAGGTGATGGCGCTGCAGCAGAGCCACAAGATCTCGGGCTTCCCGGTAGTGAAGAACGGCGGCAAGGTGGTCGGCATCGTCACCAACCGCGACCTGCGCTTCGAGACCAACCTCGATCAGCCGGTCAAGGCGATCATGACGCCGCAGAAGAAGCTGATCACGGTGCGCGAGGGCGCGAGCCGCGAGGAGGCGATGGCGCTCATGCACCAGCACCGCCTCGAGCGCGTGCTGGTCGTCGACAGCGAGTTCCACCTCAAGGGGCTGGTGACGGTCAAGGACATCCTCAAGGAGGTCGAGCACCCCAACGCCTGCAAGGACGCACACGGCAAGCTGCGCGTGGGCGCGGCCGTCGGGGTGGGCGAGGGCACCGACGAGCGCGTCGCGGCCCTGGTCGAGGCGGGCGCCGACGTGCTGGTGGTCGACACTGCGCACGGCCATGCGCAAGGCGTTCTCGACCGGGTGAAGTGGATCAAGAGCCGCTATCCGAAGACGGAGGTCATCGGCGGCAACGTCGGAACCGGCGAGGGGGCGAAAGCGCTGGTCGACCACGGGGCCGACGGCGTCAAGGTCGGCATCGGCCCGGGCTCGATCTGCACCACGCGCATTGTCGCCGGCGTGGGCGTGCCGCAGATCACGGCGATCCAGAGCGTCGCCGCGGCGCTCGAGAAATCGGACGTGCCGCTGATCGCCGACGGCGGCGTGCGCTACTCCGGCGACGTCGCCAAGGCGATAGCCGCGGGCGCGCATGCCGTGATGCTTGGCTCGCTCTTCGCGGGCACCGAGGAGTCGCCCGGCGAGATCGAGCTCTTCCAGGGCCGCTCCTACAAGTCCTACCGCGGCATGGGCTCGCTCGGCGCGATGCAGAAAGGCGCCGCCGACCGCTACTTCCAGGACTCCGACATGAACGTCGACAAGCTGGTCCCGGAAGGCGTGGAGGGCCGCGTCGCCTACAAGGGCAGCGCGACGGGCGTGATCCTGCAGCTCCTGGGCGGCCTGCGCGCGAGCATGGGTTACACCGGATGCGCCACCATCCCGGAGATGCGCACACGGACCCAGTTCGTCGAGATCACCTCGGCGGGCATGCGCGAATCGCACGTGCACGATGTGCAGATCGTCAAGGAGGCGCCAAATTACCGGGGCGATTGAGTGGAGCGTAGAGGCTCGCTGAAATGCAGCATCAGAAGATCCTCATCCTCGACTTCGGAGCCCAGTACACCCAGCTGATCGCGCGCCGCGTGCGCGAAGCGCGCGTTTATTGCGAGATCCACCCCTGGGACGTAGACGATGCGTTCGTGCGCCGCTACGGCCCGCAGGGAATCATCCTCTCGGGCAGCCACCTTTCGGCATACGACGACGCCAAGGCGCACGCGCCAAAGGCGACCTTCGAGCTCGGCGTGCCGGTGCTCGGCATCTGCTACGGCATGCAGAGCATGGCGCACCAGCTCGGCGGCCGGGTCGAGCCCGGCAAGGTGCGCGAGTTCGGCTACGCCGAGGTGCGGGCGCGGGGGCATACCAAGCTCCTCGACGGCATCGAGGATTACCGCACCCCCGACGGACAGGGCATGCTCAAGGTCTGGATGAGCCACGGCGACAAGGTGGTCGACATGCCGCCGGGCTTCAGGCTGATGGCTTCGACCGACGCCTGCCCGATCGCGGGCATGGCCGACGAGTCGCGGCGCTTCTATGCCGTGCAGTTCCATCCCGAGGTTACACATACCCGCCAGGGTGCGAAGATCCTGCAGCGCTTCGTGCGCGACATCTGCGGCTGCCGCGGCGACTGGAACATGCCAGATTACGTCTCGGAATCCGTATCCCGCATCCGCGCAGCGGTGGGCAAGGACGAGGTGATCCTCGGCCTGTCCGGCGGCGTCGACTCGTCGGTCGCGGCGGCGCTGATCCACAAGGCGATCGGCGCGCAGCTCACCTGCGTGTTCGTCGACCACGGCCTGCTGCGCCTCGATGAGGCGAAGCAGGTGATGGACACCTTCGCGCGTCACATGCACGTCAAGGTCGTGCACGTCGATGCGTCGCACGAATTTCTCTCCTCGCTGAAGGGCGTCGCCGACCCCGAGGAGAAGCGCAAGATCATCGGCCGCAAGTTCGTGGACGTGTTCCAGCGCGAAGCGACGAAGGTCGAGAAGGCCAAATGGCTGGGGCAGGGGACGATCTACCCCGACGTGATCGAGTCGGCAGGCGCCAAGACGAAGAAGGCCACCAACATCAAGTCGCACCACAACGTCGGCGGCCTGCCCGATACGCTCCATCTGAAATTGCTCGAGCCCTTGCGCGAGCTCTTCAAGGACGAGGTGCGCGAGCTCGGCCTAGCGCTCGGGCTGCCGCGCGAGATGGTGTTCCGCCATCCGTTTCCCGGCCCGGGGCTGGGGGTGCGCATCCTGGGCGCCGTCGAGAAGCCCTATATCGAGCTCCTGCAGCGCGCGGATGCAATTTTTGTGGATGAGCTCAAAACCAGCGGGTGGTACGACAAGACGGCGCAGGCCTTCGCGGTGTTCCTGCCGGTGCGCTCGGTGGGGGTGATGGGCGACTACCGGACCTACGAGAACGTGGTGGCGCTGCGCGCGGTGCAGACCACCGACTTCATGACCGCCGACTGGGCGCCGCTTCCCCACGAGCTGCTCGCCAAGGTCTCGAGCCGGATCATCAACGAGGTGCGCGGCATCAACCGCGTGACCTACGACATCTCCTCCAAGCCGCCCTCGACCATCGAATGGGAGTGAGCGCGGCGCCGGAGAACCTCGGCGCGCTGCTCGCCGCGGCGGCGCGACGCTTCTCCAGGCTCGAAGCGATCGACGGCGCGATGACCTACGCCGAGCTCGAGTCCGCGGCCAGGCGCGTGCGAAGCGCGCTCGCGGAGGCGGGACTCGCGCCTGACGAGCCGGTCCACGTGCGAACCTCGAACCAGCCGGGCGATCTCGCCGCCTACTTCGGCGTCTGGCTCGCCGGCGGGGTAGTGGTGCCAGTGCATCGCAGTTCTCCCGGGGGCGCGGTGGCGCCGGTGCTCGCCAAGACCCGCGCACGCTTCGAGTGGGACGGCGCGCTGCGGCGCCTCGGCGCTGCACGGCCCCCGGCGCGGCCCATCCTCGAAGGCGCGGCGCTGATCGTCTTCACCTCGGGCTCTTCCGGCATGCCCAAAGGCGCGGTGCTCTCGCACCGCGCGTTCGCCGGCAAGCTCGTCGCGATCCAGAGCCTGCTCGGGTTTGCCCAGGGCGAGCGCACGATGCTGGTGCTCAACCTCACTTTCAGCTTCGGCATCTGGGTAGCGCTCCTCACCCTCATCCATGGCGGCTGCCTGCTTGTGCGAGAGAAGTTCGTGTCGGGTGGCTTCCTCGCCGAGCTGCGCGAATCGCGCGCGACCCGCGTCGCCGTGGTGCCGACGATGATGCGCAGCCTCATCCTCGATGTGCCTGCCATCCATCTGCAATGCAATGCCCCGGCGCTGCGGCAGGTGCTAATCGGCGGCGAGACGCTCGGCAAGAGCCTCGGCGAAACCTTGCGCGGGCTTTTCGCGCCGGCGCAGCTGATCGACATCTACGGGCTGACCGAGACGTCGACCTGCGATTTCTTCCTGATGCCGAAGGACGCCGAGCGCTACCCGGGCTGCATCGGCCGGCCGTCACCGGGCGTCAGGTATCGCATCGAAGGCGAGGACGGCGAGCTCTTGATTTCGAGCCCGTACCTCATGAACGGCTACCTCGACGAGCCGAAGCTCGAGCCGATCAGGGACGGCTGGCTTGCTACCGGCGACCTCGCGCGCGAGCGCGACCCGGGCGTGGTCGAGGTCGTGGGCCGCAAGAAGGAGCTTATCTACCGGGGCGGAATCAAGATCGCACCGCTCGAGATCGAGCTCGCCTGCGGAGCGCATCCCAGGGTCGCGGCCGCGCTCGCCGTGGGCCGCCCGGACGAGCGCCTCGGGGAGCGCATCCACGCGCTGGTCGTCCCGCGCGAACCCGATCTGACGCCAGCCGAGGTGCACGCCTTCCTGGCGACGCGGCTGGAGCAGCACAAGCGGCCCGACGTGCTCTACTTCGCGCGCGAGCTTCCTGCGGGGCGCACCGGCAAGGCCGACCGCGGGCGCTTCGCCGCCATGCTGGAGGCAAACGAGCTCATCCCGGCCGGGGAGGCGGACCATCCGATGAATCAATATGAATCGATCCGCGTGACGTGCGAGGGCGGCGTCGCGCGGCTCGAGCTCCACCGCCCCGAGCGCGTCAATGCGCTCGGGAAGAGCATGCTCCTCGAGATAAACGACGCCATGGACGCCCTGGAGTCCGACGCCGGGGTGCGCGTGATCGTGCTCTGCGGCGCCGGGCGCGGCTTCTCCTCCGGGTTCGACCTTAAGGAGCAGATGGAGCGGAGGCCCGACGGCGCCGCCGTCTGGCGCGAGATCCTGGAGCTCGACTTCTCCACGACGATGCGCTTCTGGGATTCGCCCAAGCCGACGATCGCCGCAATCCACGGCCCGTGCATGGCCGGCGCCTTCGAGATGGCGCTCGCCTGCGACATCTCGGTCGCCTCGCGCGACGCGGTGTTCGGCGAGCCCGAGCTCAAGTTCGGCGCCGGCATCGTCACGCTGCTGCTGCCGTGGATGGTCGGGCCGAAGGCGGCCAAGGACATCCTGCTCACCGGCGACGACGCGGTGAGCGCCGAGCGCGCGCTCGCGCTCGGCATCGTCAGCCGCGTGGTCCCCGAAGGCGAGCACCTCTCGGCCGCGCTCGCGCTCGCAAGGCACGTCGCGCTCATCGATCCCGATCTGGTGCGCGACACGAAAAAGGCGCTCAATCGCACCTATGAGATCGCCGGCATGCGCGCCGCGCTCGCGAGCGCGCTCGACATCGACCATGCCATCGAGTCGCACGGCTCGCCCGACAAGCGTGCGTTCATGGACCTGGCCCGGGAGCGCGGGCTGAAAGCCGCGCTTGCCTGGCGCGAGAAGCGCTTCAAGCCTGATGTCACTCGGATTTCCAAGGGGAGGAAGCCATGACCACGATTGCAATCCCGATCACCGCAATCACCACGGCGCTGCTTGCGCTGATGCTGCTCGCGGTCAGTGTGCGCGTCACCATACTGAGGCGGCGCAAGAAAGTGAGCTTTCTCGACGGCGGCGACCCGGAGCTGCGTACCGCGATCCGCGTCCAGGGCAACTTCATCGAGTACGTGCCGATACTGCTGATCCTCATGGGCCTGCTCGAGGCGATGAATTCCGCCGCAGGGCTGGTGTACGCGTTTGGCGCGCTTTTGATCGTGGTGCGGGTGGCGCACGCGATCGGCCTCTATTCGGGCGCCTTTCCCGCGCGCGTGGTCGGCGCCGGCGGCACGTGGCTGCTGCTCCTCGTCGGCGCGCTGCTGGTGCTGGGGCGCGCCGCCTAGCCGCCGGGTGCTGAGCCTCGTCGTCTCGACGGTTGCGTTTTTCGCGCTCAGCTACTTCATCAAGCGCTGGGCGGACGCCAACGATATCCCCAGGGGAATGACGCGCAACGTCTCCATCTTCGCCGTCGCGCTGATCCTCGCCTACGGCGTCGCGTGGGTGGTGGACAAGCTCGCCGCCTGAGGGCAGCGCTCAGGCGATGTTTGCCGCCGCCGAGCGGTGCCAGAGCGCCTCGCGCCAGCGATAGCCGACGGCGAGGGTGGCCGCGATGCCAAGCCCCGTGTAGAGCAGGGTGGTCGGCGCGTAGCCGATGCGCTCGATCGCCGGGCCGGCCGCCACCAGGCCGAGGGGCAGCCCCCAGATCGCCAGCATGCGCACGCCCATGACGCGCCCGAGCATGGCCGGGTCGGACGAGCGCAGCATGATCGCCGCGAGCGGCGTGAGGCACAGGCTCTGCATGAAGCCCGCGAAGACGAGCAGCGCCATGCCGAGGGCGAGGTGGGCGGTCTGGCCGAAGAGCAGCAACGCCGCGAACCACAAGCCCGCGCTCCAGAGCATGGTGCGCGCGGCGCCCAGTGGCATGCGCCCCGCGCCAAGGAGGAGGGAGCCTGCGAGCGCTCCCGACCAGAACGAGGCGGCGAGATAGCCGAGCACCGCCTGGCCGGCGTCGTAGACCTCCTTCGCGACGTAGGGCAGCAGCCCGAGCACGAAGGGATAGGCGAGCAGGTTGACCAGGAAGGCCATGGCGAAGGTCGCGAGCAAATCGGGCTTATGCCAGGCGTAGCGGAAGCCTTCCTTCAGCTCGGCCACCGGATGCGCGCTCGATGCCGGGCGCGGCGGGCGGCCGGCGATGCCGAGCGAGAGCGCGAACGCGGTGACGTACATAGCCGTTACCACCGCGTAGGCGGGCGCCATGCCGACGAGCGCGACGCCGCCGGCGCCGGCGAGCGCCCCGGCGAGCCGGGCCGTGTCGGAGGTGGTGCGCGAAAGCCCTAGCGCCTCGAGCAGCACGCCCGGCCCCATGGTCTGGCCGACGAGCACGCTGCGCATCACCATGTCCGACGGCCGCATCAGGCCGGCGATCGCGGCGATGGTGAAGACATGCCACGGCTGCAGCGCGTCGGCGAAGGTGAGCAGCGTCAGCACCAGCGCGAGCAACGCGTAGCTGCCGCGCGTGATGCAGAGCACCGTGCGGTGGCCGAGCCGGTCGCCGGCGATGCCGAAGAAAGGCGAGAAGATCGAGCCTAGCCATGCCAGCGCCGCCACCATGGCGAGCTGCCGGACCGAGCCCGTGCTCGACAGGATGTACCAGCCGAGGATCAGCGCCTCCATCTCGAACGCCCACGAGGTGGCCAGGTCGGCCGGCCACTGGAAGCGGAAGCTGCGCACGGAAAAAGGCGATGCCATCTGCGAGAATCACCCTGGTGGACGACGAGCAGTATATGCGGCGCGCGCTGGAGCTCGCTCGGCGCGCCGAGGGCGAGGGCGAGGTGCCGATCGGCGCGGTGGTGGTTTTGCAGAACGAAATCGTCGGCGAAGGCTGGAACCGGCCGATCGCGGCGTCCGATCCCACCGCACATGCCGAGATCCAGGCCATGCGCTCGGCTTCGCTCGCTTTGAAGAATTACCGGCTGACGGGCGCGACCCTGTACGTAACTCTCGAGCCCTGCGACATGTGCATCGGCGCCATGTTCCACTCGCGGGTCGCGCGCGCCGTCTACGGCGCGACCGACCCGAAGAAGCAGGTGCTGAAGAACCCGGTCAAGCTCGAAGGCGGGCTGCTCGCCGCCGAATGCGGCGCGATGCTCACGAAATTCTTCGCCGCACGCCGATGAAGATCGAAATCGATACGCAAAAGCAGGAACTGAGGCTTCTGAATGGCGCCAAGGTCGTGAAGCGCTATCCGGTCTCCACCTCCAAGAAGGGCCTGGGCGAGAAGAACGGCAGCTTTTGCACGCCGCGCGGCAGCCACATCGTGCGCGCCAGGATCGGCGCCGGGCAGCCCGCCGGCGCGGTGTTCGTGCGCCGGCGCCCCACCGGCGAAGTCTGGACGCGCGAGCTGCACGAGCGCTACCCGGGACGGGACTGGATCCTGAGCCGCATCCTGTGGCTTTCGGGGCGCGAGGTCGGCAAGAACCGCCTCGGCGACGTGGACACCATGCGCCGCTACATCTATATCCACGGCGCGCCCGACAGCGCCGAGATGGGCAAGCCGGGCTCGATCGGCTGCGTGCGCATGCGCAACGCCGACATCGTCGAGCTCTTCGACCTGGTGCCGCCTTATACGGCCGTCGAAATAAAGGCCTGAAGCTTTTCCCGGGATGGGGAAAGGACCACGCCCTTCTCGCAGATGATCCCGGTGACGAGCTCGGCGGGCGTGACGTCGAACGCGGGGTTGCGCACCTTCACGCCTTTCGGCGCCCAGCGCGTGCCGCGGTAGCCGGTCACCTCGTCGCCGGGGCGCTCCTCGATGGGAATTTGCGCTCCCGAGCTCAGTTCCGGATCAAACGTGGACAGCGGCGCGGCCACGTAGAACGGAATGCCATGTCGCTTCGCCATCACCGCCAGCGCATAGGTGCCGATCTTGTTCGCCACGTCGCCGTTGGCGGCGATGCGGTCCGCGCCCACCACCACCACGTCCACCTCGCCGCGGCTCATCAGGTGCCCCGCCATGCTGTCGGTGATGAGCGTGCAGGGGATGCCTTCCTGCAGGCACTCCCATGCCGTCAGCCGCGCGCCCTGCAGGTAGGGCCGCGTCTCGCACGCGATGACCGATATCTTTTTGCTCTTCGACGACCGGATGACGCCCAGCGCGGTCCCATGACCGGCCGTCGCGAGCGCGCCGGTGTTGCAGTGGGTCATGACGCGAGCCTTGTCGGGGATCAGCTCGGCGCCGATCGCGCCCATGGCCCGATTCGCCGCGAGGTCCTGCGCCAGGATCGCCTTGGCCTCGACCTCAAGGTCCTTGGCTTTGCGCATGCGCTCGAGCGCCCAGAAGAGATTAACCGCCGTCGGACGGCTCTTCGCCAGCTGCTCATAGGCCTGTCTCGAGCCCTTGCCCAATACCACTCCAAAAGCGGCAGCACAGCCGATCGCCGGTGCGCCGCGCACCACCATCTCGCGGATCGCCTTCGCGACCTGGCCGGCGCTGCGGCAGGTGACGTAGATCTTCTTCTCGGGCAGCAGGCGCTGGTCGAGGAGCTCGAGCCGGTCCCCTTTCCAGCGAATGGGCTCAACCTTCAAACGACGCGCTCGTTCCCACCGTCCACCGGCACCTGGGCGGCGGTCGTCTTCGCGAAGAGCGGCCCGCACATCTCCGCGGCAAGCTCGGCCACATCCTTCGACGAGACCTCGGACTTGAGGAGGTTGTTCTTCTTGTATTGCTCGACGGTCATGTTGTAGGCCTTGGCGCGCGAGGCGAGCACCTCGTCGGTCCACAGGGCGGTGTCGAACACCTGGTTGGGATGCAGCGAGTTGATGCGGATGCCGTCCTTGGCCCATTCCAGCGCCGCGACGCGCGCCAGCTGGTTGAGCGCCGCCTTCGACGCCGAGTAGGCGGCGGCGCCGGGGCCGGGCGCGGGCACGTTCTTCGAGCCGATCACCACGATGCGCCCGCCGCGCGGCGCGAGCTTGAGGAGCGCGTGGCAAGCCTGCATGACGAGGAGGTTGGCCTCAACGTTGACCGACATCGCGGTGCGCCAGCTCTCGGCCGCAATGTCCTGGATCGACTGGGAGGAGGGGAAGATGCCGGCGTTGAGCACCAGCATGTCGATCCCCCCGAACCGTTTCACGGCTGCATCGAGCGCGCGCTCTATCGCAGCCTTGTCGGTCAGGTCGCAGGTCACGCCGAGAAAATCGGCGCGCTGCCACAGGGTTTCGATCGCGGGATTGCGGTCGAGGCCGACGAGCGCCGCGCCACGCTTGAGGAATGACTCGGCGCAGGCCTTGCCGATGCCCGAGGCGGCGCCGGTGACGAGCGCGACCTCGCCCGCGAACAGCGGTGCGGCGCCGGCCTTGCGCAGCTTGGCCTGCTCCAGGTCCCAGTACTCGATGTCGAAGGTATGGCGCTGCTCGAGCGCGCGCCAGCCGCCGAGCGCCTCGGCGCGCAGGATCACATCGATGGTGTGCTCGTAGAGCTCTTCGGCGATTGCCGCGTCGCGAGGCGTGCGTCCCGCGGCGGCGAAGCCGAGCGCCGGGTCGAGCGCGACGCGCGGCGCCGCGTCCAGCATCGTCTTCTTATCCTTCGCTTGCGACGCATGGCGCTCGAAATAGTCACGGTAGCGCTTCGCGTAGCCCGGCACATCGCGGCCGAGCATGGCGAAGGGCTTGGTGCGGATCACGTGGTCCGGGGTGGCCGGCCCTTGCTGCGAGAGCTTCTCGACGTCGTTGCGCTGCGCGAAGCCGAGGAACCGGTCGCTGTCGTTCACGCGCATGACCATCGGTATTCCGGCCTGGTCGGAGATCGCCTTGCGAAGGCTCGCGATCTCCTCCCGCCTGGCCGCGGCGCGGTTGCGCGGGGAAAGCGAGACGTGCCAGGCCTTCTTGCGCTGCAGGTATTCCTCGGCCATCGACACCAGCTCGATCATGCGCTCGTAGGACTCGCGCGCGTCGCTTCCGAATGAGAAGATGCCGTGCGAGAGCAGCACCATGCCGGTCGTGCCGCTCTTCGCCTGCCTGGGGAACTCGCGCGCGCAGTGCGCGGCGAGGTCGAAGCCGGCCATGATGTAGGGGATGATCACGACGCGCTCGCCGTAGATCTCCCGCACGCGCTTCTCGCCGTCGGGCGAGTTGGAGATCGAGAGCACCGCATCCGCGTGCGTATGGTCGACGTAGGCGTGCGGCAAGATCGCGTGCAGCAGCGTCTCGACCGAAGGGGAGGGCGCGCCCGCGCGCAGCATGTGGGTGTTGAGCTCGCTCACCATCTGCGGGTCGGAAAGCGCCGGCAGGTGCGCGAGGCGCTTCACGTAGCCGAGCGGCAGCGGGGTGAAGCCCGCGGGCTCGATGGTCTCGAGGTCCCAGCCCGAGCCCTTCACGTAGAGGACGTCTTCGTCCTCGTCGAAGAGATTCTTCTCGCGCAGCTTGACCGAGGTGTTGCCGCCGCCGTGCAGCACCAGCGACTTGTCGCGCCCGAGGAGGCGCGAGGTATAGACGCGCGGCCCGAGCGGGCCGCGATGCTCCGCGGCCTCGGCGCCGCTCCAGAGGCTTTTCATGCGCGAATTATACTTTTGGCGACATGCTGAGAATCGAGCTCGCCGACTGGAAGACCGCGCAAGCCGAAGCGAAGCGCATCCGCTTCGCGGTGTTCGTCGAGGAGCAGGGCGTGCCGCCCGAGCTGGAGATGGACGACAACGATCCGGCGTGCCTGCATGCGCTCGCCTATGACGGAGAACGCGTCATCGGCACGGGCCGCCTGCTCCCCGACGGCCATATCGGCCGCATGGCGGTGCTCAAGGACCGGCGCGGGCGTGGCGCCGGCCGCGCGCTCCTGCGCAAGCTCGTCGAGGCGGCGCGCAGCCGCGGCGACCGCGAGGTGCAGCTCTCGGCGCAGGTGCACGCGCTCGGCTTCTATCTCGCCGAGGGCTTCCAGCCCGAGGGCCCGGTCTACGAGGAGGCCGGTATCCCGCACCAGGCGATGCGCCGGCGCCTAGACTGAGAAGCGGTAACGGCGCGTCTCGCCGTCCGCGCCATCCGGGCCGAACGGCCGCTCGGCGTAGGTGATCTGGTTCTCTGATCTGAGAAGAACCGTGGAACAGCGCGTTCCATATTGCCCGTTGACGATCTTCGCCTCGGCGAGCGCCGAGAAAAGCGGCTCGGCCGCCGGCGGCAGGGCGGCGACGCGTGCCTTGGCGGGCTGCACCTCGGGCGAGTCGAGCAGCAGGTTGCCAAGCGCGTAATACCCCGGCTCGAGGGGTCTGGGCGCACCGTCGCGATTCGACATCCACCACAGCTCCTTGCCGTCCGAGACCAGAAGGTTGAAGCCGCTATAGCTTTTGCCATCGATCCCGTCGACGTAAGCCCGAGCCTGGACACCGTCTTTCAAAAAGCGGGTGACCAGCTCACCCCTTGAATGCGCCGCCGACGGTTCCTGCCCGCCGCGGTAATTGGTCACCGCGGCGAAGCAGCCGGTGCGGCTCACCCCCATCCAGGTGCCCATGGCCTGGAGATCGCGGCCGGCGAGGATGCCGGGAGGGTCCTGCCAGAACGCGGCCGGTGCGGCGCGGCGACCGTGGAACTCGTCGCGGTTGGCCGCGACGATCAGGCGATGGCCGGCAAGCGCGCGCCAGCCGAGGACGATCAGGCAGATACGAAGCGCTCCACGCGCCGCTGCACGGCCATGCGTGCGCCTTCGCGCTCGAGAACGGCCTCGAACGCCTCCTCGTCCTTCACGTCCTCGTAGACCTCCATGTAAGTCGCCGGGTCGTCGCGCCGGTGCATCCAGCGGCCGCGCACGCCGCCTTCGCGCTCGACGGCAGCGAAGAGGCGCTCGACCTGCGCGCGCAGCTCGGCGAGCCTGGCGAGGTCGACCTTGTAGTAGACGTAGTAGTTCAGACCGGCATCACCGCGAGCAGCTCGCTGCCGTTCGCGGCGGGAGCCACGTCGACCACGGTGCCGCCGTTGAAGTCCTGGCCGGGAGTGAGCGCAACGCCCGCCGGCGCGGTGGCATGCACCATGCGCCGCTTGACCTGGCCGCGGTACTGCGCGCGCGCCACGATCTCCTGGCCGGGGTAGCAGCCCTTGCCGAAATCCACCGCGCCGAGCGCCTCGAAGTTCACCATCTGGGGCACGAACCGGTCCTGCGTCGCGGCGCTGATCAGCGGCCGGCCGGCGCGGATCTCCTGCAGCGTCCACTCGGCCTCGGATGCCCTGGCTTCAAGGGACTCTTTGGTGATGCGCAGAAAACGCCGGTCGCCCGCGGGCACGTCGACCGTGTCGCCGCGCCAGGTGACCGAAGAGGGCGCATCCGCATCCCAGGTGCCGTACTGCGCCCAGGCGTCGCTCTCGTCGGCGATCTTCACCTTGGAGCGCAGGATGAACATCGACAGGCGCTTCGCCACCGGCGCGGCGAGGTCGCGCGCCACCTGCAAAAGGAAGCCCTCGGGCGAGGGCACGACGAGAAAGCTCGCCAGGAGGCGCCCCTTGGCCGAGCACCAGCCGCCCAGCACCGCGCGATCCGGCGCAAGCTTCTCGACGTCGACGGTAAGCTGGGCGTGAAGAAATCCACGCGCGTCGGCGCCGGTGACCGAGAGCAAACCGTAGCGGGTAAGTCGCGCGCGCTGCATCGTAAAATGCCGATTTTACAGCCGGCGCCTCTGAAAACTTTCCTCGCACTGGTGTTCCTCGTGCTGGCCGGCGCCGGCGGCTACCTCGCGTGGTACCTCGCCTCGCCGCTGGAAGCGAGAAACCTTCCGGTCGAGGTGGAGATTCCGAGCGGCGCGGGCTTCCGCGCCAGCATCCGCGTGCTCGAGCGCTCCGGCATCGGCGTGCGCGCCTGGCGCTTCGAGGCGCTGGCGCGAGCGCTCGGCCGCGAGCGCGACATCAAGGCCGGCAACTACTACTTCGCCGCGGCGCCGACGCCGCTCGAGCTGCTCGACAAGCTGACGCGCGGCGACGTCCAGCAGCGCGAGGTGCGCCTGATCGAGGGCTGGACCTTCGCGCAGTTCCGCGCCGCGCTCGACGCCAATCCGGACCTCAAGCACGACACGCAGGGGCTCGACGACGCCGAGGTGCTGAAGCGCGTGCAGGCGAGCGAGCCGCACCCGGAGGGTCTCTTCTTCCCCGACACCTATCTCTTCGCGCGCGGCTCGAGCGATCTCGCCGTGCTGCGCCGCGCGTACCGCTCGCAGCAGCGCCACCTCGAGGCCGAGTGGAGCGCGCGGGTCTCCGACCTGCCTTACCGCACGCCGTACGATGCGCTGATCATGGCATCGATCATCGAGAAGGAGACGGGGCGCGCGGCCGAGCGCGACCAGATCGCCGGCGTGCTCGTCAACCGGCTGCGCATCGGCATGCGCCTGCAGGCCGACCCGACCGTGATCTACGGCCTGGGCGCGAGCTTCGACGGCAATCTCAAGAAAGCCCACCTGCTCGAGGACGGGCCCTACAACACCTACACGCGCGTCGGCCTGCCGCCGACCCCGATCGCGATGCCCGGCCTGCCGTCGCTGCGCTCGGCGCTGCAGCCCGGCAAGACCGACGCGCTCTATTACGTCTCGCGCGGCGACGGCACCAGCCACTTCTCGCGCAACATCAACGAGCACAACCGCGCGGTAACGAAGTACCAGCGCGGCGGTCGATGAAGTTCCTGACCCTCGAGGGCGTCGACGGCGCCGGCAAATCGACCCACGTCGAGTTCATCGCCGACGCGGTGCGCGCGAAGGGCCGCCACGTGATCGTGACGCGCGAGCCGGGCGGCACCGACCTGGCGGAGCGGCTGCGCAAGGTGATCCTCGCGGAAGACATCTCGCCGTTGATCGAGACCCTGCTCATCGCGGCGGCGCGCGCCGACCACGTCGCCAAGGTGATCAAGCCGGCGCTCGCCGCCGGCAGCTGGGTGATCTGCGATCGCTTCGCCGACGCGACCGTCGCCTACCAGGGGGCCGGCAACGGCGTGAGCCTCGACCTGATCGCGAACCTGTCCGGCGCTGCGCACCCCGGCATTCGGCCGGACCGCACGCTGATCTTCGACTGCCCCTACGAGATCGCCACCGAGCGCATGGCGAAGGCCGGTCGCGCCCTGGATCGCTTCGAACGCGAGGACCGCGAGTTCTTCGAGCGCGTGCGGGGCGCCTACCGCGCGATCGCCAAAGCCGAGCCGAAGCGCGTGCGGCTCATCGACGCCAGCGTCGACCACTTCTCCGTGCGCAACCAGGTCAAGGCGGCGCTGGAAGGCTACTGATGCATCCCTGGAACCAGCCGCGCCTCGATGCGGTGAAGCGCTCGCTCGAGCGGCTGCCGCACGCGCTGCTGGTGCACGGTGTGCGTGGCGTCGGCAAGCTCGCGCTGGCGGAAAGGATTTCCCAGCTGCTTCTCTGCGAAGCCGCAGAGCCCGCCAGGCGACCGTGCGGGCAATGCGATGGCTGCCGCTGGTATCTCGCCGGCAATCACCCCGACTTCCGTCGCCTCGAGCCCGAAGCGATCGCCAAGGAAGCGGCTTTGCCGGAAGGCGAGGAGGGCGGGGAGGGGACGGAAGCCCCTGCCCGGCGCGGCAAGCCGAGCCTCGACATCCGGATCGAGCAGGTACGCGCCCTCGCTGACTTCCTGAACCTCGGCTCGCACCGGGGCGGGCTGCGGATTGCGCTCATTCATCCGGCGGAGGAAATGAACCCGCCGACCGCCAACTCGCTCCTCAAGGCGCTGGAGGAGCCGCCCGCCGGGGCGGTCTTCATCCTCGTCTCGCACCGCCCGGCCCGGCTGCTGCCCACCATCCGCAGCCGCTGCATCTCGGTCCCGGTGCCGATCCCGTCGCATGAGGCGGCGCTGGCCTGGCTCAAGGCCCAGAAGGTGGAGAACGCCGATCGCTGGCTGGCCTACGCCGGTGGCGCGCCGCTAAGGGCCATGGAATACGCGGAGAACGCTCCCTTGGTCGAGCGCCTGCTTAAATCCCCCGGCCCTGTGGACGACCGCGAATCGCTTGAGCGCCTGGCGGAAGCCCTGCAGAAGATCGCCTACGACCGCGCCTTCGGGGCCTTCGGCCTGCCCCCCAAATACCGCACCGGCGCCCCGGCGGGCCGTAACGCCCGCGCCTGGCTCGCCTTTGCCCGGCGCATGGGGGAGAGTCGCGCGCTTACCCGGCACCCCTTGAATCCCACGCTCTTTTCGGCAGCGCTGCTGGGAGAGCTGTATGATTTAACATAATACACATTGTACATCTGTCTCATCCTTCAACATCCCGCTTGACTGTAGCTTCCCGCCGACAATATGAACTGCTCGTCAACGACTTACGGTGGTCTCCTTCATGTTTAGGATGAACTCGTGGGCGGCCGGCCAGTTTCCCGCTCCTGGCGGGAGAACATCCAGAGAACGCGCGCCTTGGCATTTCAGACGCGTCGGCTGGCGATCGATACCCGGTTCCTCTGCTTGCAGTCGAAGGAGATAAAGGTCGCCATTCACCGCGAGCGACAGCACAGGCGCAGCCGCCTGCGCGAGGGTTAAAAGGTTTTCGGCGCGCGGCGCCGGCATGGCGCTTCGGCTATCCTCCCCGTCCGGGGAGGAGGAATGTCCGAACAGCAGGTGCTCATCCAAGAGCGGCCCGAAGGCTCGCGCCGCAGTCTCGCTTTGTCGCTGGCGATCGGCGGGTCGATCGCCTTGCTTATTTTCCTCGCCTGGCTCTGCTGGGCCGCGTTTACTGCCGGCTAGTTGGCCTTGCCCGGGGGCACGGGAAACCGCGCCACGGGAATCCCCTCGTCCACCAGCTCGTCGTGCTCCTCCGGCGTTGCCTGTCCGCGGATCGCGCGCGCCGCGGTGTCGCCGTAGAAGATCTTCCGCGCCTCGGCCGGGAACTCGCGGCCCACGTCCTCGCTCTTGGTCAGCAGCTCGTCGAGCATGCGCGAATAGAGCATCTGCGCGATCGCAAACGGGTCCTTGCCTTCCATGTCGGGGGTTTTCACGGGACCGCTCGCCGGCCTGGGTGCTTCCGCGCCCAGATTGGCCCGGGTCGCCGACGGCACCCGCTCGACGTGGCCCGACCCGCAGCTCGGGCATGCGAGCAGGCGACGCTCTTTCTGAGAGGCGAAGTCGGCCGAGGAGCCGAACCAGCCCTCGAAGCGGTGGCCTGAAGCACAAAGCAGGTCGAAAACAATCATTTAGCTGATTCTACAATGCGCCCATGGCGAGGTATCGCGACGACCCCGGGGCGCTGGAGCGGCTGATCGAGCCGGGGCGGGTGCATCGCGACGTCTACACCGACCCGGAGATCTTCCGGCTGGAGATGGAGCGCCTCTGGGCGCGCACCTGGATCTATGCCGGCCACGCGAGCCAGGTGCCGAACCCGGGCGACTTCATCACCCTCGACGTCGCCGCGCAACCGCTCGTGATGGTGCGCCACACCGACGGCACGATCCACGTCCTCTACAACCGCTGCGCACATAAAGGCACAAAGGTCGTCTACGACTTCGCCGGCAACACCGGCAAGACTTTCCGCTGCCCTTACCACGCGTGGACCTACCGCACCGACGGCACGCTGATCAACATTCCGCTGCGCGAGGGCTATGCCGCGCCCGACGCGCTGCCCAAGGGCATGACCGTGGTGAAGAACGTAGAGACCTATCGCGGCTTCGTGTTCGTTCGCCTGGCCGGGAGCGGCATCGGCTTCCGCGAGTACTTCGGCGATTCGCTCTCCTCGATCGACAACCTCGCCGACCGCGCCCCCGAGGGCGAGCTCGAGCTCGCCGGCGGCTGCCTGCGCTTCCTGCACAACTGCAACTGGAAGATGTTCGTCGAGAACCTGAACGACACGATGCACCCGATGATCGCGCACGCCTCGTCGGCCGGCACGGCGAAACGGCTCTGGTCGGACAAGCCGGCGAACGCGCCCAAGCCGATGGCGATCGAGCAGATTGCGCCGTTCGCGAGCAGCTACGATTTCTTCGACGAGATGGGCGTGCGCGTCTACGACCACGGCCACAGCTTCTCCGGGGTCAATTTCTCGATCCATTCCTCGTACTCGAGCGTGCCCGAGTACGAGGCGGCCATGAAGCGCGCCTACGGCGACGAGCGCGCGCGCAAGATCCTCGGCACGGTGCGGCACAACACCGTCTACTACCCGAGCCTCACCATCAAGGGCGCGATCCAGTCGATCCGTGTCTGCCGGCCGCTGGCCGCCGACAAGACGGTGCTCGAATCCTGGACCTTCCGGCTCAAGGGCGCGCCCGAGCTGCTGCTCGAGCGCACCTGCACCTACAACCGCCTCATCAACTCCCCGATGTCGGTCGTCGGGCACGACGACCTGCACTGCTACCGCTCGATCCAGGAAGGCCTCGCCGCGGGCGGCAACGAGTGGGTCAACCTGCAGCGCAACTTCTCGCCCGATGAGTCGGGCGAGGTCACGGCGAACGGCACGAGCGAGATCTCCATGCGCAACCAGTTCCGCGCGTGGAAAGAGTTCATGCTGCCGTGACCGCCTCGGACGCGGAGATCGCGCGCTTCATCCGGCATGAGGCGCGCCTCATCGATGAGCGCCGCTTCGACGAGTGGTACCGGCTCTTCGCCGAGGACGCGCACTACTGGGTGCCGGCGGCGCCCGGCCAGCAGGATCCCCTCACCCACAACTCCCTCGCCTATGAGGACAAGCTGCTCCTGCAGCTGCGCATCGAGCGGCTGAAGAGCCCCCTCGCCTACTCGCAGAAGCCCGCGAGCCGCTGCCTGCACGTCCTGCAGGAGCCCGAGATCGAGAAACGCGAGCGCGGACAGGTAGTGACCCGTACCCCGTTCATCTACACCGAGACCCGCGGCGACGACTCGCAGCGCTATGCCGCAACCGCGTGGCATACCCTTGTAATGGATGCCAGCAAATTGAAAATTCGTCTCAAGCGCGTCGACATCCTGAACTGCGACGCGGCGCTGCCCTCGATCCAGCTTTTCCTGTGACCACGATCGTCACCGGCGGCAGCGCCGGAATAGGCCGCGCCGTCGTGCAGCGGCTGCTCGATGCCGGGGAAGAAGTGATCTCGCTCGACCTCCAGCCGGGCGACTCGAAGGCGCGGCATATGTGCGTGGATCTAACCGATGCCGAGGCGACGCGCCAGGCGGCGGCCGAGATCGCGCGCCAGCACGCGGTCACCACCGTCATCCACAACGCGGGCGTGATCCGCCCCGCCTTGCTGGCCGAAGTGAAGCTCGAGGATTTCCAGGCGCTCGCCAACCTGCATCTCGCGGCGGCGATCATCCTCGTGCAGGCGGCGCTGCCGGCGATGAAGCAGGCGGGCTTCGGCAGGGTGGTGCTCGTTTCGTCGCGAGCGGTGCTCGGGCTGCCGACGCGGACCTCGTATTCAACGACCAAGGCCGGGATGCTCGGCATGGCGCGCACCTGGGCGCTCGAGCTCGCGCCGCTCGGCGTCACGGTCAACGTAGTCGCACCGGGCCCGATTCGCACTGCGAACTTCCACAGCATCGTTCCCGAGGGAAGCGCCCAGGTGGAGCAGGTCTTGCAGGCGATTCCCGTAAAGCGCCTCGGGGAAGCGGGCGACGTAGCCCGGGCGGTGATGTTTTTCGCCGACCGCGAAGCCGGCTTCGTCACGGGCCAGGTGCTCTACGTCTGCGGCGGCACCAGCGTAGGCTCGCTGACGCTCTAGCGCGACAGCCCCGTCGGCGGATCGACGGTGCAAATATTGCTATCGATACTCCTCGCGTTTACCACTGCGCGGAGTCCGCATGGCAACAATCACCGGCAGCCCAGGCAACGACCTCCTCACGGGCAGCGCGCAGGACGACTCGATCAGCGGCCTCGCCGGCAACGACACGCTGCGCGGCCTGGACGGCAACGACACCCTCGACGGCGGCACGGGAAACGACAGCCTCGACGGAGCCACCGGCAATGACACCTACCTCGCCACCGTCGGCGACGTCCTGACCGACGCCGGCGGCATCGACACGGTGCAGGTCGACGGCAACTGGACGCTCGCCGCCGGCTTCGAGAACCTCACCTTGCTCGGCACCGGCAACTGGCAGGCGCAGGGCAACAACGACGCCAACGTCATCCTCGGCAATGGCGGCGCGAACTACATCAACTCGCGGGCGGGCGACGACACGATCCACGCGGGCGCGGGCAACGACTCGATCGACATCTCCACCGGCAGCACCTCGACCTACGGCAACAAGGTCATCGACGGCGGCGACGGCGTCGACACGATCGACATCGACGGCTACGCGCGAAGCGCGATCATCGTGAACCTGGCCTCGGGCACGATGAGCGGCGGCGGCGATGCCGGTGCGGGCAGCGCGACGCTGATCAGCATCGAGAAGGTGGTCGGCGGCGGCTTCAACGACCACATCGTCGGCGACGCCGCGGCGAACATCTTCGACGGCCGCCTGGGCAACGACACCATCGAAGGCGCGGGCGGGACCGACAGCATCTGGGGCGGCGGCGGCGCGGATGCGTTCGCTTTCGCCGAGTCCGGCGCGGCCAACGCCGACTGGATCCTCGACTTCACCAGCAACAGCGACAGCATCCACCTCGACGCCGGCGCATTCACCAACCTCGGCGCGACCGGCCGCTTCGCGGCGGGCGACGTGCGCTTCTACGCCGCGGCCGGCGCAACGGGCGGCCACGACGCCGATGACCGCGTCATTCTCAACACCTCGACCGGGCAGCTCTTCTACGACGCCGACGGCTCCGGCTCCGGCGCCGCGCAACTCATCACCAAGATCACAGGCAGCGTCATCGCGACCGACATCTACGTCGACGCGGCCTCGTCGCCCTCCTCCGGCGAAAGCATCATGGGCGGCTTCGGCTTCGACTCGCTCGAGGGCGGCCCGGGCAACGACACGATCGACGGCAGCGACGGGATGGACACGCTGGATGGCGCCGGCGGCAACGACCTGCTGATCGACACCGGGACCGACAACACCAATCCCAACACCGACTCGATGCTGGGCGGCGACGGCGACGACACGCTGCGCGGTGCGGCGAACGCCTACGACACCATGAACGGCGGACCGGGCAACGACCAGCTCGACGGCAGCGCCAGCGCCGACGAGTTCCTGTTCAACGTCGCTCCCGGCGCGGCCAACGCCGACGTCATCATCGGCTTCAGCGGCGGCTTCGAAGCGATAGTCCTCGACGCGGCCGCCATGCCCGGAATCGGCCCGAGCGGCACCTTCGGCAACACCGATCCGCGCTTCTTTGCGGCGCCGGGCGCCAACGCCGGGCACGACACCGACGACCGCATCGTCTACAACACCACGACCGGCCAGCTCTGGTATGACGCCGATGGCAGCGGCACGACCGCGGCGCAGCTCATCGCCACGCTGCAGGGCGCGCCGACCCTCACCACGGCGAACCTGTTCGTCATCAACGACGGCGGCACCGGCTTCACCCTCAACGGCACCGCCGGCGACGACTCGATCCGCGGCACCGACGGCACCGACACCATCAACGGCCTCGGCGGCAACGACACGCTCGACGGCAGCGGCGGCGCCGACCGCCTCGACGGCGGCAGCGGCAACGACTCGCTGCACGGCGGCCCGCATCCTTTCGACGGCGACGGCGCCGACACCCTGATCGGCGGCGACGGCAACGACACGCTCGACGGCGAGTCGAGCGCCTTCGCCAACCAGGATCCGGTCGCCGAAGTGCTGGACGGCGGCCTCGGCGACGACAAGTTCGTCGTCGACAACTCGGGCGACCTTCTGGTCGATGCCGGCGGCATCGACACCGTGCTGGCGATCAACACCAGCTGGACGCTCGCCGCCGACTTCGAGAACCTGATCATCAACAACGGCGAGGTCGAGTCCGCGGTCAGGGGCACCGGCAATTCGCTCGACAACATCCTCGATGGACGCAGCGGGATGGTCCTGGAGAACGGTGCCGGCGGCTGGCATGTCCAGCTCTTCGGCCTGGCGGGCAACGACACGCTGCTCGGCAGCTCGCAGGAAGACACGCTTTCCGGCGGCGACGGCGACGACTCGATCAACGGCTTCGAGGACTACGACTCGATCGACGGCGGCGCCGGCAACGACACGCTGGACGGCGGCTCGTCGGAGGATACGCTGACCGGCGGCGCGGGCGCGGATCTGTTCGGTTACAGCACCGGCGGAACTCTCAGCATCACGACCGACCAGATCGCCGACTTCGCGCCTGGCACCGACAAGCTCCAGTTCGACGGCAATGTCTTCCTCGGCACGGGGCCGTCCGGCAACCTGGCGGCAGGCGACGGGCGCTTTTATGCCGCAGCGGGTGCGACCGGCGGGCATGACGCGGACGACCGGTTCGTGTACGACACGACGACCGGCAACGTCTACTACGACCAAGACGGGTGGAACTCCAGCGTCGGGCAGCTGATCTTCACGCTGCAGGGCGCGCCTGCACTCGCGGCGACGGACATCGTCGTCGTCAACGGCAGCTCGAACGACCAGACCCTCACGGGCACCTCGGGCAACGACACGCTGATCGGTGGCATCGGCAACGACACCATCGACGGCCTCGGCGGCAACGACTCGATCAACGGCGGCGATGGCGGTGCCGATTCGCTCATCGGCGGCGACGGCGACGACACGATGTGGAGCGCGTTCGGCGCGAGCCACGACGACGCCGCCAGCACGATGAGCGGCGGCCTCGGGAACGACGAATACAACGTCGACGACTTCGGGGGCGGCGACGCGATCCTCGCGGACCCGGGCGGCATCGACACGGTGATCGCGTGGAACGTCGGCACCTGGACGCTGGGCGCGGGGCTCGACAACCTGACCATCGGCGACACGCGCGGCATCGGCGCCACCGCGATCGGCAACGAGCTCAACAACGATATCCAGGGCCCGTCCGAGGGCTCCACCCTCTTCGGCCTGGCCGGCAACGACACGCTCACGGGTAGCCAGTTCAATGGCAGCTACCTGGTCGGCGGCCCGGGCCAGGACGTGCTCAACGGAGAGCACAACACCACCTACGCGTTCGACGTCGCGCCGGGCGCCGCCAACGCCGATGCCATCACCTTCTTCGACGTGAACTTCGACACGATCGAGCTGGACGGCAACGCGATGTCGGCAATCGGTCCCTCCGGCCGCTTTGCCACCGATGACGCGCGCTTTTACGCTGCCGCCGGCGCCAGCGGCGGGCACGACAGCAACGACCGTGTGGTCTACGACACTTCGAGCGGCCGGCTCTGGTACGACGCCGACGGCTCGGGCTCGAGTGCCGCGCAGCTCATCGCCACGCTCCAGAATGCGCCGGCGCTGGCCGCCTCGAGCCTCACGGTGGTCAACGGCACCGGCCCCGGGCTGGTCATCAACGGCACGGCCGGCAACGACACGCTGACCGGCACGAGCGGGGACGACAGCATCAGCGGCCTGGGCGGCAACGATTCTCTCGACGGCGCGTTCGGCAAAGACACCCTCGATGGCGGAACCGGCAACGACTACCTCCGCGGCGGGGCGGAAACAGACCCGGGGGTGAGCGATGGCGCCGATGTCTTGGTTGGCGGCGATGGCGACGACACGCTCGACGGCTGGAGCAACGACGGCCGTACGCGGCCCGACAATAGCGTCGAGACGCTCAACGGCGGCCTCGGCAACGACCAATTCAACGTCGACAATCCCGGCGATGTGCTGAGCGATGCCGGCGGCGTGGACGTCGTCGAGGTGCGCACCGGCGGCTGGACGCTCGGCGCCGGGTTCGAGAACCTGGTCGTCTTCGACCAGGAAGACGGCACCGACGAGGGCATCGGCAACTCCCTCGACAATGTGATGGAAAGCCGCGCCTGGGAGGCTCACCTCGAGGGAATGGGCGGCAACGACCTCCTGTTCGTCTACGCAAACGGCGGGCGCACGCAGATTCTGAACGGCGGCGACGGCAACGACACGCTGCTCGGCTCGGCCGGGACGCAGTTCACAACCCTAAACGGCGATGCGGGGAACGATTCGCTCGCCGGCGCCGGCAGCAGCACCATGACCGGCGGCGCGGGCGCGGACATCTTCGCCGCCCACACCAACGCCCAGCACTGGCTCACCGATTTCCTCTCCGGCACGGACACGCTGCAGTTCGACGGCAGCGACTTCGCGGGCACCGGACCGTCGGGCAACCTGGCGGCGGGCGATCCGCGCTTCTATGCGGCGGCCGGCGCAACCGGCGGGCACGACGCCGACGACCGCTTTGTCTACAACACGTCGACCGGGGACCTCTACTATGACTCGGATGGCTTCGGCGGCGCGGGCGGAAGCCTCGTCGCTCATCTCCAGGGCGCGCCCGCGCTGGCGGCGACGGACATCACCGTCGTCAACGGCACCGCGCCGGTCACCGGCCAGGCAATCACAGGCACGGCTGGCAACGACTCGCTGAGCGGCGGTCCCGGCAACGACACGCTCAACGGCCTGGGCGGCGCCGACACCATGAACGGCCAGCTCGGCGACGATTCTTACGTCGTTACCGCGGGCGACGCCCTCTCCGACCCCGGCGGGATCGACACCGTGCAGAGCGACGGCAACTGGACGCTCGGCGCCGGGTTCGAGAACCTCACGCTGCTAGGCACGGGCAACTGGCAGGGCCAGGGCAACAACGACGCCAACGTCATCGTCGGCAACGGCAGCGCGAACTACATCAACTCGCGCGCGGGCGACGATACGATTCAAGGCGGCGGCGGCAACGACTCGATCGACATCTCCACCGGCAGCACCTCGACCTACGGCTCGAAGTCGATCGACGGCGGCACGGGCTTCGACACCATCGACATCGACGGCTACGCCCACAGCGCGATCATCGTCGACCTCACCGCCGGCACCATGACCGGCGGCGGCGATGCCGGCACCGGCAGCGCGACGCTAATCAGCATCGAGAAAGTTGTCGGCGGCGGCTTCAACGACCGCATCACCGGCGATGGCGTCTCGAACATCTTCGACGGCCGCCTGGGCAACGACACGATCAACGGCATGGGCGGCAACGACACCATCTGGGGCGGCGGCGGCACCGACAGCTTCCTCTTCAGCCAGTCGGGCACCGCCAACGCGGACCGCCTGGTGGACTTCGCCTCGGGCACCGACAGCCTGCTCTTCGACCACAACGCGTTTACCGCGCTGGGGCCGGTCTCCGACTGGAACGCGGGCGATGCGCGCTTCTATGCCGCAGCCGGCGCGACCGCCGGCCACGATGCCGATGACCGGCTGGTCTACAACACGAGCACCGGCAACCTCTACTACGACGACGACGGCAGCGGCTCGCATACGGCGCAGCTCGTCGCGACGCTCAATGCCGGCGCGGCGCTCGCGGCGAGCGATATCAGCGTGACCTAGTCGACGCGGAGCTCGACCTTTCCCAGATTTTCCAGGGAAAACTCGACGAGGTCGCCCGCCCTGGGGAATTTGCTGGTGATGATGCTGCCGGTGATCACCACGTCGCGGAAGACGAGGCCGCGGCCGTGCGCCGCGAGGTGGTTGGCGACCCAGGCGACTGCGTCGAGCGGATGGCCGAGCGCCGCGGCGCCCACGCCCTCGCCCACCGCCCGGCCGTTGATCGTCGCCACGCCGCGCGCGACGGCGAGGTCGATCTCGCGCCAGCGCTCGATCGGCACGCCCAGCACGGCGCCCTCGTTCCAGCAGTTGTCCGCGATCAGGTCGAAGGGATGGCGCGCGAGCTCCGTGTAATCCGCGTTGCGGTCGTCGGCGATCTCGAGGGCCGGCATGACCGCGCCAATCGCAGCGGCGACGTCGTCGCGCGTGTAGGGCGCATCCGCACCCGGCAGGTCGACGGCGATCTGCACCGCGAGCTCGAACTCGACGATCAGGCGCGCGTAGTCGGCCGCGCGCACGCGGGCCGGCGTGCGGTGCAGGGTCGATTCGAGCATCACGCCGGCGAGCGGGGTATCGAGGCCGACGAAGCGCTGCATCTCCGCCGACGAGAGCGCGATCTTGTAGCCGGCGATCGCGCCACGCGTGCGCGCGAGCAGCGCGACGAACTCGTCCTGGATGGCGTAGGCATCCTCGGCCGTCCTGGGGGCCAGCGGGGAAGGCAGAGGGCCGAAGCGCTCGCGCCCCTGGTGCGCGGCCGCGAGCCGGGCCGCCGCATCCTGCAGGCGCTGCGCTACCCCTTTCCGGGGTGGAGAGTTCCGCATCGCGGGCACTTGCGATCGCCGGCGTAGAACGCCTCGAAAAGCGGCGGCAGGTCGGCGACGATGTTCTGCACGTTGACCTCGACGCGGTGCACGCGCGCCCAGCACTTCGGGCAGTACCACTCGAAGGCGTCGTTGACGTCGCGCGGCCGGATCTTCTCGACCACCAGCCCGACCGAGCCCTCGGAGCGCTGCGGCGAGTGCCGGTAGTGGGCCGGCAGCAGGACGATCTCGCCCTGCTTCACCGGGATCTCGCCCGGGCGGCCGTCCTCGACCACCTTGAGAATGATGTCGCCGCGCAGCTGGTAGAAGAACTCCTCGTAGGGGTCGTCGTGGTAGTCGGTGCGGCGGTTCGGCCCGCCCACCACCTGCACGATCAGGTCCTCCGCGGCCGGGAACACCAGCTTGTTGCCGACCGGCGGCTTGAGGAGATGCGCGTTGTCGTCGATCCAGCGCGCAAAATCGAACGCCTTGGGCGGCATGGGCCGATTCTAGCGTCCGGAAGAACTATCCCGCCGGCCCATGAAAATCCCCCGCTGCCGCTTACCTTTGCCGCATCCATGTGCGGGATCGCAGGATACTTCGCGCTCACGCCGCGCCCGCTCGCCCCGCGCGCGGTGCTCGAGCGCATGGTCGAGGCGGTGCGCCATCGCGGCCCGGACGCCGGCGGCGTCTATCTGGACGAGCGCGCCGCGCTCGGGCACCGGCGCCTGTCGATCATCGATCTCTCCGGCGGCGCCCAGCCGCTCGCGACCGCCGACGAGCGCCTGTGGGTCACGTTCAACGGCGAGATCTTCAACTATGTCGAGCTGACCGCCGAGCTCACCGCGCGCGGGCGCCAGTTCCGCACGCGCAGCGACACCGAGACCATCCTGCACGCCTACGCCGAGCACGGGCCGCGCTGCGTGGAGTCGTTCAACGGCGATTTCGCCTATGCGCTCTGGGACCGCGACCGCCAGCGGCTGGTGCTTGCGCGCGACCGCATGGGCGTGCGGCCGCTCTACTACACCGTCCAGGACGGCGTATTGGTGTTCGCCTCCGAGGTGAAGTCGCTCTTCGCCTACCCCGGCTTGCGCCCCGAGCTCGACCCGATCGGCCTCGACCAGTGCTTCACCTTCTGGTCGCCGCTCGCGCCGCGCACCGCCTTCAAGGGCGTGCTGGAAGTGCCGCCGGGGCACCAGCTCATTGCCGAGAATGGCAGCTTCCGCGTCGAGCCCTACTGGACGCTGCGCTTCCCCGCCAGAGGCGAGCACCAGGAGAAAACCCTCGAGGAGATCGAAGCGCTGCTCGCCGACGCAACGCGCATCCGCATGCGCGCCGACGTGCCGGTGGGCGCCTACCTGAGCGGCGGGTTCGACTCCTCGGTGACCACCGCGCTCGCCAAGCAGTACAACGGCGCGCGGCTGTGCACATTCTCGGTCGAGTTCGAATCGCCGGAGCTCGATGAGTCGTCCTACCAGCGCACGCTGGTCGACGCGCTCAAGACCGAGCATTCGGCGCTGCGCTGCACGGGCGGCGACATCGCGGCGAGCTTTCCCGGGGTGATCCGCCACACCGAGCGGCCGATCGTGCGCTCGGCGCCGGCGGCGCTTTACCTGCTGTCACGCCGGGTGCGCGACGCCGGCTTCAAGGTGGTGCTGACCGGCGAGGGCGCCGACGAGGTGTTCGGCGGCTACGACATCTTCAAGGAAGCCAAGGTGCGCGCGTTCTGGGCGCGCCGGCCGGACTCGCGCTGGCGGCCCCTGCTCCTGCGCCGGCTCTACCCGTACCTGAGCCGCCTGCAGTCGCAGTCGAGCCATTACCTCGAGGCCTTCTTCCGCACCGGCCTGCACGCGCCTGCCGATCCGCTCTTCTCGCACTTGCCGCGTTTCGCGCTCACGCGACGCATCTCGCAGTTCTACTCCGGCGACCTGCGCACGGCGATCAACGGCTACGACTCGCTGGAAGAGCTGCGCGGCACGCTGCCGGCCGGGTTCGGCTCCTGGCATCCGCTCTCGCGCGCCCAGTACCTCGAGACCGGCTGCCTGCTGCCGGGCTACATCCTCTCCTCGCAGGGCGACCGCGTGGCGATGGCGCACGCGGTCGAGGGACGCTTCCCGTTCCTCGACCACCGCGTGGTCGAGCTCGGCGCCGCGCTGCCGCCGGCGATGAAGCTGCGCGGCCTGCGCGAGAAGCATGCCCTGCGCGAGGCGCTCGGGCGCCACGTGCCGCGCGCGATCACCGAGCGCCCCAAGCAGCCCTACCGCGCCCCCGACAGCGAGAGCTTTCTCGGACCGGGCGCGCCCGAATACGTGGCAGCGCTGCTTTCGCCGGAGGCAATCGCCCAGGCGGGCTATTTCGAGCCGCGGGCCGTGCGCCGTCTGGTCCAGAAGTGCGCGAACCCCGTCGCCGGGGTCTCGGCCGCCGACAACATGGCCTTTGTCGGGATCCTGTCGACGCAGCTGCTGCACTCCTGCTACGTCCGGCCGTTGATCTGAAGGGGCCTGCAAAGTCCGGACGAGGTGTCACGAAACCCGGCTATCGTTGCTGCGTCCTGAACAGCCCCCCGTCCATGAAACACGACATCAGCCTGGCCGTGCGCCGGTTCATCGGCGAGAACTTCCTGTTCCGCGACGACGCCGACGCGATCGCGCAGGACGCGTCGCTGCTCGACGCCGGAATCATCGACTCCACCGGCGTGCTCGAGCTGGTCTGCTTCCTCGAGACGACCTTCGGCATCGAGATCGGCGACGACGAGATGCTGCCGGAGAACCTGGACTCCATCCGCGCCATCGCCAGCTACGTCGACCGCAAGCTCGAGTCGCGCAAGATCGAGCTGGTGGCCTGAGGGCCCCCGTGCGGGTCGAATCGTTCCTGCTGGACAGCGCCCGCCGCTTTCCGGAAAAGACCGCGCTGGTCGCGGGCGCAGCGCGGCTCACCTACAGGGAACTCCTTTCAAGATCCATCGGCCTTGCGGGCGAGCTGCGCCGCCAGGGCGTCGCGCGCGGCGACCGGGTGGTGATCTTCCTGCACAACTCGCCCGAGGCGGTGATCGCGGTGTTCGCGACGCTCCTCGCCGGCGGCGTATTCAGCGTGGTCAACCCCAGCACCAAGGCCGACAAGCTCGCCTACATCCTGAACAACTGCACCGCCAAGGCGCTGCTCACCGAGCCGCGGCTCGCCGCGATCGCGGCGGAGGCGCGGCCGCTCGCGCCCGCGCTCGGCGCGACCCTGGTGGCGCCGTTCCCCGACGCGGCGGAAGCATCGCTGCCGTTCCCCGGCATCGACCTCGACCTGGCGATGATCGCGTATACCTCGGGGTCGACCGGCTTCCCCAAGGGCGTGATGATGACCCACGCCAACATCGTCGCCGCCGCGACCTCGATCACGACCTACCTCGAGAGCTCGCCCGATGACGTGGTGCTGTCGGTGCTGCCGCTCGCGTTCGACTACGGCCTCTACCAGGCGCTGATGTGCGCGAAAGTCGGCGCGACGCTGGTGCTGGAGAAGTCCTTCGCCTACCCCGCGGTCCTGATCGAGAAGATGCGCGCCGAGCGCGTCACCGGCTTCCCGCTCGTGCCGACGCTCGCGGCGATGCTGCTGCAGATGAAGAGCCTCGAGCCGGGCATGTTCCCGAGCCTGCGCTACGTCACCAACACCGCCGCTGCGCTGCCGGTGGCGCACATCGAGCGGCTGCGCATGCTCTTCCCGGGCGCGCGCCTCTATTCGATGTACGGCGTCACCGAGTGCAAGCGCTGCACCTGGCTGCCGCCCGCCGAGCTCGAGCGGCGGCCCGGTTCGGTCGGCATTCCCATCCCCGGCACCGAGGCCTGGATCGTCGACGACACGGGCGATCGCGTGCCGCCGGGCACGGTCGGCCAGCTCGTGGTCCGCGGCGCGCACGTGATGCAGGGCTACTGGGAAGAGCCCGAGGCCACCCGCCGCGCGCTGCGTCCCGGCCCCTACCCCTGGGAGAAGGTCCTCTACACGGGCGACCTGTTCCGCGCCGACGAGGAGGGCTTCCTCTACTTCGTCGGCCGCATGGACGACATCATCAAGACGCGCGGCGAGAAGGTGAGCCCGAAGGAAGTCGAGAACGTGCTCTACGAGCTCGCCGGCGTGCGCGAGGCGGCGGTGATCGGCGTGCCCGATCCGCTGCTCGGCAACGCGATCAAGGCGATCCTCGCCACCGACGGCAGCCTGACCGAGCGCGACGTGATCCGCCATTGCGCGGCGCGCCTGGAGGAGTTCATGGTGCCCGCCTCGGTCGAGTTCCGCGGCGAGCTGCCCAAGAGCGACAACGGCAAGATCAGCCGCCGCGAGCTGGCCGCGGAGGCCGCATGAACGCGCGCTTCGACCCGCTCGCCTTGTCGCTTAACGCTTCCGAGGAAACAGACCGGATCTCGGCTGCGCTGCGCAGCCAGGTGCTCAAGGACCTGCGGCGCAAGGGTGCCGTGCTCGGCCTCTCCGGCGGCGTCGATTCGAGCGTGGTGGCCGCGCTTTGCGTGCGCGCCTTCGGCCCGGGCCGCGTGCTCGGCGTGCTGATGCCGGAGAAGGATTCCGACCCCGACAGCCTCCGCCTCGGGCATGCGGTCGCGCAGTGGCTGGGCATCGAGGCGATCGTCGAGGACATCGCGCCGATCCTCGAGGCGGCGGCGTGCTATCGCCGGCGCGACGAGTTCATGCGGCGCGTGTTTCCGGACTACGGTGCGGGCTGGCGCTCCAAGATCGTGCTGCGCCGGGCGAACGGCGGCACCGCTGGCTACAACGTGTTCAACCTGGTGGTGCGAAACCCGCAGGGCGAGGAGCGCGAGGCGCGCATGCCGCTCGACGCCTACCTCGGCGTCGTCTCGACGACGAACATGAAGCAGCGCACGCGCAAGCAGATCGAGTACTACCACGCCGACCGCCTGCACTACGCGGTCGCCGGCACGCCCAATCGCCTCGAGTACGACCAGGGGTTCTTCGTCAAGAACGGCGACGGCGCGGCCGACGTGAAGCCGATCGCGCACCTCTACAAGTCGCAGGTCTACCAGCTCGCGGAGCACCTCGGCGTGCCGGCCGAGATCCGCTCGCGGCCCCCCACCACCGACACCTTCTCGCTCGCGCAAACGCAGGAGGAGTTCTTCTTCGGCATCTCGCTGCGCACGCTCGACGTGTGCATGTACGCGCTCGACCACGGCGTGCCCGCCGAGGCGGTCGCGCCCGCGGTGGGGCTCAGCGTGGCGCAGGTCCTGGACGTCTTCCGCGACATCGCGGGCCGGCGCCGCGGCACGCGCTACCAGCACGCGGCGCCCCTGCTTGTCAGTCCACAGAGCGTCGATGCGCCCTGCGGCTAGGCGCAAGGCCAACGCCGTCTGGCTGCAGGTCGGCGACGGCTCGCGCCTCGAGCTTCACCACACGCCGTGGTGGCGCAACATCTGGCGCGACTACCGTCGCTTCCGGGTGACGGGCGACCCGGCGCTGCGCACCATCTTTCTTTCCCAGGGCCTGTGGGCCAGCACGGTCTACCGGCTCTCGCGCGCCGCGCAGACCACCCGCCCCGCCGTGCTGCGCTATCCACTGGAGTTGCTGGCCACGCTGGCGCAGAAGCTGGTCGAGATCGTCACCGGCATCAGCCTGCCGACGGACTGCGAGATCGGCGAAGGCCTCTACATCGGCCACTACGGCTCGATCATCGTCACGCCCGGCGCGCGCATCGGCCACAACTGCAGCCTGGCGCAGAACGTCACGGTGGGAGCAGTGCCCGGCGGCCCGCTGCGCGGCGCCCCGGTGATCGGCAACCGCGTATTCATCGGCGCGCACTCGGTCCTGGTGGGCGCGATCACGGTGGGCGACGACGCGATGATCTGCGCCGGCTCGGTGGTCAACCGCTCCGTACCGGCGCGCGCAGTGATGATGGGCAACCCCGCGCGGGTGGTGTCCTACGAGGGTAGCTTCGAGGCCGTGCTCTACGAGGGCATGGACGCCGACCCGCCACGCCTCGCCTCGCTCGACAAGGTCAGGTCCTTGAACGTCGGGCCTGCGTAATTGAGGGTCGAGACCAGCTCGTCGTAGCTCACCCCGAGCTCCGCCGCCCAGCGCGCGAGATCCGGGTCCTTCCTCTCAGGTTGCTTCGGCTGATCCATCCGGCGCGGAGCCAGCAAGCGCCATGCCGCGAGCGCGCGGGCGCTCGCTGTAGGTCTCGTCGCTACGCGAAAAATAAGGGAAAGTCACTTAGCCATTTGCGGGCGCGGCGCGTTATATCTCGGCGCCATGACCGATGAGCGCCCGTTCCAGCTGCTGACGCACGCCGAATTCAGCACCCTGAGCACCGAGGAAAAGATCGCCTACATGGCGCGAGCGATGGAGAACCTTGCGAGCTCGCGCGGCCCCCTCTTCGCGGAAAGCCCACCCGGCCAGCCCCGGCTGAAGGACCCATAGCGGGCTCGCGCCGTCGGGAAGTGGTGCCCGGGACAGGACTTGAACCTGTACGGCTTGCGCCGAGGGATTTTAAGTCCCTTGCGTCTACCAGTTTCGCCACCCGGGCGTCGGTGCTGCCGGGAAGGCTACAGTATTAAGGCGAAGTCGGTTTCCGAGAGCGCAGGGGCGCCCGAGAGCTGCGCGAACTGGAACTCGTGCCCGGCGCCAGCATCGGGGGTGTAGTAAAGCGCGCCGGTCTCGTCGTCATAGCGCACGTAGTCGAGGTTGATGTCTGCGCTGAGCGCTATGTGATCGACCCCGGACACGAAATCCCTGATGGTGTCGACGTTGCCGCGGCTTGCTTCGAGGAAGACGAAGGTGTCTGCGCCCGCGCCGCCGATCAGCCGATCCGATCCCGCGCCGCCTTCCAGCGTGTCGTCGCCCTTACCGCCGGCGAGAATGTCATCGCCGCCACCGCCGAAGATCGAGTCGTTGCCGACGCCGCCGGTGAGTAGGTTGGCGGAATCGTTGCCCTCGATGCTGTTCGCGAGAGAATTGCCGCCACCGCGGATGGCCAGCATGCTGTCACCGAGCACCAGGTCCTCGACCTGTGACGGGAGCGCTGCGCTGGAGCTAACGATTTCGGTGTCGTGGCCCCCTGCCGCCAGCTCGACCACCAGCGCACCGCCGCCCCCGAAGATGTAGGTATCGTCGCCGTCGCCCCCGGTAAGGGTGTCGGCGCCTCCGCCGCCCGCGAGGACGTTGGCCGCGCTGTTCCCCGTGATCTCGTTGGCGAGCGTGTTGCCCGTGGCGTCGATCGCCGCACCGCCGGTCAGGGTAAGGTCATCGACCCCGGTGCCCATGGTGAAGCTCACGCTCGAGAACACCTGGTCGATCCAAGGCGTCGTGGTTTCGATCACCACATCGCCTGGGTTGTCGACGTAATACGTATCGCTGCCCTCCCCGCCCGCCATCGTGTCGGCGCCCGCGCCGCCGTCAATGACGTTGATGAAGCCGTTGCCGGTGATGCTGTTGTTGGCGGCGTTGCCTGTCCCGTCCTTCGGCCCGGCGCCGGTGAGCTCGAGGTTCTCGATATCCGCTCCGAGCGTATAGGTCGCGTCGGAGATTACGGTGTCGATGCCTCCGTCGGGGTCTTCGAGGAGCGTGTCAGCGCCTGAGACGTGGTAGCTGTCATTACCGTCGCCACCGGCGAAGGTGTCATTGCCCGTTCCGCCTTCGAACGCGTTTGCGAGCGCGTTGCCGGTGCCGTCGAAAGTCCCGGCGCCGGTGAAGGTCAGGTTCTCTACATTGTCGGGCAGCGTGTAGACCGCGAGCCCGGTGTACGCGAGATCGATGCCCTGCCCGGCGCTTTCGGTGAGAACGTCAGTGGCGGAGTCGACGTAGTAGACATCATTGCCCGCGCCGCCCAGCATCGTGTCGTTGCCGGCGCCGCCGTCGAGCACGTCGTCACCGCCCATGCCGGAGAGGACGTTGCCGGCGTCGTTGCCGATCATGGTCTCGGAGCCGGCGCCGCCAGTGGCGTTCTCGATCGTGACGCCGAACGCGATCGCGACGTTGTCGGCCTGGTGGGTGCCGTCGCTGCGGATGATGTCGTTGCCGAGCTGGCTGAAATGCCCCGCGCGCAGGTCGATCAGCGCGGTGTCGCCGGCGGTCGAGTTGTAGACGATCGTATCGCCCGTTCCACCCGCGTCCCAGATCGTCTGGTAGTAGTTCTGGCCGGTGGCGAACGTGTAGATGTTGTTGGCCTCGACGTGATACAGGCTCGGGCCGTACAGGTACTGCAGCGCCTGGATGTCGTAGAGCATCGGCGTCGTCGGGTAATACGACGAGAAGCCGGTGTCGAGGTGCGTCCCCGGCCCCAGCGGGTCGTAATCGCTGTAGCTCATGACGGTGTACTGCATCGAGTCGTACCCGTCCGGGAACGTGTTCGGGCCGAAGGAGAACGGGTGGTCCAGCCCGATCGCGTGGCCGAGCTCGTGCAGCACTGTGTCCCAGCCGTTGGCGCCGAGCGAGAAGTTGTTGCCGGTGGAGACCGGCTGTACCGAGTTCAGCCAGACGTCGCCCATGTAGGGCGCCGCACCCGGATTCGCCGCCGTCGGGACGTACGTGTACGCGTAGGTCCCGGCGTCCATGCCCCCGCCGCTGGTGAACGCAACACGGATGTCGCCTACCGTGGAAGGGCTCTCCGTCGGCACCAGGGTGAAGCTGATATTGGCGACCTGGCTCCACGCCTGCAGGGCATTGGTCACCGCCGTCTGCTGCGTTGTGGTCAGCCCGCGGAAGCCATGCCACGGCTCGAAGAGCGGAGCCGTCTGGGGCGTGCCGTAACCCCACATCACATCCGGCGACCAGAGCGCCGTGCTGGTCGGCGAGGTCGGGAAGCTGTACGTCACCGTCGCACCGGTGCCGAGGTCCCCGCCCCACTTCACCGCGAAGTCGGGATTGAAGAAATCCGAGGCGAGGAGCGCGTCGAACAGGATGTCCCCGGTGAAGGGGACGTCGGTCGCCAGCGCGCTCGTGGTCGGTGTCGTCACGCCGCGACTCTACCTGCTATCGCCGTCCCGGGGCATCCCGTGGCGCAGGGACGTCGCCGAAATGCCGATGAACGGCGTCAGCCGGTATTAAGTCCTCGGCACTGAACCGACGCTCCGGGATAGCAATCGGCCGGGCTCGATGCGGGGCTGGCAGCGCATGCGACAAGGGCGGCAGCGGCAATCATGGCGAGAAGGATGGTTTTCATGCGCCTATTAGGAACAGCACGGGACACCGCTTTATTTCGGCGCGGTTTCAGCCGTAACCCGAGGGGCTGGAGGCGGGAGTCGGAATCGAACCGGCGTACACGGCTTTGCAGGCCGCTGCATGACCACTCTGCCATCCCGCCGACACTTAACAAAAAGGGGAAGGTCTTGGCGCCTTCCCCCTTCGAATCTGGAGCGGGAAACGAGTCTCGAACTCGCGACCTCAACCTTGGCAAGGTTGCGCTCTACCAACTGAGCTATTCCCGCGAAAATGCGGATTATATCAACTGCCCGCCGCGGCATGGGGCAGCGCCTTGCGCATGTAGTAGAGCATCGAGATCACGGTCAGCACCGCCGCGACGTTGATCATCAGCGTGCCGAGCCACTGGCAGTCGACCATTCCGAACAGGCGGTCGTGGTAGAGGAGGAGCGGGATCGCGATCATCTGGAACACGGTCTTCAGCTTGCCGACGTACGCCACCGCCACGCTGCGCGACTGGCCGACCTTGGCCATCCACTCGCGCAATGCCGAGATCGCGATCTCGCGGCCGATGATGATCAGCGCCACCAGCGCCTCGACGCGCTCGAGCTGCAGGAGCACCACCAGTGCGCCGGCGACGATGAGCTTGTCGGCCACCGGGTCGAGGAACGCGCCGAATGCCGACATCTGGTTCAGGCGACGCGCCAGATAGCCGTCCAGCCAGTCGGTGGCGGCGGCGAAGATGAACACCCAGGTGGCGGCGACGTTCTTCTCGTGCATCGACATCCAATCCGCGGGCACATAGAAAAGGCCGATGATCAGCGGGATCAGCACGATCCGCGACAGCGTCACCAGGTTGGGCGCGTTGAAGAAGATCACGCGGCGGCGGACTCGTGGAGATGGCGGTAGATGCGCTCGGCGAGCGGCCGGCTGATGCCCTCGACCTTGGCGATGTCGTCGATCGCCGCGGCCTGCACCCCGCGCAGGCCGCCGAAGTGCTCGATCAGCGCCTGGCGCCGCTTGGCGCCGATGCCGGGGATCTCGTTCAGCATCGAGGTGGTGCGGCGCTTGCCGCGCCGCGCGCGGTGGCCGAGCACCGCGAAGCGATGCGCCTCGTCGCGGATCGCCTGGATCAGGTGCAAGCCGGGATGCGAGGGCGGGAGCTCGAGCGTGCGCGCCTCCGATTCGAGGATCAGCTCCTCCTCGCCAGGCTTGCGCGAGGGGCCTTTCGCAACGCCCACCACGCAGACCTGGTGCAAGCCCAGGTCGGCGAGGACCGGACGGGCGACGCCCACCTGCCCCTTGCCGCCGTCGACGAGCAGCAGGTCGGGAATCTTGCCGCCCTCGGCCGTCACCTTGGCGTAGCGGCGCTCCAGCACCTGGCGCATCGCCGCGTAGTCGTCGCCCGGCGTGATGCCGCGGATGTTGAAGCGCCGGTACTCCGATTTCTGCATCTGCTGCCGATCGTAGACCACGCACGAGGCGACGGTCGCCTCGCCCATGGTGTGGCTGATGTCGAAGCACTCGATGCGTCCCGCGCCTCCCGGAAGCCCGAGCGCCTCGCGCAGCGCGACGAGGCGGCTTTCCTGCGTCGCCCGGTCGCGCACGCGCTGCGCGATGGCGAGCAGCGCGTTCTTGCGCGCCATGTCCAGCCACACTTTCCGCTCGCCTTGCGAAGGAGTGATCACGTTGTCCATGTCGACCGGCTCGCTCGACACGATGAGCGGCGGCCGCGGCTGCTCGAGGTAATGCTGCTCGAGGAACGCGCCGACCACCTCGGCGGCGTCCGCGCCCTCGGCGTTGGCCGGGAAGAAGCTGCGGTCGCCGACGTGGCGCCCGCCGCGGATCATCACCAGGTTGACGCAGGCGATCTCGCCCTCGATGACGCACGCCACCACGTCCGCGTCGACGCCGCGGTTCGACTCCACGTACTGGCGCACCTGGATGCGCGACAAGGCGCGGACCTGGTCGCGGTACGCCGCCGCCTCCTCGTAACGGCGCTCATCGGCCGAATTCTTCATCTTCGTGCTCAAATTCCTTATGACGTCATCCTCGCGTCCCTCGAGGAACAGCATCGCGTTCGCCACGTCCTCGGCGTACGGCGCGGGCTCGATCTTGCGCACGCACGGCGCGGTGCAGCGCTCGATCTGGTGCAGCAGGCAGGGGCGCGAGCGGTTCTCGAACACCGTGTCCTCGCACGTGCGCAGGCGGAACACCCGCTGCAGCAGCTGGATCGACTCGCGCACCGCGTACGCGTTCGGGAACGGGCCGAAATAGCGGTGCCGCTTGTCCTTCGCGCCGCGGTGGAAGCCCAGGCGAGGATACTCGTGGCCGCTCACCATCAGGTAGGGATAGGACTTGTCGTCGCGAAACAGGATGTTGTAGCGCGGCGCGAGACTCTTGATGAGGTTGTTCTCGAGCAGCAACGCCTCGCCTTCGGAGCGCGTCGCCGTCACCTCCATGGAGGCGACCTGCGTCAGCATCATCTCGATCCTCGGGCTGGCGACGGACTTGTTGAAGTACGAGGCGACGCGTTTCCTGAGGTCGCGCGCCTTCCCTACGTAGAGGGCTTCTCCCCCCTTCCCCAGCATGCGGTAGACGCCGGGCAGATTCGGCAGCCCGGCGACGAAGGACTTCGCATCGAACACGATGATTCCCATTATAAATCGTGTAGAATTCGCGCCCTTTTCCGAGCACAGAATCATGGCCAAAGTCGAAGCAGTCGGGATCCGTCCCGGCAACCTCCTGGAGTGGGACAAGCGCGTCTGGCGCGTGCTGAAGAGCTACCACGTGCACGTCGGCGGGCGCGGCGGCGCCTTCATGCAGGTCGAGATGAAGGACATCGAGACCGGCACCAAGACCAACCAGCGCTTCCGCACCGAGGACAAGGTCGAGCGCGCGTTCGTCGACCCGCGCGACATGCAGTACCTCTACCAGGACGGGGACCACTACGTGTTCATGGACAAGGAAAACTACGAGCAGATGACGCTCGACGCCGAGTTCCTCGAAGGCCAGGCCGGATACCTGCTGCCGAACACCGACGTGCAGATCAACTTCTACAACAACCGGCCGATCGGCGTGGAGCTGCCGCCGTCCGTCGTGCTGACGGTCGAGGACACCGAGCCGGGTATCAAAAACTCCACCGCCACCAACAGCTTCAAGCCGGCGAAGATGGAGACCGGCATCACGGTGCAGGTGCCGCCTTTCATCAACAAGGGCGAGAAGATCAAGATCGACACTGCCGAAGGCACCTACATGGAGCGCGCCTAGGCGCGTGTGCTCGGCACGATGTTCTTGTTGGTGCGGAAAAGGTTGCCCGGATCCCAGCGCGCCTTGATATCGGCGAGGCGCCGATAGTTGCCACGATAGGCGGCGTGCGTACGCTCGTCGCCTTCGTCCTCGGTGAGGAAGTTGATGTAGGTTCCGCCGGTCGAAAACGGGCGAATGTCGCGCCAGGCGGCACGCGCCCACTCTATGCTGGCACGGTCGTCCTCGGGCTTTTCCCATGACGCGGTGATGTTGATGACGGCACCGGCGTCCCGATTGCCCACGGCGGAGTGAGCTTCCGGCAGGCGGTTGAGCGCACCATCGATGGGGAAAAGGATGATTCCCGAGTGCGGCGAGCGAATGCGCGCGGCGTGCTCGGCGGCTTTCGCGATGAGCGCGGGTTCGAACCGCGGAAGGAACTCCGACTTCCAGTAATACCGGCGGCCTTTCGGCTGCGTCGCGTCCAGCAGGGACTGCTGCGAGACGTAGGTCCGGCGTTGCAACACATTGCCCACCGGAGCGCCGAAGCGCTTGAGGGGCGCGGCGAGTCTCTCGCCGTCTTCGATACGCCCCGAATGGCAGAACAGGATCATGACGATCGCCTTGCCGTGGACCTCTTGCGCCAGCCAGGGCGCGGGGGGCGCGAGACGCAGCACCGCGGGACAGCTCAACTCCGGTGGCGCCTCGCTCACGAGCCGCTGCCACATTTCGAGGACGCGACCGGCTTCGCTCGCCTGCCACGCGACCGCGCCGGCGATAATCTCCGGGCCGACCGGCTGCAGACGGTACTCGAAGCTCGTCGCGACGCCGAAGTTGCCGCCGCCGCCACGCAGGCCCCAGAAGAGGTCGGTGTTCTCCTCGTCGCTCGCCCGCAGCGCCCGGCCGTCCGCGCCGACGAGATCAACCGACAGCAACGTATCGCTCGTCCAGCCGGACCGGCGCGAGAGATAGCCGAAGCCGCCTCCCAGCGTGAGCCCTGCGATGCCCGTGTTCGACACGAATCCCAGCGCCGCGGCGAGTCCATGAACCTGCGTCTCCCGGTCGAGGTCACCGAGCAGGCATCCCGCCTGCGCGCGCGCCGTCCGCGCCCGCGGCTCGACCCAGACTCCGCGCATCAGCGACATATCCAGCATCAGGCCGCCGTCGCACGTCGCGAGCCCGGCCACGTTGTGCCCGCCCCCCTTGATGGAAAGCCGCACATCATGCTCGCGGGCGAACTTCACGCAACTCGCCACATCCGCCACCCCGAGGCAGCGCGCCACCAGTGCGGGGCGCCGATCGATCATGGCGTTCCACACGGTGCGCGACTCGTCATAGCCCGCGTCGCCCGGGACAAGCAGGGGCCCCTTCAGCTGGCCTCTCAGGTTGGCGATTGCTTGCGGTTGCAGTTCCATAAGGTCCTCAAGCTAGACGAGCCGAGCGAGCGCGTCTTGCGCTTCCCGATAGGCGACGCTTTTCCGCAGATCGCGGCCGCCCTGCTTCTTCATCCGCTCCAGCCGTTCCGGCTGAGCCAACTGTACGTCTTTGAGAGGCTCGAGCAGCGTATCCAGCCCGTCGGGGTTGTTGCAAAGAAGCACCATGTCGCAGCCGGCGGCAAGGGCGGCGCGCGCACGCTCGGGCGGGCCGCCGGCCACCGCGGCGCCTTCCATCGACAGGTCATCGCTGAAGACGAGGCCCTGGAAGCCGAGCCGGCCGCGCAGCACCTGCTGCAGCCAGTGCTTCGAGTAGCCCGCCGGCTCGGGATCGACCTTGGGATAGATGACGTGCGCGGGCATCACCCCGGCAAGGCCGGCTTCGATCACGGCTCTGTAGGGGAGGACGTCTTTCTTGAGAATGTCCTTGAACTCGCGCCCGTCGGTCGGGACCGCGACGTGGGAGTCGGCGGTGGCGTAGCCGTGCCCGGGGAAATGCTTCGCGACCGCGCTTACTCCGGCCTGCGCGAGACCGCGTACCAGGCACGCGCCCAGCGCGCCGACGGCAGTGGGATCGAAGTGCAACGCGCGGTCGCCGATCACCGAGCTGCCGCCGTAGTCGAGGTCGAGCACCGGCGCGAAGCTGAAGTCGACGCCGTGCGCGCCAAGCTCGGAAGCAATCACGTAGCCGATAGAGGCCGCGGCCTCTTTCGCGGCGTCGCGGTCGCGGTCCCACAGCTTGCCGAGCATGCGCATCGGCGGGATTGCAGTGAAGCCGTCGCGAAAGCGCTGCACTCGCCCGCCCTCGTGATCGACGCAGATCGGCAGCGCGGGTTCTCGCTGCCGCTCGATGTCCTGGGTCAGCAATGCGAGCTGCTCGGGATTCTCGTAATTGCGCGCGAAGAGGATCACCGCCCCGGCCGCGGGATGGCGGATGCGAGCGAGGTCGGCTTCGGTGAGGATCGTGCCGAGCACGTCGACGACGACCGGCCCGGGAGGCAACCTTGTCTTTCTCAATCCCTATTCCAGTACGTAATCCGCGCGCAGCACCATAGCGCGCGGCACGTTGAATCCCATGGTCCGGGCCGTCTTCTGATTGATTACGAACTCGAACTTAGTCGGTTGCTCGACCGGAATGTCACCCGGCTTGGCTCCATGCAGGATTCGATCGATCACCAGCGCCGCTCGACGATATTGGTGTAGCGGCTCGGGCCCGTAAGCCATCAGGCCGCCCGCATCGGCGAACGGCTTGAGCCCGTACACGCCAGGAAGCTTGTGCTCTCGCGCGAGTCCAACAATCTCCGACCGGTGCATCGTGGTGAACGGGTCTTCCAGCGTGATTACGCCCTGCGCTCCTTGCTTGACGGCATTTCTAAACGCGCCTCGAAATTCAGTCGGTGAGCGCACTGGAAACGTTAGCACCCGGATCTTCATCGCATCCGCCACCGCCTGCACTTCCTTCAGATCGAGCGGCTTGTAGGGATTCGCGGCGTTCCAAAGCACAGCGACGCGTGTCAGATGCGGCATTGCCTCCTTCAGGATCTCCAGGCGCTTGCCGCTGAGTTCCGGAAGCAGATAGGCGAATCCGGTCACGTTTCCGCCGGGTCGTGCGAGGCTGGGCACGAACTTGAAGCTGACCGGATCCGCGACCGCCACCATGACGATCGGAATCGTGGCAGTCGATGCCATGGCGGCGCTCGTGGCGGCAGGCGCGGAAGTAACGATGACATCGACCTTCAGTTTGACGATCTCTGTCACCAGTGCCTTCAGCTTCTCTTCACTGCCGTCTGCCCATCGGACATGCAGAGTCAGATTCTTGCCCTCAATGTAGCCCTGGTCCCGAAGCCCGTCGCGCAGCGCTTCCACTGTCCCAGAGAGAGGCTTCTCGGCACGGAGAAAGGCGACATTGAAAATGCGCGGCTGTGCGCCGCTCAAGATCGGAGCCGCCAGACCCAGGAGCATCAATCCCATTAATAGGCGGCGCATGAAACTCCGTTGTTTCCCATTTGCCGTGGCACCCACCCCGGTCATTCGCACTCCAGGATGACGGTGGCGAAGGCAACGCCCTTCTCGTCCGACAGCGAGACATGGGCGGAGGTCACGCCTTTGCCCTCCATGAACTTCCTGAGGGCCTCCGAGAATTCCAGCACCGGCTTGCCCGAGGCGAGGTTCTTCACCCAGACGCCGTGCCAGTTTGCGGGCGACTTGATGCCGGTGCCGAGCGCCTTGGTGAAGGCCTCCTTGGCGGCGAAGCGCTTGGCGAGGTAGTTCGCCGGCAGCCGATGGGCCTTGAAGCGCGCCAACTCGGATTCGCACAGGATGCGCTTCGCGAAGCGCTCGCCGTGGCGCTCCATCGCCTTGGCGATGCGTGCGATCTCGACCACGTCGGTGCCGACGCCGTAGATCACCGCGCCGCCTGCAGCATTAGCGCCTTCATCTCGCGCACCGCCTCGCGCATGCCGACGAACACCGCGCGGCTGACGATGGCGTGGCCGATGTGCAGCTCGCGCACGCCGTCGAGCGCCGCGACCGGCTGTACGTTGAAGTAGTTGAGCGCGTGCCCGGCGTTGAAGCGCATGCCGAGGGCGCGGATCTTGTCCCCCGCCTTCTGGATCTTGCCCAGCTCAGCGATCACTGCGGAGCTCTCGGCATCCCGGCCCTTGGAGTGGAAGGCATGCGCGTACGGGCCGGTGTGGATCTCGCACACGGAGGCGCCGATGCGCGCCGCCGCCTCGACCTGCGCGAGCTCGGCGTCGATGAATACCGAGACGCGGATGCCGGCGTCGGCGAGGCGCTTTACCTTGTCGCGCAACTGCTCTTCCCTGGAGGCCACGTCCAGCCCGCCTTCGGTGGTGATCTCGGCGCGGCCTTCGGGCACCAGCATGGCCATCTCCGGCCTGATGCGGCAGGCGATGCCGACCATCTCGTCGGTCGCGGCCATCTCGAGGTTGAGGCGGATGTGGGTAAGCTCGCGCAGGCGGCGCACGTCCTCGTCCTGGATGTGGCGCCGGTCCTCGCGCAGGTGGCAGGTGATGCCGTCGGCGCCGCC
>Ga0075434_100000005_pt1 | contig 104425 bp, 92 predicted proteins | sample RhiMethybrSRZTD3_FD_75298 | JGI IMG/M metagenome (GOLD analysis project Ga0075434, IMG submission 75298) | Populus rhizosphere microbial communities from Tennessee, USA - Rhizosphere MetaG P. TD hybrid SRZTD3 | ecosystem: Host-associated > Plants > Roots > Rhizosphere > Soil | place: USA...
AATGGGGGTGGCTACAGCCATCAACTTTCAGCCGACTGGGGATGGCAAGGCCGCAATCAGCGGTGATTTTGTGTTGCTCGGCAAAGAGGTGGACCCGGTGATGCGGGCACTGCGCGAGAACGGAATCGAGGTTACGGCGGTTCACAGCCACATGCTGTTTGAGGAACCTCGGCTCTTCTTTATGCATTTCTGGGCGAACGCGGATGCGGTGACGCTCGCCAAGGGATTGCGGGGTGCGCTTGACATGACCAACTCGAAAAAGTGATGCCGCGGCCAACCTGAGCTTAGTGGAGTTCGCGATCGAAAATCTAAAATCGGAAATCGTTTCAGTGAGCGATTCTGAGGCAGCGCCTTCGCTTGCGCGTTTTGTGGGTTATTTCCTGTGGCTTGGAACGGTGGGTTTTGGTGGGCCCATCGCGCTGGCCGGGCACATGCAGCAGGATCTCGTCGACCAGCGGCGTTGGATCAGCAATGAAGAATACGTGGAGGGGCTGGCGTTGGCGCAACTGGCGCCGGGGCCGCTGGCGGCGCAACTGGCAATCTATCTGGGATACGTGCGCGCGGGAATTTTGGGCGCGACGCTGGTGGCGGTGGCGTTTGTGCTGCCGTCATTTCTGATGGTCCTGGGGTTGTCGGCGGCATATGTCCGGTACGGCGGGTTGAGCTGGATGCAAGGCATGTTTTACGGCATTGGTGCGGCGGTGATCGCGATCATCGCGCGCTCGGCTTTCAAACTGACCAGAATTACTTTGGGCAATGACCAACTGCTGTGGGGGATTTTCCTGGTGCTCGCTTGTTCTACCGCATGGACGTCGCGGGAGATCGTCTGGCTGTTTCTCTTGGGTGGAGTTGTTGCGGTTATGGCTAAGGCTCTACCGACGAGTGTGAAGCCAAAGGCTGCAACGACCCTGGTCGTCCTTGGACTGCAATTTCCCGCTGTGGGCCTGCTGTCACAACTCTTTCTTTATTTTGCAAAAGCTGGAATGTTTGTGTTTGGCAGCGGGCTGGCGATTCTTCCGTTTTTGTACGGCGGGGTGGTTCAGGGACACCACTGGCTTACCGATCGCCAATTTCTGGACGCCGTGGCAGTGGCGATGATTACACCTGGTCCGGTCGTCATCACTGTGGGGTTCATCGGGTATCTGGTGGCTGGCATTTCTGGCGCTTGTGCGGCAGCATTGGGGGTGTTTCTTCCTGTGTATCTGGTGGTGATCCTGCTGGCGCCTTCGTATAAGCGGTGGGCCAGGAATCCGCAACTGAATGCGTTTGTGCGTGGAGTTACGGCAGCGGCGACGGGAGCGATCGCGGGCGCGGTCATCGTGCTGGCGAGGCGCTCGGTATATGATCTCCCGACGGCGCTGATCGCGTTGAGCAGTCTGGCGGTGCTGATGAAATGGAAAGTTCCAGAGCCGGTGCTTATTGCGGCCTCGGGGATCGCGGGATTAGTGCTGAGACATTGAAGAATTGTAGATTTGAGATTGTAGATTTTTGATTTCGAGGAGGCATCTTGATCGCCTATTTCCTGGTAATGGCGTTGCTGCTCGCGGGAATACCGGGGGTTGTGGGGCAGAGTATTAGTGGAAACGTCGTGAAGTATCGCGCGACCATCAACGACGTGAAATATGTGTATGGCCCGGCACCTCCGGTGGGGCGACTGAAATCAGGAGACATTCTAGAGACGAATACCCTCGATGCGTTTGGCAACGCCATTCAGAAACCTGGGGACACGCTCAGCATGGTCAAGGGAGATAACGCGCTGACCGGGCCGTTTTACGTCGAAGGGGCGGAGCCGGGGGACACGGTGGCAGTGAAGATTTTGGATTTGCAGGTGGATGGGAATCAGGGAGTCGGCGCCATTGTGCCGGGGTTCGGGGCGTTGAACACCACAAGTTACACGGCGATGCTGCATCCTGCCTTGCCGGAAAAGATCTGGTTCTATCCCATCGACCATGCAACCAACACGGCAACTTTCAAGGCGCTTGATTCGGATTTCTCCGTGAAGATTCCATTGCATCCCTTCTTTGGCTGCATCGGTGTGGCGCCCGCGGGAGGAGAGGCGCGGAGCTCGATTGTTCCGGCGGAATTTGGGGGCAATATGGACTCGCCCGAAGCCAGCGTTGGGAACACTGTTGATTTTCCGGTGAATGTGCCGGGAGCGCTGCTCTACATGGGCGATGGGCATGCGGCCATGGGTGACGGGGAAATTGCGGGAACCGCGATTGAGGTACCTCTACGCGCGCGCATTCAGGTCAGCGTGATAAAAGGCAAGAAAATTAACTGGCCGCGCTTCGAGAATGACGATGCGATCATGACTGTTGGAGCATATCGTCCGTTGGACGATTGCTTGAGAATTGCGTTCACCGAACTGGTGGGATGGATACATCAGGATTATGGGCTGTCGGAGATTGACAGTTACGAACTGCTCTCCAAAGTCGCGAAAATTCATCTCAACGAAATGGTCGATCCCAACTACGTCATCGTTGCTTCAATCGAGAAGAAGTACTTGCCGCAGAAGAAATGAGGGAGGCCACGCTTCGATTTTGAACGAAACGCCGGCTGCATCAAGTTGTAAGCGACCGGTTTCCCGGGTTCTCTGCCCCCTGACTCACCGATATGCAATGACTAGCCGATCGAGACCAATCTCCTGAGGTGCGAGCTCAACCCGAGTAAAGCCCGCGTTTTTGGAAATACTCTCTAGATCTGTGAACGTATAGGCGTCTCCTTTGGGCGTTGTCGCCAGCATCATCATGCTGAATGCCGCCGCGGTGGGCGGCGAAACGCGATCGCGGTTTGGAACCAGTTCGGCAATTGCGGCGCGGCCGCCTGGACTTAGCGCGGCATGCATCTTGCGCATAAAAGTAGTGCAGGTTGGCGGATCGAAATGATGCAGGAAATTGGTTATCAACACCAGATCGTAGCCACCACCAAAATCGATTTCGAAGGCGCTGCCGGGCAGCGGGTGGTAGCGATCGGCAATTCCCTCTGCCTGCGCATTCTTTCTTGCGACTTCCAGTACATTCTTCCAGTCGACCGCATAGATGTGCGCGGATGGGCTCTGTTTGGCTACGGAGATACCGAAAATGCCGTGACCGGCGGCGATATCAAGAACTTTTTGTGCCGCGCCGCCCTTGCGAAGTTCAGTAGCCATGATCTCCGCCGGCATATACATCAGCGGCATCATCGCTTCGGCAAATTTCACCCAATCGGGATTTTCCGGTTCCAAAGTTCCTTCACCGAGCGCAGTGCCACCTCGACGCACAGCCTCGGTCAATCGCGCGTGAGCTTCGCGCAATCGCCCGGTCAGCAAGAATTCAATGGCGCCCCCGATGTACGCCGGCGAATGCCGATCGAGGAACAAAGCTGAATCCGAAGCAAGCGCATACCGATCTGCTTCCTTGCTCAAGAAGCCGTGGATCGTCAGGAAATCGCACAGAATGCGCACGCCGCGTTCGGCGGCCTGGCATCGCTTCGCAATCGTGGCAGCCGTGACATTGCCTTCGGAGATGGCGCTGAAGATCTCAAGCTCAACGGCAACCCTCATTGCTTCCGTCTGCTGGTATGCGTTGATGGTGTTAAAGAATCGCTCCGGAGTGGGCGTTCGATCCTGCGCTGTGCTTGCCATTCGGGTCCTCCCATCAGTAGTTAACGTATCAGAAGTTTCAGTGGATTTTTAATGACTGAGGCAAATGCCCGCTAAAACTGACGCAGTACGGAAGAAGCACAGCAGAAGTAGGACACTTGGACTCGAGCGGACCCGCGCGGTGATGCAAAGCGGAATTTGCGCCGACTAGCGCTCGAGAGTACGAACCGGTGCCAGTCAACCGGCTTGGTACTCAAACACCCCACAAATAGTCTTCCTGTTCGCCGTGGTGCTCCGAGCCGGTGGACGGCGGGGTGGCTGGGTCGCCGCTGAACGATGCGTGAACTGCTTTGTGCAGCGGTTCGCGGGCTGAGTTTCCCGCCGCCGCGGAGGCAGCGAGGGCAGAGGGCTGGGTATGGTCCGGGGCTGCCGGGATGCGGCGATCTTTGATGAGATCGAGCAGGTGATGGTCCTGCACGGTTTTGATGTTGTCGGCCAGAAGCACGAAACGGCGGTAGAGATCGTCCAGTTCGCGGCGGTCGAACTCGTATCCAAGCTTTTCGTAACGCTGGGCGAGCGCGTGGCGTCCTGAGTGTTTTCCCAGCACCAGCGTGGAATCAGGAACCCCCACAGTTTTTGGAGTAATGATTTCGTAGGTTAGAGGGTTCTTTAGCATGCCATCCTGGTGGATGCCGGCAGCATGGGCGAAAGCGTTACGGCCGATGATTGCTTTGTTTGGCTGTACCGGAACTCCAATCGTTTCGCAGAGCATCTGGCTGGTGGGGTAGAGCTGTTCGGAAACTACGCCGGTGTCATAGGCATACTGGTCGGGGCGGACGCGCAGAGACATAACTATCTCTTCCAAGGCAGCGTTTCCGGCGCGTTCACCGATGCCGTTGATGGCGCATTCCACCTGGCGGGCACCGGCGTCTATTGCGGCGAGCGTATTGGCCACCGCCAGCCCCAGGTCGTTGTGACAGTGGGCGGAGATGACTACACCCTTCTCGTGATTCTTGACCCTCTGGCTGATTCCCCGGATAAACGCACCGAAATCCGCGGGCACGGAATAACCCACAGTATCCGGAATGTTCAGCGTGGTCGCGCCAGCTTCAATGACCGCGTCCAGGACTTCACAGAGAAAATGCAGGTCGGTCCGGGTGGCGTCTTCGGGAGAAAATTCGACATCCTGACAGAGCGACTTGGCGAGGCGGACTGCATCGCGCGCCTGCTCTAAACATTTTTGGCGCGAAATCTTGAGCTTGTATTGCAGGTGAATGTCGGAGGTGGCCAGGAAAACGTGAATGCGCGGACGAGCCGCGCCTTTCAGAGCCTGCCACGCGCGCGCAATGTCCTGAGGAACGGTGCGCGCGAGTCCGCAGATAATGGGACGGCGGATCTCTGCTGCAATGGATTGCACGGCGGTGAAATCGCCATCCGAGGCGATGGGAAATCCGGCTTCGATTACGTCGACACCGAGACGATCAAGCTGACGCGCGAGTTTCTGTTTCTCCTGCACGTTCATGCTGCAGCCGGGAGACTGCTCGCCGTCACGAAGAGTTGTGTCGAATACAGTGATGCGGGTGCGTTGCATCGTTCCTCCTGGGTTCAACGTCTATGCTATGGTGCACACGAGCTGAAGCAAAGCTTATAATGCTTCAGGTATCATTAGATATACTTAAGAGATTAGCTGCGTTAATCTGGCCTGAAGCTTTGCTGAAGGTGCAAGCCTATGGATTTGGCCCAATTGGAGGTGTTCCTGACAGTTGCGCGTGAAGGCCGTTTTTCGCGGGCTGCGGAAAAGCTCTATCGAACCCAGTCGGCGGTAAGCCAGTCGATTCGCAAACTGGAACACGAAGTGGGAGAGGCCCTATTTGACCGTTCGTCGCGTGACGGTCTTCTGACCGACGCTGGTCATGTACTGCAGGAATACGCGGAAAGGCTACTGAACCTACGAAACAACGCGCGGGAAGCGCTGGTCGAATTGCGCGAACTGCACAAGGGCAAGCTGGCGATTGCGGCCAATGAGTTCACCGCTCTTTATCTGCTGCCGGTTCTGGCTGAGTTCCGGCGATTGCACCCGATGATCAAGATCACCGTGCAGCGGTCGCTCGGGAGTCGGATTCCCGACGACGTGTTGCGCCACAACGTTGAACTGGGGGTGCTCACCTACGATCCGCAGCACCCGCAACTATGCTCAATTGTGGTTTACCTGGATGAGTTGATCTTTGTGGTTCCTTTCAGCCATCCTCTGGCGGGGGAAGGGCAGGTGAGCATTCGGCAGCTGGGAGCGGAATCATTTGTTGCTCACAATGTTTCGTCGCCTTACAGGGAGAAAGTGATTCAGACTTTCAAACGGCACAAGACGCCGCTGCACATGGATATCGAACTGCCCACGCTGCAGGCGATCAAGCGCTTTGTGGGCATGGGGAACGGAGTGGCCCTAGTGCCTGAAATCAGTGTTGAGGCAGAACTGGCGCGGGGGGAGCTGGTGCGAATTGCGGTTCGCGAGCTGAGGCTGCATCGCAAGATGCGGTTGGTTTATCGGCGAAGCGCGAATTTGTCGCATGCAGCACGCGCGTTTTTGAAGGTGGCTCAGTCGGTGGCGGAGGAACGCGCAGGAAGGTATCGATTTTTGAAGGAGCGGTAGGCAATTATTGTGGAGGAACGTCGAGAGCGCAAGGCGTGGTGTTCCCGTTGACGAAGGAGCTGTTCACGACAGCCGGTTTGTTCCCGCGGTCGGGACTTGGGCTTTCTTTGCCGTTTGTGCTGACGCGTTTGCTCGAGAACGTTTCTGCCGTCCCTGCGGGACTCGCTCGTCTTCGCTTTCTCCCCGGGGCTTACGCCCTGGGCTAAAATACGCCGCCCCTTCGGGGCTGCAGAGGGGGACGCATTCCCCTTCGTCACCCGAAGTGAGTCCTTGCACAGACTGAAAGGGTGCATTGGCATCTCGCCCTGTGACTCCCTCGGCAGGCGGATGCGGTGCCGAATCGCTCTCCCGGGGTGCTAAGAGTTTTAAGGAGTCTCTCAACAAGGCGAGTACAGCACAGTGGCAATTGAAAAATCTCACTGAAGGCGGAAGCGTTCATTCATGAGCCGCTGCAGGCGGGGTTTGTAGAGGATGTCGTAGGCGAACTCTTTGTCGGGGAACATGGCGAGGGCGGCGCGCTTGGCTCCGGCAACCAGCTCGGAGGCTTCTTCCAATGTAAGGCTGGAATCCTGGCTGATTACGGACATGACCATGCTGATCATGACTTGAAGGCGGCGGATTTTTCTGGCTTCCTCCTGATTGTCATTTGATTTCGCTGGCTCGGTTCGATCACCACTCTCCATTGGGCCCCCAAACGGTACAGCCTGCATGGCTGTTTTGTGTTAGATGAGGAGCAACATTGGAGTGTTGCGCTCATCCTTTTGGGCCATTTTGATGGCAATCGAAGACCAAAGCAACTGCCTCGGGATGCAGGACTTCAGTTACTAAGTCACACGAGCCGATCGCATGTTCGCGGATGGAGGTAGAATCTGAAGACCGAAGTGTGGTGTCGCGGAGCAAGTGCCCGCGCCGGAGGAGCCAATGGGACAAAGTACCGCCACGGGCCCAAATCCGAATGAAAAGCTTGTCCGCGTCTTTGACACCGAACAGGAGTCCGAGGCGTTGGTAGTTCGCGGCCTGCTCGAATCTGCCGGCATTGATGTAGATATGACTTCGCTGGACGCGCAACAGGACATTCTTCCCGGCGTAGGTGGGACGATCATTCTGGTGCGCGAGGAAGATGCGGAAGCCGCCCGGCGAGTGATCCAGGAATACCGAAGAGCACCCAGCGACGAAACGGCGGAGATCGAAATCACTGAAGATCCAGCGGACGAGCGCTGACCTGGCTGCCCTCCAAGTAAAAACTCACAGCACCATTGAGATCGGTCCGGTAAGTGGCCACGTGGGCTTGCGCCAATCTTCCGAGTACCTCCTGGCGTGGATGACCGTAGCTGTTCCGCGCGCCAACAGAAATCACGGCGAACTGTGGATGCGCCACTTCGAGCAACTGGGGAATTGTGGAAGTCGCGCTTCCGCGGTGAGCTATTTTCAGTAAATCTGCTTCCGGCTGCTCCAGGGAAATACGCTGCTCCGATTGTTTTTCAGCATCGGCTTCGAGCAGCGCAGCCGTGTTCTTGAAAGTTATTTTCATTACTAGGGATTCATTGTTGCGACGGATTCCCAGCAGTTGAAAATAGGGAGAAAGGAAGAGGTCGCGTTCGATGCTGCATTCACAACATAAGAAAACGGAAGACTAGCGCGCCAGGTGAAAGACACTCTCCATATGGTAGGTCTGGGGGAAGAGATCTATCAGGTGGGCCTGCTCGATTCGGTATCCGGATTGGAGCAGCCGGCCCAGATCGCGTGACAGGGTAGCAGGATCGCAGGACACATAACTGACGTGTGGCGACCCTAGTGCAACCAGGCCGGCGATCACTTTATCCCCCAATCCACTTCTGGGAGGATCAACCACCACCAGGTCGGGCCGCAGCTTACCATTCACGTTGTTCACATATTGCTCCACTGTGGCGCGCACAGCCTTCACATTTGCGGGCGAATTGTATAGCAGGTCGGCATAGGAAGTCGGTGATGATTCCACAGCAATGACGTTGTCGAATTCCCGATTTAGGACCGAAGAAAAGAGACCGACACCGGCGTACAGATCGAGAGCAAGGGTTCCGGAGTGGCCTGCTGTCACGATTTTCACGAGTTCGTCGGTTAGGTAGCGATTGACTTGGAAGAACGATCCTGCGCTGACGCGGTAGGAACGGGTTTGGGTTTTGTAGGGGAGATCTGCGGCGCCGCTCACCGTGGCGGGCTTAGATACCTGGTCAGCTGTCTGTGATTTCAAAAACACGATGCCTGTAATTAGCGGCAAGACCTGCCGCAGCTCACTCGCGAATTGTTCGGTTGTTTCAACTTCTGGTTCGGCATCGCAATATGCTTCCACGAGCAAAGCCGTGTCGTCGGCGTTGGCAAAAAATTCGACTTCACGAATTGTCTTTAGTACTTTTCCTGAATGCCCCAATTGCCAGAAGGAGGTGATCGCGTGATTGATGAGCGGCGAGCTGATCGGGCACGTTTCAATCGGCAGCAGGTCGTGTGAATTGAATCGGTAATAGGCGAGCGCGAATTCAGGGCTCGTTTGGATTTTGAGGCGCGTGCGGTTGCGATAGTTCCACGGCGGCGAGGGATGAACCCGAAGTTCCTGATTTAGCCCCGTCTTGGCGATGCGGCGGAGATTTTCTTTCAGGATAGCTGCTTTGATCTCGAGCTGGTGTTCATAGGTGGTGTGCTGGTAGTGGCATCCGCCACAGCGCTGGAAGTATGGGCAGCCCGGTTCGATGCGGTGGGGCGAGGGCTGCAAAATTTTTTCAGCTCGCGCCCGGGCGAAGCCGGGTTTCTGCTCGAGCAGGCTGGCCTCGACTTGTTCTTCGGGCAAGACAAACGGTGCGAACACGGCTTTTCCGCGCCCGCGCTCGTCGGGAGGCAGACGCGAAAGGCCATCGCCGCCGTAAACCATTTTTTCAATGGTGAGGTGCACATGCCGATTCTATGGGAGACCCAGGGGAGATTCTGTGTTCCTCCATGTCCTCTGTGGTAAAGGCGTTTGGACGTACTGGGAGAGCACGGGAGCCGCGGAGAACGGTTCAGTGGACTACTCTGAGAGTTGTGTTCGGAAACTGCCCCACTGCAAAATCGAAATCCGTGCGATCGCCGGCCTTTTTCCCGGGAGCGGGAATCAGCCTTGCCGTTAGGGGCTTCTTCCACCTGAAAGCGAGACTCGCCATGTCACTCATGATTCGTTCCAGTTGTTCCTGGGTAACGTCCCCTGGCAGCGGAATGGCGTCGAGGCCCGTGCCGCACACAGCCGAGTAGGCTAAGAGCGAGTCCAGGTCGTAAGTTCCTTCGGCCCATCTCTGCGCAAGGATGGGATCTTCGAGCACGGGCACCATCAGGCCGGAATAACCAACACGCTTCACGGTGATCGAGCGCTCGGCTTCCGTAATGAGGGCTGCCGCTGTGAGCGTGCCGCTGGAGCCGAATTTCCCTCCGGTCAGCTCCTCAATAGCCGCGCCGATGGACGAGTCTGAGTTCGGCGCCGGTGTGGGATCAAGCCCCATGTACTTCCAATCCGAGCTTCGTTCTAACTGAGTGGCGATTGCGTCCACTACGCGAGCTTGTTGTTCGAAGGCCTCGGACAGAGATGTCTTGGCTCGTGGCCAATCTTGTTTTGCACCTTTCAAAACATCGGTAACGAAGTTTCCCGCTTCCCACCCAACCGAAAACTGGTGGCCGGGGCCATCGTGATTAGAACCGGGAAAGAACGGAGTATTCGGAGGAACCATGGCAACCGCTGCGAAGTTGAAATTGGATGTGCCGTTGCGACTGTGGGCTTCGAGATACTTGACGATCTTGGCGGCCGCCCGGATGGCATTCCACTGCACTCCGTTTTCATCTGCCACAACCACAGTCGCGTTAGCCCAGGTAAGCGGTAAGACTTGAGTGAGCAATTCCACGTTGCCAGGGTCTGACGGAGTGCCCACCGTCAAGGGACCAATATTGAAAAGAAAACTTTCCTTCTCCGCCAGAGCATCGAGAGATTGGAAGAAAGCTACGTTTTCGTTCATGGAACGGCCGGCTATGTACTGGACGAACGGTTGGGTCGTGATGCGGAGGGTTTGTACTTGATAGCCCGCTTTTTCAAATGCCTCCTTCGCTCGACGAAGGAACGGGAGAGCATCCTGAACCGGCTGCAAACGCTGCGAAGGGTCAATTCGCACGGATGCTGTGATGGCGCGGATTTTCGGTTTCCGGTACTGCTCGCCCACAACAGGCAAACTGGCGGCGAATATCAACAGGGTGAACGCCAGAAATCGAAAGCGCATGAGACTCCTTCTTCACCTGCACTCGACACTACATGTAGAACAAACTGAGGCGGGGTAAATTGTATTGCTCCAGCAGACGTTTGTGAGTGTACTGCTTTTGCAATTGTTCGATCTGCGCCGCGAGCATCTTTCGCCGGTAGGGAGCGAGTTCACGGTCAGCCTCGGCGCGCACAGTTACGAGCTGGTCATCCGGAATTGCAGCGAGCAGAGCGGCAAACAGTTTTTCTTCGAGCACAGCGAGATGGCGCTCCAGATTCTCAAGACCTGATGGAATGCCTTTAGCTTCCAGTTCCCCGGACATTTGCCGCAATGATGCTGCAGCTTCCTGAGCGACGGTCCGAACCGAAACTCCGGTTCGCTCCGGCAATTTTGCAATCTCCAGTTGAGCCGCGTTATGCAACAGAAAAGCTACGATCTCGGGAGCATGGAACCCTTTCTGTCGTGGCTTCTCCGGCTGCCCTGCGCCTATTGCCGCCTCTTTCATTTCTTCTGCCGCCGACATTACTGCCTGCGAGCAATATGCGAGGCTGTTCACTTTTCGGGTTTTTGACGGGCGTTGATAATACTTCTCAAATGCGTCGTCGATACCGCGCAGCACCGCTTCGAGAGGAATACCGGCATCTTTCCAGGTTTCAATCAATGCCCAGTCGAGAGTGGAAAGCAGCAGGATGCCACCGCGCCGCTGCTGAAAGTGTTCTTCAATTTCAGTGAAATAGTTGAAATAGTTTTCCACGGACAATTCAGCGGGAGCGAGGCTTGCTCGGGTTGGGCCACGGCTTCGCCGTAGCACGTTCGGCCGCCACCGCAGCGGGGCGCGGCTTGGCAGCTTTAGGGGTCAGGTTGCGCTCCCAGATAATCCGCAAACCTTCAAGCGTAAGTAAATCATCGACGTGTTTGATAAACCGAGAGCCCGTGCCGATCAGCGACGCCAACCCACCGGTCGCGATCACCTTGGTTTCCTCTCCCATTTCATCCAGGAGGCGGTCGAGAATCCCGTCCACCAGTCCGAGGTAGCCGTAATACAGGCCCGATTGCAGACTGCCGACCGTTGTCGTTCCCACCACACGGGCCGGTTTGCGGATATCCACGCGTGGGAGCCGGGCGGTGTTTTCGAATAGCGCGTCGGCAGAAATGCCGATACCCGGGCAGATTACTCCACCCATGTACTCGCCTTTGCTGGAAATGCAATCGAAGGTAGTGGCGGTGCCGAAGTCCACGGCTACACAGGGGCCGCCGTACTTTTCGAATGCCGCGACCCCGTTCACGATGCGGTCTGCACCCACTTCCGCCGGATTTTCATAGAGCACCGGCATTCCGGTCTTCACCCCCGGCTCAACGAAGAGTGGCTTGGTATGGAAATACATCTCGCAGACTTGCCGGAGCGTGGAATCGAGTGGCGGCACGACCGAGGAGATGATGATCCCGCCGATCCGCTTCACTTCGATGTTCTGCATCGCGAAAAGATTGCGAAACAACACACCGTATTCATCTACGGTCTGCGTGGGGATGGTTGCCACGCGCCAGTTCGCGATCAGCAGATCATAACGCGGCGACTCCTCATCGGAATTTGCGTCCTTGGCGAACACTCCCAACACGGTATTGGTGTTTCCGACGTCGAGAACCAGGAGCATAAAAGATAATGTGGGCGCGGGCGAGTCGACCGCGTTTATCTAAACCGCACCGTGCCGCTCAGTACTGTTTCCAGACCTCTTGCCGTGCGGATCTGCAGAAAACCGCGCTCGTCAAGGCCCGCCGTGGCTCCCCCCAGCTCGGGATGCTCCTCGATGTACACGTCCTTCCCGCGCACCGAAGATGACCGCTCCTGGAAGCGCCTCAAAATCAAGCCGTGCGCGTCGGGCTGTTTCAGCAGACTTTGATATTCGCGGTCGAGAGATTTTAACAAAGCTGCGAACAGCTCTACCCGTGACCACTCGGTCCCAGTTACCAGCCGTAACGAAGTTGCAATCGGCTGCAGCTCCTCGGGAAAGCTTGAGTGATTCACATTGATGCCGATCCCCACCACGATGTACCGGACCCGTGTAACTTCGGCATTCATTTCAGTAAGAATCCCGCAAAACTTCTTGCCATGTAGGAGCCCGTCGTTCGGCCATTTCAGGTCGGGTGTAAGGCGAGGGTCAATCTGCTGAACCGCGGCATGGACAGCCAAGCCGGTGGCAAGAGTGAGAACCAGAACTGCGGATGGTGGAAGCGCGGGGCGCAGTACTACCGAGCAGTAGATCCCGGTCGATTGTTCCGAATGCCAGGTATTGGCGCCGCGGCCGCGACCTGCAGTCTGCTGTTCCGCGATAAATACAGCGCCTTCGGGCGCACCTGCGTCGGCGGCTTGCATCGCGGTACTGTTGGTGGAACCGATTGTGTAGTAGTGCTGGATATGTTCGCTGAATATCGTTCCCTTCAGCAAGGAAGCGAGGACATCAGGGAGCAAGAGGTCGGGCATGGTGCGCAGGCGGTAGCCGGTGGCAGGACGTCCTTCGATGGAAACTCCCATGCTCCGAAGCTGCTGAATGAGCCGCCAGACTTCAGATCTGGTGGCGCCGATTTCCTGCGCCAGCTTAGTGCCGCTCACCACTACAGTCGCATAGCCGGTCAGGACTTGAATGATGCGGCCGAGGCGAGCGTCACTTTGCGCCGAGGCTACGGCATCAGCCGATCGTCGCGTCCGATTTGGCGACGCTTTTGCGATGGCCAATTATGCGGCAGGGAACGCAGTGGCGACAAATAGGTTGTTTATGCCGGCACGATACGCAAGCTCATATCCACGACCGCAGCCGAGCTGGTTAGAGCTCCGACCGAAATAAAGCTGACGCCGGTCTCAGCATATGCGCGCACGTTCTGCAGGGTAATTCCGCCGGAGCATTCCAAAGGCACGCGGCGTTCAAAACGAGAGCAGCGCTCGACCGCGCGTTTGACATCCTCTGCAGACATGTTGTCGAGAAGAACGGCCTCCGCGCCGTGCTGAAGCGCCTGTTCAAACTCATCCATGGACCGTACTTCGATCTCGATAGGCTGCGAACCGCGGCGGTTGCGATGGGCGCGCTCGAGGGCAGGGACAATGCCTCCCGCCACAGCGATGTGGTTGTGCTTGAGCAGGACGCCATCGGAAAGATCGAGCCGGTGGTTCTGCCCGCCTCCGCAGCGAACAGCATACTTGTCGAGCACGCGCAGGCCCGGAACGGTTTTTCGGGTGTCGAGAATTCGCGCCTGGGTGCCGGCGACCGCATCGACGAACTGCCGGGTGAAAGTGGCGATTCCGCTCAAGCGCTGGAGAAGATTCAGAATCACGCGTTCACAGGAGAGGATCACGCGTGCGTTGTGACGGATGACCGCTATCGATTGGCCCTCATGTAGGCGCACGCCATCGAAGATCTCTGGATGAGTGGTGACTTCGTAATGTGCAGTTACGGCACCATCCAGCGCTGCGTAAACATCAAGGATGCGGGCAATGCAACCGATGCCAGCTAAGACACAATCCTGTTTCGCGACGATTGTGGCCGTGGCGCGCTGGTTGGGTTCGATTGAGGCATAAGTGCTGGCATCGCGAGTGGCGCGATCTTCCAGCAACGCGTTCTCGACGATCGCCGTGATGCGGCGGGTGGTCCAGTCCATAATGGTGGTGGTCAGTGATCAGTGGTCAGTGGCGAGTCATCCGATCCCAGCAGTGCCCATGTGGGGACAGCCGCCCTCGGCTGTCCGGGACGGGTCGAAGACCACGTCTGCTGTCATGGGCACCCCAACTCCCTCATCTTGCTCGCCGCCTTCTCCTGCAATACAGCCAACTCCTGTTGTTGCTTGCGTAGATTCTCCACCACACTTGCGGGAGCCTTTGCCAGGAATTGCTCATTGCTCAACTGCCGCTGGCCGCTGGCGATGCCTCTCTCGATCTTCTCCAGTTCCTTCTTCAGTCGCTCACATTCCCCCGCTACGTCGATCTTGCGTTCATAGACAACGTGCACATCGAACGCCGCTGTGTGCCGCGATGCGGGCAAGTTGGAGAGCGATTCGTTCACGAATGTAACCTTGTCGACGGTTGCCAGGCGTGCTATCGCATTAAGATTCTGTTGGAGGAGCGTACGAATCTCCAGCTTGTGCGCGAAGACCTGGATCGTGACTTTCCTCTTTTGCTCAACCTTGAGTTCCGCACGGAGATTGCGCACGTCGACAATCAGATCTTGCAGAATGGCCATTTGGGATTCAGCGGCGGCATCAAAGTGCTTCTGATCGGCTTGGGGATATGGCGCCAGTGCAATCGACTTAAACGGCGGCTTGCCATCGTAAATCGCTTGCCAGATTTCTTCGGTGATGAAGGGCATCACGGGATGCAGGAGTCGTAGCGAGGTTTCGAACAAACTCACCAGATTCCCACATGCCACCGGTGCCTCTTCTTTCTCTGCTGAAAGCCTGGGTTTGATAAGTTCCAAGTACCAATCGCAGAACTCTCCCCAGAAAAAATCGTAGATACGGTTCGCAGCTTCATGAAAACGGTAAGTTTGCAGCGTCTGATTCACGTCTGCCGCCAGGTGATTGAAACGGGAGAGAATCCAGCGGTCTTCGAGGAACACGGGTTGGAATCCGGAGATGCCGGCTTCTGCTTGGACAGGCGTGTCCGAGCCACACGAGCCGATGCGGCCCACATTCATGAACATGAACCGTGCGGCGTTCCAGATCTTGTTGGCGAAGTTGCGGTAGCCTTCGGTGCGGCTCTCGTTGAATGCGATATCGGTTCCTGGCGCGGCCATCGCCGCCATGGTGAAGCGGGTCGCGTCTGTCCCGAAACGCTGAATGATCTCCAGTGGATCAATCACATTTCCCCTGGTCTTCGACATCTTCTGGCGTTCGGCGTCGCGGACCAGGGCGTGAATGTAAACCTCGCGAAATGGGACACTGTCATCCTTCCTAGCGCACCAGCCGCTGGCCTGTTTGATCACCGGATCCTGCTTGTGTCCCTGCATGAAGTGGCAACCGAACATGATCATGCGCGCCACCCAAAAAAAGAGAATTTCATAGGCCGTGATCAGCAGGGTGGAGGGATAAAAAATTTCCTGATCGCGCGTCCTCTCCGGCCATCCCAGGGTGGTAAACGGTAGCAGCCCGGAAGAGAACCAGGTGTCGAGAACGTCCGTGTCTTGCTCGAGCTCTGAATCGCTGCACTTCGGGCATTTCGCCGGAGCTTCCCGCGCGACGATAATTTCGCCACAACTGCAGTGCCACGCCGGAATGCGATGTCCCCACCATAATTGGCGCGAGATGCACCAGTCGTGGATGTTGTACATCCAGTTCAGATAAATTTGTTTGTAGTTCTCCGGGACGATGGTGATCTCGCCGTTCTCGACCCCCTCCGTTGCTCGCTTCGCCAGCGGCGCGATTTTGATAAACCACTGTGTTGAAAGCCTTGGCTCGACGACGGTTCCACATCGATCGCACTTACCCAAAGGAACTGTATAGTCCTTTTCACTAACCAGAAATCCCTGGGCGCGCAAATCCTTGAGCACTTGCTCGCGCGCGGCATGACGGCTCAGGCCGGCATAAGGCCCCGCATTCTGGTTCATGTGTGCGTGCTCGTCCATCACATCGATGTGCGGCAGGTTGTGGCGAAGTCCAGCTTGAAAGTCGTTGGGGTCGTGCGCCGGGGTCACCTTCACCGCGCCTGTGCCAAATTCGGGATTCGCCAGGTCATCCGTGATGACGGGAATTCCACGATTCATCAGCGGCAGCTGGACTTTCTTCCCGTGAAGATGCCGGTAGCGCTCATCTTTTTCGTTTACGGCAACGGCGGTGTCGCCCAGCATCGTCTCCGGGCGCGTGGTCGCGACTGTGATGAATTCTTTCGCCCCAATCACCGGATAGCGAACCTCGTACAGCTTGCCGGGAACCTCCTCGTGTTTGACCTCGAGATCGGAAATCGCCGTTCCGCAGCGCGGGCACCAGTTGACAATGTACTTCCCCCGATAAATTAGCCCTTCTTCGTAGAGCCGGACGAAGACCTCGCGCACGGCTCGCGAAAGGTTTTCGTCCAAAGTGAAATACTCGCGATCCCAATCCACGGACACACCCAGCCGCTTCATCTGCTCGAGGATTGCGCCGCCGTAGTGGCGCTTCCATTCCCACACCCGCTCCTCAAACTTCTCGCGACCAAGGTCGGCGCGCTTCTTGCCTTCGCCGGCGAGCTGGCGCTCGACCATCATCTGCGTGGCGATTCCGGCGTGATCGGTTCCGGGAAGCCAGAGCGTCAGGAACCCGCGCATGCGATGCCAACGCACAATGATGTCCATCTGCGTCTGGTTCAGCATGTGCCCCATGTGCAGGCGACCGGTGACGTTGGGCGGTGGGAGCAGAAGCGTGAATACCGGTCGCATCTCGCCCGGCGGCGGGGTTCGAACGGAGAATAGCTTTTCCTTGATCCAGTACTCGGCCCAGCGCGCTTCGATTGCGCCTGGTTCGTAGGATTTGGGCAGGTCGTGGGGCATGGGAAAGTCAGCAGTTAGCACTTAGCCTTTTGCTGTTGAGTCTTGACCCTCAGCCGTCAGTGGTTTTTCCCCAAGAGGCTGACTGGTATCAAATGCTAATTGCTAAATGCTAGATACTGAGTGCTGAATTTCGATCTTACAGGCGGGAGAAAAACGCGGTCAAACTGCAGAATTATGAAGCATTACCTCACAGGGGTGACATCTGCAGCCTACTTCTTGCCCTTTTTCTGTTTTCCCTTCTTCTCCTGTTGCTTCATTTTCTTGGCAATCTCTTCGACCAGCTTGGGCTTCAATTCAGCCAGGACGCTGTCCACGATGCTGGCGATGGCCGCCGATCCTGAGGCGTCATTTGCTTCGGATTCCGCTTCCATGCTTTCCGCGACAGCTTCGTCTGGTGCTTCGACCTCTGACTCGCCACTCTTTAGTTCTGCAGCTGCTACCCCTGCTATTTGTGAGGTCAACTCCGCACCAATAACCTCCGAACCAATGATGCTCTCTCTGATCTGCTTCCAGTTCTGCCAAGCTGCAGCCAACTCGACTTCTGTTTGGCGGCCGATTTCCTCGGTAGCCGCTGGCGCCGCCGAAATGCCAACTGGAGGTGTCACGGTCGCGGAATTCATCTCTGCTGGCGTGATCGCATCGGCAACTGAAGCCACCGAAGCCGCAGCAGCGTAGGCTACTTCCTTGATCTCGGCAGCAGCGGCGGCTTCCGTGCCGTTAGCAATGGCAGCTGTCGCGGGAAGCTCGACGGGCGCTGCCGATTCAGGTAAAGGCACAGGAGCTGCGATTTCCGACGGGATGACTGCATTGGCCCCCGGCACTTCAACCGCCGCATTCATGCGGGCGGCTTCTGCCGCGGCAAAAGCCGCAAAAGCCTTTTCCATCTCCTGCTCGAGAAGCAGCGTAGTTTCCTCTTCCATCAAGGGAACAGGTTCGGCCATCCAACGGGAACCTATACACTCCGCCGGACCGGCTGTCGTCGCGCCGCCAACCGCTGCAATCGAGGTTGGAATCTCTCCCGCGTTCGGTTCCACTCGCGATGCTCCGTCCGCTGGCGATGCATCGGCAGCCGGCAGCAGTGAAGCGAGCGCGGCTAGTACCTCCGCATCTTTGCCCCACTTTCCGGCGTCCGGAGTGTCCGCCGGCCTTTCATCAACATGGGCCGCAGCTGCGTTTGTTTCTGGTGTCGCAGTCACGATTTCAATCGGTACGGGCGCTTCGGGTGCTTGGTGCGCCTCTACCGCAGCTTCCGTCTCGGGCGGTGCTGGGCTGACCTGCGCGATCGGTTCTGTTGACGGTTGTGCCGCGGCGACGGCCGCGAGAGTGGCAGCTGCTGTCTCAACCGGCGCTAGATCGGCCGCGGGCTCGGGGTGCGCGATTGCTGCTTGCGGCGGCGCTTCTGTGTGAGCCGCACGGTCACCTGTGGGCTTTTGCTCGTGTCCGCTGAAAGCTGCAGCCGCCGCGGCGAGAGCCGCGATCTCTTCGGGAGTGATGTCTGTGGGAAGGCCGGCTGGAATTGCAGTTTCAGATTCCCGCCGTGGCTCCGCCGCCTTCAGATCCGATTGTGGTACGACTTCGCCCTTTGGTTTCTCTAACGCACTATCTTGCTGCAGCGCGCTTTCAGTGAGCGCTGGTATGATCAGCCGGTATTTCCATCCGGTTTCCTTGTCGCCAAAACGTTCTCCCGCTTGGTCCAGTGTCTTTCCGAAACGTCCATGTTTCTGCGCTGCTGCTTGCGGCTTGATCTTGTCCTCAAGTTTGGCAATAGCGGTGAGCAGTTCACTGGCTTCGAATGGTTTGACGATGAATGCGTCAGCCCGAACCTTTTTCGCGTCCTCAGCCTTAAATGGTTCGAGCTTGCCGACGCTTAGCAGAATGGGGATGCTTGCGGTCTCGTAGTTTTCCTTGAGGCGCTGGCAGACTTCGAGGCCACCATAGCCCGGCATATACACGTCGAGTACGATCAGATCGGGTTTTTGCTCAGCGACCTTTTTCAGCGCGGCCGAGCCGTTGTTGACGCTGATAACGTCGTATCCGGCATCGGCAAGGATTCGCCGGCCCATATTCTGAGCCGTGACGCTGTCATCAGCGAGCAGTACTCTGCGAGCCAAGGGCTGTTCCTTTGGTAAGGGGGAGATGGCCTGACGTTATCGGGTATCCGACGGTAAGTCAATGACAAGACGGCAGTAAGCAGTTACCAGCGTACACTCATCAGTGTGGTTACCAAGACGAATGGCGAATCGTGTGCTCGGCTGTTTTTGTTCTGTTTAAAAGGGCACAATCTTCTTCAGGCCCTTCTTTTTCTTGTGTTTACTCGAAGATAGAGTGGCTTCATCCGCCAGCTCGCTGCCAGAAGCGGAAGCTGTGTCACCGCTTTTTCCGTTATTGGGGACCTGGGCGTTTTGGCCTGGCTGTACTTCATTCACCTGCTGAGGCGGGGTCAACGCTTGGCCATTGTCCGTGACGTTGGGTTTCAGTTCATTGGGATCGGCCGGGACGTTCGGCTTCAGCTCATTGCTGTCTGCCGGGGCATTGGGTATGGGCTCGTTGTTGGGGGTTCCCGTGGTGGCAGCAGCAGCGGAATTGTCCTGTGTTTCGGGGCTAATAGCAGGAGTATCCGATCGCGGCGCTGCTTGATTCGGTGGCGGCGCACCCGACCCGAGGGTTTCGATGGAAACCTTGTTGCTGTCGGCTGCGCCAGAACCAGCGCGAGTCATTGCCTTGGCAGCCTGGTCGACCACATCCTTAGCGCTCACCATCTGCGGGTCAACCAGTGTGGGTTGGCCCACCCTGCTGGCTTGCGCGACGTCGGGATGTTTTTGGAAGTTTCTCATCAGCCTGCTGACCATCCCGCTCTCGCGCCGGCTGTCTTGTTCGGCTTTGTTTTGTGCAACTGCAGCTTTTGTCGGGCGGGGAACAGCTTGATGCATCGCCTGCAAACGGGCCTTCGCGTCCTCGGCGCGGTCCATCAGAGGATAACGGGTCAGAATGCGCGAATAAGCGTTGGCAGCGCCCTTTGTCGCCCACATCACCGCCTTTGCGCGCGTGGCCTCGTCCATTTTGCGGGCGCGCAGCATCGGGATCTCGCCCTCGTAAGACTGTCCTAGCAAATACAAGGCTTCGTCGACTTTGCTGTACAGCGGGTACTTATCAACGAGTGATTGCAGCCGGGCGATAGCTGCAGGATAAGACTCGCGCAAATAATAGAAACGTCCAACGCGGAATTCTCTCTCGGCGATTACTTCTTGCACTTCCAGGAGGCGTTGTTTCCCTTCCTCCACGAGTTTCTTGTTGTCCGGAAATTGCAGGATCAGTTGCCGGTACTCCTCCTCCGCCCGCATGGCATGGGTGAAATCGCGGTCGGGCTTTTCCATCTGCTGGTAATGGATGTTTGCGATCTTCAGTTGTGCTTCCGCCGCTTCCGGCATGTTGGGGAAGAATGTAATGAAGTCCTTGTACTCGATTTCGGCCTGCGTTTGGGCCGCGGTGCCGCCTTCTGCGTACCAGGAATCGGCCACGCCGAGCTTGGCGCGAGCGATGTATTCGGAATCAGGGTAGGTGTTGATCAGCGTTTGCAGCGTGAGGCGGGCGACGTCGAAGCGGTTGTGCTTCAGGGCGCCCATGGCGCGGTCGAAGAGGACCTTGTCAGGTTGCTTCGAACCAACATTGGCCAGCGGATTGTTGACCTTTTTATTAGTGCAGGCGAAGGAAAAACTCAGCACGCCCAACAGACAAAGAACCGGGATACGACGTGACATAGGACCTCAAGAAGTTGCGAGTTGCTAGTGCGCTAGTGGCTAGGGACTTGGGACTTGTTGCCAGCAACTAACCCCTCGCCACTAGCAACTGTCTATACTTTCTGCAGCGTTGCCTCTACCCCAGCCTTCAGCAGCTTTTCGGCATTAATCTTTGGATCACCGTGGCCGAATACCGCGTTGCCCGCTACCAGAATTTCCGCCCCGGCGCGAACCACGTTCCCAACGGTCTCGGTGGAGATACCTCCATCTACTTCAATACGATACGCCAAGCCGCGTTTGGCACGCCATTCCCCTAACTTGCGCATTTTGTGTAATGCGTTGGGAATGAACCTCTGCGCACCGAAGCCGGGATTGACAGACATCACCAAGATGTAATCGACGATATCCAGCACCTCCCGCAAGCTATCGACCGGCGTTGCCGGATTGATTACCACTCCGGCGAGGCAGTCATGCTCCTTGATTAAGTGCAGCGTCCGATCAAGATGAACGCAGGCCTCCTGATGGACGGAAATCCAGTCCGCGCCCGCCTCCGCAAACTCGGGAATGTACTGGTCCGGGTTCTCGATCATGAGATGGCAATCGAGCGGCACGTCGGTGACTTTTCGCAAAGATCTTACGACCGGCGGGCCCACAGTGATATTGGGAACGAAATGGCCGTCCATAATATCGACGTGGATTACACTGCCGCCCCCCGCGACGGCGGCGCGGATTTGTTCCGCCAGGCGCGCAAAATCAGCCGACAAGATCGAGGGTGCTAGCTCAATCAACCTGGTTTCTCGAGAAAAAGTAGTGCTCAAACTGAGATTCTAGCACGCGATGTCGTAGGTAAACCCCCGCACTCACACAATCCAATTTGCGAGAACTCGCGACATCACGAAGATAGAACGTGACTGAAAATGCCTTACCCACAACACGGCATTCTAGAGACGAACGTACGACCGCGCGACCCTGATGTAACTAGACCAAGCCATGGGTGCCGCTTAGCCTCCGTCCCATGCTCTGCTTAATCGCTTGCTGCATCTCAGCGTAGGTTAGCTCCCTGATGATTTCATTTGTGAAGACCGCCGCCGGTATTGCGGGTGCAATCGTCGGACCAATGTTTACGGTCTGGGCCTTAATGTACGCCCCACGAAGGAAACGCCCACCCTAGGCTGCGATAGCTGCGGTCTTACCGGGCTGTTCGTGATTGTCGTTCTAGTTATTGTTTGGATTGCGCGTTAGATGCCGGGTGCTAGTTTTTCCTCTGTTATTTGCCCCCGCCCCATAACCTTTCCACAGCCTCCGCCGTTCTACATTCAGAGGAACGATGGCCGTCAGGAGACTGGCAGCGAAAGTATCCCCACCGGAGGCGGATGAGCGCCTTCTGGTCGAGGCTGCGCAAAAGGATCCCGGCTGCTTCGGCGATTTGTACGAGATTCATTTTGAACGCGTGTATGCGTTTATTTCGCGACGGGTGGGAGATCGCGGAACCGCAGAGGACCTGACTTCCGAGGTTTTTCACAAAGCTCTGGCGAATCTGCCGAGATACCAGTGGCGTGAGGTTCCGTTTAGCGCCTGGCTCTATAAGATCGCTGCTAATTCCATAGCCGATCGTTCCAAGCAGGCGTCCCGCGAAATTCCGAGTTCTGATGATCTGCCGGAAGGCAGCACGGTTCCGGACGTTGAAGAAATCGATCGTCGCGCGCGGCTGTTCCGTCTTGTGGACCAGCTTCCTAACGACCAGCGCCGCGTTATCTTTCAGCGCTTTGTGGAACAAAGGAGTATTCGTGAAATCGCCGAGCAGCTTAAACGGAGTGAGGGAGCGGTGAAGCAGCTGCAATTCCGCGCGCTGGCGAAGTTGCGTTCACAAATGGAGGGTGTCTATGCCTAAGCGCTCTCTGCCGAATCCGCGCGACTTCGATCAACTCGATCAGGCGATTGCGGCCATGCTGGCGAGGACGGGCGAGGACGCCCGTCCCCACACGGACGCCCGCGTTTCTATCGATCCGGAGAAGGGATCTCTCTTAAAGATCGCAGCTGATCTGCGCAATCTGCCACGCCCAGAATTTAAAACACGTCTCAAATCTGATCTGGAAAGGACATCATCTATGGCAACTGCAACTCAGTCAGCAGTCCGCATTTTTGCTGCGCCGCGGCTGGCGTTCAAGAAAGCAGCGAAGGCAATGGAGTTCTACAAGAACGCTTTCGGAGCAAAAGAAAGCTTCCGTTTCGAAGGCGAGTTCGGATTCGGCCACGCGGAGATGATGATCGGCGATTCGATCATCATGTTTGCCGAGGAATGGCCGGAAGGCGGACGCTACAGCGCAGAGACATGGGGGCATTCGCCGGTCAGCATGAACATCCAGGTGCCGGACGTGGACGCGTTTGTTGAGCATGCCGTCGCAGCCGGGGCTAAGCTCGTGAATCCACCCACCGACCAATTCTACGGCTATCGCGATGCAACGCTGCTCGATCCCTTCGGATACACGTGGGGGATTTCCACGGTAATGGAGGAAATGTCGGTAGAGGAAATGCACCGCCGGTTTCGGGAGATGATGCCGGCGCCGAAGACACCTGAGGTTCCTCCGGTGCCCAAAGGTTACCGTACTGTTACGCCGTACATAGTCGCCCAGAATGCCGCCGGGTTGATTGACTTCGTGAAGAAAACGTTCGATGCCGAAGAGACCTTCCGCACCATCGGGTCCGCAGGCGGCATTCACGCAGAAGTTCGGCTGGGCGACTCCATGCTGATGATTGGGGGCGGCGGGCCAGATCTGGCCTGGCGTGGCGATTCGCTGCCACAGGCATTTCACGTTTACGTTCGTGATTGCGACGCGATTTACAAGCGCGCTCTCGAGCACGGAGCCAGTTCAATCGATGAGCCGGTTGACCAGGAATACGGGGAGCACTCTGCCAGCCTGAAAGATGCTGCCGGCAATTACTGGTACGTGGCAACGTATAAGGGAGACAGCTACAAACGGGAAGGCGCGCCGGACGTGCAGCCATACCTGCATCCCTTGCGCGCCGCGCCGGTGATTGATTTCCTGAGGCGCGCCTTCGGAGCCGAAGAGCTTGGCCGTTATGCGTCGCCGGATGGAGTGATTCACCATGCCACCGTCAAGATCGGTGACTCGCACATGGAAATGGGTGAGGCGCACGGGAAATATCAGCCGATGCCCGCCATGTTCTATCTCTACGTTCCAGATTGCGATGCGGTTTACCGAAGGGCGTTAGCGGCAGGTGCGACGTCCATTTCGGAACCTAAAGATCAAAGTTATGGGGATCGCAGCGGCGGCGTGAAGGATATGTTCGGGAACCAATGGTACATCGCAACGCACATTAAAGACATGTAGGGATCACACTCCTCCCTAGGTCGGACGCCCCTTCGGCTTCCCTCAGGACCCGCCCAGCCCAGCGTAGCTCAGCTTTGTCCTCGATGGCATGGATTGGCGAGCTAACGCTGGCTTCCCAGACAGGGGCCGGCCTGCCTGATTTTTGGGGGCGCATGCGGACTTGAGAGTTATGGGGATCGCAGCGGCGGCCTGAGGGATACTCGGGAACCAGTGCTCCGTCACCACGCGGATAACAAGATCTAGCGGCTTAGGTCCGCCGCATGAAAATGCAGACAACACTTTGCCATCAGGCCGAATCCGATGCACGGACAGTGCAGGAGGCGAGCGCATGGATCAGCGTCAGCTCATCATCTTTGTTGCGGTGGCTTTGATGGTGATAGGGGCGATACTGGGATTCATCGCCAGGCGACGGCAGCGCCGGCGGGCATTACGCGAGAGATTTGGGCCAGAGTACGATCGGGTGCTACAGAAAGAGGGCGACGTGCGCCGGGCCGAGGGTGTGCTGGAATGGCGCGCAAAAAGGCGAGAGCAATTTGCCATTCGACCTTTGGCGCAATCGGCCCGTGGGGATTTTGCCGCACGTTGGAAAACTGTGCAGGCATTGTTTGTCGACGATCCCAGGCGGGCGATCACAGAAGCAGATCGGCTTCTGAACGAAATCATGTACGCCCGAGGCTACCCGACGGTGGATTTCGAACAACGCGCCGCCGATCTTTCCGTGGACCATCCTGGATTGGTGGAGAATTATCGGCTGGCGCACGATATCGCACAGCGTCACGGCCAGGGCCGGGCCAGCACCGAGGATCTGCGAAAGGCTCTGATCCACTACCGTTCGCTTTTCGATGAACTACTTCAACCCCAATCCGAGAAAAGGGAGGCATTAGGATGACCACGCCGTTGCGAAAGAAAGATTCAGCAGAACTAAGCACCGCAGACATCGCCGAAGCCAGACTGCCTGAAACCGTAGCCGAAGGCCAACCTAAACCGGTTCAGGGTGTGCGAGCCGAGGACGCAGCACCTAGTTACACAAAGAGGATGGAGACAATGGACGCGGCTCCATTTTCCAGAGAATGAGCTTCAGAAGCTCCGGTCGAAGTGGGACCAGGTCCAAACCGGTTTTGTGGACGAACCACGAAATGCCGTACAGGAGGCAGATGGTCTGGTTGCATCGGCAATGAAGCGGCTGGCCGAAGTATTCGCCCAGGAGAGATCGAAGCTGGAACAGCAGTGGGATAGAGGGGATGACGTGTCCACGGAAGACTTGCGCCTGGCACTGCAAAGATATCGTTCTTTCTTTCATCGCTTGCTGTCAATCTAGAACTCGGCAAGGGCGGGTGACTGATCAGCTCAAACCGCCCGAGAACGCAGCCCGATTCCTGGTGGGTATCTGGAAAATTCTCTAAACGGACAAAACCCAAATCTTTGTCAAGGCATCTTTTCGCTACCGCTCATTTGTAGGCCATCGCACTGGATTGGGGCGTTTCGTGACGAAGCTGGTCCTGATAGCTGATGACAACATAGTAGTGAGGCGGGCTTTGCGTCAGGTGTTCCAGTACGAGTCTGACTTTGAAGTCTGCGGTGAAGCAGGAAACGGTCGCGAGGCAATTGAGCTTGCGGAAGAATGTAAGCCAGATCTGGTGGTGATGGATCTCTCGATGCCGGTAATGAACGGATTGGATGCCGCTCGTGCGATCAAGAGAGTATTACCCGACGTACCAGTCATCATGTTCAGCAACTATAGCGACAAGTTCAGTGAAGAAGAGGCGCGGTCTGCCGGCATCTCGGCTATGGTCGCGAAGACAGAATCCGTCATTGTTTTAGTCACCAAAGCCAGACTTCTGATTAACAATATCGCCGCCTGAGTGTGGCAACCGATCAGGTCTTCGTTGACAATTCTGTGCAGGCTAAGCTATCTTTAAGTCTTTGGAAGTCCTGCAGTTGCCCGCCTGATTCCCTGCGCTTTCCAGCGCGTTAGTGGGTACTCAGCGGTCTTCATTTGCGTTTTTATTCTTGGAGAGTCGAATGTCTAGTTATTTCCCCAAGCAGGGGGAAATTGTGCGCAAGTGGTACGTCGTGGACGCCTCAGGACAGACCTTGGGGCGGCTGGCCTCCCAGATCGCGCACATTCTAATGGGTAAGGAAAACCCGAGGTACACCCCGTTTCTTGATACGGGCGATCACGTGATCGTGATCAACGCCGGCAAGCTCCGGGTTACCGGGATGAAGAGTGAAGAGAAGGTCTATCAGCGGTACACTGGTTATCCGGGCGGGTTGCGGACAGAGGATTTCAAGAAACGGCTGGAGCGACGGCCGGAGCGAATCGTGGAGCAAGCAGTTGTACGCATGCTGCCCAAGACGAAACTCGGGCGGCAGATGGCGAGCAAGTTGAAGGTGTATAGAGGGGAGAGGCATCCGCATCAGGCGCAGCAACCGGCCACCCGGGCCCTGGCGTAAGCCTTTTGGAAAAGAGTTAAAAATCAGAATGGCAGAAATAGTTCAATACTACGGTACAGGCCGGCGCAAGTCGGCGATTGCGCGGGTTTATTTGCGTCCTGGGACGGGCGATTTTAAAGTTAACGGGCGTCCCTTCGATCAGTATTTTGTGACCGAGTCTCAGCGCTCGAGCGCGCGGCAGCCATTGCACTCCAGCGAAACCGCAAGCACATTTAATGTGATTGCAAACGTGCGCGGAGGCGGTGTTGCCGGCCAGGCGGATGCTGTGAAGCTAGGGATTGCACGCGCGCTTCTGCAATTCAATGCGGAGTTGCGCAAGAAACTGAAGAGCGAGGGTCTTATCAGCCGCGATCCACGAGCGAAAGAGCGCAAGAAGTACGGACAGAAGGGTGCGAGAAAACGGTTCCAGTACAGCAAGCGGTAAAACAGTTGCTCGTGACTAGCTGCTAGTGGCTAGTCACGAGAACCGGCAACTAGTCACTAGCAACTGATTTCAGGTGTTCAATTCTTCCCGTGCCGGCGGTGCGGGGACGGGAATGGCAATCCCGAGCGGTAGTGAACGCGGAGGATGCAGACCAAATGAGGAGGTTGATTGGCTAATATCACGATGAAGGAGTTGCTCGAAGCGGGCGTACACTTCGGGCATCAGACCAAGCGCTGGAATCCCAAGATGAAGGAGTACATCTTCGGAGAGCGCAATGGGATTTATATTATCGATCTGCAGAAGACGCTGAAGATGTTTAAGGAGGCGTCGAAATTCGTCGCCGAGTTGGCGTCCGAAGGGAAGATTGTGCTCTTCGTGGGCACCAAGCGCCAGGCGCAGGATGCGATTGCGGAAGAAGCCCAACGATGCAACGGGTTTTATGTGAACCAGCGATGGCTGGGCGGATTGCTCACGAATTGGGTAACGGTGCAGAAGTCGGTGAAGCGGCTCAAAGAGCTTGATGACATGGCCACTGACGGGCGTTACGAGTTGTTGCCGAAGAAAGAAGTGATCAAGCTGGAGCGCGAGCGCAAACATCTTCAGGCGAATCTTGCCGGCATTAAGAACATGAACCGCCTGCCGGACGCTGTTTTTGTGATCGACTCAAACAAAGAGCAGATTGCGGTTCGTGAAGCGAGAAAGCTTGGCATCCCTGTGATTGCGGTCGTGGATACAAATTGCGATCCCAGTGAAGTGGATTATGTCATTCCGGGTAATGATGACGCGCTGCGGGCGATCAGACTCTTCGCCTCGAAGATTGCCGACTCTGTGGTCGAAGGCGCGCAACTGATGAGCGACAAGCAGGCTGCTGATCTGGCCGCGGGCATTGGCGCCGTCCAGCAAGCCGAGCAGGCGATGGAAGCACCGATAGAAGGTGCGCCAGACGCAACTGGCGGGGAATCCGATGACATCAGCATGGAGGATGTACTCGGCCAGGGAACGCGCAGACAAGCTGCGGCCGCTGCAACGGATGAGACTGACGAAGTCCCGCAGGAGACCCAGACTTTTTAGAGCGATATCAGGTTTTCGGCCATCATTTATAGAAACGATCCGGGCTTTAGCCTCTGAGCGAAAATGGACCCGCGACGGGTCGTCCGGCGCGGGTCGAAGTTTGTAGGAACCTTGTTGGCCGTTCGTCTTCGTCGTTAGCTCTTCTTTAGCTCCGGATGAGCGGTTGTCGCGAACGACGAATGACCAACGACGAATTTTATGAGCACAACTACCGTGAATATTTCTGCTGCGCAAGTGAAAGAACTCCGGGAAAAGACCGGGGCGCCGATGATGGACTGTAAACAGGCGCTTACCGAGGCCAAGGGCGATCTCGAGCAGGCGGTGATTCTGCTGCGCAAGCGTGGTGTATCAATGGCGGCCAAGAAGTCCGCTCGCGTGACCAGTGAAGGCGCGGTCGAGAGCTACATTCATGCCGGGGGCAAAATCGGAGTACTCGTGGAAGTGAACTGCGAGAGCGACTTCGTGGCCCGGACCGAGGACTTCAAGGAGCTCGTTCACGATATTGCCATGCACATTGCGGCCAGCGATCCGAAGTTCGTCCGCAAAGAAGATGTCACGCCTGAGGCCTACGAGCGCGAGAAGGACATCTACCGGGCACAAGCCGCAAGCACCGGTAAACCCCCGCAAGTGGTCGAAAAGATTGTCGAAGGCAAGATGGGCAAATTTTATGAAGAGGTCTGCCTTTACGAGCAGCCCTTCATCAAGGATCAGACCATTTCGATCGCGCAGCTGATTGCAGGGAAGATTACCAAGCTGGGCGAAAATATTGCGGTGCGCCGGTTCGCGCGCTTTAAGGTCGGCGAAGCGGGGGCCACGATCGCATTCACAAAGACGAATCCGGACAACCGCGGCGAGGCAGCCACACCTGCGGCGAAATAGTTTATTAGGTTCATTTCGGTGTATTAGGACATGGCGACAGCAATCTTCAGGCGTATTTTGCTGAAATTATCCGGCGAGGCTCTCGCTGCGAGCCAGGGATTTGGCGTGGAGGCGGCGCGTATCCACGAAATCGCCGCTGAACTGGCGGATGTTCATTCGCTCGGGGTGCAGATTGCCATTGTGGTTGGAGGCGGGAATTTTTTCCGCGGTGTGGCAGAGCAGGCGCGCGACATGGATCGTGTTTCGGCCGATCACATGGGCATGTTGGCCACGGTTATCAACGGCCTGGCTTTGCAGGATGCGCTGGAGAAGCAGGGAATCTTTACCCGCGTGCAGTCCGCGATCGAGATGAATCAGGTGGCCGAACCTTTCATCCGGCGGCGCGCGATCAGGCACCTGGAGAAAGGACGCGTGGTGATTTTTGCCGGGGGCACAGGCAATCCTTACTTTTCTACCGACACTGCCGCATCGCTGCGCGCTATGGAAATCAAAGCTGACGCCATTCTGAAGGCTACGAAGGTGGATGGCATTTACGATGCCGACCCGCTCATCGTGAAAAACGCCAAGAAATTTACCGAGATCAGCTACATGGAAGTGCTGAAGCAGGGCCTCAAGGTGATGGACTCCACTGCCATCTCTCTCTGCAAGGACAATAATCTTCCGATTATCATTTTCAATCTGAATCAGCATGGAAATATTCGAAAAGTAGTGACCGGCGAAAAGATTGGCTCGCTGGTGAGCGCTTAAGGACCCGCTTTACTCGCAAGACACACGCCAATTGCGTGGCCTGGTGCAGGTTTGCAGTTTATAATTCGGCGTTTTGATTTCTGACGCTTTCTGGAGCTAAATGATGGCTCAACCTGGTATGGCTGGCATTCCCGCGTTGAGAGATGTCTACGTTCAGTTAAAGACGCGGATGGATAAGGCGGTTGAGGATTTCCGCAAGGCGATGGCTGCTACCCGCACTGGGCGGGCCAATGTCCACATGCTGGATTCCATCAACGTTGAATACTACGGCTCGCAGATGCCGCTGAATCAGATCGCGCAAGTGCACGCGCCGGAAGCGCAGCTCATTACCGTGCAGCCGTTTGATCCCACCTCATTGAGCGCGATTGAAAAATCCATCCGTACCGCCGATCTGGGACTCAATCCGATGAACGACGGCAAAATCATTCGGGTCCCCGTTCCTCCGCTCACCGAAGAACGCCGGCGCGACATGGTCAAGCACTTACATAAAGTCCTCGAAGAACACCGGACCGCCGTGCGCAACATCCGCCGCGATGGTAATGAGGCGATCAAGAAAGCACTAAAGGACAAGAAGGTCACCGAAGACGACGAGAAGCGCGCGATGGAAGAGATTCAGAAGCTCACGGATGATGAAATCAAGAAGATGGAAGATATGAGCAAAGCCAAGGAGAAAGAAGTCTTGGAAATTAAGTGATTTCCAGGTTCACGCACGTCCGCTCACCATTTCTGCTGCTCTTCCCGAATCAAGCTACAGATATAATCCTCATGAATGAAAAAGGTCGTGCATGCCGCGTGTCCGCACGATTGTCCTGACGCGTGTGGCGTCCTGATCTCAGTCGAGGACGGCCGCGCTACCAATATCCAGGGCGATCCTGCGCATCCGGTCACCCGAGGGTTTCTGTGCGGCAAGGTGGCGAAATATCTGGATCGGGTGTACTCGCCCGAACGCGTGCTGTATCCGATGAAGCGGATTGCTCCCAAGGGATGCCTGCCGGGCTTTGCCCGGCTTGGACGGGCGGGAGCGCCCGTCCCTATACAGCTTGTGCCCACATCGGCGTTTCTGCCCCGACCAGCATGCGAACTTGAAGCGCAGGCGAGCTTTGAGCGCATGAGTTGGGACGAAGCGCTGGATGAGATCACGGCCCGTTTTCGCCAAATAACGTCCGAATTCGGCAGCGAGGCAATCCTTCCTTATTCCTATGGCGGAACGCTGGGAGTGCTCAATAACGCTTCCATGGATCGCCGGTTTTTCCACCGCCTCGGCGCGTCGCAGTTGGAGCGCAGCATCTGCTCAACTGCGGGCGACACGGGACTCGAATCAGTCCTCGGTGCGCAGATCGGTACAGAACCGGAACAGTTCAAGCACTCCCGTTACATCATTGCGTGGGGAGCGAATATCCATGGCAACAACGTGCATCTTTGGCCGTTCATCCAGGAAGCCAAGCGTAGCGGGGCGAAGCTAGTGGTTATTGATCCTTATCGCACGCGGACTGCGGGTTGCGCGGATTGGTATCTGCCGATCAATCCCGGAACTGATGTCGTGCTCGCGCTTGGGATGATGCACGTCATCATCAATGAAAAGCTTTATGACGCTGATTATGTGGCGCGTTACACGCTAGGTTTCGAACAGCTGCGTGACAAGGTCCAGCAGTATACGCCAGAGTACACGGCTCGCTGGACAGGCATTGACGCGAAAGATATCAGGAGGCTGGCCCTCGACTATGTCACTATCCGGCCCGCGGCAATTCGGGTGAATTACGGTCTACAGCGTTGTCAGAACGGCGGTATGGCGACACGCGCGATCACGATGCTGCCTTGCATCACCGGTTCGTGGAAGGAAATCGGCGGGGGTTTGCAGCTCTCTATCAGTGGTGCTTTCGGACTGAATAAGGCTGCTCTCAAAAAACCGGAACTAATGCATAAAGCTCTCGGACGCGACGCCCGAACGGTCAATATGGTCGAACTCGGGAAAGCGCTCAACACGCTTTCCGGGCCGCCGATAAAGGCCTTGTTCGTTTACAACTCGAACCCGGCAGCGGTGTGTCCCAACCATAACGAAGTAGTCCGCGGATTAAAGCGTCAAGACCTGTTTACGGTCGTACACGAGCAATTCCTTACCGACACGACTGACTACGCGGACATCGTTCTGCCGGCGACTACATTTTTTGAGCACCAGGAGTTGCAGGCGGCTTACGGTCATTACTACTTGCAAATGTCACACCGGGCGATCCCGCCTTTGGGCGAATGCCGGTCCAATGTGGAAGTGTTCCGGGCGTTAGCGATACGAATGGGCTTCGAGGAAGACTGCTTCCGCGACTCAGTAGATGAAATGATCGACACTGCCTTGAGCTCGCCGAATCCCTGGCTGAAGGGAATTGATCGCGAGCGGCTGGAAGAGGAAGGTCACGTGCGGCTTAATTTTGAAAAACAGTTCTCAGAATACTTCCTGCCTTTTGCAAATGGGAACTTCAGGACGGCTAGCGGGAAGGCGGAGCTTTACAGCGAGACGCTGAAAGCAAAGGGGCTTGACCCCGTTATCGAGTTCAAGCCCACATTCGAATCGAGGTACAGCGTTCAGGCGAAGTCTTTCCCATTGGAACTGTTGGCCCGCAAAGCTGACAATTTCCTCAACACCACGTTTTCAAATCTGCCGATAGTTCAGCAGATGGAAGAACCTGGCTTGCTCGAGATGCATCCCGCTGATGCGCAGGCCCGAGCCATAAATGACGGCGATTCCGTGCGCGTGTTCAACTCACGCGGAGAAATTCTCCTCACGGCACGTGTGGGCGGAAAAGTGCAACAGGGAGTAGTCTCGGCACGACTACACTGGGCAAAACTAAGTCCAGGAAAGATCAATATTAATGTTTTGACGGGCGAAAAACTTACCGACCTCGGCAATGCAGCCACTTTCTATTCCACTTTGGTTGAGGTCGAGCCCGCTAGTGTGATGTTTTCACCGAATTAACTGCAGAAAAGTTCGGCGTGAGGCAACTCTGCCCCTTCTAATTCCGTCTTGTCTGAAGAGGAGCTCGCGAGGCTGCTTTTTCCGAAGGGCAACTGAAATGCGCGGCTTGGACGCTCTTCAAGGCTCTACCGTATAATTGCGGTTTTCCATAATTGAGGAAGCTGAGGTAGTGCAATTCTTCGTTTTCAACAGGATAGCCCTGCAGTGACGAAGAGCAGGCCGAGTCGTGTCCGGCCACATCGCGGGGCTATTCAGCAGCCCCCATCTCATGGGCTGCTGCTGCTGCTGCTTTTGACGGCGCTTCTTTGCGCCACGGGTTTCGGACAGCAGGACGTCATCGCAAATATCGATATCCGCGGCAACCGTCGCATCCCAGCAGAAACAATTCGCGCCCGCATTTTTACCCGCCCAGGCGATGTTTACGATCAGGCTGCTATTGAGCGCGACTTCAATTCCCTTTGGAATACAGGCTACTTCGAAGATATTCGCATCGAACGCGAACAGATTGCGAAAGGCTGGGTGCTTCACATTTATGTGAAGGAGCGGCCGACAATCAGCCAAATTGAATATGTGGGACTCAGTTCGGTTTCCAAGAGCGATGTCCTCGATCGTTTTAAGGAGCGAAAAGTAGGATTGTCGCCGGAGAGCCAATACGACCCTACAAAAGTCAAGAAGGCCGAGGTCACGATCAAAGAGCTGCTGGCCGAGCACGGTAGGCAATTTGCAACCGTGCGGACCGAGGTTCGGCCAATTCCGCCAGCCAAGGTGAGTGTTACGTTCGTCGTGAAGGAAGGGCCCAAGGTTAAGGTCGGCAAGATCACGTTCCAAGGCAACAAGCACCTGAGCAGCCGAACCCTGCGGCGTGCGATGAAGAACCTGCGGCCGATCGGGATCCCGCATTCGATCTTCCTGGAAAATCTGTTCGCAAAGACCTACGACGCCACCAAGCTGGACGAAGACACAGAACGAGTACGCGCCGAGTACCAGAATCGCGGATATTTCAAAGTTCTGGTGCAGGAACCGAAGACTCAAATCCACGACACCGGCCACCCCGGATTTCACCTGCCATTACTCATTCCCGGGCCGGGCAAGGCTGTGGAAATCATCATGCCGATCGAGGAAGGCGACCGCTACCGCCTGGGGAGTATCACTTTTAAGAACGTGAAGGCCTTTCCGAACCCCGCCGGATTGCGTTCACTTTTTCCGATGAAGGATGGGGAGATTTTCAGCCGGGAGAAGGTCTCTAAAGGGTTGGACAATCTTCGCAATGCTTACAAAGAGTACGGCTACATCAACTTCACGCCTGTTCCTAACACGACTTTTGATGAGGACAAGAAACTGGTAAAGCTCGAAATCGACGTGGACGAGGGAAAGCAATTTACCGTGCGGCGCATCGAGTTCCAGGGAAATACGACGACCCGCGACAAAGTCATTCGACGAGAAGTCGCTTTGGAAGAAGGACAGCTATATAACGAGCGACTTTGGAGACTCAGTTTATTGCGTTTGAACCAGCTCGGATATTTCGAGCAGCTCAAGCCAGAGGATCCCAACATTACGGAAACGCATGTCGACGAAAAAAACGGCCAAGTTGATCTGACTCTGAAAGTTAGGGAGAAGGGCAAGAACAGCATTGGTTTGAACGGAGGCGTCAGTGGGCTGGCCGGGGCCTTTATAGGTATCAGCTACAGTACGAACAATTTTCTCGGATTAGGAGAGACATTGACGGTGCAGGCCAGCATCGGCAACAGCCAACGCAACCTAGTGTTTGGATTCACCGAGCCTTATTTGTTCGATCGCCCGATCCAGGGCGGCTTCACGATCTATACGCAAAAATTCAACTTCAATCAGGCTCGGCAGGAAGCAATCCTGACCGGTCAGCAGATTAACCTGCCGTCACCATTTTTGCAGAACCTGCAGAATTACACTCAGTCAAGCGCCGGGTTCACGACCTCGGTCAGCTATCAGCTGCATCATTCTTTCAAACGTGTTGGGTTGACTTACGCGTTTGACAGGTCATCGCTGGTGGCGGTCAGCGACGCCTCGAAGATACTGTTTACGAACCTGGCGTTTCGTGGCATCAGTGGTCCCAATTCACTCAATGGGATCATTACCAGCAAAGTGCTTCCCAACTTCTCGTTCAGCACGATTGACAGCCCGCTCTCCCCGCACAGCGGGCAACGCGTTTATCTTGCAGGCGAAATCGCGGGACTGGGAGGAACCGTACGTTCCGTGCGCCCGATCCTGCAGTTCACGCGTTGGACACCGGTGCAGAAGAAACGAAATGCCATTGGGTTGAACCTTCAAGCATCATTTCTCACAGGCTATGGCGGTGTGGTAGCGCCGCCGTTTGAGCGCTTCTATCTGGGAGGAGAGAACGACATAAGAGGTTTCGATATCAGGTCAGTATCGCCGGTGGCATTCTTGCCGACTACGTCCGCGGTTGCGTTGCGCAACCCTGACGGCTCCCTGGTTCCCAAGGATCCCGGGAATCCTTTGAGAGGAACCTACACCATCCCTGTTCCCGTGCAGACAATCGTTTTTCCCGGTGGCGATTTGCAACTGGCTACAAACTTGGAATACAGAATTTACATTGCAGGCCCAGTTGCCCTAGTTCCATTCCTTGATACGGGAATCAATCCTATTTTGCGGAACTCACAACTGCGGATTAATCCGGGACAACTGGCCCGTATCAATAACAGCATATTTGGCTGCCCGGCGCTGGATATTGCTTTGAACTGCACCGGAGGCCAGAAACCGGGTGAGTCCTCAATTCCATTGTTCTCTCAGAATCTACATATTTCGGGCGATACGAATTGGGTTCCGCGGATGTCGACTGGACTTGAGTTTCAAGTTTTTCTGCCGGTTATCAATGCGCCTTTCCGCGTGTACTGGGCGTATAACCCGCTCCGGCTCGACACGACCGCGCGAGGGCAGGTGCCGATCACAAGAGATATGTTCCCGCCGGGAGCGGCTGGCGATTTTACTTTCCAGCAAGCCGTGGAGACACTCTCTCCACGTTTTCAGTTGAGAGAGCCGCGCAAGACTTTCCGGTTTACCGTGGCAACCACATTCTGAGGTCTTGAGCTGGGAAGATTTGCGCAAGTTTTCCACAGGGTTCTAAGAAAGCCCTGAAGCCTGCCCGAGGGTGCACTCGGATCGCTTCTTTTTCACCAGCTTACAGGCGAGTCGAACTGTGCCAACGGCCAGCTTTGGCAACCATTATTCAGGTTGACTGAATCTAGCTTCTCACCTCACAATCTTCGGCAACGGCAGTGGGGCGGCTCAGTGGAAGTCCCAGCTTCGAGTCCTGAATCGGACTTGGCTTTCCCCCAGCAGGTTATCCCCCCGAGTCGTGCCCTCGTCGTAAAGGCCTGCAGATGAAGTTGAAGTGCGTCTTTTTCTTACTTGCGATCCTCTGCGCTGCGATATTCACGACTTCCGATACAGCCGCGCAGGCTAACGTGCAGGGCCAGTGGACGACGCTGCCCACGAGAATGGAGATCAATCCCATTCACGTCGCATTAATGAATGATGGACGTGTGCTGGTTATCGCCGGTTCCGGTAATGTGGTCACCAGCAATTTTCAAGCGGGAATATGGGATCCGGTGAGCGAGACAGTTACGACTCAATCGGTTTCCTGGGACATGTTCTGCAACGCCATGGTGATTCTGCCGGATGGACGCCCGTTCATCGCAGGCGGGAATCTGCAATACTATCCCTTCAAAGGCCTGCCGAACGTCTCACTATTCGATCCATCCTCGGGCAGCTTCTCCGATCTAGGGCCGATGCAATACGGGCGCTGGTATCCGACGGCAACGCTCTTGCCGGAGGGACGGGTTCTGTTGTTCTCGGGCCTGGATGCGAATGGGGCGACTACTCCCACCATGGAGATCTACACGCCTGGCGCGGGATGGAGTGGTCCGGTCGGGGCGGGTTGGACACCACCTCTTTATCCCCGCCTGTACGTGCTGCCGAACGGGAAGCTGTTCTACTCCGGGCCAACCGTTACATCCCGCCTCCTGGATCCATCCACGCTTACATGGACGACCGTGGCCAACACCAATTACGCCAACAACCGAACCTACGGATCATCAGTGTTGTTGCCTTTGACGTTGGCGAACAATTATGCCGCAAAGGTCCTGACCATGGGCGGGGGAAATCCCTCGACCGCGACGACCGAGGTCATTGATCTCTCCCAACCCAATCCGCGCTGGCAATGGGGACCCAATATGTCGCAGCCGAGGATTGAGATGAATGCGGTCATTCTGCCAAATGGCAAGGTGCTGGCAATAGGCGGTTCATTGAACGATGAAGAGGCGAACACCGCCAGTCTGAACGCAGATCTCTACGATCCTCTGACGAATTCCTTCTCTTCCGCTGGAGCCAATGCCTATCCTCGCTTGTACCACTCCGTAGCGCTGCTGCTCCCCGATGGAACGGTGTGGCTGGCCGGTGGCAATCCAGTCCGAGGTAGCTTTCGCACCGAGATGGAGGTGTATCAGCCACCGTATTTATTCACTGTCGATGAGCACGGCAATAGCGTGTTAGCTGACAGGCCAATCATCAGCAGCGCCCCAGGCCGGGTCCCCTACAATGGAACTTTAACCGTTTCGACGCCGAACGCCGACGATATCGCGTCAGTTGTGCTGGTGCGGCCAGGCGCTGTAACTCATTCCTCCGATATGGAGCAGAGGTTGATTGAGTTGCCTTTTAGCCCAGACGTGGCGAACGGCGCTGTTGAGGCCACGGCGCCGGCAACAAGCAATCTCGCGCCGCCGGGTTACTACATGCTGTTCTTGCTCGATAACTCCGGGGTGCCATCAGTCGCAAGATTCGTACAACTATACTCGCAAGCTCCGTCCGATTTTTCGATCGCTACCAGCATTACGTCCCGCAGTATTGTCGAGGGCAACAGCACAACTTACCCGGTGGTACTTACGCCGCTGAACGGTTTTGTCAATGAGGTGTGGTTCAACGTGAGCGGACTTCCTGCGGGAGTATCGGCGGCGTTTACAGCGGCAACCCTGACGGCATCCGGCCGCACTGTTATGAACATTTCCACCCAGAACACGACGCTGCCGGGCACATACCCGCTTGTCATTACAGCGAGCAGCGGCGGTCTGACTCACACACTTACCGTGAAGCTGGTGGTGACCATGAAAGGCAATTTCACGGTAGCGGCTTCACCGGCCAGCCGGACAGTGTCTCGCGGCTCATCCACGACGTTCACGGTCACCGTTACTCCCATGAACGGGTTTGTGGGGACAGTTAATCTCACTCCGGTAGGAACTACGGCCAACATCACGGCAAACCTGAATCCCTCATCCATCACACAGTCGGGGAGCTCAACCTTCACCGTGAACGTTGGCAGCCTCGCTTTGACGGGGAACCATAACTTGTCCGTGAAGGCGACCTACGGTACGGTTTCGAAGTCAGCCGGGGTCAGCGTAGTCGTGCGATAACTTGCATTCACGAGCAGTTCTACGCATTTGACTGAAATTTCCTAAGCATCGTGGCGCAGTGCTCTGGTTGTGCATTCAGTAGCCAGTAGCAGCAATCCGAACTAAACTCTCAGAGATCCTGAAGCGTCCAGGCGCCGAATGAAACCGACCCATGCGCGGTACTGGGTAATTGTTTTCGCGATCACCCTCGCGGTTCTTTCATACGTGGACCGGGTCTCGATCTCGCAGGCGGCGGGGCCGATTTCGCGCGACCTCGCTCTCAGCAAATCGCAAATGGGACTTGTCTTCGGCGCCTTTGCACTCTCCTATGCGCTATTTGAGGTTCCTGGCGGCTGGCTCGGAGACGAGATGGGACCACGCCGTGTGCTGGTGCGAATCGTGCTCGCCTGGTCGACATTCACGGCGCTCACAGGAGCGGCGTGGAGTTTCACTTCACTGTGCATTGTGCGGTTCCTGTTTGGCGCGGGAGAAGCCGGTTGTTTCCCAAACCTCACCAAGGCGTTCAGTGTGTGGCTCCCGCGGGCCGAGCGTGCCCGCGCTCAGGGGATCATGTGGGCATTTGCGCGGTGGGGCGGCGCCTTTACGCCGCCACTGGTTGTGCTGGTCTTCCACTACATGACCTGGCGGCTGGCCTTTGCCTTGTTTGGAGCATTCGGAATTGTATGGTGCTTTCTCTTCATACGCTGGTTTCGCGATGATCCCGCTACACATCCTTCGGTGAATGCTGCCGAACGCGAGTTGCTCAAGGAAGTGGAGTCGCTTGCGTTTTCACATGGTGGCGTGCCGTGGAGAAAGCTGGTTTCAAGCGGCTCGGTTCTGCTGCTTTGGGCGCAGTATTTCTGCTTCTCATACGTTTGGTATTTCTACATTACCTGGCTTCCGACCTACTTGCAGGAGTTTCGCCATCAAACAGCGACAGCGGCTTCGCTGCTGGCAGTGCTTCCGTTACTGCTTGGCGGCTTTGGTTCCCTTACCTGCGGATTCACAGCGAACTATCTCGCCGGCCGCATGGGAAATGTTGCGGCGAGCCGCCGCGTGATTGCAGCCGGCGCCATGGTGTTTACTGCGGTTCTGCTTTATCTGGTAACCCGCATTGAAGATCCGCTGGCCGCGATGATTGCCATGGGATTTGCCAGCTTTGCCAATGACCTGGTTATGCCGGTTGCGTGGAATGCCTGTATGGACCTGGGAGGAAGGTGTGCTGGGACGGTTGCCGGGTCCATGAACATGATGGGCAACCTGGGCGGATTTGCCGCCCCGGTGACTGGCGGATATCTGCTGCAACACACCGGCGGGGATTGGAATTTGCTGCTTTATCTAATGGCGGGAATCGCCGCAGTCGGTGCGCTCTGCTGGGTTTTTATCGATCCGGTGACGGCCATTGAGGATGGAGCTTCTGCAGTTCCGGCTGTGATCGATGTGGGAATCAAAACGTAAGCCCCATCTCGTCGCGGATGATTCCTAAGGAAGCCTTTCTGAACCTGAAAAGAAAAACCGGCTCGCTTTCGCCTAAGCCGGTTGCATTGCCGTCAATTTCGCAGAGGAGAGCGCGATCTGTTTGCTCGTTGAGGATTGAAAATTGAGTCCTGCGGTTCGAGACTACTTCACTGCAGCGAACTGCTGACCGTGGAAAAAGCGTTATTCGCGTTTGTGCCGACCAGACGTATCGTTCCGACTACGAGCACCAGGATGACTGCAAGCATCACCGCATATTCGGCGATGTCCTGGCCCCGTTCATCTGTCCAAATCTGGGGGAGGTTAAGCATTCAACTTACTTCCTTTCGTTCGTGGATTCACAATTTGGGCTGGGACGATTTAGAAACAGTTTGCGATGCGGAAGGCGACCTGTCAACTCACCACAATCAGGGCAGTTGTGCAAGAGGCAGCGCTCTCAATAATTGCGCGATCGGGCCGGCTCTAAGCTAAGCGATGGCAGAAATTGATTGACGCGGACAGCTTATTACCGGTAATATGGCGCTATACGACATATCGCAGCGTGACATATATGAAAGCTTTGCCTCTCAGTGAACCGGTGATGCTGGTGGTGCTAAGCCTGGCGGAACAGCCGCGGCATGGATACTCCATTCTGAAAGATGTGGAGCGGATGAGCAGCGGCCGCGTGATGCTCAGCACAGGAACACTCTATGGCGCGTTGCGCCGCTTGCTCGCCCAAGGTTGGATCGAGCGGTTCGCCGAGGATGAAAGCCCGCGCGACCGGCGGGTGTACCGTCTTACGTCACGGGGGCGGCGAAACCTGCAAGTGGAGGTCGAGCGTATGAGGCATCTGACGAGATTGGCGACGGTGCGCGTGGCGCGCCGGGAGGCCTGATTCCAATGATCCATCTGTACCGTTGCCTCCTCCATCTGTATCCCGCTGCTTATCGTCACGAGTTCGCCGGAGAGATGGCCCTCGTCTTTCTGGAAAGTGAAAGAGTGGTGCGGAGGGAATGCCTCGCCACGCGCATCGTCTTTTGCGCTCGTGAGCTTTCAGGTTTGCTGTCCGGCGCGTTGCGCGAGCAGACTCGCACCCTGGTTGGTTTCTACGACTGCGTTCCATTCGGGAGGTTCGATATGCGTCCAGAGTTTCGTTTTCCCCGTTCCACGGTTTTCTTAATGTCGGTCATTCTTGCGGCCGTGGTCGTTGCGATCGCGAAGGCCACGAGCATTGAGCTGAAATACGGAGGCACACTGGAGACAGTCTGGCCTAGCTTGCCGTGGTTCTTGGCGCTCATGTTGGGCTTGGTTTGCCTCACGGTTGTAATTGGCTGGGGAATCCTGTTTGCCATGCGACGCACTGGAATGCACCGGCTCGCCAACCTGCAGAATGGGCACGAACAGCGATGATGAGCGGCTAGAGCAGAAGGTTCTCTTAAAAATGTTCAGCCGCCAACTGCGGAATATCGAACAAACCCCTCACACTCGCTGACATCCAAGATGTCGATATATGCCGCCTGGGAGACATTGCGGCTTCGGATGTCTGTGCCTTCTTCTGCTCGCCCTCGGATGCGCTGGTGGCGGCATCGGCAGTTCCACAAGTCCAAATACTCCGAGCCAGCCAGTTTTCGGGCATGTGTTTCTTGTGGTGGAAGAGAACCACAGCTATTCGGAGGTCATTGGCAATTCCGATATGCCGTATTTGAACAGCCTGGCATCGCAGTTCGGATTGGCAACGCAATACTACGCCAATGTTCACCCTTCTATTGGTAACTACTTCATGCTTACCACCGGCAACGTGGAAACTCTCGACGATTCATTTTCCGGGACGGTAGGCGACGACAACATCGTTCGCGAACTGGTAAAGGTGGGAAAAAGCTGGAAGTGTTACGCGGAGAATCTGCCATCGGCGGGATACACAGGAGCTGACTCTTATCCGTACTTAAAGCATCACAACCCTTTTGCTTATCTCGGCGATGTAGTAGGCACCAGTGAGGCGGACAATCTGGTTCCTTTCACGCAATTTTCCGCAGATCTCGCGTCGGGAGCGCTGCCGAATTTCTCTTTTGTCGTGCCCAACGCACTCAATGACGCTCACGACGGCACGCTAGCCGACGCTGATGATTGGCTGAAGCAGCACATTGACCCGCTGCTTTCCAGTTCCTCATTCCAAAACGACGGCCTTCTCATAGTTGTGTTTGACGAGTCGGAGATAAGCGATGTAAGCCATGGTGGAGGCCATGTTGCGGCTGTCCTGGTCGGTTCGAAAGTGAAAAAGGGCTTTCAGTCGTCCACCCTGTTTCAGCATCAGAGTACGCTGCGCTTGACACTTTCAGCGCTCGGCGTCACCAACTTCCCGGGAGCTTCGGCAGCGGCAACGGATATGCACGAATTTTTCTAACGCCTTCCACAGAGATTTGCACCGGCAGTGCTGCAAGTTGCTGAAAAAGATTCCCCTTCGCACTAGTTTCCTATTGCTACTGCGAAGAGACCTACGCATAATACGCGCAGAGTTCCTATATCCGTGTACCGATACAGTCGAGCGGATCTACTTCGCATCTTGCGGCTCACGGCGCGTCAGTTGGCGAGTTGGGAAAAAGCCGGACTGGTTGCCGCCTCGGAGAACTACTCGTTTTTTGACCTTCTGCAAATCAAAAAGGTGCGGGACTTGTGCGACCGGAAAGTGCGCCCGGCTGTGATTCGCCAGTCGCTAGAAGCCATGCAAAAGCAGGTCGCAGGGATGGAGAATCCCCTGCTCGAAGCGGGTGCATTCATCACCGGACATCGCATTGCATTTCGGCACCAGGGCAAGGTTGTAGAGCCGATCGCCGGGCAGTTCATCTTCGACTTTTCAACACGTGAGCGGGTACTAACCAGCGCTCCCGGACCTATAGTCGTGAGCCCAGAACCTTCCAGCACTGATGTTGCTGAGCTCTTTTCTCGCGGGATCGCTCTGGAAGAAGACCCCAACAACCACCCCCAGGCCATTGCTGCTTACCAACGCGTCCTGGAGCTTGATCCAAATCACGCGGCTGCCCACATCAATGTTGGGACGCTTTACTACAACCGTCAGGACTACGTTGCGGCTGAGAAGCATTACCGTCGCGCGATCGAAATTGATCAACGCTATGCGCTGGCCTACTTCGATCTGGGTAACGTGCTCGACGAAACCGGCCGCGTGGTCGAGGCCATTCAGGCATACAACACGGCGCTCCAGCTGGCGCCCACATACGCCGACGCGCACTACAATGTTGCCCTGGCGTACGAGAAAGTCAAAGAGCCGCGCAAGGCTCTTAAGCACTGGCGGGCCTACATCAAGCTGGACACGACTGGTCCATGGGCGGTGCACGCTCGCAATCAGATCCAGCGAATCCTCCACGCAGACGGGCTAAAGCTGGTGTTCAGCAATGCTCGCAAACCCTGATCCCGAGCGGGCAGTCTACGAATTGGAAGGTCCAGCTTTGCTGCAGTACAGCTCAAGTACGGCGGCAGCAGCTCGTTCGGCGGGATCTAGTCCGTCTCGATAATTGCCGCGAAGGCTGGCTTTCACTTGGGTTAGGCCTTCGATCATCCGGTCACGCGGCTCGCCGTCGGGAAGAATTTCTTGAAGCCTTTCGGCAACATTCTTGGCCGTAAAGTTCTGCTGAACCAATTCCGGCACAACTTCCTTGCCGGCGATTAGGTTCACCATGGCGAAGTGCGCTACCTTTACACGCGGCTTGCCGAGCAAGTAGGTCAGCGGCGACACGCGGTAGACCATCACGAAGGGAGTACCCATAATCGCCGCTTCGACAGTCGCAGTTCCGCTTGCGATGATACCGGCGCGAGAGTGGTAGAGTGCGGGGAGAGCTTCAGGAAGCAGAGTAATCCTTTGAGTTTTGATCAAGGATTTCAGAAAGTCTGCATCCAGCGTGGCCGCAATCGGCAAGATGAATTCGTAAGCGCGCCCGAACTGTGAAGCAGCCTCCAACATGGTCGGCAGGTTCATGCGCACTTCTTTTCTGCGGCTGCCTGGCATGAGAATGATCCAATGCCTTTCTGCATCGAGCTGATGCTGTTTCGCGTAAGCCTCTCGGTCAATCGCAGGACGTGGCAGATCGGCCAGCGGGTGACCGACGAAGGTCGCATTGATTCCGTGATCGCGAAAGAATTGCTCCTCGAATGGGAAGATAACCAGAGCCTGGTCGACGTACTTGCGCAGGAGCCGGACCCTGCCCTGACGCCATGCCCAGAACTGCGGTGCGACGTAATACACGACCGGAACGCCGCGTTTGTGCATGGCACGCGCCACGCGCCAGTTGAAGGCTGGGGAATCGATGACGATGGCCAGGTCAGGTTTGTGCCGGTCGGCTTCGGCGATCAACTTGTGATACAACCCCCAAATTTTTGGTAGGTGAGCGAAAATCTCGGTAATTCCGACAACCGAGAGCTCTTTTGCGTCAATGACGGTGTCGCATCCAGCGGTGCGCATACGCTGACCGCCAACGCCGAAGAATTCGGCACTGCTCACGTGGGAGCGGCCGCCCTCGGAAGCCTGCCCTGAGCGAGGTCGAAGGGTTCGGCGAAGCCAAGCTGCGCAGTTGGTTTGCCTGCGCAGAGTCTCCATAAGCTGCGCCCCATACATTTCACCCGAGGCTTCGCCGGCGGAGATCAGGATCCGCATTCGGCAACAATTCTAAATGTGTGTCCCATATGAATTGGGAGAGTACCTGAGAGAATGTCGGGACTAGTCATCCGCGCTGGCAGTAACTTCGGATTGCGGCAACCCCGACCCGCCGTTCGTGGGCGAGGGCGGCCGCGCCACACCGATCTCTTGGTCTTTATATTGAAGCTGGTACAGCTTGTAATAAATGCCGCGATTGGCGAGCAGTTGCTGGTGAGTTCCCATTTCGCGAACCTGGCCTTTGTGCATCACGATGATTTTGTCGGCACGCTGCACGGTTGAAAGTCGATGCGCGATGATCACTGAGGTACGGCCCTGCACCATGCGACTGAGCGCGTCGCGGACACGGAATTCGGTTTCGGTATCGACGCTGGAGGTCGCCTCGTCGAGAATCAGAATCTTTGGATTATGGGCAAGAGCGCGGGCAAAGGAAATCAGCTGCTTCTGACCGGTTGAGAGCGTGCTGCCGCGCTCGCGGACTTCTTCTTTGAAACCTCCCGGCAGACTGCGGATGAAGTCAGCGAGATTCACGTCTTCCGCGGCTTTCTCTACGTCTTCATCGGCAATCGATTGCGTTCCGAGACGGATGTTGCCCTCGACGGTGCCGGTGAATAGAAAGGGATCCTGCAGCACCACGCCAAATCGGCGACGGAGCTGGTTGAGGTCCATGTCTTTGATCGCGACACCATCAATCCTGATGGCGCCTTTCTGGACATCGTAGAAGCGCATCAGCAAGGAGATGATCGTGGTCTTGCCGGCGCCGGTGTGGCCCACAATTGCCACGGTCTCGCCTGGTTCGATGGCGAAGCTCACATCGCGGAGCACCCAGTCAGGCTTGGAGGAGTCTGTCAAAGCTGTCGAGCTTCGCTCGACCTGGACAGGCGAGACGCCCGTCCCCAGATGGCCGGCAGCGCCCACATGGGACTTGCCATCTCCGTCTGCCGGAATCGTGCGATACGCGAAACAAACGTGGTCGAACTCGATCCGGCCGGGACCTTGCGGCTTTTTCGTCACCACCGGAGACGTGATTTCCACGGGAGTATCCAGCAGCTTGAACACCCGCTCGCTGGCCGCCATGGCGGATTGCAGGATGTTGTATTTCTCACTCAGATCCTGGATGGGGCGGAAAAATCGCTGCGCGTATTGTATGAAAGCGACCAGCACGCCCAGAGTCGCGGTACCGCGGATCACATCGTTGCCGCCGAACCAGATCACACCGGCAATGGCCGCTGCCGACAGGACTTCTACCACCGGGTAGTAAACAGCATGCGCCATGATGGCGTCTTTGAAAGCGTCCATGTGGACTGCATTCACTTCAGAAAACTTATGGAACGCCCGCTTCTCGCGGTTAAAGAGCTGCAGCACGACCATGCCGCTGACATGCTCCTGCAGGTATGCATTGATGCGGGCAATCGCAATGCGAATGCGCCGGTAAGAATCACGAACTTTGTCGCGGAAGATTTTCGTGGCGATCCCAATCAGAGGCAACACGGAGAACGTGATCAGTGCCAGCCTCCAGTCCATGTGTAGCATGATCGCCACAATCCCAGCGAGCACGAATACATCTTCAAAGATCGAGACCACGCCAGCTGTGAACATTTCGTTCAGCGCATCCACATCGGTGGTCACGCGAGTCACCAAACGTCCAACCGGATTCTTGTCGTAAAAACCAATGTGCATGCGCTGCAGGTGGCGGAAGATCTGGCTGCGGAGGTCGAACATAACCTTCTGCCCGGTCCACTGCATGAAGTATGTTTGCAGGAACTCCAGCAGGAAGCTGAAAGTCAGCAAGCCCACGTAGAGCGCCGCAACCTCGGCGATTCCGACCAACGGCTGATCGCTCAGAAACCGGTCAAACGGCGAGCGCAGGCCAGGAACCCTGACGAGGTAGCGATCTACCGCAATTTTTGTGAGGTAGGGACCGAGGACGTCGGCGCCTGACTTGATTACGATAGATCCCAGTGCAACCGCAACCTGCCATTTATAAGGACGCAAATAGGCCAGCAGCCGCTTCATCAACCGGCTGTCGTAAGCCTTCCCCAATACGTCTTCTTCGTGCATGGATGCCTACTTCAAGAGGGTACCTTAAATAGATGGGATGGTCAGCCGGGAGGATGGAAAAGGTTGAAGATTTTCCTGTTAAAGGAACCGTTTATGCGACTTATGCGACCGCTCGCAGCACCAATGCTGAGTTCTTGGACCCGAACCCCACACAATTGCAGATGGCATGCTCGATCCCCGCCCTGCGGCCCACATCAGGCACATAGTCCAGGTCGCATTCAGGATCGGGCACGTCCAGATTGATCGTGGGCGGAATGCGGCTGTGTTCCATAGCCACGAGAGTGGCGGCCACTCCGGCGGCTCCACTGGCGCCTTGCGCATGCCCGATCTGGGATTTTAATGAGGACATGGGAATTCGCTCAGCACGCGCTCCTAGTGCCAACTTCAGGGCCCGAGTTTCTACACGATCATTCAGCGGGGTTGAAGTGCCGTGCAGGTGAACGTAGTGAATGTCTTCAGGTTCAAGGCTGGCATCTTCGAGCGTAAGCGTTATTGCACGCGCCGGCTCTTCCGGGGATTCGCTCATGCGCACACGATGAAAGGCTTCGCAGGTCGAACCGTACCCCGCCACTTCGGCGTAAATGCGCGCACCGCGCGCGCGAGCATGCTCATACTCCTCGAGGACGAACATCCAGGCGCCTTCTGCCAGGACGAAGCCGTCGCGATCAGCGGAAAAGGGCCGTGAGGCACGCTCCGGGGCGTTATTCCAGGACTGCGTTAGAGCTCGCAACAGTGAATAGCCCTTAACGATGCCCGGTGTGATAGCCGAATCCACGCCGCCTACCAGAAACATACGTTGCACGCCGGCCCGAATATGATCGAGCGCGTATCCGATCGCGTCTGTCGACGACGTGCAGCCTGTGGTGACTACATGGCTGTAGCCGCGGAAACCAAACCGCATGCTCACTTCGCTGGGAATCGTTCCCATGGTGCCGCTGGGAATACAGAAGATGCTGACCTGCTTCACGTGACCGCTATGCCAGAGCCGGTACTGCTCCTCGGAGAATTCTTGTGCCCCGCCACCTGTGCCCAGAATCACGCCGATCTCTCGCTTCTCCTCCATCGATTGTGAAGCAAAATCCACGCCGGCATCGCATAGGGCCTCTGTTCCAGCCGCAATCGCCAGCGGCACCACGCGCGAAACATGTTTGCGCTCGCGCGCGTCAACCCAGGCAAGGTCATCGAACTCGGGAATTTCACCGGCGATGTGGACCGGCAGCGTGGAAGGGTCGAACCGCGCGATCCTCTTCACACCGGATTTCCCCGCCAGGATTGCACGGCAGAACGCCTCTTTCCCAATGCCATTGGGACTGACCACGCCAAATCCGGTGATGACAACTCGCGGAGTCATGACGAAAGTGAGGCAGCCATTCTAAACGTACGCTGTTCGTATTGCTTGAACGCTGCCCTCAAACCAATTCAGATGCTACCGGACCACTCCCAGTAACGTGGGATAATGGGATCAAATGCCGCTCGGGCTGTACGTCTCAGTTCCCTTCTGCCGGACCAAGTGCACTTATTGCAACTTCGCCTCTGAGGTCTTTTCCCGGGCCGTATTTCAACGCTACGTGGACCACGTATGCTGCGCGATCGCACGCGCCAGCGAGACGGCCGAACAGATGGGAGGGCGTCTCGATCCAGTCGTGGATTCCGTGTACCTGGGCGGTGGCACTCCTACGATGCTAGATGTATCCCAGCTGCAGCAGCTATTTGTCACGATTTCGCAAAATTTCCAGGTTTTGCCAGAGGCGGAAATTACCGTCGAATGCGCGCCGGGCACGTTGGCATCTGAAATGATCGCAGCTTTGCAGAGTTGCGGTGTGAACCGCGTGAGCCTGGGTGTGCAGTCCTTGGTAGATGCAGAAGCAGCTTCGGTAGGCCGACTGCACAAGCGAACCACGGTAATCGACGAGGTGGCACGCCTGCGCTCCGCTGGAATCTGCAACATCAACATTGATCTGATCGCCGGTCTGCCGCACCAAACCGTCGAGAGCTGGCAAATCTCCCTGCAGGAGGCTACCTTTTGCAGGGTGCCACATAGCAGCGTCTACATGCTGGAAGTAGATGAAGATTCACGGCTGGGCCGTGAGCTCATCGCGGGCGGCACGAAGTATCATGCGCATTTTGTCCCCGACGATGACCTCACGACAGACTTGTATCTGAGTGCCTGTGAACAGCTGGAAGCCGACGGAGTGAGGCAATATGAGATTTCCAACTTCGCGCGAGACGGTTACGAGTCGCGCCACAACCTGAAATACTGGACGCGCCAGCCATACCTCGGCTTCGGCGTAGATGCGCACTCCATGTTGCCGGCTGGTAGGCAGATAAAGACAGACGCGGAGGGTGTTGGCTATGGAGAAAATGCGGGTACAGAATCGCGACGGTTCGCTTCCGGAGGCGTGCGCTTTTCTACTGCGGATTCTCTGGATGGCTACTTAGGGAATCAGCCATTGAAACGAACGGAAATCTCAGCCCAAAGTGCACTGGAAGAAACGCTTTTCCTGGGCTTGCGCTTAACTCAGGGCGTCGACCTGCGAGAGCTCAGCGCCGAGTTTGGACAACAAGCGGTGCTCGAAGTGCAGGAAACGATTACGGAACTCGTTCAGGCCGGGATGCTTTCGCTTGAAAGAGCCGTCATCCGGCTAACTGAGCGTGGACGCTTACTCTCAAACGAGGTTTTTGAAAGATTCATCCAGGTGGAGCATGAGGCAATATAATCCGGCGCTGCATTTGTGCCCTTCAACCGAGTGAACTATGAGCCTAGCATTCGGGGTAGGTTTCGATTCGATTCATGGTCGGCTGGTTCCACTGGATTGTCGGAGCCATGTTCTCCGAGGTGAGTTTGACCGGCGGTAAACGACTCCCGTAAAATAGCCTATTCGGAGCCCAGCAGGAATATTCTTCAGGAAAACGAAGGCAACGAGCAGATATGGCAAACCATTTTTCCGCGCTGAAACGTGCCCGTCAGACGGAAAGACGCACCGTCCGCAACCGCGGTAATACCTCGCGCCTGCGCAGCCAATTACGAGCTTTCCGTGAAAGTCTTGCGAAGGGAGATAAACAGGCTGCTGAAACAGCATTCCGCCAAACCGTTGCGGCTTTGGATAAGGCCATTCAGAAGGGTGTCGTTCACGAGAACACAGCCTCGCGATACAAGTCCCGCCTCAATTCGCGCTTGAATGCGCTGAAGTAGTTGTTCGGCCGCTTTCCCGGCACGAACAGCAGCTCAATATCCTCCCCGATCAGCCGCAACAGCATGTTATGGATTTCCTGCATAGTCGAATTCAGGTCGAGCAACTGCGGATCCCCCACTTGCTTCCGTCCAAAGGCCAGCAGCCGCCGGGTGAGATTCGCCGCGCCGTCGCGCGGTAATGTCGCGATCGTTAGAGATGAAGTGCGCGACCACCCTTCCCTCCGTATCTCGTAGTGCCGTAAATCGTCTTTTCCGCGTAGAAGATATCTCCATTTTTCTTGCGGTTTACCATGATTCCGCGAAATACATTTGCTGCCAGAATTGTTTGCCCGTCATGCTAGAGTTCCGGGGACCGGCTCGACTGCAACTCCAGCAGGCCCAAAGATGGGATGCTATAGGCAAGCTGGCCGGAGGAGTGGCACACGACTTCAATAACCTGCTGATGGTCATCAGTGCCTATGCGGAGCTCATGCTGGACCAACTATCTGGTGTCCCGACTTGAGCATATGTGGCGTGCGCCCGACTGCCTGTTTGCGGGAATAACCAGTTAAAGGCGGTCATCTTGGGATCGACTATGCGCCCTCGCCCGCGCGGGAGATAGTCGAAATCCTTCTCATCACCTCCGACCAGCAGCAACTGCATTTTCGCACTGGCCAGGGTGACGTTTTGGAAGTGGCCGTGATGCCGACTGTATTTCCAAGTACGTTGCGGCATAACAGATGCTCCGGAGCTTCAAAAGCAGGATTGACGTATTCAATCACGCCGGACCGGTCCGTGATAATCACCAAGTTAGCCGATTCGGGATACCTTGCGCAGAGTATCCTCGGCTTTCTGCCCTTGCCGTTCCTTGCAGGAAACGTCAAGTGGCATAGCGGATGGCACAGGTAATGGAAGCTTCATCAAGGCTGGAAGTCTGGAGACAGTCGCATATCCCGGCTTTGATGGCGGTTTCGACTGCCGCCTGATCCACGTGATCGCTGAGGAAGATGACCGGCGCCACAGGACCCTCCTTGCGGATCTCGTGCAGAAACCGCAAAGCTGTACGATCGCTCGATTTATAACTGCAAAGGAGAAGATCGTAAGTGGTCTGTCCCTTGCGCACCCAAGCTTCTTCCGGCGCTGTGCCATTCCGCCTACTTACAGCTCGCCGCGAGATCACTGCTGCACACGTAGCGGCTGCGAGAAGGAGTCGTATGACTCGGGTCTCAAATGGGACACACTCCATTGCAGGACTCATTAGTGGCGGGAGGACATGGCAAACCCTGCAGAGAGATTCCGCTCGTGGCCTGAATCCGCGATCTGAGGTGGTTCATCCGTTATCCTTATGAGCATGGCCACAAGGACGAATTCCTCTACCGGCGTATTGGCCGTTTCCACGTCGGAACGCGAGCGAGCGTTCGACGCATTCCGCCGCTGGGGGTATCTGGAAGCAGACCTCGATCCAATGGGATTTCTCCGGCCGGAGTCTCGTCCTGAACTGCAGATCGATGGCGAAGCGGCCCGTGAGGCTCGCAGAATCTACTCCGGGACGGTAGGTGCCGAGTTCGTGCATATTTCCGATCCGGAGAGGCGCACCTGGATTCAGGAACGCATGGAAGGCACACAATCCTCTGTGGATCATGAGCACCTGCTCGATCAGTTGATCCGCGCGGAGATCTTTGAACAGGTTCTGCAGCAGAGGTATTTGGGCAGCAAGCGGTTTTCGCTGGAGGGAGTCACCGCGCTGATTCCGCTGGTGGACGAAATTATCGAAGCCGCCGGTGAACGCGGGGCTATCGAACTGGTAATGGGCATGAGCCATCGCGGGCGGCTCAATGTGATTGTGCACGTTGCCCAGCGCGCGCCAGAGGAGGTGTTTGCAGGGTTCGAGGATGTGGATCCACGCAGCGTGCTAGGCAGCGGGGATGTGAAATACCACATGGGCGCGACTGGGGAGTATGTAACTCGCAACGGCGCGAAGGTTCATATTCATCTGGTTTCCAATCCCAGTCATCTTGAGGCCGTGGATCCAGTCACGATCGGGCGGACCAGGGCCAAACAGGATCGCGCGGGGGACAGCGGGACTGCGAGATTTTTGCCTTTACTCGTGCATGGTGATGCCGCGTTCGCGGGGCAGGGAATTACCGCCGAGACGTTGAACCTCGCTGACCTTGCAGGCTACACAGTCGGTGGCACTGTACATATCATCGCCAACAACCTTCTTGGCTTCACCACATCGTGGAATGAAGAACATTCCTCCCGATTCGCGGCTCAGCTTGCGCTGCGGCAATCGATCCCCATCTTCCACGTGAATGGTGAAGATGTGGATGCTGTGGTGCGCGTCGGGCGCATGGCACTGGATTATCGTTACACATTCGGCAGCGATGTTGTCGTGGACCTGATTGGGTATCGCCGGCACGGGCACAGTGAGGTTGATGATCCCACGGTTACCCAGCCGCTGCTTTACAAGTCAATTAAGAATCACCCGAGGCTGTGGGAAATCTACGCTCAAGACTCGGGGATTGAGAACGCGCAGGAAAAGGCCACCGAGATTCGAGCAGAATTCGAAGCGGCGCAGAAAAGGGCGCCGGCAATCACCAAAAAGCCTACGCTTCGCGAATTGCCTTCTTATTGGAACGAATACCAGGGCGGGCGCTACAAGCCGGAATACGAGGTGGACACCGGCTTGTCGGCGGAAGAATTGACGCAGCTGACTGAGAAACTCACGACGTATCCAGAGAGTTTCCACATTCATCCGAAAGTGAAGAAACTTCTCGAGCAACGCGCGGAGATGGGTGCGGGTAAACGTCCCGTGGATTACGGAATGGCTGAAGCGCTGGCCTTCGCGAGCGTGGTTAAGCAGGGAATTCCTGTCCGGCTCAGCGGGCAAGATACACGTCGCGGCACCTTTAACCAGCGCCATTCGGTATTGCTTGATGTCGAGAACCAGGCGGAATACGTTCCGCTGCAGCACATCTCCGGAAATCAGGCAGGTTGCGATATCTATAACTCTCCGTTGTCCGAAGCTGGCGTGCTCGGCTTTGAGTATGGCTACAGCCGGGATTATCCAGAGGCATTGGTGCTGTGGGAGGCGCAATTCGGCGATTTCGCCAACGTCTCACAGGCGGTGATTGATCAATTCATCAGCGCCGGAGAAGAAAAGTGGGGACTGCTCTCCGGTCTGGTGCTGTTGTTGCCGCATGGCTACGAAGGGCAGGGACCCGAGCACTCCAGCGCACGCATCGAGCGCTTTCTGCAACTGGCGGCGCGAGATAACTTCCAGATTTGTCAGCCGTCAAATGCCGCCCAGTATTGTCATCTGCTGCGCCGGCAAGCTCTGCGGCATTGGCGCAAGCCGCTCGTCATCTTTACCCCGAAGAGCATGTTGCGGCACCCCGATGCCTCTTCACCGGTCGAGGACTTCACTCATAAACGATTCCTTCCGGTATTGGAGGATAACGAAGTAGCTGACGCCGTGCGAATTTTGATCTGCACCGGGAAAATCGGCCATGAACTGCATACGGAGCGCAAGAAGAAGAAAGATAGCCGGACAGCCATCGTCTTCGTCGAACAACTCTATCCTTTTCCGGAGCTTGAACTCGCCGCGGCGATCGAGAAGCGTGCGTCAGCACGAGATGTTGTCTGGGTGCAGGAAGAGCCTGCCAATATGGGAGCATGGTTTTACGTGCTGCCGCGGCTGCGGAGAATTGCGGGCAATCGTCCAGTTCTGTCGGTGAAACGTTCGGCCGGCGCAAGCCCGGCCACCGGCTCAGCTAAAGCGCACGAAGTGGAGCAGAAGACTCTCATCACTCTCGCCTTTAGTGGAAATAAACACCACTGATGTAGCGCAGGTGCGGCTTCTCGTTACGTACTGCGAGCATGCAGGGAACTACCTTCTATCAGGGCGCTCGGAGACAGGCTTGCCCTCAGAACCCGGCAAAGGCGCCTTAGCGCCTCCGCGTGCTTCCCCTTCGAGCAGGGCCTCTAAATTTGCATAGGCGTAGATGGTAGGGGCCTGGTCCTGCATGAGACCGCCCGTATCTGCTGTCGGACCATAGTTACTACGCAGGTCGCGTCCCAGCATGCGCAGCATAGCCATCAATTGACCGCGATGGTGAGAGGAGTGAGTCAGGCGCCGCGTCATTACCCAAGCACGTGAACGCTGCACATCGAAGAATTTTGTGGTTTCGTCCCACCAGGGCTCAGGTTCTTGTCGGAGCGCAGCAAGCCGTTTCCCGCTGTCTTCGGCGTATTGCCTCATGAAATCCATCCGGGTTTCTTGCTTGGGCAGCGGAGGCGCGCCCACGTCAATTCCCAGCATGTTGCGGAACCAGAGATCCTCGCTGGCGCACTGATGCACCATCTGCTCATGCACACTGCGCCCACGCGGATCGCCGTGTCGAGGACGAACGGGAAGATCTTCCTCCTTGAACTCGCTCCACACGCTGACGATCTTCAGCCGCTCGGTCGCATAGGTCTCTATAAGGAACTCATATTTCATGCGGTGCCACCAACCCAGCGGGTTTAACGCAAACTCACACTCGAATGTTACCCTAACGTTCCCGGCTCATCTGATGTCACCCCGCAATCACACTCCAGGGCTGCGCATCGCCGTTGATACAGGCGGCACCTTTACCGATTGTGTATGGGTCGAGCGCGGGCACATCCGCATGATGAAGGTTTTTTCGACTCCGGCCGATCCATCGCAAGCAATTGTCGACGTGCTCGAAAAAATTGGAGCGCTTGATGCAGTGACACTCCTGCACGGTACAACCGTCGGCACAAATACGGTCTTGCAACGTAAGGGTGCACGGGTCGCGCTGGTGGCCACTTCCGGCTTCGAAGATGCTATCGAAATTGGCCGCCAGGCGCGACCGAAACTCTACGACTTTTTCTTCGACCGTGTAAAACCACTCGTGCCCGCCGAACTCCGCTTTGGCATGGAAGAACGGACCGCGAGTGATGGCGAAATCATTCAGGTACCCACGAGAGCGGACCTGCAGGCACTTCTCCAGCGCTTGCGAAAACAACATCCGGGAGCAATTGCAGTTTCGCTGTTGTTCTCTTTCGCCAATCCGAAGAACGAACTCGCAGTAGCTAATGCCTTGGGGCCACTCGTTATTCCACTATCCATTTCACATCGGATCCTCCCCGAGTTTCGCGAATACGAACGCACCAGCACAGTGGTGATCAACGCGTATTTGCAACCTGTAATGCAGAGATATTTGGAAAAGCTCGAACAGCGCGTCAAGGCCTTGGCACGATCTGGCACTGCGCAGTCGAGCATCTTTGTTATGCAGTCTAGCGGCGGGATTGCGACGCTGTCTTCCGCTGCAAATCAGCCCGTTCGCACGATTCTTTCCGGGCCGGCCGGCGGAGTCGTTGGGGCTTCCACAATGGCCCGCCGCAGTGGTTTCGAGCGAATCATTTCGTTCGATATGGGAGGAACTTCAACCGACGTTTCCCTGGTCGTGGGTCAGGTCGCGCTCGGCACCCAGTCTGCAATCGGCGGCTTGCCGGTTGGAGTTCCTATGCTCGACATTCATACCGTCGGCGCAGGCGGCGGATCGATGGCGCGCTTTGATGCCGCCGGAGCGCTGCGAGTTGGGCCGGGGTCGGCTGGTGCTGACCCTGGTCCGATCTGCTATGGCCGCGGCGCACAACCGACCGTTGCTGATGCAAATCTGCTGCTGGGGCGCTTGCAGGCGAATCGCTTCCTCGGGGGAGATTTCATTCTTAACGTTGAACGAACGCGGCGAATTACCCGGCAATGGTTGGGAAAGCAGCAATCAGTCCTCAGCTTGGAACAATTCGCAGCGGGAGTGATACGTGTAGTGAACGCCACCATGGAAAAAGCCATTCGTGTGGTCTCGATCGGGCGCGGACACGACCCACGCGATTTCACCCTGGTAGCCTTTGGCGGTGCCGGCGGCCTGCACGCGTGTGAACTGGCGGAATCGCTGGCGATTCCGCGAGTCATCGTCCCCGCCTTGCCAGGTGCCCTCTCTGCGTATGGCATTCTGGTTAGCGATGTGGTGAAGGATTATTCCCGGACGGTCGTTTGGAGCGTGAGCGATAAACCGCCACTTCGCAAACTGGAAAAGGAATTCGCTGTTCTCCGCCGACGTGCCGAAACGGCCTTCCGTGATGAAGCCTGGCAGGGAACAATCCACTTCGATCGCAGCCTGGACATGCGTTACCGAGGCCAAGGATACGAGCTCAACGTTCCGTTCAGCTCAGGCCTGATTCGAGCTTTTCATCGCGCACACCAACTTCGCTATGGTTACACCTACGAAGGAAGGGAAGTGGAGCTTATGACGCTCCGCCTGCGTGCGAGGATCAGAACGCCACGCGTTGCCCTGAATGAGCCGACACGCGTAACGCCAGCACCGCAGGTAGAGAAGATTCCGGTTACGCACGCAGGACAGCGAATCAAAGCCTTCCTCCACGACCGTGCGGCGCTCGGAGTTGGACGCAAATATTCAGGCCCTGCCATCATCACTGAATACAGCGGCACCACTTTTGTTCTCCCCAAGATGCATTTCTGGCTGGATCGCGCAGGCAATCTGGTGATTGAAACCACGCGTTCCGCTACAATACACAATAGGTAGTCTGCTGCTCCCCTCGCTACAATACAGCCATGAAACCGAGCATCTTCGTCGTTGAAGACGACCCGGACATCTCGCGTCTGGTGCGCCATCATCTGGAATCCGGCGGTTTCGCGGTGAAGCTGTTCCCAAGCGGCGCCACCGTGATCAGCGAATCCGAGAAGCAGCGCCCTGCGCTGTTCATTCTGGACATTATGGTGCCGGGGAAGGACGGTCTCGAGCTGTGCCGGCAGATTCGCCAGATTCCTTCGCTCGCGCCTACTCCTGTGATTTTTCTTACGGCGCGAAGCGGAGAAGCGGACCGGGTTCTTGGGCTTGAGCTCGGGGCCGACGACTACATTCCAAAACCTTTCAGCCCGCGTGAGCTCGTAGCGCGGGTTAAGGCAGTGCTGCGCCGGTTTGAGCGGCCGCTAACGCAAGGGCCACTGCGCGTCGGAGAGATCGAGATTGATCCCGGCGCCATGACCCTGAATGTACGCGGCGCGCCGGTGACCACAACCGCCACCGAGTTCCGCCTGCTCGAATACTTCGCGCGCCATCTTGGCCGAGTGTTCACCCGCGATCAGCTTCTCGATTCCGTATGGCGCGATACCGCTTTCGTTACGCCGCGGTCAGTTGATGTTTACGTTCGCCGAATCCGGGAAAAAATAGAACCTGACCCGGAAAATCCTCGCTATCTCAGAACCGTGCGCGGCGCGGGCTATCGCTTCGAGGCCCCGAAGTGAGAAATCAGATTTTCTTTAAGTTGCTGGGCGCTTTTCTGCTGGTGATCGCTGCTGCCACAGTCACACTGGATTTTTCCATTCGGCGGGCCTGGGAAAAATCTCTTCTCCAGGAGATCGAGCGCAACCTCCGTCAGAAGACTGTGTTGTTCGCGAACCGGGTTAACACTGATCGCCAAAACCCAGTGTCAGAAATCGTGGCGCAGGAGGGGCAGGCGGCAGGCGCGCGGGCTACCGTCATCGATGTCAAAGGCACGGTCCTGGCGGATTCGGAAGCGAGTGCCGCTTCTATGGAGAATCACGCGACCAGGCCCGAGTTTGTCGCTGCCCTCAGGGGCGAAGTCGGCAGCGATACGCGCCGCAGCCGAACTGTCGGTGTTCCCTTCTTGTACGTGGCTGCGCCAGTGGCAGGCGGTGCCGTGCGACTGGCATATCCCCTCTCAGATGTGGAGGCCTCGGTCTCGCAGGTGCGTCGCACTCTGTTGGGTAGTTCGCTGCTGGCGTTTGCAGTTGCTCTGCTGATCTCCGGAATCGTGGCGCAATCGACCGCGCGGCGCTTGAAACGGATCGTAAGCTTTGCTGATCGTATTGCGGTAGGCGATTTGACGGCGCGGATTGAAGAAACTTCATTTGATGAAATTGGAAAAGTTGCTTCTGCGCTAGATAAGACAGCCCATCAGCTAGAGGCCAGTTTTGCCGCCCTTCAAACCAGCCAGCGTCAGCTCGAAACCTTGCTCAACAGCATGCAGGACGCCGTCATTGCGGTGGGACCAGATCGGCGTGTGCAGTGGGCTAATCAAAGTATGGATAAGCTGCAACGCACTCGTGTCCATGCCTTGCTGGTTGAGACCGTACGCGATCCTGACTTCCTGAAGGCTGTGCAGAGTGCGAGCGAGAGCCGGAAGCCCTCCGTGGCGCGCGTTGCCTCCATTGCCCCGGGGCGGACCTTTGACGTAACTGCTGCACCGCTTCCCGGGGGAGGCGCAGTGGCCGTGTTGAGGGATCTTACCGAGAGAGAGCGAGCGGAGAAGACCCGCCGTGATTTCATCGCCAACGTCTCCCATGAATTGCGTACGCCCCTGACATCAATTCAAGGCTACACGGAGACTCTGCTGGATAGCAGTCCGGAGAATGACCACGTGCGTGATTTCCTCGAAATTATTCGCAAGAATGCCTCACGCATGGCGCGTTTGACCGAGGACTTGCTGACTCTGGCAAGGGTGGAATCCGGGGAACAGCGCTTCAGTCTGCAACCGGTTTCGCCGAGTGAAATGGTAGAGGAAGCTGCTCGCGACTTTCGTGAGACCGCGAAGGCGCAGAGCGTTGAACTTCAGATCGAGAATGGGGCACTGCCACCTGTCTACGCCGATTCCGAAGCCTTGCATCAGGTCTTTTCCAATTTGGTCGACAATGCACTGAAATACGGCGCTTCGGGTGGACGTATCGTGATTGGCGCCCGGCCATCGCCGGTTGGGGTGGAGTTCTACGTGCGAGACTTCGGACCCGGGATCTCCTCCGAGCACCTCCCTCGCCTTTTTGAGCGTTTCTACCGCGTCGACAAAGCCCGCTCGCGCGAGTCAGGTGGAACCGGGCTCGGCCTGGCCATCGCTAAACACATCATTCTCGCGCATGGCGGCACTATCCGCGCTGAAAGCGAGCTCAACCACGGCTCGGCCTTCCTGTTTACCCTCCCTGTTGCGCCACGGTGATAAGGTAAGGATATTCACAGGGCTTTAACCAAAACTGGACGAAAACGCCGTATCTTTGCGCTTTGAACGCTAAATACCTTACAGGCGCGAACGGGAACAGCCAGGCGTAAGCTAGCCGGCTCTCGAAGGAGTACATTGATGAGTACGGCAAGAATCGAAACCCCGAATTACCAGATCTCTTACTCCCAGCTGGTCAAACGCACTATTCACGCATGTTCCGTCGCCAAAGAGGCCGCCGCAGCGGCAGCTGAGAGCATTGCTACCGGTTCTTTGCCGCTGCTGGCAACCATTCGGGAGAGGGAAAAGGAACTCGACAGCCTCGACATGGAAATCGATGCGGGGGTGACGGAAACGATCACTCGCGTCACTGGATCGGAAGCGCGCGAGTTGCTGGCTTGCATGAAGATCATGATCGGCGTGGAGCGCATCGGGGATCTTCTTCTAAGTTTCGCCAGCAGCGCGCAGGCTGTGGGCGCACGCCTGGAGCCCCAGGACACCCGCGATCTCACCCATATGGCAACGGTGCTCGAGAAAATGCTGGCTGATGTTGGCTTGGCGTTCTCCAATCGTGATGTGAAGAAAGCCGTCGATGTGCTTCGTGCCGACGCCGAAATGGATCGTCTCCGTAATCTGATTTTTCTGCGCCACATTGAGAATCCGGAAAACTCACCCCGCAATGACAGCCTCCAGGTTATCTTCATGACGCAATCTTTGGAGCGCGCGGGCGACCACGCCAAGAACCTTGCCGAGGAAGTGTGCCATTTCGTGAGCGGTCACACGGTTCGTCACCTTCTTCTGAAGTATGACAAACCAATCGAGCAGATGTTCCTGGACTGGCTCCGTGCTAAAGATGAGCGTGCCTGACTTACAGCCCGTAACGGGCCCGCTACCGCGGTTGGATTACCGATCAAGCAGGTCGACGGGTTTGTTCACATCAGTAACTCGGAAGTACTGCTTCAACTCAGGGTGTCTCTGCGCGATGGCCTCAAACATGGCGTAGGACACTTTCCGATATGACATGTGCCCAGGCACTTTAGTCCTCAGCTCAGAGATGTACACAACTTCCGCGAAATCCATTTTGAACAGCGTGCGCTTGCGAAATGCCAGCGGAATGACGTATTGACCATCTTCTTGCGTTTCTACACCCGTGTGCTTTGACAACCCTTCGAAGGCTCCGGCTGCCTGTCGCATAGCCGCGGTATAGGCCGCCAGTGCGTCGGCTGGGGCTAACTCCTCGGGCGTGTCGTAGCCGTGCTTCGTCGTGAATTCCTGGCCTATCTGAATGCACCTGCGATGACGGTGCAGATCGCGGTAGCCGCCAACGTCCATGAGGATGTCGAATCGGAACTGCTGCCCGGCGCAGAACGCGCGCGACATCTCGTCATGCTGGCCGCGATGTCGCAAGCCGAGATCGATAATATCTTGGCGTTTTTTCTCTCCTGTGGACCGGAGAGCCTCACGAATCTGACGGTACGCATAATGACAATGCTCGTAGAGCAACGTAGTCGCCAGTTCAATCTGAAGCTCGTCCTCATCGAGCAAATCGACGACCGGTGCGCCGGCGATGGAAGTATTTCCCATCAATTCCGCAGCCGCTTGCCGCAATTCACGTCGGGTCTCGATTTCGTAGAGACTCGGATCGGCGTACTTCACTAACGTTGGGGCGACCCGCACCTCTCGCAACAACTCCTGCTCTGCTTGCTCGGCGAGTGCAGGAGACACGGAGCGGATCTGCTCAATCAGCCTGCGCATCGAGTCGTGATTGGCGTTGTAGGCGGAAGACGTTGCGGCTTTTTTCAGCAATTCTCCCAACTGACGTACCTCTTTGTGCGTGTGGGAGAGCAGGTGCGAAATCTGCGATTCCAGCGTGCGCGCGTTGACGATCTCCCCAAGCGATGTATTGGTGGCCAGAGGAAGCAGGTAACGCGAAATATCAAACGCCCTCGCCCGTAACGTGCGGTCGTAAGCTTCCTGCTTCATCTCCGCAGGTTTTGGCTTGACGCTGCACAGGTAGCGGAACATCTTCTGCGAGAGCGATTCGTATTCCGCAAACAGGTTCGCGATGGTTTGCCGGTACAGATCCCTTGCCTGCCGGTCATCGCCAAAATCAGGCGTGTAGTAGCCACTCTTCTTGAAATCTTGATAACGGGTGGAGCGTTCCTGGCCATCCCAGCGCTGCTCGTCGGCGACGGCGATTGCCGCGAGGATAGAAAGCCGCTCGATTGCCAGCGCAATATGCGCGAGGTCAGCGATCGAGCGATGTCCATACTGGAAGTAGAAGGTGTTGAGAAATTTTTCGGCTTTCTGCTGGCTGATCTCCTTCAGCGACTCCTTCATCGAGAGCGCCGAGCGCGAGTACTTGGCCATGGCATAAGCCTGGATTTCGGGCTCCACTCCGTAGACTGCGTAGACCTCAACTGAAGGAGGGCTGCTGGATTCACTATTCAAGCTTTCGGACGGCGAGGTGAGCGTGGCTTCTGGCATGCGTGTCGAGACCTCAGATCAGAGAAGATTCGATGTTACTTGCGGAAGCAAACGAAACGCAATCCATGAGTAGAGGAAGACATTGTCGCTGCGATCATTTATTGATTCCCGCCACAGCCATCATCCTGCCAGTCACACCTTTGTCGGCGCGATGCGAAAAGAGCAGGTCGGTGCGGCAAGAGGTACACAGCGGTGACAAGCTGATGTTTTCTGCACGAACACCCGCGCACACGAGCTGGCGCCGATTGGCTTCAAGAAGATCGAGGAACAATTTCTTTGGTAATTCACTGTGCCCTGGAGGACACGCTGAGAGAAAAAGAAGCGGGTACTTGTCACGAATCGGATCGGACTCCGTTACCTCGTGAAACAGCTCCGCGCCGTAGGTGAATTGCGATTCAAATTGCTCCCGAACCCCCGGGCCGACTTCGTAGCAACAGGCATGAATTCCAGGTCCAATGGCAGCTTTCAGGTCCCGGGCTCGGCTGCCAAAGTAGCGTCGCATCTCGCCCACACCTTTTTCGATGATGCGTTTCACCGTTCCACGCCACCCTGCATGGAAGATTCCCACTGCTCGGTGTTTCGGATCAAGCAGGATAATGGGAAGGCAATCTGCGGTGAGAATGCCTAAGACGATGCCAGGTGTTCGTGTGAGCAGTCCATCGCCCGTCAATGGGTGCTCGGGAATTGAGTCGAAGCAGTGGATCAGGTCAGAGTGAATCTGTCGCAGCGTGACCAGCGAGCTGTTTGTGGCGGTTCCGAGAGCCTGCAGAAATGAGCCGCGATTTCGCTCGACTGCTGGACGCGAGTCCTGTTTCGTGAAGCCCAGGTTGAGAGACGATCCGCCATAGACATTCGAGCAGCCGCCCTGGCGCGTGCTAAATCCATGAATCAGCCAGGGGATCGAGTTAAGCGGCTCGACCCTAAACACCTGTAACGGAGAACCCTGGCCGAGCAAAGGCTTAGGCCAAGTCACCAGTTCTTGGCTCTTTTCTTCTTCCACGCAACCCACTGCTTGCGATGAACACGGAATGAATGGGCATCGAACTGTCTCAGAATATCGGCCTTGAACTCCCGTGAATCGTGGCTCACCTAGAACTTCTCTCCACAGACCGAACACCCACCTTGTGGAGCACCCCTCGTGTCGACCGCAAGGGGCGCAGATTAGCCTTGGGCATCGAACCCAGTTTCCCACAATAACCCGATTCAGCACAGCTGTTTGACACAGGCTTCAAACATCGGCTGACTTCAGCGCGGGAATTCGCTACACTGAGCCGCCATGGCCGTAAACCTCCATCGGCGAACGGGGCCGATGATTTTGCTTTTCGCAGTACTCGCCTTTCTTAGGCTAGCCACACACGCGCAGGAAGGCGATCTCGACAAATCTTCACCTAAGACCTTAACCCCTGCACAAATCATCAGCCGCTTTACTGCAAACGAGAAAGACTGGAAGCGCGTTCGCGAGCAATATACCTTCAGGCAGGAAATAAAAATCGAAGCACTGGACAGAGACACCGTCACCGGCGAATACCGGCAAGTAGCTGATATCAGCCATGCGCAGGGCAAACGCGTGAAGGCCGTAGTCTTTTCACCTCAGCCCAGCATCACATTGTCTCCGGAAGACACCGAGGATCTGGAAACACGCGCATCGTTCACCATCAGCACCGACGAGCTGCCCCAGTACAACCTGACCTACGTCGGTCAGCAGAAGATGGATGAATTGCAATGCTATGTTTTTGACGTAGCCCCGAAGATCATGGAAAAGGGAAAGCGATATTTCCAAGGGCGGCTCTGGATAGATGATCAGGATCTGCAGATCGTTAAGAACCGGGGCAAGTCAGTTCCCGACATCAAAATAATCAAGAAGAAGAAACTGGAAGAGAACCTGTTCCCCGAGTTCACGACGTGGCGGGAGCAGATCGATGGCAAATACTGGTTTCCCACTTACTCATCCGCAGACGACGTACTGCACTTTAACAGCAGCGATATACGCATGAAGCAATTGCTGAAATTTACCGACTACAAGCGCACGGTCACCGCTGCCCGAGAATAGCTTGCGACCGGCTGAATAATATACAAGGGAAAACGCCAAGTCAGGCTACCGCTGCGGCAGAGAGGTTCGCACTCAGGGTCACGTTCATTCCTGGTCCATTCCCCACAGATTTCTCCAAAGCCAATTCAACCCGGTTGATCACTTCTGTGACGATGTCGACTGCATCAAAATTTTGGCGTATTACTGCTTCAGCCATGCCGGCATTGAAGGGAAGCGGTTCCCCATCCGGTAGCTTGACCTCGGCAAGAAGTTTGCGCAATTTCTCCAGCGCCATGGTGGCTTCCTTTTCAGCGGTCTCACCTAGCACGAGCGCAATGGTCGTCATTTCGTAGCGAAACGCAAGATCGTTCTGCCGCACATTGGCGGCAAACAGCCTCCCAATCTGCTGGATGATTGCTTCTACTGCCTTCTCTCCGTATTCCTTCACCATCCTGGCGCTCTCGCCAAACTGCAGCAGCAGCACGGTCACGGGGGTACTCTGCTGCACAGCACGCCGGGACTCCGCTATGAGTAAGTCCAGATAGGAAGCTCGATTCAGCAGCCCGGAGTGCTCGTCGGTTACCGTAAGGCTCTTAACCAGCCGCCGCAGCCCGGCGTTGTTGAGCGCAATCACAATCTGATCGCTGATAGTCTTGAGCACTACGATGTCACTTGCCGGCCAGCTTCGGAAAGCGCTGTGTCCGAGAAGCAGCACTCCAACCTGATCCTGACCGTCGCTGAGCGGAAGCACCAGCAGCGAATTAATATTCAGATTCCTCAGAACATCGGAGACTTCCTGCAGCTCAGCCGATGCCGGAACATCGGAGATGGTGAGATTACCGCGGCTGATCGCCAAGTCGTGAACTGCCGAGATCACTCTTCCCAGTGCGCTTGTTTCGCTCTTCTTGGTGCCTTCCGCACAGCACTCCTTAACGGCACTGAGCATCAGGCCCGGCTTGCGCATGGCTACAATGCAGCGGCTCACTTTCCACTGGGCTGCAATTTCGTTGACCGCGGTCGTCATCACCGCATCTGCATTGCCCTGCCGGTAAAGCTTGCGTGTAATTTCGGCTACCCGCGTGAAGTCGCTGACATCACCGGACTCGGCCGGCGAGTGCGGTTTCGGCGCACTGACTTCAACAGAAGGGGCCGGCTTGGCAGGCGCTATCGCAACGCGGCGAGGGAGAGCGGCATGGGAATCCGCATAGCGAGGAGTCATGCCCGCCGCAAGATATAACTGCTGAAGTTCCTGGTTGCGATCCTCTTCGTGCGGAAACAGCTCCTGAATTCGGTGCAGGCGCTCAATCGCTTTCGAGCGCATTCCGTACTGCACAAGAATCTCGGCCTGGAGCATCAAATCCTGCAGAGTGCCGGCCCCGAGCGTCGAGCCCCCGCTGGCTTTTGCCGGCTCTGCATCTGCTTTGCCGAAGCTCGTGAATCTCGCGGCAATCACCTTGTACCGCTTGTCATCAATTTTTCCACGAAGCATTTCCAGGCGCTTCTGATGCCCGCTTTCGTACGGATCGACGTCAGCCGCCCGATCCAAACATTCGGCAGCCTTGGCATAGTTGCCGGTATTGCAGTGCAGGTCGAAGAGTTTGAGCAGAGTCTGGCAATAATCGCCCTCGCGGTTGGCGGTGTTGAACAGCTCGCTCATGAACTCCAGCATCTCCGCCGACGCGTGATGCTTGGCGGCCAAGTCCTGCATGGAGGCAAGAAGACCCCGCCGGTCGGATCGTCCGCGTTGTGACTTTTCCAGCTTGCGTGCCAGCGCAACCGCATCAGCATCCTGCTTAGCATCTAAAAAAGCAGCTATAAGATTCGTGACTTCCTGCAGCCGCGCCGGGCTCTGTTCGAACATCTGCCAGATCAGCGGCTCCGCTTCGGTTAGCCTGCCGGTTGCCAGCAGCGCCTGGGCGTAGGTCTCCCGCATTTCCGCAGAAGCAGCTCCGGCTCGAATCTGCGGCTCAAGGACGAATATAGCGGCACCGGCTTGTCCCTGCGTCAAGAGACTCTTGCCGTACCCCAGGGCAATCTGCGGATCCCCGGGGTCCTCAGCGTACGCACGCTCGAACCATTGCCCGGCGTTGCCTCCCGGCGCAAATTCCGCAAGTTTCAGAAAGGCCGCCGCCGATGCCTTTGCGTCTCCGCTCTCCGAAGAGAGTTCGGCGAATCGCTGTAAATTCTTCTCGCTTGGCTCCAGAGTGACAATTCGGGTCAGCAAGGGCAGACATTCTGCAGTCTTCCCCTGCTTCATCAAATCCACCAGCGCACTCTCATACGTCTCAACCGCGAGCCTTCGGTTCGAGGTCTCAAGGATCTGCGCAAAGCGAACTTTCTGATCGAAGCTGGGATTTACATAGCGGGACAGCTTCTTGTAAGTGAGGCTCGCACGAGTGTTGTCAGTATTGGAAACCTGGCGCTCAAACAACTCCGATAGAAGCTTTACTGCTTCATTGGTGCGCTGAAGAGAAAGGAAAAGATCGGCTGCGGTCTGGCGCACGGCATCGTTCTGCGGATCGACCGTGAGGATCTGCATGTATTCGTCGAGAGCATCGCCCGTCTTGCCTTTTTGCAGGAGTTTTTCCGCCCGCTCCACACGTTTGGCGATCTCGGCCCGATCCAGCCGCTTGGTAATTTCTGCCATGAGAGATGGTTAATTGGCGGAGTAACCCACCTGAAATTCTAGGAGGCAGGTGCCGGGGCCGACAACGCAAGGAGAGGTAAAGGTGGTTACGAAGGTCACATACGCACAAGCCGTTGGGTGGAATAAGGCTTTCTGGTATCGTGCGGCATGCCTCAAGTCGTCGCCGCGGCCCAAGAACAGGGCCTTCGGCATCAACTCTCCGCCGGGCAGATGGCGATGGTTGCGGTGGGTGGCTCCATCGGTACCGGCCTGCTCTTGGGATCGGCTGCCGCGATGGAAATTGCCGGGCCTGGAGTCGTCCTGAGTTATCTCCTGGCGGCGTTTATCAACTTCACCGTAGCGATGGCCCTCGGAGAACTCTCAAGCCTTCATCCGGCAGCAGGCTCGTTCGGCATCTACGGCGATATTTACTTAAACGACTGGGCAGGATTCGTTTCCCGCGCCGGCTACTGGGCCGCAATTGCTATTTCTATTGGCGCAGAGCTGGTAGCTTCGGCGCGCTATCTAGCATTCTGGTTTCCCTCGGTGCCCGCGCTGGTTTGGATCGTCGGTCTCTCCGTCCTGCTGCTGCTGATCAATTTCTCCAGCGTGGGCCGCTATGGAGTTTTCGAGTACTGGTTCGCAATGATCAAGGTGGTAACGATCGTAGCCTTCATTCTAGTCGGCGCGGCTCTGTTGTCGAGCGGCCGCGTGGCCCCGCAATACACCGCCCAAGGCGGGTTTCTTCCTCACGGAACCTTGGCGCCGTTGCTTGCTGTCGGTTTCGCCATTTACACCTTTGGCGGAATTGAGATGGTCGCGGTCACTACCGGCGAGTCGAGAAACCCACGTGAAATTCCTCGCGCTGTGCTTCTTACTTTCATGACGTTGTGTTTCGTTTACCTGGGCGCGATCATCGTGCTCGCTGGAGTGATGCCCTGGAACCGCGCGGCCGTTACTGAGAGTCCCTTTGTGACGGTGTTTCGACTGGTAAATATTCCCGCTGCATCCCACATCATGAATTTCGTAGTCCTCACAGCTGCGCTCTCTGGAGCAAACGCGGCTCTCTATATCTCTTCCCGGATGCTGTTCTCTCTGGCGCGAACCGGCTGGGCTCCCGCCGCACTAGGACGCCTGAATGCTGCCGGTTCGCCAAGGCTAGCTCTATTGTGTTCATCTTACGGAGCCGTCGTTGCGTTCGTACTCGAGAAGTGGGCGCCACAAACGGCTTTCGTCTCAATACTTGGAGTAGTCCTGGTCGGAATGCTGCTCTCGTGGCTGGTTTCGTTGGCCGCCCACGTCAGCTTCCGCCGTCGGATTTCTCCGGCACAACTCGCCAGCCTGCCGCTTCGTTCTCCGTTGGGCGCCCGGGGATCGATGCTGGGATTCGTGCTGATAATCGTCTCGATATTTGAGACCAACTCGAGCGTGGCTCTGATCTCCGGCGCCGTGTTCATGATCGTGCTGACGCTGGCCTATTGGTGGATCCGTCCGCGACGAGCTTTGTCGTCGGCTAAGAATTAGAATGATGCTATGGACGACTTGCTCCGCTACCGCTCCGAATTCCCCATCCTCGAGCGCACTACTTACCTGATCAGCAATTCCCTGGGCGCCATGCCGCGCGGGGTTTATGACGCCATGCACTCGTACGCCGATACGTGGGCAACACGCGGGGTGCGCGCCTGGGAAGAGCGTTGGTGGATGCTCGCCATCGAAGTCGGCGACCAGATCGGCGCCCTGATGAATGCGCCCAAGAATTCCGTTTCCACTCACCAGAACGTGACCACCTGCCAGGCCGTAGTGGCGTCCTGCTTTGATTTTTCGGGTAAGCGCAACAAGGTGGTCTATAGCGACCTGAATTTCCCCTCAGTGATGTATTTCTGGGAGGCGCAGCGCGCCTATGGCGCGCGCGTACACATGGTCAAGACTGATGACGGGGTCACGGTTCCTACTGGGCGTCTGCTTGATGCCATCGATGAAACCACGCTGCTGGTGCCCGTTTCCCACGTGATCTTTCGCAGCGCGTACATTAACGACGCGAAAGCAATTATTGAGAGGGCACACAACGTCGGAGCGTACGTCGTCTTGGATACCTTCCAATCTCTCGGCACCGTTCCGGTAGACGTGCAGGAGTTGAATCCCGATTTTGTTTGCGGTGGCGTTCTGAAATGGCTTTGCGGCGGCCCTGGTGTCAGTTATTTGTATGTTCGCCCCGATCTCGCGAAAATACTCGAGCCAAAGTTCACCGGCTGGTTTGCGCATCAGGACTCGATGGCCTTCGAGACCGGTCCGATCCGGTACGCCGATACCCCTTTTCGCTTCATGAATGGCACAACCCATATTCCGTCTTTGGAAGCCGCCGTCCCCGGCTTGAAGATCATCTCCGAAGTAGGGATCAACCGCATCCGCGCGAAGTCAAAGAGGCAAACAGCTCGTCTCATCCAACTGGCTGAGAAACACGGTTGGCGCGTTAATTCTCCCCTCGATTCCGAGAAGCGCGGCGGAACAGTTTCAATCGATATGCCTGATTCGCAAGAAGTCTGCCGCGAATTACTGAAGCGCGACATACTGGTGGACTGGCGTCCGAAAGCTGGTGTTCGCATGTCGCCGCATTTCTACAACACTGACGAAGAATTGGAAATTGGAATCAGCGCGGTAGAAGAAATTCTGAATCAGCGCGCACTCGCTACTCGCTAGCGCAATCCCTCCTTTGTGCACCCCCGTGGCCTCTGTGTTTTTCCCCTTTTTGCAGCCATTACCAACGTAAGCCCGAGCCGCCCTTTTCTACTGCGGACTAGGTTCCCTGCTGCCTATGCTCGACGCGAGCCCTGCCCTTCCCGTATCCGGGCTCCGACTGTGACCGCTATATTCCTGGCAACGAATGGCAAAGAGTTATTCTGGCCCATTGTCGGCCTGGGTGCGGGTCTGTATCTCTTCTATCGTGGCTTCCACATGTTGCAGCGCAAGCGGCTCATTGAGAATACACCCACTTCGAAAATCCGTAGCGCATCGCTTGGACTCGTAGAAATCAGCGGACTGGCAACCGGCCCCTATACGATGCCTGCCCCAATTACGGCTGTGTCCTGTTATTACGCCCGTACCATAGGCTGGCAATGGAAGCAACAAGGCAAGAATAAGCAATGGGTGAAATTCGCAGACGAAAGCAGGCACGTCCCCTTTTATCTCGACGACAACACCGGCCGGATGCTCATCGATCCACGCGGCGCAGAGATGGATATTCATTGCGACTTCAAAGAGGAATACAACAACAGCTCTCTTTTCTCGACCAGTAAAGACGTTCCGCTGGCGGTTTCCAGTTTCCTGGCGCGGCACGGGATTTCAGGTGATCGCAAAGTCAAAATTGAGGAATACTGCATCAAGCCGAAAAACGCTCTGTTTGTCCTGGGAACTCTGACAGAAAATCCCGGCCTGAACGTGAGCGCAACGCCAACTTATGGTTCCCCAGGCCAGCACACATTCACCCTGAAACTGCCGGGAGCGATCAGCCCGGAAGCCGCAGCCGCGATGGAATCTATGCCGGGCGTAAGTATCAGCAAGACGCTTAACTTAGGATTTGCCGATGGCACTATCCCGAAGCAAGTGATTCGCCTCTCATCTTCCAGCACCTCCGAGAATTCCGGTGACCTCACACAGCAGGGCAAGATCGCGGCTGCAATGATGAAGGCCGGCATTACAAATCCGGCAGCCTGGCAGGCTGCAGGTCTCGAGTATCCGCCAAGGGTGCCTACCGTGGAAGGTCAAACAGCCGCGACAGCTCCCGCCCAAGGATTTGACTTGACTCCCAACGCCGTGCTGATGAAAGGCACAAAAGACTCAACATTTTTCATCTCATGGCGAAGCCAGCGTGAAGTAGTAAAGTCCCTGAGCTGGAAATCCGTGCTGATGATCTGGTGCGGCCCTTTGCTGACAATTGTCAGCCTGTCTATCCTGGCCGCACAGCTTGGGTGGTTGTAACCCTTCTGTGGCACGGGCAGTCTAGCCCGCGAATCCGGAGAAGCGTGTTTGTCCCCAGTCAGATCTCAATGACCATGTCCTCGAGCCGAGTCGGGTATTTGTTCAGAACCTCTCCGTTGTCTTTGCGAACCACGACGGTATCCGAATGGCGAACTCCCCCCCAATCGGGGTCGTAGACTCCCGGCTCGCAACTGAAAGTCATTCCCTGCCTCAGCACCGTCTGGTCCCCCTCGGCAATCCACGGAGCCTCGTGACCTTCCAGGCCAATGCCGTGTCCGGTGCGGTGCTTGAGGAACTTCTCGAAACCAGCTTTTCGGATCTGGTCGAGTGCTTTCCTGTCGACCTCTTCGGCGACCGCTCCCTCTTTCAGATTTTCAACGCCAGTATCGTGGGCGGCCAGCATGGCGTCGTAGAGGCGCTTGGCATAGTCAGTGGGCTTCCCCACGATGAACGATCGCTCGCATTCAACAGCATAGCCACCAACTTGGCACGTATAGCTGAGGATTAGTGCGTCTCCCTTCTTGAGGCGGTCCTTGCTCGGAACTGCATGCGGAAAGGCCGAACGCTTGCCGAACGGCACCAGCCCGCCGAACGGCGGATCGATGGCCACGCCGACAACATCTTTTAGCTCTGCCGCCATTTTGTCGGCGAGTGCATCATCAGCAGCTTTCAGGATCTCATTTTCGGTCACTGCCCCATGCGCCTGCACAAAATCGCGCCCGGCTTGAATCGAGTAGTCATTGAAGAACATACCTCGGCGCATGATGTTGATCTCATCTTCGTCCTTGATGTAGCGCATTTCTTCGATCAGATCGCCGGCTTCAACAATGTCGGCGTCCGGGGCACCGAGTTTGATTTGCTTCATGCGGCTGGGCGTCGGTTCTTCTACACCAATGCGCCCCTTGCGCAAACCGCGGGCGGCAATGCGCTCGAAAATCCAGCGCACGCGATTTACCGGGCCGGGATAATCAAAATAAGCTTCGTAATTCTTCACCCACCAGGATTTCACCTGGTCGGATTCAAGTCCGGGAATGAACAGGCCGGGATCACCAGACTTCGGAATCAATGCGCCCAGCGGCCGCTCGGTCGAAAGGTGAAAATAACCAGTCGTGTAGATGACGTTCGGAGCGCTGAGCAGGACGAGCGCGTCCAGCTTGCGTTTGGCCATCGCTTGCTGCACCTGGCCGATCTTGCGCCGGTACCAGTCGGGTGGTAGCCGGTCGGGAAGATTTGGTGGCGCCCCGGTCAGCGCAGCATAGACGCTCAGCTCATGAGTGTGGCCGAAAAGCGACATGCGGGAAGTGAAGGTTAAGGCAGCCGCTCCGGCGGCGCTGCGGAGAAAGATGCGGCGTCCTGCGGGGTTCATGGCACCCTCCTGGATTGGGATCATTTGGTCAGGATCGATGGCGGATCATGGTAACGCAAGCCGGGGAGAAATCCGTTGGTAAAAAAACCGACTGGACCCGAAGGGATTGGGGCGCGCGCCGCTGAGCAAAGAATTTGAAAAAAGCTCGCCGCTTGGCTCTGGCTCAAGTAGACTTTGCAAAATGGTGGGCTAATCGCGGAATTATAACGATCCACGGGAAGCCGTCCGCGCTCGTTCGGCTCGCCATAATGACGGCGGTCCTTCTGGCTCTGCGGCTAATCGTTCCGGGCATTGGCTTCGCGCCGCCGGCATAGTCGCGGCGTTTCTTTTTGTAGCGTTCGTCGGCGGTAGTAATCCAAGTTCCAGCTCCGCTGTAGAATTCGTTTGTGCCCGCACCCATTCGCATCGGCATCTTGGGCGACTTCAATCCTGAGTTTCGTTCTCATCACGCCACCAACGATTCGCTTCAACACGCTGCCATAAAGCTGAGCATTGCCATGGAATCCAGCTGGATTCCCACTCCCTCGCTTCTCGAAGCAAACGCCGAGAAAACTCTGGAGAGCTTCGATGGCCTCTGGGCCTCCGCCGGGAGTCCGTACAAGAGCTTTGATGGAATGCTGACAGGCATTGAGTTCGCGCGCCGCCGCGACTGGCCTTTCGTGGCCACTTGAGGGGGCTTTCAATACACTCTGGTAGAGTGTGCGCGCAACGTACTGGGAATCAAGGACGCCGACACAGCCGAAAACAATTCCGCTTCAAAGAACATCGTCATCTATCCAGTCGCCTGCGCCGTGCCCAACCGAGACCCGTCTGCTCCAAAACTCTTCGGATTGATTCCCGAAATTCGGCTCAGACCTGGCTCCTATCTGCAATCGTTCTATATGAAAGATACGGTTGAAGAGGAATTCTTCTGCAACTATGAGGTGAATCCGGAGTACGAGTGGGCCACCATAGAAGCAGGGTTTCCGGTGGTCGCTCGTGGCGCGCAAAACGAAGTTCGCGCCATCGAATCGCCCACTCATCGGTTCTTCCTGGCGACTCTCTTTCAGCCCCAACTTGCTTCCAAGCCCGACAACCCACATCCGGTCATTCTCGCTTTCGTGCAAGCCGCAGCGGATTGGGCAAGAAAGAAACTTGACGACAGCGTGCTGGAGTAGATTCTTCCGTACGTCCCAATTGTTGAATCACCCACTGGACTGAACGAATCTGTTTCCCCGATTGACACGTACACTCAGATGAGATCAGACTGGATTGGCCTCATTCCCCAGTCACCTTTCGGTCAACTCAAACTTACATACCTTAAGGAGGAATCCATGCCAAACATTACCGGCGCTTTTTCCGGAAAAACCACCACTCAAACCATCCTTTCTTTACATGACACTTCTAACCATGATCTGAGCCTCATGGAAGTCCGAGGCGTCCAAAAATCGCAGGACGAGAAATGGAATAACGCCAGAATCATCTACTGGGGCACCGCCGACTTGACCGCCGGCAGCGGTCCGCAGCGCGGCTACTTTGTCAACGAACACGCCGACGGTGACCGCGATTTCGGCACCTTCGAAGGGCGTATCCAGACCAGTGGTCAGCAAGCGACGATGGAGGGCACCTGGAAGTTTACCGGCGGAACCGGAAAATATAAGGGACTCACTGGCGGCGGTACGTACCAAGGTCGCTTGACGTCCCCGACCGATGTCGAAAACAAGTGGGAGGGAACCTACCAGCTCGCGGCAAAAACCCAGGCTGCCTAGGCTCGCAACAGGGCACAACCTGAGACTCAAACCACATGGCCCACCCGAGAGGTGGGCCCTTCCGTTCTCAGGCAGGCGGCGTGGTTTTCTTGGGCTAGCTTGTGAGGCTTACTACATGGCGCGGTGATTTCAACTACAGCGCATCAACGCCCTTCGGTTGAATATCCCAGTGCAATTAGATTTCTAGTCTTCGCCCCACGTGATCGACGCTGGGAGACGTGGGGCTAGTCTTTTTCAGAGATGAAGCCGAGTTGGATGGAATTATGAACTCTTCTTCTCTTTTGCTCCGTTCCTTGCTGCCGCGCGCTCTTGCAGAGCCAAGGTCACCACCCGCAACATCTCATCCCAGGGAGCAGGCTTCCCAGTCCAGATTTCAAACTGCCGCGCCGCTTGGTGCACGAACATCTCAATTCCGGGAATCACCTGCAACCCTCGTTGCTGGGCATGCTTCACGAGACGCGTCTCCGCCGGATCATAGATCATATCGAAAACATAGCGGGCATTGATTTCGTTTTCGTTCAGCGGAGACTCGCGCGTGTTTCCCATGCCCACCGGTGTTGCGTTGATGATCACATCGAAGCTTGTCTTCTTCATATCGGCGCGCTTCATCATGCGCGCGCGAGCCGACCGCGCCAGCTTCTGTGCTGGCCCGGCGCTACGATTCAAAATGTAAACTTCAGCTCCGCGTTCTTTGAGACCGTAAACCGCAGCTCGTGCTGCGCCACCGGCGCCCAGCACAAGAATCCGCGCCTTCTCGATGGGGATGCGTTGCTCGAGAGGCCGTATCACTCCCGTAGCATCCGTGTTAAATCCGTAAAGCTTTCCATCCTGCGCCCGCACCACGGTGTTACACGCCCCGATTTTAGCCGTATGCGAATCTGTATTATCCAAGTACTTCAGAATCGCCTCTTTGTACGGCATGGTAATCGACAGCCCATGGATAGGAATGTCTCGTACACAGGCCAGCAGGTCCCTTAACTGTTTCGCATGAAGAGCAACGTAAACTCCATTTACATTCTCCCGCCGTAGTGCAGCATTCATGATGGCCGGCGAGAGTGAGTGCGCCACAGGATCTCCAGCGACACCATAAACGCGGGTTGCCGCATCCACCTGCTCGATGCGATACGTGGAACGCAGATCTTGTGCCGTCATCTGCCCAGGCGCGGTCTTGTCCTCAGAGCTGATTGCGGCGAAAGTGAAAGCACTGCCCGCACGCACCCCAAGTATTCGGCTGACGATTCCCTGCTCTCCCATGCACACGCCTATGAGAGAATGCCGGTCGCTTTCTTTTTCCAGAAACTTCATCATCGTGACATTGTCGTAGAGCGCCGTAGCCGTGCCCACGATCTTGTAAAAATCCGCCGGAAACTTGCGCATCTTTTCGAGCGTCTGCTCCAGCTTGCGCGTGCCACGGAAATCGTGATACGAGAGGATGAGAGCCGCGCGTCCTCGCAGTCGCTTCAATTGCTCCGGCTTGCTCCGCACGGCGCTCTGCAGTTCCAGATCGACCAGCTGGCATCCCGCCGCTGCTGCCTTGTTTAATATGTCCAGCTCTGAAGCCACAGAACCGCGAAACTTCCCCCCGGCAATCACCCTCCGGCAGGTTGCGATCGCCATGACGTGCGGCCGGTATTCCATAAAACGTTTGATCTTTGGCAGAACCAGGGCTGGACGGGACAGGTAGTCTAATCTGAACTCCAGAAAGGAGTTATCACGCGCCAGCGTCTCTGCCTTGGCAGTCATGTCCACCGGATCAGTGCCCGTCACTGAGACACAAACCTTAGGCAAATGATGGGGCAGCAGCCTGGGAACGTAGTTGCCAGTTGTCATGAATGAACGAGCGGGATATTACAGGCGCGTAAGTGGAGATGCAACAAGCGATTGTCAATTTGTTCCCAAACAGAAACGCACGTCGCAAGTGGCCGATAAACCAGCGTAACCTTGACCGGCCGTACCCCTCACGTTACTGTCCGGAAGAAAGCCATCAGTTTGCCGTACTTGCGCCAAGAAGCCGGGGTGGCCGGCCTAGATCAGGAGCTAACATGAAGAAAGTAGGAGTGTTACTGGTTATGTGCCTGGCCGTTGCAGGGGCGGCTCAGCAGGCCGACTCCAATTCGCCGGAGCCGGCTCCGCAGGGGACACTGCTGAATAATGCGGGTTTTCCAATCGAGCGGATCCAGACTCCTACCCACGCCGACCTCTACTGCGCAGGCTTCGTCAGTAAGCAGCTCCTGCCCAATGCCCACCTTGTAATCGGCGGTCTGCAGAGTCCGAACACTACCAAATTTGCTAATGCTGAACTGATCTATCTGACCGGTGGCGGCTACGAAACCGGCCAGCAGTACACCATCGTGCGCGAACTGGTAGACCCCAATCGCTATGAGCTATTCGCCGGACAGCACGCCATGTTGAAATCCATAGGCCAGCCATACGCCGAGCTTGCCAGAGTGCGCATCACCGACACTCGCAGCAAGTCTGCCATCGCCCAAGTCGAATTCAGTTGTGAGCCCGTGGTCCCTGGCGATATCGCCATACCTTACGCCGAGAAGCCAACGGTAAGCTTCCATCCGCCGCTACGCTTTGACCGCTTCCTACCCGCTAATGGGAAAACCAGCGCCCGCATCGTGCTCGCACGTGATTTCGATTCCGAGCTCGGACCCGGGGCTAAGGTTTACATGAATGTGGGTGCAGATCAGGGCGTTAAAGTCGGAGACTACTTCCGCGCTGTCCGGTCCTATAGCGCCGATTTGAGAGACCCGGTAGATTCACTCTCCTTCAAAGCCTCGACCAACGAAGATACCCAGAAAAGACCACCTTCGCTTGAGCCCCACATGTTCGCTGGTAGTGGCAAAGGCCCAGCGATCCACGTTGCTGACTTTCCGCGCCGCGCCGTGGGTGAAGTCGTCGTGATCAACACCACTCCCACAACTTCAACCGGAATGGTCGTTTTCGCGTTGGAGGACGTTCTCGTCGGAGACACTGTCGAGCTCGATCAGCAGTAAAGTTTGATTGCTTCTCTTCCCGTGGCGCCGGCGCCTTGCCCCCGCCGCCGCAGTGACAAATTGTGCTCTCCCGGCACTGTCAGCCACCTTCGATTCCGCATCCTAAGCCCCCTGAGGATCGCCAGATGGAACCTTCTCAGCGCCGGCTGCTTCTCCGCACATTTGTATTCTGCTTCGTGACCATTCCTCTAGCCGCAGATCCGGTCCCCGTCCGGCACATCGAAGGCGTCTCGCTCGGTTTCCTCGTGCTCCGGAATCTCGACTCACAATCAATCGCCTACGGCTACCTGAAGCAGGTCGTAAAAGAAGGCGTGGTCGTCGATGATCTGAAATTCGATTTCAAAGACGGCTCACTCTACGAGGAGATCACAAAATTCACCCAGCACGGCGAATTCCGGCTGATCAGCGATCAGGTAGTAGAGAAGGGCCCGTCGTTCAAACAGGACACTGAGAGCTGGATAGACGCGGGCAGCGGAAAGATAACTGTGCAAACCGTTGAAAAAGGCAAAGAGAAACGGATCACCAAACAGCTCGAGCTCCCCACCGACGTGTGCAATGGCTTGCTTTTCACACTGCTGAAAAACGTAGATCCCTCCGCGGAGACCACGGTTTCCATGGTGGCCGCGTCGTCGAAACCGCGACTCGTGAAATTGAACGTCGTTCCCGCCCAGGAGAAAACCATCAAGGTGGGCCTAGTCACGCTCAAGGCACAGCACTACATCATCAAGACAAAAATCGCTGGTTTCGCTGGCTTGATCGCGCCGCTCCTAGGCAAACAGCCTCCCGACATCCATTTTTGGATCTTAAAAAGCGAGGCGCCCACCTTCGTGGAATTCGAAGGCCCGCTATCAGAAGACAGCCCCATTTGGCGCATAGAAATGACTGCCCCCGAGCCCGACGCGCCCAAAGCCAAATGAACAGCTGTGTAAAATCCCGGGAGGAACGGCACAGAGCAACAACCTGTTTTGGTTAGCCTGCAGTGTCTCTGCTCAGAGGTTTTTCGCCACCCTGACTAGAGGATCACTCGCTCATCTCCCACGCGTCTCGTCACATGCTCGCGATCCAGATATTCGAGCAGCGGGATCGCGTACTTGCGCGTGACTCCGGTCAAGTCTTTGAAATGTGACACATCAATTCTTGGCGACCGCGATTTCTCCGCGTGCACAGTCTTTCGCAGCTCCTCCAGGGCGTTACGATGAAAAACAAGGTCTTCAGAAATTTTCAGCAGGGTTTTGTCCCGCAATAGCAAGGTAACGATTTTTTGTGCGCGGTTCTTATCCACCTTCAATCCGGCTAGCACATCTTTCAGTGCAGGAGCTTTCAGTCCGGCGGACAAGAACGCGTCTTCGATCAGCTTCTTGGATTCCGCCTCCTCGTCTTTCATCACCACGCCGCCCCCGGGCAGGCGAACGAGCTCTCCTGATATGTCCAGCTTCTTGGAGGAAATCAACTGCTGTAAGGCCAGCGCAAAGACGTCAGGCGAGAGCTGAAGCTTTTCACGCAGCGCCTCTTTGCTCATCCCCGCCACTAGGGGATTTTGTGAATGGAAGTCCGCAACAGTTTGCAGCAGGCGAAGCTTGAGACGCTCAATCACTTCGGGCCACATGAGCAAATCGCCCGCACGGGCGATATGGCCGTTCCTGGCGGTATCGCGCAGGTATTTTTCGATCACTTCCCGGCGCCAGCCAGTCTCGGCAACTGCTTGTGCTAACGCGAGTCCGGTCTCAGCCCGTCGGCTGATGCGCGCCTCCAAAATCGAGGCTCCATTGTTCTCGGCCAGCACTTTCAGGAATGACTGCTGAGCATCTTGAGCGGTTTTTAGCAAGGGCGCGGCGTCCAGCACCACGCCCCCACCAATGGTGATCACGGGAGAGAACTGCCGGATGATAAAGCGATCGTCGGGAAGCAGCAGCAAGGGATCAGCGAGACGCAACTGCGCGAAAACCGATTCACCCGGAGCAACTTGCTTTTTTCCGGAGAGCACAACGGTGGCTATGGTCTCCGAAGTGTAAGCGTGCAAGTGGACGCGGGCGCGGTCCTTCAAGGGTCTTGACGAAGCAAGCATTGAAAGTGAAGCGTCCGTCCGCAATGTGGAATGAAATGTTGCGGGGGGCGCAAGCATCATGCCGCGCGCGAGTTTTTCGGTGTCCGCGGCAAGATTCAAGGCCGTTCGCTGACCAGCGACAGCTTCCTCGGCTGGCCGCCCGTGTACCTGCATGCCCCGTACGCGCACTCGCTGTCCAGTGGGGAAAATCTCAAGCTCCTCGTCCTTGCGCATCGTGCCCGAAATCAGAGTTCCGGTAACCACGGTGCCAAAGCCCTTCATGGTAAAAACCCGATCAATGGGAAGACGCGCCAGGGCAGCAGAATCCTTGGCGGAAACCTGCGACCCGATCTCCGCCAATGCCAGCTTGAGTTCATCCAGACCTGCGCCAGTCAGCGAACTGACCGCAATCACGGGGGAATGCACGGGATCAAGAAACGATCCGCGGAGAAACTCTTCCACTTCGAGCCGCACCACATCGAGCGTTTCCTGATCCACCAGGTCGGACTTGGTCAGCACCGTAATACCGCTTCTGACGGAAAGCAGGCGGCAGATATCAAAGTGCTCGCGGGTTTGTGGCTTGATAGATTCATCGGCGGCGATTGCCAGCAGCACCAGGTCAATGCCGCCGGTGCCTGCCAGCATATTGCGCACAAAGCGCTCGTGGCCGGGAACATCCACAAACCCCAGCCGAAGTGGTTCCCCGGTCGGGGACGGCAACTCCAGATGCGCGAAGCCGAGATCGATGGTGATTCCGCGCCGCTTTTCTTCTTTCAGACGGTCGGCATCAATGCCGGTGAGAGCCTTCACCAGCGCGGTTTTTCCGTGATCGATGTGCCCCGCCGTGCCTATGATGACGGACTTCATCGCACACAGTATAGCTGCGAGGAGCGGATCAATTTGTCAGACAGTCCGGGCGGCGGGCGCAGGTGCCCCTTGCTTCAATCACGGCAACGGCCAGACCTGATTCCCCATCAAGTTGCACATCCTTCTTGCCTGTGCCAACTTCAAAGGGGAATGCTCATAGGCGTGATTTCCGATACACATGGCCTTCTGCGCAGGGAGGCCGTTGCTGCATTACACGGTTCCGATCACATCATTCACGCCGGTGATGTCGGTGATCCCGCAATCCTTCGCGAACTGAATGAGATTGCCCCGGTGACTGCCGTTCGTGGGAATGTGGACCGAGGCGACTGGGCCAGCACGCTACCTGAAGTAAACATTCTTGAATCTGGGGGAGTTTCCATCTACGTGCTCCATATTCTGCAGAAAATTGATCTCAATCCGGAAATGGCTGGATTCGCCGCTGTGGTTTACGGCCACAGCCATGTTCCCAAGCAAGAGACGAAGAACGGCATCCTTTACTTCAATCCCGGAAGTGCAGGGCCCAGGCGCTTTCGACTCCCTGTCACAGTGGGCACACTGATGTTAGAAGACGGAAATCTGCGCGGCAAGGTCGTGGAACTGAGGGGGTAGATTAGGGGACTTGGCCGGCTGCCTCGCGAATTAATTTACTGCCCCAAGCAGAGCATTCCTCCCTACCCTGTCATCCTGACGCTCAGCGTAGCGAGGCGGAAGGATCTATGCGTTTCCACCTGAAATGAAAGTTGCCTCGCGCCCGGTCATTTTGTCCTTCCGTCGATTGATATCGTGGTGTTTTAGAATCCTGGCCAGTGCCATTTAAATTTGAAATTGAAGCTAGGCATGGTTTAGCACGTACCGGCAAACTCCGAACACCGCATGGTGACCTACAAACACCCGTCTTCATGCCGGTTGGTACGCTCGCCTCGGTCAAGGGCGTATCCCAGGATGTTCTGGAGGAGCTTGGCATTGAAATCCTGCTCGGCAATACCTATCACCTCTATCTGAGACCGGGCGTTGAGGCAATCCGCAGAATGGGAGGCTTGCACCGGTTCATGGCGTGGCCCCGGGCGATCCTCACCGACTCTGGCGGATTTCAGGTCTTCAGCCTCAATGAACTGCGCAAGGTAACGGAAGAAGGAGTCACCTTCCGTTCCCATCTCGACGGATCCTCTCATTTCTTAAGGCCCGAGGATGCCATCGCCGCCCAGATCGAACTGGGTGCGGACATCATTATGGCGTTCGACGAGTGCACGGAATATCCGGCAGAGCCCCAGCGGGCACGCGATTCCATGGAGATGACTCTTCGTTGGGCCGCACGGAGCAAGAAGTACTTTGAGGAGCATGAGCAAGAGGTGCCGTGGGGCAGTGGCCAGTCCTCCGTCAGCAAACAGGCAGAGTCGACTCAGGCTCTCTTTGGTATCGTGCAGGGCGGGATGGAGCGGAACCTCAGAAAAGAATCTGCCGAGCGTACGGTCGCGATCGGCTTTCCAGGTTACGCAATCGGCGGCCTTAGTGTTGGAGAGCCCAGAGACCTCACTCGCGAGATCGTGGAGTCCACGCTGGAACATCTCCCAAGCGATAGGCCCCGCTACCTGATGGGCGTAGGAACACCGGAGGAAATCGCCTGGTACGCCAGATTAGGCATTGACATGATGGACTGCGTTCTGCCCACGCGTGCGGCAAGGCATGGGCTGCTCTTCACTTCGGAGGGCAAGATCTCAATCAAGCAGGCGCGTTACGTACAGGACAAAGCGCCCCTTGATCCCAAGTGCAGTTGCCAGGTTTGCAAGCGATACTCGCGCGCCTATCTTCGTCATTTGTATGCCTGCCATGAAGTCTTAGCCCAAGTCTTCAACACCATTCACAATCTGAGCTACTACCTTGACACCATGCGAGCGGTACGTCATTCTATTGAACTTGGGGGCTGACTCGTCAGGTACATAGTCTCTCCCGAGAGCGGAAAACCTGATTCGCCCGCAGCAACTACGTAATCCGGCCTGATTTTAGAATTCTGGTTGCAGAATTCCCGCGGTATACGCACAGCCTGAGTGCCGGTCTGGCGCTGGGCGGTTTGTAGCTGAAACGAATTCCACTTCCATATGAGCATGCATGTGTTGGCGCTGCAAACGAGTGGCGGTTCGATGGGATGGCTGGGTCTGGCGCCCCTGGTTTTTATTTTTGCGATCTTCTATTTTCTTCTGATCATGCCGCAGCAGCGGCGCCAGAAGAAATGGCAGCAGATGCTAAGTCAGCTGAAGACCGGCGATAAGGTTGTGACCAGCGGGGGCATCCGCGGATCTATCATCGCCCTGAAGGACGACTACGTTCATCTCCGTGTGCCGCCCGATAATTTGCGGCTGGAGGTGAGCCGCGCTTCGATCGTTTCAGTCACAACATCGGATGAGAAAACCAGGGCGGCATAGACATTCGGTGCGAAGGCGGCAAGCGCAGCAAATACTGTAAATAGGTCACATCAGAGGCATGAACAAAGATCTGGGCTGGAAACTAGGACTTACATTCGGAATTTTGATTTTATTCCTGTTTGGAGTATTTGGAATTCCCAAGAGCTTCTCGGGTGGCGGACTGCTCGCGGCTCTGCAGGACCGTATCCACCTAGGGTTGGACCTCAAAGGCGGAACTCACCTGATCCTGCAGGTGCAAGTGAACGACGCTATCAACGGCGACTCCGATCGGGCGGTGGAGCGCCTCAAGGATGAACTGTCCCGCAGGAAAATCAACTACACGGACATTAACAAGCCCGATCCGGCCAACAATCCTGATGAGATCGTCATTAAGGGAGTACCGACAGAATCAAACGCTGATTTACGCAGCATCGTGAATGACCGCCTGCCGGAATACGAGCTCAATTCGGGCGCCGAGAACTCGTGGACGCTGCGCATGAAGCCCCAAACGATGGCCGACCTCAAGAACCGCGCCGTCACTCAAGCCATCGAGACTATCCGTAACCGGATTGACCAGCTTGGCGTGAGTGAGCCGATCATCCAGGAGCATGGCCTCGGACAATATCAGATTCTCGTGCAATTACCGGGCATTGACGACCCCGCGCGGGTGAAAGAAATCATGCAGTCAACCGCAATGCTGGAGATCAAGCAGGTCCTCAGCGGCCCCTACGGCAGTGAGCAGGATGCCCTGCAACAGAACAATGGAGTGCTGCCGCCGAACTCCATGCTGATGAAAGGCACCAGCATCGGCGGCAGACGAGGCGAAGACACAGGGGAAGAGTGGTACCTGGTGACGCGCAGTTCGGCTGTTTCGGGCGCCGACTTGCGCTCAGGCGGCGCAAGCGTCGGGCGCGACTCCAACACCAACACCCCGGATGTAAATTTCTCGCTTACCAATGAAGGCGGCCGGAAGTTTGCCTCGTTCACCGGATCGCACGTTGGCGACAAGCTGGCAGTCGTTCTCGATGGCAGAATCCGCGAAGTGGCCAACATCCAGGAGCAGATTCACGATCAGGGGCGAATCAGCGGCGGCGGCATGACGGAACAGAACGCGAAGGATCTGGCTCTCGTCCTGAATTCAGGAGCGTTACCCGCAAGCATCAAGTATCTCCAGGAACTTACAGTTGGTCCTTCACTCGGGACAGATTCAATTCGCGCGGGAGTGAGAGCGGCAATTGTAGGCATGGTTGCGGTTCTGATTTTTATGCTGGTCTATTACCGTGGGGCTGGCATTAACGCAGATATCGCCTTGATCCTCAATTTGATCATCCTGCTTGGCTTTTTGGGTTTCAGCGGCGCCACTCTCACTCTCCCCGGAATCGCCGGTGTCATCTTGACTGTCGGCATGGGTGTCGATTCCAACGTCCTGATCTTCGAGCGAATCCGGGAAGAGCTACGCAACGGAAAAACCCCGCCATCTGCGGTGGAGCAGGGCTTCGGTCACGCCTGGGTCACAATCGTGGATACGCACGTGACGACCATCGTTTCGGCGTTTATTTTGTTCATCTTCGGCACGGGACCGGTGCGCGGTTTTGCAGTCACTTTGACCTTCGGTCTTCTGGCCAACCTCTTCACTGCAGTTTTTGTGTCCCGCATGATTTTTGACTGGATTTTGAGCCGCAAACAACGCGGAGAGGCGTTGAGCATATAACCGGTTCTCGATTTGCCTTAATGATTTGAGAAGGGGTTTTAGACAGCGTGGAACTTTTTCATAATCCAAACATAGACTTTTTAGGCAAGAAGTGGTATTTTCTCGCCTTTTCACTTGTGTTCAGCGTGGCGGGAGTACTTTCCATGCTGTTCTGGCATGGGATCCCGTTAGGGATTGACTTCCGAGGGGGCACGCTGGTGGAAGTGAAGTTCGCCTACCCCCCAGATGACAATGCTATTCGCGCGGCCATGGACCGCGCGGGCCTGCACCATGCGCGTATTCAGCGCTACGGACCGCTCGCGAACAACGAAGTGTTGATCGATCTTTCCCTGCAGGAAACCAGTGAACAGGCACTGGACCAGGGGAAGGGGCAGATCATCAATGCGCTGGAGATCAACGCTCCTGCAGGCAAGCAGGACCTGAACAACGGCAGCTCTATGGCCATTTCAAGTTACCTGCTGGAGAAAGATCCGCTTCGCGCCGGAACGGATGCGAAACAACGATACGACGCGGCGGCTCAGGCCATCGTCAATTACCGGGACAAAGTCAAGGGCGGAGTGCTCCATTCATTCGACGAATTGAAGGCCGCGGTTGATCCCGCTGTGGTGGCATCGCTGCAGGATGGTTTCTTTCTCTCGAATTTCGGAGTACGGAACGTGAACATCGTCGGTCCGCAGGTAGGCCAGCAGCTCCGCAGGCAGGCATTTTTAGCGACCGCGTACTCCCTTGCCGGCATGCTGGTATACCTGGCATTCCGGTTCGAGTGGATCTATGGTGTGGCGGCCGTGGTTACGGTGTTTCACGACACGCTGATTACGGTTGGCGCGTTTTCACTCACGAACAAAGAGATGTCGCTCACCGTGATTGCCGCCATCCTGACGCTGATCGGCTATTCGAATAACGACACGATTGTCGTCTTCGATCGCATTCGCGAGAACCTGAAGCTGATGCGCCGGGAGAAGCTTTCTGACATCGTCAATCGCAGTATTAACCAGACGCTGAGCCGGACTATCTTGACAGCGGGTTTAACCTTCTTGACGGTACTCGCGCTGTATCTTTTCGGAGGCGAAGTATTACACGGCTTCTCGTTCGCCCTGGTGATCGGGATTTTGATCGGTACCTATTCTTCCATTGCGATCGCCGCGCCCATTCTGGTGGCTTATCAGGATTGGCGCAGCAGTCGTGGAAAGACGCCGGTCATGAAGGCTGGGCGGCCCGGCGGAGAAGGCCGTCCCAAAACGAGCTCGGGACCGAAGCCAAAAGCAGCTGTAGGTCCTTGAGCCAGTGGATTTAAGGGGGAGGTACAGAAGATAACAAGGATTTTGCATCCCAAGGGGGATTGCGGGAGCAAACAGCGAAGGGGCGGTGTCTAAAAGTAGATAGGGTCCGTGTAGGAGAAACCTTATGTTTGAAGACAGCCTTATCGAATCCGGAGGCAGGCTTACAACCAAACGGGGGTTAACCACCACTATTTCCTTCATTTTGCAGGTCGCACTTATAGGAATATTGGTGCTCATCCCGCTTCTGTTCACCGAAGCTCTTCCGAAAACGCAATTAATGACATTCCTGGTGGCGCCTCCGCCGCCACCCCCACCGCCACCGCCGCCAGCCGCAACACCGGTGAAGGTGGTCAAGCAAATTCAAACCGACATCATCAACGGCCAGCTGCGAACCCCCACGAAGATTCCCGAGAAAGTACAGATGATCAAGGAAGAGGAAGCCCCTCCTCCGATGTCTTCGATGGCGGGCGTAGTCGGTGGCGTACCTGGCGGCGTACCGGGTGGTCAGATGGGCGGAGTGATTGGCGGCATCATCAGCTCGACGCCAGTCGCCGTACCCAAAGTGGCTGCGCCGCAGCGAGTCCGGGTCTCGCAGGGCGTCACGCAGGGACTGCTCATCCGTAAAATACAGCCCAATTATCCGCCTCTGGCACGCCAGGCGCGCATCCAAGGGTCGGTGTTGCTGCAGGCCGTAATCAGCAAAGAGGGTGCCATCGAAAACCTGCGGCTGATCAGCGGGCATCCTATGCTCGCACCAGCAGCCCTGGAGGCTGTCAAGCAGTGGCGCTACAAGCCATACATTTTGAATGGCGAGCCGGTGGAAGTAGAAACGCAAATTACTGTGAATTTCACATTGTCCGGCGGTTAGAGCACAATCAACCTTGCGCCCCGCTGAAACGATGCCGTCCGGCACTGAGCGAATCTGAAAAGTTTCCTGAGGAGGAAAGCAACTCATGTTCGTGGCCAACTTAGCAGCAGTTATTTTGACTCACATTCCGATCGCTGCCCTGCTATTGCAGGAACAGCCGGTAGGTTGGGACCCGATTTCGCTATGGCATCAGATGGGTATGCTGGCGAAGTTCGTGGTTATCATTCTTTTCATCATGTCGGGCTGGTCGATCGGCGTCATGATCGATCGTGCCATGGCATTCAGCGCCGCCCGCAAACAGTCGCGGCAATTCGCTCCGGCGGTAGCTGGCGCGCTGCGTGACGGCAAGATCGACGAAGCCATCAAGGTGGCGGAGCGCAACAAGAAGAGCCACCTGGCAAAAGTCGTAACCGCCGGCTTGATGGAATTTCGCGCTCACCAGGAGAGCGGTGAGATTCCCGGCGAGACCATTGAAGCCTCCAAGCGTGCGCTGGAGCGCACCGAGGCCATCGTGCATGCCGAACTGAAACGCGGCCTGGGCGGCTTGGCCACGATCGGATCGACTGCCCCATTCGTCGGCCTGTTCGGAACCGTGGTCGGCATTCTGAACGCCTTCAAGGGCATTTCCGAACAGAAAGCCACCGGTCTGGGCGCAGTCGCCGGCGGTATTGCCGAGGCATTGGTGACCACCGCCATCGGCTTGTTCGTGGCGATCCCAGCCGTCATGATGTTCAACTATTTAACCGGCCGAGTGGAAGCATTCGACGTGGAGATGGACAACTCCTCGAGCGAACTGATTGACTACTTCCTCAAACGCCGTGGTTTGCGCCGATAATTTCTGGGTGGCGCAGGCCAGGACACGGACATGATAGCTGCTGCTGGCGCCACGGGCGCCGGCAGTGCCTGTTTGACGTGGGCATTACCCATTCGTCCGGCGAGTGTGTAGGAGACAAGTTATGGCAATGGCAACCCGCGATGAAGGCAAGAAGGTAAACTCCAACATCAACGTCACGCCCATGGTGGACGTGATGCTGGTGTTGCTGATTATCTTCATGGTGATCACGCCCATGCTGCAGAAAGGCGTGAGTGTCGATTTGGCCAAGGTGAACAACCCGGAACAGATGCCGGATGCGGACAAGGAAGATGCGCTGATCGTGGCGGTGATGCGTGATGGCAAGATCTTCTTCGGCAACGATCAGATCGCAGTCGACCAGTTGACAAACAAAGTTAAGGACCGCATTGCCAACCGGGTCGATAAACGGGTCTATGTTCGCGCAGATGCCCGAGCCAAGTTCGGATCCGTGGTGGGAGTTGTGGATAACGTGCGGGCGGCAGGCGTAGACCAGCTCGGACTCTTAACCGAGCAGCGCAAGAGCACGCCCAATGCTCCCGCTGCTCCGGCAACGCCACCGGCGGGACAGTAGCAATCAAGGATTAGAGGAGAATCTTATGGGAATGGCAGTTGGCCCCAGTGGAGGGCAAAGCGCTGATATCAACGTAACTCCGCTCATCGATGTGCTGCTGGTGTTGCTCATCATCTTCATGGTGATCACGCCGTTGACCCCGAAGGGACTCGACGCATTGGTGCCCCAGCCACCGCCGCCCAACGCACCCAAGAACACCCAGACCGACCGGACGATTGTGGTGCAGTTGATCGACCGTGGTGCAGGCCAGGCTCCGGCGGTAAAGATCAACCAGGAAGACACTACCTGGGAAAATCTTCAAGGCCGGTTGACCGATATTTTCAAGACACGCGCGGAAAAAGTGATGTTCGTTAAGGGCGACGACAATGTGCCCTTCGCCGATGTCGCCAACGTTATCGACATCGCACATGCATCCGGCGTAGATAAAGTTGGTTTGATCACGGCCAAGATCGAAGCGGGCGGATAGTGGAAATCACGGATTCTCGTCGCTGACGGACGTTCACATGGAGATTCAGAAGGCATGAAAACAATGACACGGATGCTGGGGCTTACAGCCGTGGGCGTGCTGCTGTTATCAGGCACGGCCTGCAACAAGCTGCGCGCGCGCGACCAGCTCAACAAGGGTGTGCAATCTTACAAAAACACTCGCTACGAAGAGGCGATTGATCACTTTCAGAAGGCGGTATCGCTGGATTCCAGCCTGATTAATGCCCGCCTGTACCTCGCCACAGCCTACGCCCAGCAATACATTCCGGGCGCTGACACGGAAGACAACAACAAGATGGCTCAGCAGGCAATCGATCAATACAAAGCGGTTCTTGAACGGGACAAGAAGAACATCAACAGCGTAAAAGGCATCGCTTATCTGTACCTGCAGATGAAGAAGTTCGAGGATGCAAAATCCTACTATCGCAAGGCTGCGGAATTGGACCCGAACGATCCGGAAGTGTACTACTCAGTCGGCGTGATAGATTGGACCGAGTCCTATCAGCCGCGCATGGAAGAGCGCGCGAAATTGGGTCTTAAACCCGAGGAGCCTCTTAAGGATAAGAAGGTGTGCGCAGGCCTCAAACAGAAGAGCTGGGATTCGATTCAGGACGGAATCGACAGTCTCAACAAGGCTTTACAGCTCCGCCCCGATTACGATGACGCCATGGCGTACATGAACCTGCTCTATCGCGAAAGGGCGGACCTGGAGTGCGACGATCCGGCGGCGCGCGCTGCCGATCTGAAAACCGCCGACGAATGGGTAGATAAGACTCTCGACGTTAAGAAGCACAAAGCCGAAAAACAGCCCGGCGCTCAGGGAATCACGATGGATCAAAACAAGTAGCATGTGATGTTTTCGCTGAACAAGCGGCCTCTTCCAATCAGGAAGAGGCCTTACTATTGTGTGCCGAGCATGTTCCGACAGCTTGAGGGTGAAAGTCCCTTTGACAACCTGAGGGAGGTGAAGTCATAGCGAAGCGCAAAGGTGAAATCACACTCGCCGTGAGGCGGGCCCTGAAAGAAGCGCGGAGCAAAGACGCGAGCCGATGAACAAGAACCGGATGCGAGGCCTACGGTGACGGGCGAGCGAGCCAATGATCGCGAAGCCCATATCCATCAAGCGCACTGGTGGTAAATCCGGCGGTTGCGCGTCGAAGGCGGTCGAACTTACCTCGGGAGTTCTGCGGCATGTCACACAACGTGACTGAGGGTGAAGTGATTTCATTCTGATCGTGCCGCAGAAGTCAGCAGAGGGCAAAGTAGGTCATGCAGTCGGCAAGGATATTGAGGCACTGCAAAGCCGAAAGGCGGAGCAAGGGTGCAATTCCCCGGGCCGACTCGGCGGAGGCGGGGTGACCCGTCCCCCTATGCCGATTGGAGACTAAATCTGTGGCGTATCGGTTTCAGCACGCCGTCACAGGCTGCGGAAAAACCTGTGATTTTTGGTGGGCAGTACTGCCAGTGGTGCAGCTTGAGTGAAGCCGTGAAGCAGCTCTCTCCCATCGAGCCGCAAAGCGGGCGCCTGCTAAATAGCCCGGCATTGCAGCGCCGGGTCAAGGGACAAGATTGCCGAGTGCCGTAGGGCACCAATGAGTTCCTACGCACACTTCCATGAATGCGATGTTTAAAAAAATCCTGATCGCGAATCGCGGCGAAATTGCCGTGCGTGTGATGCGCGCCTGCCGCGAACTTGGAATCACTTCAGTTGCTGTCTATTCCGAGGCAGACCGGGCCTCGCTCCATGTACGCAAAGCCGACGAGGCCTACCACATCGGCAAGGCAAACCCGACTGAGTCTTACCTGAATATCGAGAGAATTGTCGATACGGCGAAGGCCTGCGATGCAGAAGCGATCCACCCCGGATATGGCTTTCTTTCCGAAAATGCAAAATTCGCACAGGCCTGCGCAGACGCTGGCATAACGTTCGTCGGGCCATCGCCGGCTTCCATAGACCTGATGGGATCAAAAACCCGGGCTCGCCGTGAAATGCAACGAGCCGGGATCCCGCTGGTGCCCGGGACTTCGGCTGAAGTCGAATCCTGGGAACAGGGGCAACAGACGGCCCAGGCGATCGGCTATCCCATAATGCTGAAAGCAGCGGCTGGGGGCGGTGGCAAAGGCATGCGTCTCGTTCACACGCCCGAGGAGTTGAAGCCAGCCCTGGAATCAGCACAGAGCGAAGCTGGACGCGCCTTCGGTAATAGTGAAGTCTACCTGGAGAAGGCCCTCGTCAACCCACGCCACGTCGAGATGCAGGTGCTGGCCGACGAGCATGGCAATGTGGTGTATCTGGGAGAGCGCGAATGTTCGCTTCAGCGGCGTCATCAGAAAGTGCTGGAAGAGGCTCCGTCACCCCTCGTAGATGCGGAAATGAGAAGGAAAATGGGCGAAGTAGCCGTCCGCGTCGCTACCGCAACAGGGTACAGCAACGCGGGGACAATTGAGTTCCTGGTCGATGAAAACAAGAACTTCTACTTTCTGGAAATGAACACCCGGCTCCAAGTGGAACATCCGGTTACCGAACTCATCACCGGTTTGGATCTGGTCCACCTCCAAATTCGAATTGCATCCGGCGAAAAGTTGCCATTCCAACAGGACGACGTTCGCATTCGGGGGCACGCGATGGAATGCCGAATCTATGCCGAGGATCCGGACCATAACTTTTTTCCTAGCCCAGGCAAAATCAGTCTGCTGCTGGCTCCATCCGGCCCGGGAATTCGGTGCGACAGCGGCATGTATGAAGGCTGGACCGTCCCCTTGGAATACGACCCGCTGCTTGCAAAACTGATCGGCTACGGCACCGACCGTCAGCAGGCGATCGGCCGGCTCCGTCGAGCGCTCAACGAATACTTCGTCGGCGGAATCAGGACGAACATTTCCTTGTTCCGCCGAATTCTGAGCGATCCGGATTTTCAGGCGGGAAAGTTGGACACAGGCTTTCTTGACCGTCTCCTCGCCCGGGAAACTCCCGCGTCAGCAGACGGCAACTCTGAGATAGCCGCCATTGCCGCGGGAATCTTTGCTGTTCTGGATTCTGCGCCGAACTCCGGCCAGATGAGCACGGGTACGCTCAGCTCATCGCGCAACGGCATTGCCGCTTCAACGTGGAAAAAGGCAGGGCGAATGGAAGCTCTACGCCAGTAGGTTACAAATTCAATCCATGCACTACGAGATCCGCATCGATGACAAGCTGTTCCGCTTGGAGTTGGACCACTGCGAGGGCCAGTGGCGCTGTAAGCTGAATGGAACCGCATTCAACATCGACGCAGTTCTAACGCGAGCAAACCTCCTTTCCATCCTTCTACACGGAAAAACCTACGAGATCAAACGCGAGCTCACGACTAACGACTTGCATGTGTGGGTTGGCAGCTCACGCTACTCACCGGAAGTAAGAGATCCCCGTTCGCTCCGTCATCGCAAAGACGGTACTGTCGCCAATAAGGGTCCTCAGACTCTTAGCGCTGCAATGCCGGGGAAAGTTGTGCGTATCCTGCTACAGGAAGGCGCACAGGTTGGAGCCGGTCAAGGTATCCTCGTGATCGAGGCGATGAAGATGCAGAATGAGATCAAGTCACCGAAGGCCGGCAGAATTCAGAAAATCATGGTAGCCACCGCCGATGCGGTCAATGCGGGGGACATTGTAGCAATCGTGGAATAAGTCCCATCTGAGATGCTACTGAACTGCTCCGTTGCTTCCCATGACTTTCTCCGCATAATAATTTTCCACCTTGGACTGATCCCGCAGAACCTCGTAATACGCGGCCTTTAACAGCTGCTCACGGCGGTCGCGAAGTTGAGCCCTGATCGCCTGCTGCACTCGTGGATCAGCCAATTCGCGCTGCCCCGCAGGCTCCCTTGAAATTACTCTGACGATCTGAAAGCCAAAGAGCTGTTTTGTGGTTGGATTGCCCACCGGAATGATCGGGCTATACTGCCCCAGCTTCAATTTCATGATTGCGCTGCCTGCCTCGGTGTGCATCGAGGACTCCGGCTGAAAACCCAGATCGCCGCCGTTGGCAGAAGTATCCATGTCTTCGGAAAAATTCATTGCCAGCGTGGCGAAGTCGTCACCGCTTTCAAGCCGGTTCTGAATCATCTGGATTTTCTTGCGCGCTTCAACTTCGTTCCGGGCCTTGTCATTCTTGAGATTACGCACCTGCGGGTTTGGCGTAGTGGTTACGAGAATGCGAGCCAGGTGGTACTGAGGTTCAATGAGATTGAATTCGGAGCGGTGGGAGTTGTAGTACGACGTGATGTCCTGATCAGTAACCGTAATTTTGGAGGAAATCTCCTTGTTGAGAACCTTCTCAACCGTCAGCGAGCGCCGCAAATCCCGCTTGAAATCATCTAACGTAATCTTCTTTTCCTGCAATCTCTTATCGAACTCTTCCTTGGTGTACGGGGACTTGATTTCGTTGAGCTTGCTTTCCACTTCGTCATCTGCGGCCAGCAATCCCAGCTTTTCAGCGCGACGCATCAATATTTCATTGTCGATCAATTCCTTCAGGATGCTTAGACGCAAGCTGGTGGCCTGCTCGCCCGCTGGCTGCTGGTCCGAACCAGACGTTTGATTTAGATAATACTTATCAACGTCCGCACGGTAGATTTTGCGGCCATCCACTGAGGCGGCAACATCATCGGATACCGGCCTTGAACAAGCGGCAGAAATGATCAGAAGAAAGCCGACAAATCCTGGAACGAAATGAAAACGGAGCTTGTCAGGTCGCATCATTTGCCTGAAGCAGGCGATGGGGTAATAGATGCAACCGGGGCCGCAGAACCCCCCGCTTGTTGCAAAGCGCGGTCTAAAACTGCACGAAGCTCGTTTACGGGAAGCGCGCCATCGACCTTTTCACCATTCACAAACATGGTGGGTGTGGCCTCTACCCCAAGCGATTCGGCTTCTTTGATCGAAGCCTTTACCGCATCCTGCTGCTGCGCCTTGATACAGGATTGGAGCTTGGGCAGATCCAAATTGCGTTTCTGGCCTTGCTGCAGCGTCATGCGATCAAGAGTGCTGAATTGAGCCTCGGAGCCTTTCTCCGAGTTGACTTGGCCCTGATTATTGTGAATGTAATCGGCAAACTCCCAATAAGCATCGTTGTTCTGCGATGCCAGGCAGTTCGCATCTACAGCCGCATGTATCGCCCAGGGGTGAATCTGCGAAAGGGGGTAGTCTTTGTAGATAAACAGTACACGGTCCCCGTACTCCTTCAGCATTTGCGGAAACAGCGTCTGATGCATGCGCGAGCAGAACGGGCATTGAAAATCATCGTAGTTTATAGCCACAACCTTGGCCTCTTTGTTGCCACGAGTAGGACGGCCGCCTACATCGATTTTCTTCATCACGTCAGCGTAAGGATCCTTGGTGAGATCGAGCTTCGTCATGCGCAGCAAAGTCTTGCCGTCTTTTGAAAGCAGGAAGTCGTAATTCTGCTTCTTATCCCCGCCATCAAAACTGATATTCATCGCGTCGTAATTAGGAAACTCGCTGGGCTTCAGTGGCCCAAGATTGATCTTCACACTGCTGGGAATGTTGTAGAAAGCGCGAACCTGCCGCTCGATGCGCTTCGAGATCTCGGGCGGAGTCGATTGAGCCGAGCATCCGAGGCAAATCAGCAAAAGCAGCAAGATGGAACGTCGAAAAAGCATCACTAAAAACCGCCTGTACATGGGATGAAATACGATTATCTCACAATCGTCTGGCAGCTAAGGGCCTGAGAAGTCGCTGGAAACGGCGTAGAAACGGCTTGAAATCAACCCGCGCGGCGGACCAATTGGCCGGGAGAGAGCAGCAAGTTCATGGAACCGGAGCGAAATCCTTCCAGGTCGAGGGTCACGAATTTGAATCCCAGATTCTTAAAAATTCGGGTGAACTCAGCTGCCATAGCAACATTCAGTGCCTTCGGCATTTCCTCAGAAGCAATCTCGATGCGAACCGTCTCGCCATGATGGCGAACCCGGAATTGCCGGAAACCGAGCGCCCGCAGCACATCCTCACCTTGCTCAATAGTGCCGAGGACTTCGCGGGTTACGGGACGCCCATACTCAACGCGTGACGAAAGGCATGCCGATGCGGGCTTATCCCAGATCCGCAATCCGGCTTCCCGCGCAAGCTCGCGAATGTCCTGCTTCGTCAAGCCGGCTTCTCGCAGTGGAGCAGAGACTCGGTGTCGCTCCGCGGCAATCTGACCGGGACGGAAATCAGATTGATCGTCCATGTTCACGCCGTAGGCGATGGAATCGAAGTTACGCTTCTGCCGCAGATCCTCCATCAGCGTAAACAGTTCGTCTTTACAATGGAAACAACGAGAAGCGTCATTGCGGACATATTCCGGCCGATCAAATTCAGCAGTGGTAATTACTTCAAGCCGAATGCCTTCCTCGTTTGCAAAAGCGACGGCATCTGTGAGTTGAGCACGAGCGAGGCTCGGTGACTCGGCAATTACGGCCAGCATGTCAGCGCCGAGAAGTTGGTGAGCGGCCCAGGCCAGAAAAGCGGAATCCACCCCGCCCGAGTACGCGACGAGCGTGCGGCCGAGACTCAGGAGTTGCCTGTCCAATGCCGATTGCTTCGCCGCTAGGTCTCGCATGTCTTCATTCTATTACGGTCTGCCGCAACAGGGATTCACGAAGTCGTCTAGAACAGCTTTTCCTGCCTGCGAAGGTTCCCGAAAGAGCCAATATTCGCTAACGCGAAGTTGAAGCGGAACTGGTTCTCATTCCGCACCGAGCCCAGCGCAAAGCGCCGATATTCAACGCTGAACCCACAACAATCCCAGTTGTAAGCGATCTGCGCTGCAGAGTATTGCAGAAATCCAAGATTGGCGTCGAAACCAAGATTCACGGCGCCGCTGAAGCCAGGCTTATTCGTGCGTCCATAGCCGAGTAACACTCGAAATTGATTGAAGGCGCGTGCCGTCGGAGTTGGAGTCGACGCCGACTGCTCACCCGGTGCCTGCAGGTAAGCATCCCCGCCCCCGACCGTGAAAGCTCCAAATCGATAATTCACAAACGCCGTGCTAGTGCTGATTCTCCCCTTCTTGATGTCGTAATCTAGATCCCATTCAGCCTCGGCACGCGTCGTAGGCTGAATGCGCAGCCGCGAAATGATTGGCGAAAGCCGCCGCGCATCCGTTAGGAAAGCAATCCCCGTGAAGTCCGCTGTGGTAGCCAGCACATTCCGCTGCCCCGGAACCAAAGCCCCGCCAAAGGTTGGATCGGCGAAATACTTCTGCCCCAGTTCCCAGGTGAACACTTCCCGCACCTGCGGCCCAGCCTGACAGGGCGGCTGTTCCTGCAGTTCCTGCCTTTCCCACGGGATACGGCTCGGCGGCGGTGGACGGCCCACAACCAGCGAAGGCATTCCAGCCGCGCCACAATCTTCCCGCTGTTCAGCAGTGCGCTTGGCAAAAAAGCGATTTACCAGAGCGTATTCAACCTCATTGGTATCGCTCAGTATGTCGCGCCCGTCAAAGCGAAGAATTCTGGCAAAATTGTCAATCCCGGTAACATACCGATAAGTTATTCGCGGTTCGACCACGTGCTTCCACTTACGCCCCAGAAGCTCACGGTCAAAAATCCGCTCCAGTGATGGAGGACGCAGTTCAAACCAACCACTGAGCGCTTTGCGATTGATGGATTCGCTCAGCGCCTGCCCAAGTCCATTCGAAGACGAGAGCTGTTGGCTGTAGAAGGTGTCGCGAAGTGAAAACTCCGGCCGGATTGACCAGCCGTGCAACATGAGAGGGAGCGAGAGCACCGGACTGAGGTCAAGACGACCCACTAATGGCGCCGTTCGGAACGAAGGTTGACTCCGCGACAGGCCTTCCAGCGCCACATCATAGGACCAGTAGAACGGCGACTTTCCTATCTGATGGTCCACACTTGAAGACTCAAAACTGGGTGCGTGGAGAATGGTAATGACATCCCCGGGCGTGGTGCTTTCAAAATTTTGATATCGCTGGGTGGAGCCGTTGTAGAAAAAGCCACGCGTCGCATTGGACAGAAAAGCCAGCGATTTGACTTCCGAATTCACGGCTTGAATGAACACGTCATTAAAGGCCAGACGGAAGACAAACGAACTGAGATAGTCGATGTTCGTAACTCCCCGAAAATTGTGGCCGAACTGTGATTCGGCGATCAGCCGTATCTCGTGTCCTCCCTGATTAACTCTGGGATGACCAACCCCCCGATCAAGCACGCCGGAATAGCTAAGATCAACGAACGATGTCTCGGTGGGACGGGCGCGGAATTGCCCCTGCGGCGCAAACCCGCGCTGCGAAAAATATTCCGCCCCTATAGTCGCATCCATACTCCGACTTATCGCCCAAAACACTGATTCGCCAACTATCGTGCCTTTCGTTGACGAACGGCCGAGGTTCGGAAGCAAAAACCCGCTCTGGCGGGCAAGCCGCTCCACCGGATAGGTGACAAACGGAAGATATATAAGGGGCAGGCCTCGGATACGAAAGCTGCTGTGGTAGATGGTTGCATTTCCCCCGACGTCAACACTGACTTTATGGGCGTCGAATTGCCATTTCGGCCGCGGCAATTCACAGGTTGTGATGGTGCCGTCGTAGACCACATAGTGATCTGGAGCGGTTTTTTCGACGACCTTCCCCGTAAACGAAAACGGATTCGAGGACGTAAGAATCAGGCGCTTCTCCCGGAGCCGCATTCCGGTGGTGCCGCGCACATGTTCGAACCGCCCAGTTTCCGACCGGATGTTATACGTGGCATGATCGGCTTCTATGTGCTCATCATTCGCGCCACCTTCGATCACGACATGCCCGTCGGCGCTGATCTCTCCGCTGTCCGAGTTGTACTCAACCATATCCGCGGAGACCGTGTAGGTTTCGTACTCGATATGGACTTGCCCGTGCAGTTTGTACACGGGCCCGTCCTTCTCTTGCTCTAAAGCACGGATCATCACCTGTTCCTGGGCTGAGGGTGACGCCGGGGCATCCGGACCGCTATTTTGGGCAGAAAGCAACTGGCTGGTAACTAAGGCATGTGCGAGTAAGAGATGACAAACGAAACCTGTCGTGATAAGGAATCGTGTGCGGGGAATCATCGCAAGCGCACGAAACCCGATGCGAAATTCAACCGGGAGCACGGTGACGTTAGCACGCCGCTCGTCCGGCTGGCAAAGTGTCGGCAGTTCTCGCTTTAAAGTCCATCAGCGTGCACATCAGAACTCGCAATTCGATTTCGGCATGAAACAGATTCGACAGTCCTCAACCTCGAAGCGGCGACAGAATGCAGCCCAGTGCGCAAGCGCCGGGTCACAGGGAACTACCGCCCAGCCCCTGACAGGGCGAAGGACGGACTCTTATGCACCATCCCTAGCGCTTTCTTCATGAGACCACGATTCGAAGCCGATGTGCAGTCCCTCCCTGGTAGCGACAATAATTCCCAGCTGCTTGCTTCTGAAACATACGATGCCAGGAACGAGCAGTTTGCCGCAGGCACCGCCCAAGAGGGGAGGCCACGATTTATTGTCGAAGAGAGTTCAGACCTTGAGGGACCTGATTCAGAGGATCTCGTCGCGGGCGGTTCGGTTGATGTCCTAACCGATCAATCCGCAGCGTTGGGAGTACCTTCTGAGGGCGTTCGTGTTTCGTCGGCCAACCCTGCGGCTTGGCGACAGGAAATCACCTCCCGGCTGAACAGCTATCGTGCCCGGCGGCGGCCGCGCGCCCCACGATATCCTTCTTTGCAGCTAAAATTCAGCACTCCCGACTTACCTGCAAACAGCTGCACCACAACTTACAAGGCTTCTGCTCTTCCCGACACGCAGCCGCTCGAAGTTCAGGAACTGCCAACCGCGCCAGCTCCAAGATATGTTCCTTTGCCCGCCGCCGATACAACTGCAAAGATCATCGAATTCCCCCGCTCCACCGCCGTACCCAAGCCCCTGGACGAACTTGCTGAGCCGGTGCTGGACCGCCCCCGTATTTTGGAGGCTCCCGAGCCCACGCCCCCACCGCCAGCTTTAGGCGGAATCATCATCGAGCCTGTGCCCCAACCGGTAAATGACAGGCGGCCAGGCTTCGAGATTCCCTTGCAAGGCGCGCCAATGAAGCGTCGTATGGCGGCAGGCAGTATTGACGCTGCCATAGTGCTCTCCGTTTTTGCCGGTTCTGCCTACTTATTCTCGAGATTGGCGGCCGCCCCGCCCCTCTATCAGGCATTAACTGCCTCAGCCGACTTCATTTGGCTTTCCTGGTCTCTCTACCAGTACCTGATGCTCGTCTACACCGGCTGCACTCCCGGCCTGAAGCTGATGAAACTTCAGCTGCGCAAATTCGACGACTCCCCCGTCCCCCGCCGCCTCCGCCGTTGGCGAGTTCTAGCCTCAATTCTGTCAGGGCTGTCTCTTGGCCTGGGTTACGCCTGGTGCTTCCTGGACGAAGATCAACTCTGTTGGCACGACCGGATTACCCGAACCTATATGGCTCCGCGAATTATATGTTCCGAAAAACCTTGATTTTGGGTGGCGCGGGGCTTCCAGCCACTGCAGTAGGACTTCAAGATGAGCACAGACTTCACCGGCTCGGAAGTCTCATAAAACTACCAATCGCTGTTTCTCTCGGTTGATTTCTTGCCATTCCCGGTTGGCGATGGTGAGAGGCTAACGCCCTGATCGGGCCGATGACTGCTATGGCGATCTTGCGCCAACAATCACCAGCAACTTAAATGATTGCCGCCAGTCGCCATATGCTTCTGGTGTGCGCTACGAGAGCAACCTAATTCACCGAGCGGACGGAGTCGGGCGTGTACAGTACAAGACTGCATCCGGAGATCGAAGAGCGGCTCAGCACGCCTCGCCGTACAAGGCGCCTCGGCCATCGTCGGGGAATCGAATTTCGAATGTCGCAGAGCTTAGCACCTTGTCTGCCGCCTTCAACTTTTCCGAGCCGCTGGCGAATTTGAGCTCTTCCACCCTGGATCCCGGGCCAAACAGTAGGAAGAACTCGGCGCTGGCGGTATCCGGGATGATGCGGTCCAGTTTGAAGGTCCGCACTTGGCTGAGTTCCTCCACTCCGTTGACACGAAAGCGGCCTGTCTTTGCGGTGCCACCCAGACGATCGAGCCGCTCCCGGGTGCTCGTCATCCTCTCGGGTACTCATCCACAACCAGGCACGAGTGAACTTAGGATCGACTTCAACAGCGCGCTCAAGGCTGCGATCTCAGCTTCCGGGTCGCCTCTGTCATATTGGTCCTGTGCTTCTTCATATGATCGAGCCCGCGTCGGTCTTGTTTACTGTAAGGCGGAGAGCCCAAATCGCATCCTGATAAGGAGCCGGCGTGACGTGTCTCTGCCTTAAGCCGACATACACCTCATGATCGGCGTTCACGGCCTCGGCGAACTTCTTGTAAGCGCCGTATTCGTTGAGCGCAACCTCGCGAAGTGTTACGTTCAGACCGCGTTCGGTTTGCAGCACATCACCTTTGAATGAGTAGGCCGAGTGGTATTCCGCAAAGTCTTCATTAAGATCTACCTTGGGGGGCAGTTGCGGCCTGTAACTGTATTCGGAGTGGGCCCAGGGATAGGTGGAAGTGGTGAGCTTAGACGCCGCTGTGACCATTAGGGGAAATCCTTACGGTTGTAGGTATAAGTGAATTTGAGGGCATCGCCGGTTTCTGCAGGAGGGCTCACGGTTACTTCGCTCACGTCCCCCGCAAAGCCCGAAGCGTAGGAAATCTGCTGGATGAGATCTTTCCACTGAAGCTGGGGGCGGCCTCCGAAAAGCGCTGCGGCGGGAAGAAAAACATGCGGCTGTGAAGGAGCTAGGTTTGGGGGACGTGCTCGAGTATCACGCTCGCTGGCATACGGCCAAACCACCTTTCTACAGCGATTTGCACTAATGTCTGGTCAGTTCTGGTTGTCGCTTAACTTCCCCGAAGACATTATCGTTCTCCATTGGGAGATCCAGATCAGCGTCCCGGGGAATCGGCCGGTGAAGTGGAAGAGCCCGAATCTCAAGCCGACAATCGGCGAGGGGTAGTCGGCGCGTCATCACGTGGACCAGTTCGCAGCTGGAACACAAGTCTTCTGAGGAAGACAAGAAATCGAAGGAAGAGCGGGCATACCAAGTTGTCCTGGGCAAGCTTCCGCCCAGCCGGAGTGGGAATGATGGTTCCATCGGCTGTCTTTACACGGAGGTAGTCAATGTCTATGGTCTCGGTCGCACTCTGATAGGAAAAAGTCAGCACACCAAACCGCTGGATCCCCTGCATCGGACTGAACGCGAACCCGAGTTGAGACCTCACGTGTACCAAGAATCGGAGGACAACCAGAGTATTGCCCAAAAAGTACAAGTAAAATTATCGAAAACGCTCTACTCACTTGATGCCGAATCTTTGTAGTCGCATAGCCTATCCATTCAACAGATCCTTTAACGCTTTCTTCACCTCAACATATTGAAACGGATAACCGCTCGTAATGAGGGACGCAGGCTCGACCCGCTGGCTGGCTAGTAACATCTCATCAGCCATCTGACCGAAAACCGCCCTGGCCGCAAAGGCGGGAACCGGAAAAATCGCGGGCCGCGACAGCACCGCAGCCAAACTCTTGGTGAACTCCCGATTGGTCACCGGCCTTGGCGACACGCCATTCACGGCGCCCTGCAGCAAATCACTCTTGATACTGTGGTGAATCGCTGCAACCAAGTCGTGCACATGAATCCAACTCCACCACTGCTCTCCGCTCCCAATGTCTCCCCCTAGCCCGAGCCGGAAAGGAAAAAGCATCTTGGGCAAGGCGCCCCCATCCCTACTCAACACGATTCCGGTCCGTAGACACACCGTGCGAATGCCCACATCAGCGGCGGCCTTGGTAGCGCCCTCCCACTCCCGGCAAACTTCCGCCAGAAAACCCCGCCCGGAAGAACTGTGCTCGCGCAGAATCTCGTCGCCACGATCTCCGTAGTACCCGATTGCCGAGCCAGAAACGAAGACCCGAGGACGCGCCGGCGTCTTCGCCAATGCCGCCGCCAGATTCCTCGTTCCCTGAACGCGGCTATCGAGGATGCGCCGCTTTTTCGCTTCGGTCCACCGCCCGAAGATGGTCTCTCCCGCCAGATGGACCACCGCATCGAAGCCGGAAACCGACTCTGGCGACAGTGGTTGCGCCGGATCCCAGGGAATCTGCCCGTTTCGCGCGGTACCACGGACCAACCGCGTGACCTCGAAGCCACGAGCCTTGAGCAGCGGCAAAAGCGCGGCTCCGATAGGGCCAGAAACTCCACTCACGAGAATGCGCGATGTATTCGCCACGTTGCCCAGCACAGAATGTACCAGATCAGACCCAGCGGGTAGCACAACAGCGAATCCGTTGCGGGAGAAGTTTTCCGCCTCTGTGCCCCCTCTGTATTACTAAGTCACGTGTGGTTAACGGTCGACGCGTGTCTCCTGACCTCTGCATTACGTTCGCCGAAAAGACATATAATCTCTGTCAAGAACAGCAGTTCACGGGATTACGCCCGCTCCTTTTCCACCGCTCCTTTCCCGCGAACTAGATCCCACATGCCGACTTTGCGCGAACAGTTCGCGACCAACGTCCTCACCGTCACCAAATTTCGCGAACTCATGCGCCGCATGCGGGCAACCCGTCCCAATGACGATCTGGGGCTGATCCGCAAAGCCTACGAGTACTCCCAAAGGCACCACGCCGGCCAGACCCGCGCCTCAGGAGAGCCATACCTCGTACATCCGCTCGAAGTAGCTCTCGTGCTGTCCGAAATGAAAATGGACCCGATGGCCATCGTCGCCGGATTACTCCACGACTCGGTGGAAGACACCTCGGTCACCATTGTCGACATTCGCAAGGAGTTCGGTGAAGAGGTCGCGCACATCGTCGAGGGTGTCACCAAAATCAGTGCCATCGACTTCGCCACCCGCGAAGAGCAGCAAGCTGAGAACCTACGCAAAATGGTTCTCGCAATGGTTGATGATATCCGCGTCGTCCTGATCAAACTCGCCGACCGTCTGCACAACATGCGGACACTGGAACACCTCCCGATCGAACGCCAGCAGAAGATTGCCCAGGAAACGCTCGACATCTATGCCCCGATCGCACATCGGCTGGGGATGGGCAAAATCCGCGGCGAACTGGAAGATTTGGGATTTAGATACGTCGACCCAATCGGTTATGAGCAAGTCCATCAGGCAGTGGAAACGCGCCGCAAAGCCGGAGAAGAGTTTCTCGCGCGTGTCGAACGAATAGTGCGCGACAAGCTGCAGGAAGCGGGAATCACCGCCCGAGTAGAAAGCCGCATAAAACGGATCTACAGCATTCACAAAAAGCTGCAGCGCCAGCGCATCTCCGTAGAACAAGTCTATGACTTGTACGCCATGCGCATCATCACACAATCGCTACAAGACTGTTACGCGGTACTGGGGATCATCCACAATCTCTGGCGCCCGGTTCCCGGCCGTATCAAGGATTTCATCGCCATGCCGCGGCCGAACCTGTACCAGTCGCTGCATACGTCGGTTATTTCGGAGGAAGGCCAGGCCTTCGAAGTGCAGATTCGCACCGAAGAAATGCACAAGATGGCGGAAGAAGGCATTGCCGCGCATTGGAAGTACAAAGACGGCCCCGTTTCCGCCAAAGACGAACAGCGCCTCTCATGGTTGCGGCAGGTGGTGGAATGGCAACGGGATGTCAGCGACCCGACAGAGTTTCTTTCCACACTCAAAATCGACCTCTTTCCCGAAGAGGTCTACACCTTCACCCCAAAAGGTAAAGTCGTAGTCCTGCCGCGGGATTCCACGCCAATCGATTTTGCCTATTCGGTGCATACCGAAGTAGGTCACACATGTGTCGGGGCAAAGGTCAACGGCCGCATGGTGCCGCTGCGCTTCAAGCTGCACAGCGGAGACATCGTTGCGATCCTCACCCAGCCCGGACACAAACCGAGCCGCGATTGGCTGGGCATAGTGAGGTCCTCGCGCGCCCGCAACAAAATAAAACACTGGCTCAACTTGCATCAGCGCGAGCGCGCCATTGAGATCGGCAGGAAGCTGATCGAGAAAGAAGCGCGCAAGTATCGAGTCGCCCTCAAGGAGATCAACGACGAGGATCTGCAGAAGATAGCCTCCGATTACGGTTTGGGACGTCCCGATGATTTAATGGCCGGAATCGGCTATGGCAAGTACTCCGCCCGCTCCGTGCTCGCGCGACTAGCCCCTTCGAGCAACGCTCCCATGTCCGATGCTGATGCGGAAAACGTTGGCGGAATCGCCAGCGTGGTCCGCCGTGTCTTTGGCGGCGACCACGATAACCATGCCATACGCGTGAAGGGCCAGGGCGACCTGCTCGTCTACCGCGCCCGATGCTGCAACCCGATCCGCGGCGAAGAAGTCGTGGGATACGTGACCCGCGGCAAAGGCGTCGCCGTTCACGCCCAAACTTGCCCGAATGTGGTAAATCTCATGTACGAACCCGAGCGCCGCATTGATGTGGAGTGGGCCCGCGACGAAAGCATCCCGAGTTCGTATCCGGTGAAGCTTACCGTCTCCTGCGACGACCGCTTCGGTATGCTCAAGCAGATTACCGCTGTGATCAGCGACAGCAAGACCAACATTCGGAACGTCGAGGCGCGCACCGGCAATGGTCAGGCGAATATCGATATCGTGCTCGACATCGCTGACCTCAAGCACTTGGAAAACATCATCAGCGGCGTGCGCAAAATCGCCGGCGTGCACGACGTGCAAAGATTGCAAAAGGTATAAACGCCAGAAAGCATCCCGTGAAGGCCTCCGAGGAGGCTCACATGACACCAAACGGAACTCAGCAGGTGTTGCATCATCGCGGAAATTACCTGGTCCGGCGGCAACGGCTCGCCCCTGGAGAAGCCACACCTTGGCATCGCGATCCGTTTCATCGTGTGACGGTTGTCATGAGCGGCGACTTGCTCCGGATCGAGTTCCGTGACGGCGGAGAAGCTCAGCCATGGAACGTTACTGTCGGCGAGGTCGACTGGGTGGAACCGACCAGTCGCATCCACCGCGCAGTCAACGTCGGCAAAGAAGTCTTCGAAGAGGTCGTGACTTTTTTCCTTGATCGCCCCGACGCAGAGCCGCAACCGGAGAACTAGCCACTGACTACTTCCATGCGAGAACTCATCACCACCAAAGACGCTCCCCAGGCCATCGGCCCATATTCCCAGGCCATCCGCGCCAACGGATTCGTATTTGTCTCCGGGCAGGTGGCCATCGACCCAACGACACAACAAGTGATTACGGGCGATGTCGCTGCACAGACCGAGCGTGTGCTGAAGAATCTTTCCGCAATCTTGAAAGCCGCGGGAACTGGACTTGAGAAAGTAGTCCGCGCAACCGTCTTCCTGAAGAACATGGGAGACTTCACAGCAATGAACGAGGTCTATGGCAAATATTTGGCCTCCGCTCCGCCGGCAAGGTCCACAGTAGAAGTCTCCCGCTTACCCAAAGATGTACTGGTGGAAATTGATGTGATTGCGTTAGCGTAGCTGCATCCGCAGTTTCCAATTGGCGATGTACTTCGGAGAAGACTGATGCGAAACAAGACAGTTCTGATTGCAGTGCTGGGAATGCTTATGGCTGCTGGCGCGCAAACCAACACGAAGAAACCTGCGCCGGCAGGTTCAAGCGCCCCCAGGAAGTCAGCGCCGGCGCATCCAACCAGCGGCCCCGCGAAGGTTACGGGCGATGGAACGAGAACTCCTTCCGGACTCGAATATTGGGACATCAAGCTCGGCACGGGCCCAACAGCTCAAAAAGGCCAAACCGTAAAAGTGCACTACACCGGCTGGCTGACCAACGGCAAAAAGTTTGACAGCTCGGTTGGCGCCAAGCCATTCGAGTTCACATTAGGCGCGGGAGAAGTAATCAAAGGCTGGGACGAAGGTGTTGATGGAATGAAAGTCGGCGGCAAGCGCCAGCTTAAGATCCCACCCGACCTGGCCTACGGTGACCGTGGCGCAGCCGGGGTGATACCTCCGCGAGCAACGCTGATATTCGACGTTGAGTTGCTGGGAGTGCAGTAAACAAGATCCAAGTTACACAGCTTAGTAGGAGAGCGATCGAAGACCAGCGGTTGCGTGAGCCTATAGATTTTCAAGAACCTCGACTTTCCCGACAACTTACCCTCCTCTTTTGGGTTTCAATAATAAGGTTTCCGATTGCGCCACTAACCCTGACGAGGTCTTGCCATGAAATTCTTCGCCACTTTGCTCGTGTTTGCAGTAACACTCGGTTACGCCCAATTCTTTCCCGGCTCCAACAGCATCGATGTCACAGGCGATGCTGCCATCAACGTCGCTCCTGATCGCGTCAGACTGAACCTCGGCGTGGAAACGCGGAACCAGGATCTCGACGCCGCGGTTACGCAGAATGACGCCACCGTGCGCTGACAAGATCGAGCATTGCCAGCCTGCTTTCTGCACGCAGAATCCCGCCGCTATTCACTTTCCTGTTCCACATGCGCACGAACCGGGCGAGATCGCGAGCCGGTGAAGGCTTTGCCGGTGCGCGGCGGCACGTTGATGATCAGGCGGGTGTTGACCCAGGCCTGCGGCGGGGCAACGTCTTTCTCGGATAATGGCTGCAATCCGCGATTTTCAGGTGGACGCCGGCGATATCCAGAGCGAAGACATCCACGTAACGCTTGGCTATGACGA
>Ga0075434_100000006_pt1 | contig 96966 bp, 107 predicted proteins | sample RhiMethybrSRZTD3_FD_75298 | JGI IMG/M metagenome (GOLD analysis project Ga0075434, IMG submission 75298) | Populus rhizosphere microbial communities from Tennessee, USA - Rhizosphere MetaG P. TD hybrid SRZTD3 | ecosystem: Host-associated > Plants > Roots > Rhizosphere > Soil | place: USA...
GTCGCGCCGAAGAACCCGGTGGTGCTGGTGCGCGGCGGCCACTCCTTCATCGTCAACTCGGCTGCGTTCGAGCGCTGGAACATCTCGCGCGAGACGCGGAGCCCGCCGGGCGGCGAGATCGGCCACGATGGCGACGGGCAGCTGAACGGCGAGCTGGTCGACACCGCGCGCTCGCTCATCAAGCTGCCGCCGCCGCCCAGGCTCACGCCCGAGGCGATCGAGGCGCAGATGAAGCTCCTCAACTCGGTCGGCCTCACCGGCATCCGCATCCCCGGCTCGTTCCAGTTCGGACCCGACGTGATCGGCCCCTACCGCATGTTCCAGCAGCTGCGCAAGGAGGGGCGCCTCACGATGCGCGTCAACTACCTGATGCGCATCTTCGACTTCTCGAGCCTGGACAAGGTGCGCGCCACGATCGACTCGTGGAACGTCAGGCCCGACGAGGGCGACGAGTGGCTGCGCATCGGCGGGATGAAGACCCTGGTCGACGGCGGCTTCGAGGGCGGCCACATGCGCGAGCCCTACGCCGAGCCCTACGGCAAGGGCGGCAAGTTCAAGGGCATCCAGGTGGTGCCGGTCGAGCAGTACAACGCCGTGGTGCGCGAGCTGAACCGGCGCGGCTGGCGCGTCGCCACCCACGCCGTGGGCGACGCCGCGGTCGACCAGGTGCTCGACGCCTACGAGGCCGCCGACCGCGAGCGCTCGATCAAGGGCCGGCGCTGGGCGATCGAGCACTTCTTCATCGCGCGCCCCGACCACTTCCCGCGCGCGCGGGCGCTCGAGGTGGTGGTGTCGGCGCAGGACCACCTCTACCTCGCCGCGCCGAGCATGGCCAAGTACTGGGGCCGCGCGCGCGCCGATCAGGTGACGCCGGTGCGCACCTTCATGGACGAGAAGCTGCTGGTCGCGGGCGGCACCGACTCGCCGGTGATCCCCTACAACCCGTTCTGGTCGATGTACCACTTCATCACGCGCGAGACGATCTCCGACGGCGTCTACGGCGCGAACCAGCGCATCGGCCGGGAGGCCGCGCTGCGCATGTTCACGATCAACAATGCGCGCCTCACCTTCGAGGAGAACCTCAAGGGCTCGATCGAGCCGGGCAAGCTCGCCGACCTGGTGGTGCTGTCGGCCGACTTCATGACGGTGCCCGAGAAGCAGATCGAGTCGCTCAAGGCGCTGGCGACAGTGGTGGGCGGCCGCTTCGTCTATACCGATCCCGCCTGGTGATCGCGCTCGAGGCCGCAGGCCTCAGGAAGACCTACACCAAGAACGGCCGGCCGCTCGAGATTCTGGAGGTCGAGCGCTTCGCCGCGCGCGAGGGCGAGTTCATCACCGTGATCGGCCCGAGCGGCTGCGGCAAGAGCACGCTCCTGCACATCATGGGCGGCTTCATTCCCGCGGATGCCGGTGCGATCCGCGTCTACGGGGCCGAGGTCAAGGGCCCGGGCCCCGACCGCGGCATGATGTTCCAGGAGTTCGCGCTCTTCCCATGGAAGACCGTTGCCGGCAACGTCGCCTGGGGCCTCGAGGCGCTCGGATACGAGCGCAAGGCGATCGACGAAACGGTCGAGGCTTACCTGTCGATGACGGGTCTGGCGGAGTTCCGCAACCACTATCCGGCCGAGCTCTCCGGCGGCATGAAGCAGCGCGTTGCCCTCGCGCGCGTGCTCGCTTTCAATCCGAAAGTCCTGCTGATGGACGAGCCGTTTGGTGCGCTCGACGCGCAGACGCGCGAAACCATGCAGGAAGAAGTGACCCGCCTCTGGGAGCGCACGAAGAAGACCATCGTCTTCGTCACCCATGACATCGAAGAGGCCGTCTATCTCGGCGACCGCGTGGTGGTGCTGACCGCGCGACCCGGGCGCATCCGCGAGGAAGTGGCGATCGACCTGCCGCGCCCGCGCTCGCTCGAAATCAAGAAGTCGCTCAAGTGCCACGAGTACCGCAACTACGTCTGGGACCTGATCCGCAGCGAGGCGCAAAGAACGAGCTAACTCATGGGCATCTCATTGCTTACGTCCATCCTCGCCCTGCAGGCGGCGGTCGGCCTGGCCGAGGTTGCGGGCCTGGAGGGCGACAACGCCGTCACCGTCTATTACCCGAGCGCCGGCGAGGCGCAGACGCTCAAGCGCGGGCCGTTCACCCTGCAGCTCGCGCGCGACGGCGCGCCCCGACGCGGCAACGGGCGGCTGGTCATTCTCTCGCATGGCTCGGGCGGCAATCCCTGGGTGCATGCCGATCTCGCGCGCACGCTGGTCGAGGACGGCTTCGTCGTGGCGATGCCCCTGCATCGCGGCGACAACTACCGCGACCTCAGCGCGCCGGGGCCGGAGGCCTGGCAGCGCCGGCCGCTCGAAGTGTCGCGCGCCATCGACGCGGTGGCGAGCGACGCGCGCTTCGCGCCGCTGCTCGAGCTGGACAAGGTGGGCATGTATGGCATGTCGGCGGGCGGGCACACGGCGCTGAGCCTGGCGGGCGGCCGCTGGTCGCCGGCGAGCTTCCGGCAGCACTGCGAGTCGCACATCCGCGAGGATTTCCAGTCGTGCGTCGGTCTCGCGACGAGGCTCGACGGCGGCTTCATGGACGGATTCAAGACGACGCTCGCCTTGTGGATCCTCCGCTCGCGCTTCACCGATGATGCGTGGCGCGCGCACACCGACCCGCGCATTGCCGCGATCGTCGCCGCGGTGCCTTACGCCGCCGACTTCGACATGGCTTCGCTCAAGGCGCCGCGGGTGCCGCTTGCCCTGGTCACCGCGCAGGGGGACAAGTGGCTGATCCCGCAATTCCACTCCGAGCGCGTGCTCAAGGCCTGCGCGACGTGCGAGCGGCTGGCGGAAGTTCCCGGCGGCGGCCACGGCGCGCTGCTTTCGCCCCTGCCGCCCTTGTCGGGACTGGAAGGAGAGCTGCTGAACGATCCGCCGGGGTTCGACCGCGCGACGCTACCCGCGATCGACCGCAAGATCTCCGCTTTCTTCCGCGAGCACCTCCGATGAGACACGCCCTGTTATGCGCCCTGTCGTTCGGCATGGTGCTGACGTCCGCGAACGCGCAGGATCAGGCGAAGCTCGAGCGAGCCTGCGAGGCCGAAATCTCGAAGGCCGAAAGGAGCATCGCCGAGGCGCGGAGAAGGCCGGAGTACAACAGCGAGAAAGGCCGGCAGACGCTGGCGGCGGCGGATCGCTACGTGAACCAGGCGCGCAGGCACGCCGGCAGGGGCGAGTCCAGAAACTGCGCCGAGGCGGCGAGGAAAGGAAGGGCGCAGCTCTCCGCTCAGCGCGGCAGGTAGCCCTGGTCGACCATCTGCTCGACGTTCACCGGCTTGTCGAGCCACTGCAGCTTGTCGAGCATGAAGGCGGAGAGCTTCTTCAGGCTCTCGACGTCGACGCGGCCGTTCGCGTCGCGCTTCCAGTCGGAGTTCCTGACGTAGATGTCGACCGGCGTGCGCACGAAGCCCGCCTTGGCGAGGTCGCGCTTCGCCTGCTCGGTGTTGGCGAGGTAGTACCTGGTCGCCGCGACATAGTCGGCGAGGAAGGCGCGCACCGCGTCGGGGTTCGCCTTCAGGAATTTCTCGCTGAAGAAGATGTCGAGCAGCTCGTGGTCGTAGCCGACCGCGTCGACCGCGGTGAAGAGCTTGCGCAGGCCGCCCTTCGCCATTTCGGCGGAATAGAAAGGCTCGACGAAAGTGCCCGCCTGGATCTTGCCGCTCCTCACGGCCTCGCCCATCGCCGGGAAGCCCATGGGAAAGACCTTGGTGTCGCGGTCGGGCACGAGGCCGGCGTTGAGCAGGCCCGCGCGCGCCCAGAGGTCGGTCGCGGTACGGATGCCCACCACGCCGATCACGCCGCCCTTGAGATCCTTCGCCGACTTCACCGGCCCGTCGTCCTTCACCAGGTATTGCGTGGTGAACCATTGCTTGCCCGCGGCCTCGAGGCAGATGCTGGCGACGATCTTCATGTCGGCGCCTTGCGCGCGCGCGGCGATCACGGCGAGGCCGGGCGCGGTGCCGCCGTCGAGCTCGCCGGCGAGGAACGCCTGGAAGCGCTCGGGGTTGGCCTGGAAGAGGACCTGGTTCAGGCGGTATTTCTTGCCCTGGTTGGGCGTGAGGTCGGGGCGCGCGCTCATCAGCCAGAGCTGCTCCTCGGCGGCGAAGCCGCGGCCGAGGCGGATCAGAGTCGGCTCCTGGGCAAGCGCCGTGAGCGAGAAGACGGTGGCGAAGGAGAGCAAAAGCGCGCGAACCATCGGATTCCTCCTCAGGCGAAGTACGTGTCGAGTTTTTCCCAGTATACCAACCGGTCGCGCGCCGCCACGAGTGCGCGGTCGAGCGCGAGGCCGAGCGCCGCGATGACCACCACGATGGCGAGCATCCGGTCGGTGCGCAGCGAGGCGAGCGAGTAGATGACGACGTAGCCCAGGCCGTCGACCGAGCTGATCATCTCGGTGATGATCACCACGATCAGCGCCACCGGCAGCGCGACGCGCAGCGCGGCGAACACGTAGGGCATGGTGGCCGGGAGCAGCACGCGCCGCAGCGTGGCCGCGCGCGACGCGCCCATGTTCTGCGCCGACCAGATGAGCACCGGATCCACGGCGCGCGCGCCCTGCGAAGTGATGATCACCATCGGGTAGAGGCACTCGAGGAAGATCAGCGCCACCTTGGAGAGGCTGCCCAGGCCGAAGATGAAGATGAACACCGGGAAGAGCGCGAGCTTCGGCACCGCGTAGGTCCCCGAGAACAGCGGATCGAGCATCCGTCCGACGAGGGCGGAGCGGCCCATGAGCATGCCGAGCAACGCGCCGACGAGCGCCGCGGCGGCGAAGCCGCCGAAGGCGCGATAGAGCGACACCCAGGCCTGCATCCAGCCTTCGGGCCGCGACAGAAAGAGCACGAGCTCGCGCCCGATGCGCTCGAGCGACGGAAGGACGAGCGGGCTCCACAGGCCGCTGCGCGCGGCGAGCTCCCAGGCGGCCATGAGAACAAGAATCAGAAGGAGAGGCCGCAGGCGGCTCATGACGGCTGCCAGCGCAATGCGCGGCCGCGCGCGAGGCGCAGCAGCCGATCGCCGGCATAGCCCAGCACCGCGATCGTCAGGAGCGAGACGTACATCAGGTCGAAGCGCAGGCTCATCTCGGACTCCCGGATCAGGTGGCCGAGGCCCGAGCGCGCGTTGATCATCTCGGCGGCGAACATCACGATGAACGAGAGCGCGAGCGACACGCGCAGCCCGGCGAAGATCAGCGGCAGCGCCGCAGGCAGCACCACGCGGCGGAAGATCAGCGCGTCGCCGGCGCCCATGTTGCGCGCCGACCAGACGAGGATCCGCGGCGTGGCGCGCGCGCCGTAGTAGGCGTTGATGAAGCAGGGGTAGAAGCAGGCGAGGGCGATGATCAGCACCTTCGACAGGTCGCCGATGCCGAACCAGAGCATGAACACCGGCAGCATCACGATCTTCGGCACCGGGTAGGTGAGGAACACGAGCGGCGACAGCGCCTCGTCCAGCCCGCGCGCGATACCGGCCGCCAGCCCCAGAGCCACTCCCATCAACGAACCTATTAGAAAGCCGGGCAGGGCGCGCCCCAGGCTGGCGGCGGCGTGCACATAGAGCTCGGAGGATCCGAGCGCGGCGAAGAAGTGCCTGAGGATCTCGAGCGGCGGCAGGAGGTAGGACGGATGGCCGCCGAGCGAGGCGATCTGCCAGAGCACCAGCAGGACGACCAGCAGGCCGGCGGGCGCGGCGGCGTGTCGCATGACGCGACGGATTATCTACGCTAACCGGGAGGGGGGTGGCCGACGCCGAAGCGCTCGATCAGAAACTGCGGCAGGCTCTTGTGCAGCACCGATTTCTCTAGGTAGCAATCCGCGCCGGCGGCGTTCGCCTCTTCGCTTGCCCGGTGCGAGGCCAAGCCGGTCATCAGCACCACCATCGGCGGTGCCGGGCTCGCCTTCAGGCGCCGGGTGAACTCGAAGCCGTTCATCTCAGGCATGCCCACGTCGGACAGAACCAGGTGCGGCTGAAGCCGCTCGAGCAATGCGAGGCCCTCGGCCGCCGATGCCGCTATCTCGACCGTGACGATGCCGCGCAGCATCCGCAGCCAGGTCGCCACCAACGGAAGGAAGTCGACCTGGTCGTCGACCACCAGGATGCGCGTAAACCCTCGGTTTCGCCCGGCTGTAGTTTAGTTGTGCCCGGCACAAGCACCATACGCCCTTCCGGCGCGTTGCATATCGTCGGAACCGCTACAGTCGTCTATACCCACACCTGCAGCACGTAGTCGTAGGCGGCCTGCGCGTTGGTCATGTCGACGCGCTGCAGCTTGATGCGGTAGCCGTCCTTGGCCTTCTTCAGCTCGTGCCGGTACGAGCCGGCAAAGTGGCGCACGTCGTCGCGCCGGAGCTCCATCATGTGGAAGCGCGAGCGCACGATGACGCCCTCCTTCGTTTCCTTTTCCACGACCACGTTGGAGACCACGTGGTTCGTCTCCCACAGCGGCCGCTGCGACCACGCGTCGGGGTGCAGCACGCGCTTCATGCGCACGGTCATCAGGTTCTTGTCCTCGGCGAAGATCGCCGGGGTGCCGTCCCAGGTCTTGTAGGAGGGCTCGGGCGGCATCCAGTAGACGCCGTCGGGCGTGAACAGGTCGATCCAGTCCTGCCAGCGCTTGGAGTCGAGCAGCTCCGACTGCCGATAGAGAAATTGCTCTACTTGATGATGCAAATCCCTAGCCACGCATGTACTCCGCCCACGCCTTCATCTGGTTGCGCATCGGCGCCTCCGACGTGCCGCAGTTGGCCGCGGTCTCGACCACGCCGCCTTTCTCGATGTCGCGGCCGAGGTGGCGGCCGAAGGTGACCCAGTCGCCGCCCTCCGACGAGAGACCCTGGTGGCACTTCCAGAAATTCTCCAGGTCGTCGGCGTTGACCAGCGTGGCGGGCGAGTTCACCAGGTTGTAGTAGGCGAGCGAGCGCCGGTAGATCGGCTCGGGCGCGCCCTTCAGGCGGAAGTGCCAGATCTCGGTGAGCGTGCGGTCGACGCCGAGCGGGCGCACCGCGCGCAGCTGCTGCAGCGGCGACTGCACCGAGAGCCCCGGGTAGATCAGCACGTGGTGGATGTTCACGCCCACGATCTCCTCGAAGCGCTTCCTGCCGTACGCCTTGATCATGACCTTGTCGTAGGCGAGCGTATCGGGGTCCTGCGGCCGCAGGCCCATGTAGCCGGTGAGGATGCAGTGGCCGTGCGGGTAGTTGAGCGTCTGGAAGTTGTCCCACTTGTCGATGGTCACCGTCGCGAAGGCGGAGAGCATGTGGTAGGAGAGCGGCGCTTCGCCTTTCTTCGCCTTCTTCGCGATCTCCTTCTCGACCTCGTGCGCCGCGCGGCCGGTCGACTGGTGCGTCACGGAAGGGTGCAGCGCGTCGAGCTGGTTCTCGAGGAAGATCTTCCAGTTCGAGTGCTGGATGACGCGGAAGCAGTTCGGCACCACCTCGACCTCGCCCTCGGGCGCGCGGTCGCACATGTCGTCGAAGGCGACGATCGATTTGCCGAGGAATTCCTTGAGCGTCGGCCCGTCGGCCGCGAGGCTCGCGAACACGAAGCCGCGATAGCTCTCGACCCGCGCCGCGCGCTTCATGCTGCAGTCGGGGTTGTCCTTGCCGAAGCGCGTGCCGCTGTAGCCCGACTCCATCATCGGGATCGAGCGCAGCCTTCCGTCGTGGTGGAAGGTCCAGGCGTGGTAGGAGCAGCGGAAGAACTCGCCCGCGTTGCCCTTGCGGTCGCCGCACATCATGTTGCCGCGGTGCGGGCAGCGGTTGTAGAGCACGTTCACGCTTCCGTCCGGGCCGCGCACCATCAGCATCGGCTGGCGGCCGATCTGCACCGCGTAGTAGTCGCCCGCTTTCGGGATCTGGCTCTCGTGGCCGCAGTAGATCCAGACGCGCTCGTGGATGCGCTGCATCTCGAGCTCGAAGATGCCGGGGTCGGTGTACACCTCGCGGCGCACCCGGTCGGGCTCCACGCACTGCGAAAGGTCGGGGATTCGCTCCTGAAGCATGGCCTTCCTCCTGAGGAGGGCAATGATAATCTAGCCGCCTCGCGGAGGAGGGAGCATGGCTGGAAAGGGGATGATCACGCGCAGAAGATTCATCGCCGGCATCGGCGCCGCCACGCTCGCCGCCGCCGGGGGCCCCGCGCTCGGCGCCGAGTTTCGCTACCGCCTCGGCCTCTCGCAGCCGCTCGACAGCCCGAACTACCTGCGGCTGAAGCTGATGGCCGAGCACGTGCGCGCCGACACCGACGGCGCGATGCAGATCGACGTGCAGGGCGCGGGCGCGCTCGGCTCCGACAACCAGATGCTCGCCATGGTGCAGAAGGGCGAACTCGAGATGTACATGGCGGGCAACGTGTGGGGGCCGCTCGTGCCGGTCACCGAGATGCCCGGGCTGCCGTTCACCTTCAAGAACTCCGCCGACGTATTCGCCGCGCTGGATGCGGAGCTCGGCGACTACGTCCGCAGCCAGATGGCGGCGAAAGGCATCTACCAGTTCCGCATGGGGTTCGACAACGGCTTCCACCAGCTCACGAACAATACGAAGCCGATCCGCACGGTCGGCGACCTGGCGGGCATGACGATCCGCACGCCGTTCCAGAAGATGACGGTGGATTTCTTCGAGTCGATCGGCGCGAGACCGAAGACCTTCACCCTGAACCAGCTCTACCAGGTGCTGAAGGACAAGACGGTCGAGGGACAGACCGATCCCTACCAGATCATCGTGCTGCTCAAGCTCTACGAGGTGCAGAAGTACCTGAGCATCACCAACCACTGGTGGTCCGGCTTCACGCTCAATGCCAACCTGGAAAAATGGAATGCGCTGCCGCGCGAGATCCGCGAAGTCATCATGGGCCACGCGGAAAGCGCCGCGATCGAGCAGCGCAAGGACGTGGCGAAGATCGAGTCGGGCGCGCTCGAGTTCCTGAAATCCAAGGGCATGATCGTCAACCAGACCGACACCAGCGGCTTCCGCAAGCACCTCGGCGCCTTCTACGCGCGCTGGAAGGCAGTCTACGGCGACAAGGCCTGGGCGCTGCTCGAAGCGAGGGTAGGAAAGCTCGCCTAAAGCCTGGGTAGGACTTCCCTGGAAAACAAATCCAGGGAGCGCATGGCGTGCTCGGGGGCGAGGTCGCCGAAGGAGAAGATGCACAGCAGGTAGTTGGCGCCGGTCGCCTCGAGCATCGCCTGCACCTTCTCCGTCGCCGCTGCCGGCGTGCCGACGATCAGCGGCTGCGCCGAGTCGGGCGCGAAGGGCTCGGTCTTGTGCACGTCGGGTCGGCCGAGCTTGCGGGTGAGATGGTGGATGTGGCTCGCCCATACGCGGTAGGCCTCGAGGCCCAGGCGCTCGGCCTCGGCGCCGTCCTCGGCGATCACCAGGTGCTGGGTCTTGGCGAGGAAGGGGCGCGCGACGTGCGCGTTGTGCCGGCCCGGGTCGTTGCGGTGCTGCTCCCACAGCTCGCGGTAGCGCGCGAAGTGCGCCTTCGCGTCCGCCGCCTTGCCCAGGAACGCGGTGTGGTAGCCGTGGCGCGCGGTGAACTCGATCGACTCGCGGTTCGAGCTCGGGAACCAGAGCGGCGGCCAGGGGCTCTGCACCGGCTTCGCGTGCAGCTCGACGTCGCGGTAGGCGTAGTGCTTGCCCTGGAAGCTGAGCGTGCGGCTGCGGCAGGCCTCGAAGAACACCTCCAGCGCCTCGCGGTAGCGCTCGCGCGATTGCTCGATGGACTGCATGCCGAAGATCAGCGACTCGATCGGCGACACGCCGCGCCCGACGCCGAGCTCGAGGCGCCCGCCCGAGAGGTGGTCGAGCATGCACACCTCGTTATAGAGCCGGTAGGCGCTGTACCAGGGCAGGCAGAAGGTGAGCGCGCCGATGCGCAGGCGCTGCGTGCGCTGGCTCATCGCCGCGAGCAGCACGCTCGGGCTGCCGTCGATCGAGAGCGGCGTGCCCTGGTGCTCGGCGAGGAAGTAGGCGTGGAACCCCGCCTGGTCGGCCGCCTCGGCGAGCTGCAGCTTGTGCTCGTAGACCTGGCCGGGCGAAAGCGAGTCGGAGGCCTCGACCCAGTCGAACATGCCGACCTTGACGCTCATCGCCGCCACACCTTGCGCGCGACTTCAACCACGCGCTCCAGCTTTCGCTTCTGGTCGTCCTCGCTGATGAGGTTGCCGCTCACGTCGGAGCCGAAGCCGCACTGCGGGCTGATGGCGAGGTTCTCCACCGGCAGGTATTTCGCGGCCTCGTCGATGCGGCGCATCAGGTCTTCCGTGCTTTCCAATTGGGCTATTTTCGTCGACACGAGGCCGAGCACGACCACCTTCCCTTTCGGCACGAAACGAAGCGGCGCGAAGCCGCCCGCGCGCGGGCTGTCGTACTCGAGCAGGAAGCGCTGGTGCGGCAGCTCGCTGAAGAGCTGCTCGGCGATCGGGTCGTAGCTGCCCTCGCGGTGCCACATGCTCTTCTGGTTGCCGCGGCAGAGGTGGATGCCGAAGGTGACGCCGCGAATCGGCGCGGCGAGCTCGCGGTTGGCCTGCAGCGAACGCTGGAAATTCTCGCCCGGATCCTCGCCGCGGCTCTTCATCGCGGCGAGCGACGGCGGGTCGACGTAGGCGGTGTAGCCGGGCTCGTCGATGTGGATGTAGCGGCAGCCGGCGCGCGCCAGCTCCTCGACCATGCGGCGCTGGATGCGCACCACGTCGGCGATGAAGTCGTCGACCGAGCGGTACACCGGGCGCGAGGCGGCGGAGTCGAAGCGCTGCATCACGCGGTCGGGTCCGACGAGCGAAACCTTCACCGGCTTGCGGGTGAGCGGGGCGGCGCGGCGGTATTCCTCGAGCGGGACATTTCTTTCCAGTGCCAGCTTGCGGACCACCGGGCGTCGATGAACCACGGGCGTCCCGGGCCCCGCCAGGTCGGGAATGTCCCAGCGCGCAAGCGGCGTGCCACCCACCGCCCTGCGCTCGTGCGTGGCGACATTTTCCTTCGCCGTGTCGTAGCCGCTCACCGCGAGGCCGAAGCTGTCCTGGAAGTTGAGCCGGCTCACCTCGCCGTCGCTCACCACGTCCAGGCCGGCGCTTTCCTGCAGCGCGAGGTGCGCTCTCACGCAGTCGAGCTCGACCGCCGCGAAGTCGGCGGCGGGCAGCTTGCCGAGCTCGAACTGCAGGCGCGCCTCCTTCCAGCGCGCGGGCCTGAGCAGGCTGCCCACCACGTCGGTACGGATGCGCTCGAGGCTGTTGATCATTCCTGCGTGGTCATTCCACCTTGATGCCGGCTGCCTTGACCGCGGCAGCATAGCGCTCGAGGTCCTCGCGCACGAAGCGCGCGTAGGCCTCGGTGCCGTTCTCGGTCAGCTCCATGCCGAGGCTCGCCATGCGCTCGGCAGTGTCGCGCTCGCGCAGAATCCTGGCGAGCGCCGGCTGCAGCCGGGCGACGACCTCGCGCGGGGTGCCCGCCGGCGCCTGCATGCCGATCACGGTGGCGATGTCGAAGCCGGCGTAGCCCTGCTCGATCGCGGTCGGCACGTCGGGCAGGCTCGCCGATCGCTTCGCGGTGCTGATCGCGTAGACGCGCAGCTTGCCGGCCTTGATGTGCGGCGCGACGTTCGGGATCCCCGACCAGCCGGCCTGCACTTCGCCCGCGAGCAGCGCGGCGACGAGCGCGCTGCCGCCCTTGTACGGCACATGCAGCATTTCGAGGTGGGCGCGCGAGGCGAACACGGCCATCGTCAGGTGATGCACCGAGCCGCTGCCCGCCGAGCCGTAGGCGAGCTGGCCGGGCTTCGCCCCGGCGAGTGCGGCGAACTCCTGGAGGTTCGAGGCGGGCAGCGACGCCGGCGCCACCAGCACGGTCGGCACCGCGGCAAGCGAAGTCACGAGGGTGAAGTCGCGCAGCGGGTCATACGTGAGCCTGGGATTGAGCGCCGGGTTGATCGCCATCGCGCCCGAGTCGCCGAGCATCAGCACGTGGCCGTCGGCAGGCGCGCGCGCCACCTGCTCGGCCGCGACCACGCCGCCCGCGCCGGGAATGTTCTCGACCACGAAAGGCTTGCCGAACGCCTCCGATAGTTTCGCCGCGAGCATGCGCGCCAGCACGTCGGGATTGCCGCCCGGCGCGGCCGCGGCGATGAGGCGGACGCTTTTCGAGGGATAGTCCTGCGCATTCGCCGCGAACGAAAGCGCGCCCAGGAAAAGCACGACCCACTTCATCTTCATCTCATCCCCGTTTGTCGACGAAGCGCGGCGCCTTGATGTTGGCCTCGAACTCGCGCGCGATGCTGCCGCGCTCGAGCAGCGTCACCTCGGGCGTCACCTGGAAGACTTGGTGGATTGTCTGGACGACGTGCTCCTTTGCGCCAGACCTCGTTTCGACATGCAGATGCAGCACGTCGTTGCCATCCTTGCCGTCGTAGACCTCGGCGCGGAAGTCCACCACTTCCGGGTCCTTGAACATCGCATCCTCGAGGTCGGCGTGGTTGATGTTGACGCCGCGCACCTTGAAGAAGCCGACGGTGCGTCGCGCGTGCCGCATCAGGGGATAGACGGACCACGAATGCGGTCCACCCCGCGAGGGCTCCATCGAAACCAGGTCGCCGGAGCTCCAGCGCAGGAACGGCGTCATGCTGTTCGACCACAGCGCGGTCACGACGAGGGAGCCGACCTCGCCCTCGGCAACCGGCTCGCCGCGCTCATCCAGCACCTCCAGGTACCAGAGGTCGGTGAAGGCGTGCATGCCCTGATGGCCGAGGCCTTCGCCGGAGACGATCGCCGCCTCGGTCATGCCGAAGTGGTCGAACACCTCGGCGTCCCAGGCGCGCTCGAGCTTCGAGCGCTTCACCGGCGAGAGCGGCTCGGCGGCGACCAGCAGCTTCTTCACCGGGCTCTTGCGCAGGTCGATGCCCTTGGCTTCGGCGAGGTTGGCGAGGTGAAGGCCGTAGCTCGCCATGCCGATCCAGATCGTCGGCTTCAGGTGCTCGATCAGCTCGAGCTGCGTCTCCGAGGCCGTGCTGGTGCCGGCGCCGCACCAGATGGTGCCGATGCCGAGGTTGATCGCGGCGCGGGCATAGAGGTGGGCCACGGGGTGCACGCCGAGCGGGAAGGAGATGTGCGCGCAGTCCTCGGCGCTGGCGCCGATCATGGCCCACGCGCGCTCGAAGGCGATGAGGTTCCACTCCATGTCCTCGGCCGAGCGCGGGTAGAAGAGCGGCCGGCCCGTCGCGCCCCCCGAGCGCCAGTACTCGACCGCGTGCGTGCGGGGCGCGATGCAGAACTCCTCGTGGAAGCGCTCGGGCGGCAGCTCGCGCAGCGCCTCCTTGGTCAGCACCGGAATCCTGCGCCAGACCTCCGGCTCGTCGATCTTGTCGAGGTCGAGCTTCGGCATGCGCCGTTGCCAGAACGGCGACTTGAGCGCGCGCTCGACCGCGATGCGCTTGCGCAGCGACTGGATGCGGGCGATGGTGTCGGCCGAGGCCGGCCAGCGAGGATCGCTCTTCATACTCCGAGATAGCGGTGCCAGAGGCGGCGGTCGGCGTCGAGCTCGGCGGAGGTGCCCCGCCAGGCGACGCGCCCGCGCTCGATGATGGTATGCCGATCGGCGAGCTTCACCAGCCTGTCGATGTACTTGTCGATGACGAGGATCGTCTGCCCCGATTCGCGCAGCCTTGCGAGGCAGCGCCAGATCTCCTCGCGCACCAGCGGCGCCAGGCCCTCCGTTGCTTCGTCGAGAACGAGCAAATAGGGGTTGGTGACCAGTGCCCGGCCGATGGCGAGCATCTGCTGCTCGCCGCCGGAGAGCTGGTTGCCCTGGTTCTCCGAGCGCTCCCGCAGCCGGGGGAAAAAGGCGAATACGCGTTCCGGAGTCCAGGGATCCTCGCGCTGCGAGCGGTTGTCGGCGAAGGCGACGAGGTTCTCGCGCACCGAAAGGTTGGGGAAGATCTGCCGCCCCTCGGGCACGAGCGCGATGCCCTGTCGCGCGATCCGGTCGGGCGCCTCGCGCTCGATGCGCCGGCCGCGGAAGCTGATCGCGCCCTTGCGCGCGCGCGTGAGGCCCAGGATCGAGCGGACGGTCGTGGTCTTGCCCATGCCGTTGCGCCCGAGCAGCGTCACCACCTCGCCCGCGTCGATGGCGAGGTCGACGCCGAACAGCACCTGGCTTGTGCCGTAGGCGGTGTCGAGCCCCTGGACCTCAAGCAGCAACTTCTTCTCCCAGGTAGGCCTGGCGCACGGCCGGATCGGCCCGGATCTCGCCGGGCGTGCCGGTGGCGATCAGCCGCCCGTTGACCATCACCGAGATGCGCGCGGCGAGGCGGAACACGGCGTCCATGTCGTGCTCGACGAGCAGCACCGTGACGCGGCTGCGGATCTTCTCGATGAGGGCGATCATCGCCTGCGATTCCTGCGGCCCCATGCCCGCCATCGGCTCGTCGAGCAGGACGAGCTTGGGATTGGTGGCGAGCGCGAGGCCGACCTCCAGGGCACGCTGCTCGCCATGGGCCAGGGTTCCAGCCGTCGAATTCAGCCGCTCGCCCAGGCCGATGTCGGCGGCGATGGCGGCCGCTTCGTCGAACAGCGCCCGCTCGGCACTGACCGGCCGCCAGAAGGAGAAGCTCGAGCCGCTGCGCGCCTGCACCGCGAGCGCGAGATTCTCGAGCACGCTGAAGCGCCGGAAGATGCTCGTGATCTGGTAGGAGCGCGCCAGGCCCGCGGCGACGCGCAGGTAGGCCTTCTGGTGAGTAATGTCGACGCCATTGAAAAAGATGCGGCCGCTGTCGGTGGACAGCGCGCCTGCGATCTGGCCGACGAGGGTGGTCTTGCCCGCGCCGTTCGGGCCGATCAGCGCGTGCACCTCGCCCTTCGCCACCTCGAGCGTGACCTCGTCGGTGGCGACCACGCCGCCGAAGCGCTTCGCTACGGCGCGCAGCTCAAGCATGCTTCTTGAACAAGCCCGCGAGGCCCTGCGGCGCGACCAGCACGATGGCGAGCAGCACCACGCCGACGGCGAGGCCGGCGTGGTCCTGGTAGTTGGGCGCCAGCTCGGCGAGCCAGTCGATGCGGTAGTCCGCGATCAGGTGCTCGAGGCCGAGCAGCACCGCCGCGCCGATCACGCCGCCCCACAGGGTGCCGACGCCGCCGAGGATCACCATGATCATCAGCGTGCCCGACTGGATCCAGTGCAGGAGGCTCGGGCTCACGTAGCTCGACTGGTTGGCGATCAGGGCGCCGGCGAGGCCGGCCACCGCGCCGGCGATGACGAAGCAGAGCAGCTTGTAGCGGTAGACGGGATAGCCGATCGCCTCGGCGCGCGCCTCGTTCTCGCGGATGGCGTCGATCACGCGGCCGAAGCGCGAGCGCGTCAGCCGGTGCATGCCGTAGAGGACGAGCGCGAGCACGGCGAGCACGAGGTAGTACCAGGCTAGGTCGCCCGGGATCGGCGTGTCGGCGGCGAGGGTCGAGCGGCCGGGCATGGACAGGCCGTCGTCGCCGCCGTAGGCCTTCAGCGAGACGAAGATGTAATAGATCATCTGCGCGAAGGCGAGCGTGATCATGATGAAGTACACGCCGCGCGTGCGCAGCGACATCGCGCCGATGACGAGCGCGCCGAGCGCGGCCACGGCCATCGCGGTGGGCCAGGCGATCCACGCGCTCCTCACGCCTTCCACCGCCATGATGCCGACCACGAACGCGCCCGCGCCGAAGAACGCAGCGTGGCCGAAGCTGACCATGCCGCCATAGCCGAGCACGAGATTCAGGCTGGTCGCGGCGATGGCGTAGATCAGGATGCGCGCGGCGAGGCTGACGTAGAACATGCCGTCGACGGCCTGCATCACCAGGGGGAATATCCCCAGGGCGATGAAAACCGCGAGCGCGCGGATCATCCGCGCGCCGGGAAGAGGCCCTGCGGGCGGAAGTAGAGCACCACCGCCATCAGCAGGTAGATCATGATCGAGGCCACCGCCGGCCCGGCCGCGCTCGAGAGCTGCGGCGGCAGGAAAATAGAGAATAGAAGCGGCAGGAAGGCGCGCCCGCCGGTGTCGACGATGCCCACCAGCAGCGCGCCGACGAAGGCGCCGCGGATCGAGCCGATGCCGCCGATCACGATCACGACGAAGGCGAGGATCAGGATGTTCTCGCCCATCCCGACCTGCACCGCGAGGATCGGCCCGAGCATCGCGCCGGCGAGCGCGCAGAGCGCTGCGCCGAGCGCGAAGACCGCGGTGAACAGGCGCCTGATATCCACGCCCATGGCGAGGGCCATCTCGCGGTTGGAGGCGCCGGCGCGCACCAGCATGCCGACTTTGGTTTTCGTGACCAGCAGGTAAAGCGCCAGCGCCACGGCGGCGCCGACGCCGATGATCAGCAGGCGGTACGACGCATAGGGCAGCCCGCCGGGCAGCGCGACCGGGCCGGTGAGGCCCTCGGGCGGGTTGAGCAGGATCGGCTGCGAGCCCCAGACGATGCGCACCGCCTCATTCGCGATCAATATGATCGCGAAGGTGGCGAGCACCTGCGTCAAATGGTCTCGCCCATAGAGCCGCCGCAAGAGGGTCATCTCCAGCACTATGCCGACGATCGCGGTCGCGGCGAGCGCGAGCGGCAGTCCGAGCCAGAACGATCCGGTCGCCTGCACGAAGCTCGCCATGAAATACGCGCCGATCATGTAGAGCGAGCCGTGCGCGAGGTTGATCATGTCCATGATGCCGAACACCAGCGTCAGCCCGGCGGCGAGCAGGAACAGCATCAGCCCGAACTGGATGCCGTTCAGCGACTGCTCGAGGAAGAGGATCGGGGTCAGAGCCCTATTTCCGGCGACGCGCAGCTACTGGGAAATAGGGCTCTGACCCCGATTTCCGGCCACCGAAGACCACCTACTTCATGTTGCAGTCTTTTAGCCAGAAGTCCTGGTGCTTGGTGAGGATGGTGCCGATCTTCTTGTTGACGATGCGGCCCTCGCGATCCTTCACCAGCGCGCGAACGTAGTAGTCCTGGATCGGCGTGCCGTTGGCGGCTTCCTTGAACGGCCCGCGCGGGGTCTTGGCGCGCTCGGGCGCCTTCATCAGCGCGGCACGGAAGGCCTTCACGTCCTCGACCTTGCCCTTCGCGTCGCGCACCGCCTGGTCGATGACCAGCGCCGTGGTGTAGCCCTGCTCGGCGAAGAGCGAGGGAATGCGCTTGTATTCCTTCTGGAACTCGGCGACGAACTTCTGGTTGGCCTCGTTATCGAGGTCGTAGGCCCAGTGCGAGGTGTCGAAGAGCCCGAGCATCGGATCGCCCACGGCGCGCACCACGTCCTGGTCGGAGACGAAGCCCGGCACGATGAGCTGCACCTCGTTCGACAGGCCCGAGGCGACGAACTGCTTGATGAAGTTGATGCCCATGCCGCCGGGCAGGAAGGCGTACAGCGCGTCGGGCTTGGCGGCGCGGATCTGCGCGAGTTCCGCCGAATAGTCGAGCTGGTTCAGCTTCACGAAATGCTCGGCGATGACCCTGCCCTTGTAGGTGCGCTGGAAGCCGGTGAGCGAGTCCTTTCCCGCCGGATAGTTCGGCGCGATGAGGTACGCGTTCTTGAAGCCCTTGGACTGCGCGAAAGCGCCCGCCGCCTCGTGGTGCGCCTCGTTCGGCCACGAGGCGGAGAAGAAGTAGGGGCTGCAGCCCTTGCCGGTGAGGGAGGTGGGCGTGGCGTTGGGGGCGACGTAGAACACCTTCGACTCCTGGATCGTCGGCCACACCGCGAGCATCACGTTGGAGAACACCACGCCGGTCATCAGGTTGACGCGGTCGCGCTTGAGCAGGCGCTCGGCGAGCTGGCGACCGGTGTCGGGGTTGAGCGTGTCGTCGGCGAACTCGACTTGCGTCGGCAGGCCGCCGAGCTTGCCGCCGGCCAGCTTGACCGCGAGGTTGAAGCCGTCGCGGATCTCGATGCCGATGCCGCCCGCGGGTCCGGAGAGCGTCGAGAGGAAACCGATCTTGAGCTCGTTTGCCGCGTGAGCACTGAACGCGAGCACCGCCGCCGCAACCGCGGCGATCGATCTGATTTGCATGGGCTTTCCCTCCTGCGATTGATTCTACAATAGGCCCATGCCTTTTCGCGCACGAGTGCCCAACGGAAAGTGTCTGGGCCCAGAGGCAAGCGCAGCGGATGTAAAGCGTCGCGCGCTGGAACTCGGCGCCGACCTCGCCGGCATCGCTTCGGCCGCGACGCTCAACGCGTTTCCGCCCGACCCGCGCTGGCCGCAGACGCCCGAGCGCATCCTGCCGTCGATCAAGAGCGTGATCGTGCTGGTGCAGCGCATTCCCGCGGGCGCGTTCCGGGCGCTCTCCAACGTGCCGGTGCAGTACATCGACATGCTGGTGCTGCGCAAGATGGACAAGGTGTCCTACCGCCTCGCGTCGGAGCTGGAGCGGGCGGGGCATCCGACGTTCGTCACCGCGGCGCAGGAAACCGACTGGAGCCTGAAGCGCGCCTCCTACGGGCGCCTGTCCACGCGCCACCTCGGCGTCGAGGCCGGCCTCGGCACGCTCGGCCTCGAGGTCAACATCCTCACGCCGGAATTCGGGCCCAGGGTTTACCTGACCGGAATCCTGACGGAGCTCGAGCTCGAGCCCGACCGCCGCATCACCGAGCAGGTGTGCATCGGCGAATCGTGCAGCCGCTGCCTGCACTCGTGCCCGCCGAACGCGGTGCTGCACTGGGGCATCGACAAGCGCGGCTGCGCCACCGAGGCGCAGGAATTCGGCTTCATGACCATGCTGCAGTTCATGGAGAAGGTCATCGACGCCCCCGGTTCGCAAAGAAAAGGCATGCTGAAACAGCGCGACCTGTTCGGCTTCTGGCAAGGCCTGCTGCGCGTCGTCGGCTCGTTCGGCGACTGCCCGCGCTGCCTCGCCGTCTGCCCGGTCGGCAACGACTACCACGCGCACCTCGCCGACGTGCAGAAGCAGATCCCGGAGAAGACGCCGGAGAAGGTCGCCACGCAGCGCGCCTGGCAGCAGGCGCGCAAGGGCGGCGAGAAGCTGGGCGGCCTCTCGGAATGGAACGCGCGCTGGGTCGGCCCCGAGGGCTACAAGGGCATGGTCGCCAAGCAGATGCAGGAATTCAAGCGCCGGCAGAAGGAGCTGAGTGGAGATATTCAAGCGACCGCTGACCGCGGCGCAGATCAAGACTAAGGCGCGCGAGCTCGGCGCCGATCTCGTCGGCATCGCCGACGGCGCGCGCATCGACACCTCGCGCATCACCGCGCTCGACGGCGGGCGGGTGATCGTGCTCGCGCGGCGCCTGAACGACGGCGTAGCGCGCATCCGGCGCTGGGACGACCGCCACAAGTACTACAACGACGAGCTCGCGCTCACGCACCTCGAGGAGACCTCGCTCGAGCTCGTGTACTGGCTCGAGGACGCGGGCTACCCGGCGCTGATCGTGCCTCCGACCCATGTGGACCCTTCTTCTTATGAGAATCCCGAGCAGCATCTGACGCCCATGCTCTCGCTGCCGCACGCGGCGGTCGAGGCGGGGCTCGGCACGCTCGGTCTCAACCTCCAGCTCCTCACGCCCGAGTTCGGCCCGCGCGTGATCCTCACCGCAGTGCTCTGCTCGGTGCCCGTGGAGTGCGACTCGCCCATGACGAACGCGCTCTGCCTGGGGCCGAGCTGCGGGCGCTGCCTGAAAACGTGCCCGCCCGACGCGGTGCGCGAATGGGACCGCGACTGGAAGGCCTGCGACACCCACCGCTCGCCGCACGGGTTCGCGCAGCTCTCGGCGCATCTGGATCGCATCATCGAGGCGGACGACGCCAAGACGAGAAAGGAGCTGCTGCGCTCCGAAACCAGCTTCAACCTCTGGCAGAGCATCCTGCGCGGCTCGGGCGTGATCACCGGCTGCCGGCGCTGCGCCGACGTCTGCCCGATCGGCAAGGATTACGAGCAGATGCTCGCCGACGCCCACGAGGAGATCCCCGAGAACACGCCGCAGAAGGAGCAGCGCCTCGCGGCGATGCAGGGCCGCTCGCCGGCGTACGAGAAGCAGAAGCGCTTCATCGGCTTCCTAAAGCGGGTCTAGGGTCCGCGATGAGGGTTTGCTGGCGCTTGACCGTTCTGGCATCCGCCTTCCTGGTCAGCGGTCCGGCGCCGGCGTTGCCCAGATCGGCCGCCGACCCGGTCAACGACGCCGCCTTCTTCAAATGCCTGTCGCCGCGCCTCCTCGAGGGCGGGATCTACGCGGCGGGCCCGTTCCACCGGTTTCCGAACCCGAACATCCGCTTCAGCTGCCGCAAGTGGATCAGCATCTCCAAGAAGGAGTTCAAGGCGCTCGCCACCGAATGGTTCAGGCACGACTGGTCATCCGACGCCCCGTGGTGGCGGGAGCAATAGAAGCGAGCGATGCCGCTGAGCCTTCCCAAGTCGCGCGCCGAAGTCCGGCGCATCCAGGCCGAGCGCAAGCGCTTCGCGGTGGAGCAGGCGCTGCGCTCGCCGTTCTGGAAGCCGCGGCTCCAGAAGGTGCGGCTCGACGCGCTCGAGGATCCGGGCGAGTGGCGCCGCATCCCGATCCTCGACAAGGAGACGCTGCGCGGATTGACGGACCAGCAGTTCTACAACGAGTTCTGCATCCCGCCGGGCGACGGCGTCCAGGAGTACTGGCGCTCGGGCGGCGTGACCGGGCAGCCGCTCTTCTACCCGCGCAGCTACCGCGACATGGAGTTCGGCCTGGAGGCGTTCGCGCGCACCTTCGACTGCGCTGGCGCAGAGCATGGCGAGCGCGCGCACATCTCGTTTCCGCTCGGCATCCACCCGGTCGGCCAGGTCTTCGCGCGCTGCGCGGCCTCGCGCGGCGTCACCGCGCAATGGGCGGGATCGGGAACGTCGACGCCCTCGGCGCTGCAGCTCGAGCTGATCGAGCGCCTGAAGCCCAGCCTCTGGCTCGGGATGTCGAGCTATGCGCTGCACCTCGCGAACCTCGCCGAGGCCAGGGGCATCGATCTTTCTTCGGTGAGAAAAATAATGTGCTCGGCCGAGCCGGTGTCCCAGGCCAAGCGCGACAAGATCGAGAGGAGCTGGGGCGCGAAGCTCACCGACACGTTCGGCATGACCGAGGCCGGGATGATGGGGGCCGAAGACAAGCCCGGGGCGGGTTTTCGCATCTGGACCGACATGTACTTCATCGAGGTGCTGGACCCCAAGTCGCTCGAGCCGGTGAAGGAGGGCGAGGTCGGCACGCTGGTCGTCACCTCCCTCTGGAGCAACAACGTCACGCCGTTCCTGCGCTGGAGCTCGGGCGACCTCGTGACCTACAGCGAGGCCGATGACGGCGCCGGGCCGTTCTCCGTGTTTCCGCGCCTGAAGCACGCGCACCGCACCAGCGGCTTCTTCAAGGTGCGCGGCGTCAACCTCGGCCACCAGGACCTCGAGGACTTCATGTTCCGCCACGTCGAGGTCGCCGACTTCCGCGCCGAGGCGCTGAACGAGGGCGACAACGACGTGCTGCGCATTTCCATCGAGGTGCGCCGCGGCGTCGATCCGGCGAAGCTGTGCGGGCAGCTCGCTTCGGAGATGAAGGAGCAGTTCGAGCTCGCGCCGCAGATGGTGTGCCTCGACGCCGGCACGCTGGCGCGCGAGTTCGAGGCCAACGTCAAGGCCGCGCGCTTCGTCGACCGGCGGGGGTGAACCATGCAGCGTCGCAAGTTCCTCACATTTGTCAGCGGTGCGGTGGCGGCCTCGTCCGGCATCGCTCGCGCGCAGCAGGCCAGGAAAGTCCCCGTCGTGGGCTACCTCTGGCACGCGGGCAGCGCGCAGGAGGAGCACCCCTACTTCGGCGCGCTGCTCGAAGGCTTCTCCCGGCTCGGCTACAACGAGGGTCGGAACATCCGCTTCGAGCACCGCTTTCCGGACGAAACGGCCGCGCGCTTCAAGAGCATGGCGGAAGAGCTTGTTTCCTTGAACCCCGACGTGCTGATGGGCGGTTCTATCTCGTCGGCGTACCTGAAGAACGCGACCGCGAAAATCCCGATCGTATTCATGTTCATTCCGGATCCGGTGGGGATGAAGCTGGTCGACAGCCTGGCGCGGCCCGGTAGAAATGTCACTGGACTGTCGAACTTCGGCAAGGACGTCGCCGCAAAGCGGCTGCAGCTGCTGAAGGAAGTCGTGCCCGGCCTATCCCGCGTCGCAATGCTCATCAACTCCAATCAGGCGACGGCACGGATGTACGTCGAAGTGACGCGCGCCGCCGCGCTCGAGCTCGGACTGTCGTTTCAGCCTTTCGACGCGCGATCCCGCGACGAGCTGGAGCCCGCGTTCGACGCAATGGTCAAGGCCGGCATGCAGGCAGTGGTGCTCGCGCAAGGCGGCACCGCGTTCGTGTGGCGCGCCGACTACCCAAAGCTCGCGTTGCAGCGCCGGCTGGCCCTATGCGCGTTTTCGCGGGAGACCTTCGAGCCTGGCGCGCTGCTCGCCTATGGGCCGGACCAGCTCGAGATGGTGCATCGTTCGGCGGCCATCGCCGACAAGATACTCAGAGGGACGAAGCCCGGCGATATCCCGGTGGAGCAGCCGTCGAGCTTTGAATTGCTCGTCAACCTGAACACGGCGAAGGCGCTCGGCATCGTGATCCCGCCGGCGATTTTGATCCGGGCCGCCGGCATCGTCGGCTAGAGCGCATCGAAGTAAGCCGCCATCCTTCTGCGATGGTCCTCGGTTGGCACCGGCCCGGTGCCCGCCCCGAGGTTGTCCTTCATGTGGTCGGGCCGTCCGGTGCCGGGGATGGCGCAGGTCACCGCCGGGTGGCCGACGATCCACTTGAGGAAATACTGCGCCCAGCTCGCGATGCCGAGCTCGGCCGCCCACGGCGGCAGCTCCTTTCCCTTCACGCGCCGGAACAGCGCGCCTTCGGCGAAGGGGCGGTTGATGATCACGGCGACGTTCTTCTCCCTGGCGAGCGGCAGCACCCGCCTTTCGGACTCGCGCTCGCCGAGCGAATAGTTGATCTGCAGGAAGTCGTAGATGCCGGCGTTCAGCAGGCGCTCGATCTCGCCGTAGGCCGACGATGTGTAGTGCGTGATGCCGATGTAGCGCACCCGGCCCTTCTTCTTCCAGTCCTGCAGCGTGCGCGTGTGGACGGCGACGTCGACCAGGTTGTGCACCTGCATGAGGTCCATGCGCTCGACGCGCAGGCGCCGGAAAGACGTTTCCATCTGCTCGATGCCGTCCTCGCGGCCGCGCGTATAGACCTTGGTGGCGACGAAGAGCCTGGGACGCGCGCCGAGCTCGGCGATCAGGTCGCCCGCCACGGACTCGGAGCTTCCGTACATTGGCGAGGAGTCGACGACGTTCCGGTTGAGGAGCTTCACGACCTCGCGCAGCGGCGCCCGCGCCGCGCTGCTCGAGCCGACGTCGAAGGTCTGCCAGGTGCCCAGGCCGATCACCGGCACCTGCTCGCCGCTCGCGGGAATCGGACGCGTCATCGGGGTCTGCGCTTGCACCTTGCTGACGAAGGCGGCCGCGGCGGCGCCGAGGAGAAGCGAGCGCCGGCGCGGATCCATGAATCGATTCTAGCTGTGATAGCCTGCGCCGCATGAAACGGCGAACTTTCCTCCTCGCAATGTCCGCGCTGGCGCTGCCGGCGTTCGCGCAATCGAAGCCGATGAAGATCGGCGTGATCGGCTCCGGCCGCATCGGCTCCACGTTCGGCGGCCTGTGGGCCAAGGCGGGCCACGAGATCATGTTCTCGGACCGCGATCCCGGGGCGGTGAAGCGCGCGGTCGACTCGGTCGGCTCGCGCGCCCGCGGCGGCAGCGTGCAGGAAGCGGTCGCTTTCGGCGACGCGATCCTGATCGCGGTGCCCTACGGCGCGCTGCCCGCGATCCGCGACCAGGTCGGCGCGCAGCTCAAGGGCAAGGTGGTGATCGACCCGAACAACCCGGTGCCAAACCGCGACGGCGAGATGGCGGTGGGGGCGAAGGAGAAGGGCGCCGCGGTCTCGACGGCGGCGATCCTGCCCGGCGCGCGCCTGGTGCGCGCATTCAATTCGTGGGGCTACGCGATCATGGCGCGCGAAGCGAACCGGCCGGCGCCGCGCATGGCGATCCCGGTGGCGGCCGACGATCCCGAGGCGCTCAAGGTCGGCATGCAGCTCGTCTCCGACGCCGGCTTCGACCCGGTGCACGCGGGCTCGCTCGCCGACTCGAAGGCCTACGACCTCGGCTCTTCGGTGTCGGGCCGGGTGCTGACCGCGGACGAGCTGCGCCAGGCGCTGAAGCTCAAGCCCTGACGTTTTTCTCCTCCAGGCATCTTTCGCGCGTCGTCGCCGTGCGCGCCGAAGAGGTGCGCGCGATGCTCTGGTCGTTCGCGTATTTCTTCTGCCTGCTCGCGGGCTACTACATCCTGCGGCCGCTGCGCGACGAGATGGGGGTCGCCGGCGGCGTCAGGAACCTGCAATGGCTCTTCACCGCGACCTTCGTCACCATGCTCGCCGCGGTGCCGCTCTACGGCGCGCTGGTCGCGCGCCTGCCACGGCGGCGCTTCATCCCCTTCGTCTACCACTTCTTCGTCGCGAACCTCGCCATTTTCTGGCTGCTGCTCGCGCTCGACATCGAGCGCCAGAGCGTGGCGCGCGTGTTCTTCGTCTGGATCAGCGTCTTCGTGCTGTTCGCCGTCTCGGTGTTCTGGTCGTTCATGGCGGACTTGTGGCGCGCCGAGCAGGCGAAGCGCCTCTACGGCTTCATCGCCGCGGGCGGCAGCGCCGGCGCGCTCGCCGGGCCGGCGCTCACCGTGGTCCTCGCCGAGCGCATCGGCGCGACGAATCTCCTGATCCTCGCGGCACTTCTTCTCGAGATCGCCGTGTTTTGTGCCGGTCGCCTCGAGCCGGCGAACGACGTACAGAAAACGCAGAACCCGATCGGCGGCGGCGTGCTCGACGGCCTGCTGATGGTGGTGCGCTCGCCCTACATCGCCGGCATCCTGCTCTGGGTGGGGCTGCTCTCGGTCGCGGCGACGTTCCTCTACTTCGAGCAGGCGGCGATCGTCGCCGCGGCCTCCAGCGATCCCTCGGTGCGCACCAGGATCTTCGCCAGCGTCGACCTCTCGGTGGGATTGCTCACGCTCGCCGTGCAGTTCTTCGCCACCGGCAAGCTGATCGCGCGCTTCGGCGTCGGCCCGGCGCTCGCGCTCGTGCCTTTCGTGTTCATCGCCGGCTTCGCGGTGCTGGCGGCTTCGCCGGTGCTGCTGGTGGTGATCGGCTTCCAGGCGCTGCAGCGCACGGCGAACTTCGCCATCTCCAATCCGGCGCGCGAGGCGCTGTTCACGGTGCTCGCGCGCGACGAGAAGTACAAGGCCAAGAATGTGATCGACGTGGTCGCGGTGCGCGGCGCCGACGCGTTCGGCGGCTGGTTCTTCACCGGCCTGCGCGCGCTCGGCATGGAGATGCGCGGCGTCGCGCTGGTGGCGATCGGCCTCGCCGCGGCCGGGCTCGCGCTCTCGCTGGCGCTCGGGCGTGCGCAGGAGCGTCGCGGGGCGACGCCTGAGCTATAGTAGGCGCCGGGAGGAAAACACCATGGGAATCGTCGGCTGGATCATCGTCGGCCTGCTGGTCGCGCTGATCGTCTGGGGCATCACCATCTACAACGGCCTGGTGGTGCTGAGGAACCGGTTCAAGAACGCCTTCTCGCAGATCGACGTGCAGCTCAAGCGGCGCTACGACCTGATCCCGAACCTGGTCGAGTCGGTGAAGGGCTACATGGCGCACGAGCGCGGCACGCTCGAGGCGGTGATCAAGGCCCGCGGCAGCGCGGTGAGCGCGGCGCAGAGCGCCGCCGCCAAGCCCGGCGACCCGGCGGCGATGCAGGCACTGGGGCAGGCCGAGGGCGCGCTCGGCGGCGCGCTCGGCCGCCTGCTCGCGGTGTTCGAGCAGTACCCCGACCTGAAGGCCAACCAGAACGTGCTCGGCCTGCAGGAGGAGCTCTCCAGCACCGAGAACAAGATCGCCTTCTCGCGCCAGGCCTATAACGACTCGGTGATGGAGTACAACACCCGGCGCGAGTCGTTCCCCGACGTGGTGTTCGCCGGTGCGCTCGGCTTCGGCGCCGCGGAGCTCCTGCAGTCGACCGAGTCGGCAGAGGAGCGCAGGGCACCGAAGGTTTCTTTCCAGTAGCTTGGGGTTCTTCGAAGAGCAGGACCGGGCGCGCCGCGCCACCCGGCGCCTGATCTTGATGTACGCGCTGGCGGTGGCGATCCTGGTCGCCGCGGCCAACGCCCTGATCGTGCCGATCTACTCGCTGTGGTTCGGCGCGAGCGCCGGCTGGACGGCGTTCGCCGTCGTCAGCGGCGTGACCCTCGGCACCATCGCCATGGGCAGCTTCGAGATCATGGCGCGGCTTTCGCTCGGCGAGGCCGAGCTCGCCAGCCTGCTCTCCGGGAGGCGCGTGCCGCGCGGCTCCGGCATCGACGCCGAGCGGCGCCTGGTGAACGTGGTCGACGAGATGGCGATCGCCTCGGGGCTCTCCGCGCCACCGGTGTACGTGCTGACGCGCGAGCGCGGCATCAATGCCTTCGCCGCCGGCCGCTCGCCCAACCAGGCGATCGTCGCGGTGACGCGCGGCGCGCTCGAGCAGCTCTCTCGCGACGAGCTGCAGGCGGTGATCGCGCACGAGTTCAGCCACATCATCAACGGCGACATCCGCCTCAACATCCGCGCCGCCTGCGTGCTGCAGGGCATCGTGTTCCTCTCGGCGGTCGGCCGCTTCATGATGCGCTACTACTCGGGCTACGGCACCGAGGAGGGGAGACGCTTCTTCCACCTGCCGCTCGCCGCGATCGGCGGCGCGATCTGGCTGATCGGCCTGGGCGGCGTGCCGCTCGCGCGCGTGATCCAGGCGGCGATCTCGCGCGAGCGCGAGTACCTCGCCGACGCCTGCGCGGTGCAGTACACCCGCAACGCCGACGGCCTGTGCGGCGCCCTGGCGCGCATCAAGACCAACGCCGACGGCCATCGCCTGCTCAACTGGTACGCCGACGCGATGGCGCACATGCTGTTCGCCGCCGCCAGCCATCCGCCGATCGAGCGGCGGATGGTGCGCGTCAACCCGCATTCGCCCCCCAGCTTCTACCTCGAGCGCGCGCGCAAGCCGGCGGTACAAGTGGATGCCGCCCGGGCGAAGCCTGCTGCCGAGGCCCCGCCTGAAAAACCAAGGACCATTGCGCCCACCAGGGCGACCGCGGTTGCGATGCTCGTCGCCGCGATGGGCGAGCCGAGCGCGGGGAGCCTGGAGCACGCGGCGGCGCTGCTCGCCTACCTGCCCGGGCCGGTGCGCGAGGCGCTCGGCGACCCCGACGGCGCGCAGGCGGTGATGCTCGGCTGCCTGATCGAGCCCGAAGGCGCCGGGCGCACCGGGCAGGTGCGCGCGCTCGAGGCGCTCGGCATGCAGGCGATCGCGCGCCAGGCCGAAGTGCTTTCGGGGATCATCGCCGGGCTGGACCGCGCCTACCGGCTGCCGCTTGTCGCGCTGGCGCTGCCGGTGCTGAAAGAGCTGGATCCGGCCGGCCGGGGCGCTTTCCTCGAAGCGGTGAAGAAAGTCATCGAGGCCGACCAGCGCGTGACGCTGAGCGAGTTCGTGTTCTCGACCATCCTCGAGTCCAACCTCGGCCCGCAGGCGAAACGCGCGGGCGAGGTGCGCTATGCGCGCCGCCAGGCGCTGGCGGCCGATTGCGCGCTGGTGGCCTCGCTCCTCGCACACGCGGGCGGCCCGGGCGCCGCAGAAGCATTTGCCAGGGCGAAGGAAACGCTGGGCATGCCCGAGCTCGTGCTTGCGCCCCCTGCCGACTTGAAGCTGAATGAGGTCACCCAGGCCCTGGGCCGGCTGCGCGCTCTGGCGCCGCTGGAGAAAGAGCCGGTGATCGCAGCGTGCGCGGCCGCGGCGATGGCCGACGGCAATGTCAAGCTGATGGAGCACGAGCTGGTGCGCGCGGTGTGCAGCGCCCTCGACTGCCCGATGCCGCCGGCGCTCGCCGCGCTCGACGAGCGGCTGCTCAGGAAGAGCTAGTTCTTTTTCAGCTTCTGCAGGATCGTGCGGCGCGTGTCTTGCGCCGCGTTCGCGTAGGGTCCGCCGAGACCCACCGCACGCTCGATCACGGGCAGCGCCTCCGCGTCGCGCCCCTGGTCGGAGAGCGTCTGCGCGAGGTTGTTGAGCACCACCACCGACTGCGGGTCCTGCTTCTCGGCCTCGCGCAGCACGCCTTCGGCGGCCTTCAGCTCGCCGAGCGCGTAGTGCGCGTTGGCGAGCCCGACGGCGGCGTTGACGTTGTCGGGCCAGCGCTTGCGGAAGGTCTCGTAGGCGAGCGCGGCCGCGCGCGGGCCGCCGGCGCGCTCGAACGCCGCGATCGACGAGAGGTAGCGCGATTCGTCGGCGGTCGCCGGCATGCGATCGGGCGGAATCGCCACCATCGCCCAGTAGCCGCTGCGCGCCCACAGGAACTCGTTCGACCAGAAGCGCATCTCCTCGCGCTCTTCTTCCCCCGAACGCATGTAGATCGTGGCGCTGTCGTAGTCATAGCCGATCACCACCGCGTAGTGCCAGCTCTCGAAGATGCCGCGCTTCTGCAGCACGATGACCGGGTTGCCGGCGGCGACCTCGCGCATCACGTCCTGGAAGTTGGGCGCGAGCAGGTACGAAATCAGGCCGTGGCGGCGCGTCGCGGCAAGCATCTCGACCTGCAGGCTGCCCTTGCGCGCCGGCAGGTAGACCTGCGGCACGAGCTCGTCGGGGGTGACCTTGACGCCCTTGTCGGCGAGCACGGTGGCGAGCGCCGCCGGGCCGCACTGGTATTCCTTCTGCGGGAAGAACGGCACGCTCTTCAGCTCGACGGTGGGCGGCAGGTCCGGCGGCAAGCCGCCGCGCAGCACCGCGGTCTGCGGGAACAGGCTGGCGCAGCCGGAGGCGAGCAGCGCAAAAAAAACGCCCGCGATGGCGCGGGCGTTTCTTGCGGTCTCGCGACCGAGCGCGGTTAGCGCCTCCAGAACCACCACACCGCCGCGCCGATCAGCACGATGATGATCACCGCGGTCCAGGCGTCGTTCATCGCGCCGGCGGGCAGGCTGTTGATGCGGCCGGCGAGCGTGCGCACTTCCTGGTCGCTCATCGCGCCGACGCGGTCCTGCGCCACTTTCGGGTCGATGCCCATGCTCTGCATCTGCCGCTGCACGTCGGAACGCGTGAGGAAGCTGACCACCGAGTCGCGGTCCGCTTGCGCCGTCGAGGCCACGACCTGGTCCGTGCCGATGATGCCCGCGGTCGCGATCTGGTACGGCGTCCAGATCATCAGCGCTATCAATAGCCGGGAGATTGTTTTTAGCCAAGTGCTCATGAACGCTCCTAAAAGGAAAGGGAAGGGATGAAGAGGGGGTGAGGATGAGATATGACTCCTCCCTATGGAGACTAGTTCGCACGGGGGGCGAGCGAAAGCGCGAAAGGCCGCCTGCCTGTCGTGACAGAATCATCTACAGATGGTAACGGTTCAACGACTTGAGCACGCTTTGCGCAGTGCGCTCGAGGGCGAAGTGCGCTTCGACAAGGGGGCGCGCGCGGCGTACGCGGCCGACGCGTCAAACTACCGTCAGGTTCCCGTAGGCGTGGTGTTACCGCGCTCGATCGACGACCTCATCGCCGCCGTGCGCATCGCGCGCGCGCACCGGGCGCCGGTGCTGGCGCGCGGCGGCGGCACTTCGCAGTGCGGCCAGGGCGTCAACGCGGCGCTGGTGATTGATTGCTCGAAGTATCTCGACCGCGTTCTCGAGGTCGATGCGGCTGCGCGCCGCGCGCGCGTCGAGCCGGGTGTCGTGTGCGACGCGCTGCGCGAAGCGGCCGAGCGCCACGCGCTCACCTTCGCGCCCGATCCTGCCACCCATTCGCGCTGCACCTTGGGCGGCATGATCGCCAACAATTCCTGCGGCCCGCACTCGCTCATGGCCGGCAAGACCGTCGAGAACATCGAGCGCCTCGAGGTGCTGACCTACGACGGGGCGCGCTTCTGGTGCGGCCCGACGCCTCCTGAAAGGATACTTTCCGCCGGAGGAAGAGAAGGCGAGATCTACCGCTCGCTCAAGGCGCTGATCGAGCGCTACGGCGAGCTCGTGCGCCGGAAATTCCCCAAGCTCAAGCGCCGCGTCTCGGGCTACAACCTCGACCAGCTCCTGCCCGAAAACGGCTTCAATGTCGCGCGCGCGCTGGTGGGCAGCGAAGGCACCTGCGCGCTGACGCTGCAGGCCGAGGCGCGCCTGGTCGAGAGCCCGCAAGCCCGGGTGCTGGTGGTGCAAGGCTATCCGGACATCTTCGCTGCCGCCGATGCGGTGCCGGCGCTGCTGCGGGCCGGCCCGATCGCCTGCGAAGGCCTCGATGAGGACATCATCGGCGGCCTGCGCGAGCGCGGCCTGCGCCTTGCTGACATCGCGCTCCTCCCGCCCGGCAACGCCTGGCTGATGCTCGAGTTCGGTGCCTCGACCCTGAACGAGGCCGTGGAAAAGGCGAAGCAGGTTCAAGGTCGGCTGGTCACCGATCGCCATGAAATAAACCGGCTGTGGGGCATCCGCGAGACCGGGGCGTCGGCGACGGCGCTCAGGCTCGCGGGCCAGGGCGCGGACGCCGCGATCGGGTGGGAAGACGCCGCGGTCGAGCCCGAGCAGCTCGGCGGCTACCTGCGCGAATTCCGGGCGCTCGTCGCCCGCTTCGGCTACCGCACCTCGATCTACGGCCACTTCGGCGACGGCTGCGTGCACGCGCGGCTCGACTTCCGCCTGCGCAGCGCCCAGGGCGTGGCCGAGTGGCGCCGCTTCCTCGCCGCCGCGGCCGAGCTGGTCGTCAAGTACCGGGGCTCACTCTCGGGGGAGCACGGCGACGGCCAGGCGAAGGGCGAGTTCCTGCCGCTGATGTTCGGCCCCGAGCTGATGCAGGCATTCCGCGAGTTCAAGCGCATCTGGGATCCCGAGAACCGCATGAACCCGGGCAAGAAGATCGACGCCTACCGCGCCGACGAGCACCTGCGCCTGGGGCCGCAGTACCAGCCCATCGAGCTCGCCACGAAATTCTCATTTCGCAGCGATGTCGGTGACGGCTTTGTCCGCGCCACCGAGCGCTGCATCGGCATGGGCCGCTGCCGCGCGTCGCAGGGCGGCACCATGTGCCCGAGCTACCGCGGCACGCGCGAGGAGCGCTACTCGACGCGCGGGCGCGCGCGCCTGCTCGCCGAGATGCTGCGCGGCGAGGTGATCACCGAGGGCTGGGCGAGCGAGGACGTGAAGGACGCGCTCGAGTGGTGCCTCGCCTGCAAGGGCTGCGCGAGCGAGTGCCCGACCCACACCGACATGGCCGCCTACAAGGCGGAGTTCCTGTCGCACTACTACGAGCGCCGCTCGCGACCGCGCCAGGCGCTGAGCATGGGCCGCATCGGCGAATGGGCGCCGTATGCCGCCGCGTTTCCTCGTCTTGCAAATGCGCTGGCGACGATCGGCAAATCGATCGCGGGCATGGCCCCCGGGCGCCGCGCACCGAAGTTTGCCGCGCGCACCTTCCGCGCCGGCTTCAAGGCGAGCGGCAAAGGCGAGCGCGTCGTGCTCTTCGACGATACGTTCAACAACCACTTCCGCCCTGCGACCGCCGCGGCCGCGCAGCGCGTGCTCGAGCGTGCGGGCTGCGCGGTCGAGCTGCCGCCGGAGCACGTCTGCTGCGGCCGGCCGTACTACGACTACGGCATGCTCGAGCGCGCCAAGGACGCGCTCGAGCGCGCGCTGCGCGTGCTGGACGTCGGTGCCCCCGTCGTGGTGCTGGAGCCGGGCTGCCTCTCGGTGTTCCGCGACGAGCTGGCTCGGCTCTTCCCCGACGATGCGCGCGCGGCGCGCCTGCGCAAGCAGGCGGTGAGCCTCGGCGAATTTCTCGGCGCCAGAGGCTATGCGCCGCGCGCGGCCCCCGGACAGCTGCTGGTGCACGGGCACTGCCACCAGAAGGCGCTGTGGGGAATGAACGCGGACCTGAACCTGCTCGGCAAATCCGAGGTGCTTGCTCCCGACACCGGGTGTTGTGGCATGGCGGGCTCGTTCGGCTATCGCCCCGAGTTTTACGAAACCTCGAAGAAGATCGCCGCGCTGGAGCTCCTGCCCGCGCTCGCCGCCGCGCCCCAGGCCGCGATCGTGGCGAACGGCTTCTCCTGCCGCGAGCAGATCGAGACGCTCTCGGGCCGGCCGACGCTGCATCTGGCAGAGGTGCTCGCCGGCCGGTGAAGTACCTGGTTTGCATCCTGGTCCTGATTTCCGCCGGCGCGCAGGGCGAGGAAAGCGCGCTGCACCAGGCGGTGGAGAAGGACGGCCACGAGGCGGTGGAGAAGCTGCTGCGCGCGAAGGCCGACGTGAACGCGCGCACGGAGACCGGGGAGACGGTGCTGCACTACGCCGCCTTCCGCAAGGACCCCTGGTTCGCGGAGCGGCTCCTCGCCGCCGGCGCGGATCCGAAGGCGGTCAACAACGCGGGCGAGACGCCGCTCTTCTGGGCCGCGCTCGAAGGCAACGTCGCCGTGGCGCAGCGCCTGATCGCGCGCGGCGCCGACGCGAACGCGCGCGACGCGAAGGGCAACCTGCCGCTGCACGCGGCCGCTTATGCGGGACAGCTCGACCTGGTGCGGCTGCTCTTGCGCCACACGCGCGAGCCCGACGCCGAGAACGGCGGCGGCATCAGGCCGCGCGACTATGCGCAGTACAACGGCCACGAGCGGGTGGTGAAGCTGCTCGAGAAAAGCGTCGCCGGCGCCCGACGCCGCTGAGGGCCTTCGCTTCAACGCTTTTGCCGCGGATGTGCACTATGTCGTCGTGCCCGCCCGACATTTCGCGGCCGGATAGTCCGTTTTTCCTAGGGAAATGCCCGGCATGCGCTTTGCAGTATGAGCCGCATGGGACTCGCGCACGCTGCCGCCGGACTGACTCTTCTGGTGCTGGTCGTCGCCGGCATCGCCGGGACGATCTACAAGGCCATCTCGCCTGACGGCTGGATCGCGGCGGCCTTCGGCACCAGCGTCACGGCCGGCCTCGCGGTCGTCGGCTCGCTCTTCATGCTGCTCGCCCTCGCCTGGTTTTCGCGCGGCTGGGCGATCCGCGCTCGCAACCGCCACGCCGACGTCTTCGTTTACGTCTTCGCGGCCATCGGCACGATTTTCCTGGCGAAGCTCTGGCTCAAGGGCAGCTTCTAAAGGCCCATCGCCTTCTCCCTCGGGCCCGCTCTCTCCCCGAAGCGGGCCCTTTTTTTGACGAGGCTCAATGGGCATACGGGCGGCCTATCAGAGTGTGATCATCCACGCATGCATGGCCTGCGGCGACGAGACCGCGTTCGCCGCTGCGCTCGGTACTTCCGTTCCGGAAGTCGTCGACTGGCTCCTCGGTGAGCGCCCGGTGCCGCCGCACTACTTCCTGAAGGCCGTCGACATCGTGCTGGCCAGCAACTGGAAGCAGATAAGCGACAACCGGGCGTTCCTTGAGCAAGTCCGGCGCCGGAACGCCGCTCGCCCGTCCCGCCGCTAGCCGAACGCGCCGATCAGCAGCTCATAGGAGCGCAGCCGCGAAGCGTAGTCGCCGGTGATCGTGAGGACCATCACCTCGTCGGCCTGGTAGCGCTCGGCCATTTCCTCGAGCCGCGCGCGGCAGGTCTGCGGGCTGCCGATCACGGCGCGCGCGCGCTGGCTCATGACGTACTGCTTTTCCTGCGGCGAATAGGCGTGCCTGGCGGCCTCCTCCGGCGTCGGCACCGGCGAGTCGACATTCAGCGCCATGTGCAGCCGGCGCAGGTCGATCGGCGCCGCCAGCCGCTCGGCTTCCTCCTCCGTCTCGGCGCAGATCAGGAAGGTGCAAACCATCGCGCGCGGCTTTTGCTCTCTACCGATGCGAAAGCTCTGTCGATAGGCGCGGGCGACCTCGTCCCCGCCCCGCGGGTTGATGAAGTGCGCGAACGAGAACGGCAGGCCGAGCTGCGCGGCGAGCGCACCGCTGTAGTCGCTGGATCCGAGCAGCCAGACCTCGGGAGCGCCCGGCACCTCGGGCTGCACGCGCACCGTCTTGAACGGATGGTCGTCGGGCAGCGTGCCGTCGAGATGGCCGACGAGCTGCCAGATCTGCTCGGGGAACTGCTCCGCGTCGGGGAAGCCGCCGCCCGCGACCGCGCGCGCGGTGCGCGCATCGCCGCCGGGCGCGCGGCCGATGCCGAGGTCGACGCGCCCGGGATAGAGCGCTTCCAGCATGCGGAACGCCTCGGCGACGCGGAAGGCGCTGTAGTAGGGGAGCAGCACGCCGCCGGTGCCGACGCGCATGCGGCGCGTCTCGGCGCCCAGGCGCGCCACCAGCACCTCGGGGCACGGATCGGCGAGCGCGGCAATGGCGTGGTGCTCGGCGAGCCAGTAGCGGTGGTAGCCGAGCTCGTCGGTGCGCCGCGCCAGCGCGAGCGTCGCCTCGATCGCCCGGCGCGCGCCCTGGCCGCTGATCACCGGCGACTGGTCGAGGATCGAGAGCCGCATTAGCGATCGAGCAGGGGGCTTCTGCGCAGCAGGGCCACGAGCTGCCGCCAGCCGGGGAACGCCAGCCGGATTTCATTGAGGCACGCCTCGAGCTTCGCGCGCGTCTGCCGCGGCAGGCCGGGCCCGTGGAGCTTCAGGAATCGGCCCAGGGCGAGGTTGTGCTCGTGCAGCAGCTCGTTCGAGGTGGTGAACGCGGCCGAGCACGCGCGATCGAGCTCCTCGGTCTCCTTGGCGAGACCCGCCGCCTTCGCTTCCCTGATCGCCTCGTCGAGCAGCGGCGTGTAGTCGCGAAGGTGGATCATGGCTTGGCGACGCCGTCGAGATCGGCGGGGCGCGCCAGGCGCACGGCCATGCCTACTGAACCACCTGGCATACGTCTTCGGAGAACAGAAAGTACCGCGAAGGCTTGACCATGTGCGGCGCGTGGGTCCGCCACCATTGCGCCGCATCCGGTGACTTCAGCTCGAGAACCGACAGCGCCTGCGTCACGTCGATCACGAAGCCGCTTTTCTGCTGATACCCGCCGCGCAGCAGGGTGACCAATGCTCCCCAAGGACTTCTGGGGCCGGACAGCACGCCCGCCGTGCGCGCGCGACTCGCCGCCGTGGACGATTGCGCCAGCGGAAGCTCCAGGCCGACCCATTTCTCGCGGACCCACGCGGGCGCGTCGCCGGGAGGAACGGCGATGATGCGCACGCGCGGTCCCGCATGTTGCCCGCCGCTCGGCGCCGCCCTGGCGGCCGCCTGAACCCCCTTTGCAGCCGCCACCATGCCTAGAAGAATGAAAAGAAGTCCGGTCGGGGTCAACCAGTGAAGCAGCGCGTCCTGCAGGGGAGAAATGAAGACCGTCATTCCGTGGCAGCTGTAGGCAACCTGCGCTTGCGGCGCCGGCGTGCGCGGACTTGAGCAGATCGTCGACAGCAGGACGAACCACGCCGCCACGCAAGCCACCAGGCCCGCGAGGCAGAACGCGAACAGCAACGTCCAGCCGAGATGAATTCTGAACGTCACCCGCATTGTTTTTTGTCAGCGCTCTGAACTCGAAGTCTCGGCGGGCTTGCCGCCGCCGGCGAGATTGCCGATGAAGTATCGCAGGAGGGCGCGCCGGAACTCCGCGCCCGAGTGCTTCTGCGCGAGCGCCGAAACGTCGGTGTAGCCCTTGTGAATGATCATCGAATAGATCAGCACCCCGGCGGCGATGGCGAGGACTTGCAGGGCGGTTTTTGCCGCGCCGGTCGCGTCGGCTTTAGGCGTCATCGGTCCCCAACCCGCTAGCGCTACCTCGCCCAAATTGCCCGTACAGGCGCTTTACCGTCTCGGGCTCCCCGCGGACGCGCAGGAACGCGCCGTCGTCATTGGCGCGTTCCTCCAGCACCTTGCAGGTCGCGAACACCTCGCCGCGCATTTTCTGCGCGGCCCAGGGGAGGAAGAGCTCGGCCTCGACGAGCTCGCGCTGGAAAAACCCGGCGATGACCTCGTGCAGCTTCGCGATATCGCCCTCGCGGCGCGCGCTCATGACGATGCATCCGGGGAATTGCGAGCGCAGCGCCGCTTCTCGCTCGCGCTGGGCGGACTCGTCGCCGACGCGGTCGATCTTGTTGAACGCGAGCAGGCGCGGCACGGCCTTCGCGCCGATCTCGTCGAGCACTTGCTCGGTCACCGCGAGCTGGCGCTCGAGCCCGGGATCGCTGGCGTCGACGACGTGGACGAGCAAGGACGCCTCGAGCGCCTCGTCGAGGGTCGACTTGAACGATGCGACCAGCCCGTGCGGCAGGTTCTTGATGAAGCCGACCGTGTCGCTGACCAGCACGCGGGGAACGGTGACCGGGTGCAGGGCGCGCACGGTGGTATCGAGCGTCGCGAAAAGCTTGTCCGCGACCAGCGCTTCGCTTCCGGTAAGGGCGCGCATCAGGGTGGACTTGCCCGCGTTCGTATAGCCGACGAGCGCCACGCGCGCGAGCCCCTGGCGCTCCTGCCGCCGGGCGCGCTGCGTCTTGCGCTCCACGACCATCGCATCGAGCTCGGCCTGCAGCTCGGCGATGCGGTCGCGGATCTTGCGCCGGTCGAGCTCGCCGTGCGACTCGCCGCCGCTGCGGCCGCCGGTACCGCTGCGCGCCCGGTCCTTCGGCCCGGCCTGCTTGGCGGCTTCGCGCAGGCGCGGCGCCATGTAGCTCAGGCGCGCGATCTCGACCTGCGCGCGCGCGGTGCGGGAGCGCGCGTGCCGGTGAAAGATCTCGAGGATCACCATGGTGCGGTCCATGACCTCGCCGCCGCACTCCTTCTCGAGGTTGAACGCCTGCGAGGGGGAGATCTCGTGGTCGATGAGGATGGCGTCGCCGGAGCGCTCTTCCCGCAGCAGCCGCAGCTCTTCCCGCTTGCCGAGCCCGAAGTACGCCGTCTTGTCGAACCCGGCGCGCTTCTGCGTGAACGTGGCGATGACCTCGAAGCCGAGCGTCTTCGCGAGCTGGCGCAGCTCCGCCAGCGAAGCATCGAACTCGAGCTCGCTCACGCTGGATAGCTGCACGGCCGCGACGATTGCGCGCTGCGCTGTCTTGGCGGCTTCTTGCGTCATGGTGCACGCAGCCTATCAGCAAAGGCGACCCCGCCATCCGGCCGAGTCGATGATTAAACGGCGATCGGCGCCTTGATGGCGGGGTGCGGGTCGTAGGCCTCGACGCTGAAGTCCTCGTAGACGAAGTCGAGGAGCTCCTTGCGCGCGGGGTTGAGGCGCACGCGCGGGAAGGGGCGAGGAGCGCGGGTGAGCTGCTCGCGCGCCTGCTCGAGGTGGTTCAAATAGAGATGCGCGTCACCGAGGGTGAGGATGAATTCGCCCGGCTGCAGGTTCGTGACCTGCGCCACCATCAGCGTGAGGAGCGAGTAGGAGGCGATGTTGAAGGGCACGCCGAGGAAGAGGTCGGCGCTCCTCTGGTACATCTGGCAGGAGAGCCGGCCTTCGGCGGCGTAGAACTGGAAGAGGGCATGGCAGGGCGGCAGCGCCATCTTGTCGACGTCGGCAGGGTTCCACGCGCTGACGATATGGCGCCGGGAGTCCGGTTTCTTCCTCAGGCTCTCCACCACGTTGCGAATTTGGTCGATCTCTCTTCCGTCGGGCGTGCGCCAGTGGCGCCACTGGTAGCCGTAGACCGGGCCGAGCTCGCCGCGCTCGTCGGCCCACTCGTCCCAGATGGTGACCCCGCGCTCCTGGAGCCAGCGTACGTTGGTGTCGCCGCGCAGGAACCAGAGCAGCTCGTAGATGATCGACTTGAGGTGCAGCTTCTTCGTCGTCAGCAGCGGGAAGCTCCGGTCGAGCGCGAAGCGCAGCTGGCGGCCGAACACGGAGAGCGTGCCGGTGCCGGTGCGGTCGGACTTGCGCGCGCCGCGCTCGAGCACCTCGGCGACGAGGTCGAGGTACTGGCGTTCGCTCATAGGGTGATCGTAGCGCAGACCTCGGCCGCGCTCTGGAAGCGGTCCTCGGGCTTCTTCGCCAGGAGCTGATCGAGCAGGCGCTGGTGCACCGCGAGCTCACCCGGCAGCTCGGGGGGCGGCGCCTGCACGTGCATCCGCATCAGGTCCGCCGGGCCGACGCTTTCGTAGATCTTGGTGCCGGTGAGCATCTCCCAGAGCATTGCGCCGAGGCTGTAGAGATCCGAGCGCACGTCGACCGGCTGGCCGAGGCACTGCTCCGGGCTCATGTAGCGCGGCGTGGCGAGGAGACGCTGCGTGCCGGTGAGGGTCGAGTTGGCGCCGAGGTCCTTGGCGAGGCCGAAATCCACGATCACGGGCCGGCCGTCGGCGCGGAACAGGATGTTCGCGGGCTTGAGATCGCGATGCACGATGCCGCGCGTGTGGATCGCGTCGAGCGCGCGCGCGATCTGCGCCGCGATCCGCAGCGCGGCGCGCGTGTCGAGCCCCTCGCGGATGCGGCTCGCCAGCGTGCCCGAGGGCAGGAACTCCATTGCGATGTAGGGATGCTCGCCGGCGAAGCCCTGGTCGTAGATGCGCGCCACGTAGTCGATCTCGAGCTTGGCGAGCAGCTTGTATTCGCGCACGAAGCGCTCGAGGAACACGCGGTCGTTGTTGAACTGGGTGTTGAGCACCTTGAGCGCGCAGCGCAGGCCGTCGAACTGGCGCTCGGCGAGATACACCACCGCCTGGCCGCCCTCGCCGATGCGATGCACCACCCTGTAGCCGGCCACCAGCGGCTCGCTCATCGGCCGTATACTGCCATCATGCTCAGGCTTTTTGGCGCGGGCGCGTCGGATCACCCGATGCGCAACCCGAAGGAGGCGAAGCGCATTCTCGAGGCGCTGCCGTCGGAGGACCTGAAGGGACTCGAGGAGCTCGCGCACTGGCACGAGTCGGTGAGCGTCGCCGAGAGCTTCAAGCCCGCGGAGCGCATCGCCCTCCTCAGCGCGATCGACGATGCGGCGCAGCCGCGCCTGCGCAAGGCCGCGCGCGAGTACTTCGCCGCGACGCGCCCGTCGCGCTACCAGGAAAACCGCATCTGGACGCACACGCACGAATACTGGAAGCAGGCGGGGCTGGCCTTCGCGCGCGCGGTGGACGCCGCGGCTCAGGCCGATCCCAAGGGACTGCCGGCGGTGGCGCTGCGCGCGCTGCGCAGCCTCGCGCAGCAGCTCAAGTGGCAGCACCTGCGCTACGGGCCGATCGACCCGGCGGTATGGGGCACGATGAGCCGCATCTACGCGCTCGCCGAGGCGCGCGGGCTCGCCGACAGCAAGCTCGAATACCTGAAGGCGCTGATGTTCAACGCCGCCTCGCCCGACAGCCTGCTTGCCGGCGAGGTCGAGCTCGCCGAGCGCGTGATCGCCGAGCTCGCGCCCAAGTGCGCGATCGCGCCGGCGCCGGCGGCGGGCCTGCTGCACTGGATCGACCTTGCGCGGCCGATGACGCCCGCGCGCATCACCAAGCCGCCGCAGGCGTCGCCGGGACTGCGCTGCTTCGGCCCGGGCGGCGCCGCGACGGCGCTCCAGGAGATGATCGAGCGGCTCGAGCGCACGCGCGAGCTGCCCGGCGGGCTGCTCGGCGGCCAGGATCCCGAAGCGGGGCTGGAGGTGCTGCGCCACCTCGCCTTCGTCTGGGCACCCGAGCCGCCCGAGCGCAAGCACGCGCGCCACGCGGTCAAGTCGCGCCTCACCATCGCGCACAGCTTCGCCGGCGCGCTGGAGGCGCTCGCCAGCGCCGCGGGCTCGCTCGACTTCGACCAGAAGGCCGCGGAAAGCTGGGTGGTGGAGAACGTCAGCGCCGGCGGCTTCGGCGCGATGGTGCCGCAGATGAAGGGCGACTGGCTGCGCGTCGGCACGCTGCTCGCGATGCAGCCCGACGGCGGCACCAACTGGGTGATCGGCGCCGTGCGGCGCGTGAACCGCGTCTCGCCGCAGGAGGCGCGCGTCGGCATCCAGACCCTCTCGCGCGCGCCGCGGCGCGCCACTTTCCGCATGCGCGGCCTGCAGGAAGACGGGCTGCTGCTGCCCTCGGCGGTGCTCGGCTCGACCGAAGTGGCGATCGCCCTGCGCGCCGGCGTCTATCCGCCGGGCGCCAACCTCGAGGCGAGCGTCGACGGCAAGGAGCACGTCTACCTGCCGCTGGGCGTGGCCGAGAAGACCGACGACTACGAGCTCATCCGCTTCCGGGAAATGATCCGCGAAGGCTGAGCATCAGAGCACCCGGTTGAGGAACTGCGAGATGTGCGCGATCTCCGGCGCGCACACCGAGTGCGGCATCGGGTAGTCGTGCCACTCCACCGGGTAGCCCAGCGACTCGAGCATTTCGCGCGATTTCTGCGCGCGCGCGACGGGGATGATGTCGTCGTAGAGGCCGTGCGCCATGAAGATCGGAACGCCACGGTTTTCACCGCTCGCTTCCGAAGAAAGCGCTGATGCGAGAGGCAGATAGGTGGACAGCGCCATGACGCCCGCCAGCCGCTCGGGGTAGCGCAGCGCGCTCTGCAGCGCGATTGCCCCGCCCTGGGAGAAGCCGGCAACGACGATGCGGTCGGCGGACAGCTTCTGGGCGCGGATCATCTCGTCGAGCAGCTTCTGCGAGGCTTTTATCCCGGCGTCGTCCTCCCTCCCGCCGCCGAACTGGAAGATGTCGTACCAGGCGCGCATGCGCATGCCGTTGTTGATGGTCACCGGCCGCACCGGGGCATGCGGAAAGACAAATCGCACCGGCTCGGGCACCTCTAGCTCGGGGACGATCGGCTCGAAGTCGTGCCCGTCCGCCCCCAGCCCGTGCAGCCAGATCACCGCCGCCCGCGGCTCGGGCCCGGTCTCGATCTCGATCGCGTCCATGGCCCGAGTTTAGCGGTAGCAATGTCACGCGCGCTGGTGTTAGATGTCCGCAGGGGAGGGAACCCTGCAGGACAAGAAAGTGCTCGTCGCGGACGTGCCGGAAGCGCACGCCCGGCTGGCGGCTGTGCTCAACGGGAGCGAGGCGCGCTTCGTCCATACGCTGGGCGATGCGCTGCGCGCGCTCGCCGAGGAGGACTTCGACCTGGTGCTGGTCGGGGTGCACTTCGACGAGTCGCGCATGTTCGACCTGTTGCGCGCGGTGCGCAAAGGCAGCCGCAATGCGGCCGTGCCCATCCTGTGCACGCGCCTGCGCCGGCTCGCCTTCGCGACGCTCACGCCGCAGGCGCTGGAAGTGACGATCAAGGCCCTGAACGGCAACGGCTACGTCGACCTCACCGGCTTCGCCAACGACGAGGGCGGCAACGCCGCGATCCGCCACCTGCTCGCGACGGTTACGGCTTCTTTCGCAGCGCCGACTTCGGGCGGAACGCCTTGACCAGCGCCTCGTGCGTCTCGATGTAGGGGCCGCCGATCAGGTCGATGCAATAGGGCACCGCGGCGAACACCCCGTCGAGCGTTTCACGGATCGCCTTGGGCTGCCCGGGCAGGTTGATGATCAGCGCCTGCTTGCGCACCACCGCCACCTGCCGCGACAGGATCGCCGTCGGCACGTATTTCAGGCTGACCGCGCGCATCTGCTCGCCGAAGCCGGGCATCACCTTTTCCGCGACCGCCAGCGTCGCCTCGGGCGTCACGTCGCGCGGCGCGGGGCCGGTGCCGCCGGTGGTGAGCACCAGGTGGCAGCCGCGCACGTCCACCAGATCCACCAGCGTCGACTCGATCAGCGGCTTCTCGTCGGCAATGAGGCGCGTCTCGTCGCGCCAGGCGGGCGAGGCGATCGCCGCGGCGAGCCATTCCTTGAGCGCGGGGATGCCCTCGTCCTTGTAGACGCCGGCCGAAGCGCGGTCGCTGATGGAGACGAGGCCGATGACCAGCTCTTCTTTCATAGGACTTCGAAAACCTCCAGCTCGACCGCCGCAGGACGGCGTGCGCCACGAGCCACGCAGATGATTCGATTGATCCACCGGTAGCGCCTGGCGCCGGTCTCGAAGCGCGGCGTGGTGCGCATGTAGTACGCCGCGGGGTCGACCGCCTCGCCCGCGGCCAGCCTGCGCATCACCTCTTCCGGGCCGTGGCGGTAGCCGAAGTTGCGCATATAGATAAGGGCGCCGTCGTCGGTCTCGAGCGTGTAGCGGGCGTCGAGCTCGGCGACGCCGTCGGTGCGCAGCACCTGCCAGTCCGCGCCGCCGGCGAGCACGCGCCCCGAAAGGCGCTCGCCGCGGAAGCCGCCGCCGGCGATCGGGATCACGCGCCGGCGGCCGAGGGGCCCGTCGCCCAGCTCCTGCGGCGGCCCGAGCGTGATCTCAGCCCGCAGAAGCGGCTGCAGCATCGAGGGACTTGAGGACGCGGAACAGCTCGCGGTAGGCGCGCGGCGGCCGGCCTTCCTTCTGCTCGCGGCGCGCGTTGCGGATCAGGGTGCGCAGCTCTTGCAGGTCGGCGCCGCCGTGCGCGGCGACGTACTCGGTGAGCGCGGCGTCGTCGGCGAGCAGCTTCTCGCGCTGCGCTTCGAGCCGCCGGTGGCGCGCGCCCTCCTGCGCGGACTGGCCGGAGAGCGCATCGACCCGCGCGCGGATCGGCGCCGGGTCGACGTCGCGCATCAGCTTGCCGATGTATTGCATCTGGCGGCGCTTCGCCTCGTGGCTCCTGATGCGCTTCGCCTCGGCCACGGCGCGCGCGAGCCGCTCGTCGAGGCCGAGCGCGTCGAGCTGCGCCTGCGGCAGCTCGAGGAGCGCGGCGCCCAGATCCTGCAGCTCGTGCATCTCCTTCTTGCGCCGAGTCTTGCTGATTTCTTCCTGCATCGCGCTGTTATGATAGCGCCCCGATGCGCGGCCGCGACGGCTTCAGCTTCACGCCTGCACAGCTTCGCGAGATGGCGCAGACGGTGCTTGCGCGCGCGCGCGCGGCGGGCGCGAGCGGCTGCGACTGCGAGGTGTCCGAAGCCTACGGCCTCACGGTGAACGTGCGCCGCGGCAAGCCCGACACCCTCGAGCACAACCGCGACCGCTCGCTCGGCGTCACGATCTATCTCGGCGAGCGGCCGCGGACGCGCCGCGGCCACGCCAGCACCTCGGATCTTTCCCGCACGGCGCTCGAGCAGACGGTCGACGCCGCCGCGGCGATCGCGCGCCACACCGCCGAGGACGACTGCGCCGGCCTGCCCGAGCCCGAGCTGCTGGCGAAGTCGGTGCCCGACCTGGATCTCTTCCATTCGTGGCCGCTCTCGACCGAAGAGGCGATCGACATCGCGAAGCGCTGCGAGGCGGCCGCGTTCGCCGCCGCGCCGGTGATCCGCAACTCCGAAGGCGCGACCGTGTCGACGCAGCAGTCGCAGTTCGTCCTCGCCAACAGCCTGGGCTTCGCGGGCGGCTTCGCCGGCTCGCGCCATTACCTCTCGTGCGCGGTGATCGCCGAGGACAAGGGGCTGATGCAGCGCGACGACTGGTACTCGGCCTCGCGCCTGCCCTCGAAGATCGCCGAGCCGCGGCGGCTCGGCCGCTACGCCGCGCAGCGCGCCGCGGCGCGCCTGGGCGCGCGCAAGATCGCGACCTGCCAGGCGCCGGTGCTCTACGAGGCGCCGGCGGCGATCGGCCTCATCGGCCACTTCGTCGCCGCGGTCAACGGCGGCAATCTCTACCGCAAGACCAGCTTCCTGGTCGATGCGCTCGGCACCCAGGTGTTCTCGCCGAAGGTCACGATCGACGAGCGTCCGCTCGAGCCGCAGGGAGCGGCGAGCACGCCGTTCGACGACGAAGGCGTGGCGGCGCGCACGCGCAGCGTGGTGCGCAAGGGCGTGCTCGAGGGCTACTTCCTCGGCAGCTACTCGGCGCGCAAGCTCGGCATGCAGAGCACCGGCAATGCCGGCGGCCACCACAACCTGGTGCTGAAGTCCGACGGCCCCGATTTCGAGGGCATGCTGCGCAAGATGGGGCGCGGGCTGCTGGTCACCGAGCTGCTCGGCCACGGGATCAACCTGGTGACCGGCGACTATTCGCGCGGCGCCGCCGGCTATTGGGTGGACGGCGGCGAGATCCAGTTCCCGGTCGAGGAGATCACCATCGCCGGCAACCTGCGCGACATGTTCCGCGGCATCGTCGCCGTGGGCGGCGACGTGCTCGAGCGCAGCGGCCGCTCGAGCGGCTCGATCCTGGTCGAGGGCATGACCATTGCCGGCGCCTAGCGTTAGCATCAGCCCCATGCGCTTCCTTCTCGCGTTGGCCTTTGCGGCGGCTACGGCGGCCCATGCGCAGGTCGTTTCGCGCACGCCCGACGTCATCTACGTGCCGACGCCACAGTACGTGATCAACGAGATGCTGCGCCTTGCCGACGTCAAGCCGGGCGACGTGCTCTATGACCTCGGTTGCGGCGACGGCCGGATCCCGATCACCGCGGCGATGAGGCACGGCATCCGCGCCTACGGCATCGACATCGACCCCGAGCGCATCGCCGAGGCGAACGCCAGCGCCAAGAAGTACCGCGTCGCGCATCTGGTCAGCTTTCGCCAGGAGGATCTCTTCACCGCCAATTTCAGCGATGCGAGCGTGGTGACGCTCTACCTGCTGCCCGACCTCAACCTCAAGCTGCGGCCGCGCCTGCTCGCGCTCAAGCCCGGCACGCGCGTCGTCTCGCACCAGTTTGACATGGGCGACTGGCAGCCCGACCGCCGCGTCGACCTCGAGGGCCGCACCGTGTACCTCTGGACCGTGCCCAGGCGATGAGCCGAGAGCTGCTGATCGAGGTCGCCTCGGACGTGATCTGCCCGTGGTGCTACATCGGCAGCAAGCGGCTGGAGAAGGCGCTCGCGCTGCTCGAGGGCGAGGTGCGCGCCGAGCTGCGCTGGCTGCCCTTCCAGCTCAATCCCGACATGCCGGCAGCGGGGATGGCGCGCGCCGAGTACCGGCGCGCGAAGTTCGGCTCGCTAGAGCGCGGCCGCCAGCTGGATGCGCGAGTCGCCGCCGAGGGCCGCGGCGAGGGCATCGAGTTCGCCTTCGAGCGCATGCAGCGCACCCCCAACACGCTCGCCGCGCACCGGCTGATCGACCTCGCGCAGGCGCAGGGGCGCGCCGATCCGGTGGTGGCACGCCTGTTCAAGGCCTATTTCGAGGAGGCGCGCGACATCGGCGACGAGCAGCTGCTCGCCAGCATCGCCGCCGAGAACGACGTGGCCGGATGGCCCGAGCAGGCCGACGCGGAGCGAGTCTCCGCGCTGGAAGAGGGCGCGCGCGCGCTCGGCATCTCGGCGGTGCCGACCTTCATCTTCGCGCGCAAGCTCGGCGTGTCGGGCGCGCATCCGCCCGAAGCGCTGGCGCAGGCGATCCGCGAAGCGATTCAGACGGCCGAGGGCGTCGGCTAGGTAAAGTCGAGCCTGGTCTCGAGCGCGATACCGTAGATCGCGAGCGGCGGGCGCTTCGGGATCTCGAGCGACGGCAGCTCCTGCGCGCCGAGCGTCTGCACCGTCGCGCCCAGGGCCTTCATGAAGTCGAGCGAGATCACCACCTCGCCCGAGCGCGCGCGGTGCACCAGGCGCTCGCCGATGCTGACGCAGTCGCCGAAAGCGACGAACTGCTGCGCGCCGATCGGGCCGGCCATGCCGAACACCGCCTCGCCCAGGTGCAGCGCCGAGGCGACCGAGGCGGGCAGGCCGTACTCGGCCTTCCAGCGCTCGCCGACGGCGCCGAACTCGCGCTGCACGTCCTGCGCCGACTTCAGCGCGCGCTCGGCGAAATCCTTCTTGTCCGCCCCGGCGTAGACCGCGAGCAGCGCGTCGTTCTGGACCGAGAGGATCTTGCCGCGGTTGGCGGTGATCGCCATGGCGACGAGCGAGAAGAACTCGTTGGCGAGCGCGAGCACCTTGTCGGGCTGCAGCACTTCGGAGAGCCGCGTGAAGTTGCGCAGCTCGGCGTAGTAGATCGCGACCGACCGGCGCTCGGCGGTGTTGGACATGCGCCTAGTCTAGCCTCAGGCAAGCTCCAGGGTAACGCGCTTGTTGCGCTTTCCTTCCGAGCGGATCTTGACCACCTTCAGCGCGCCGATCTCGGCGGTGTCGGCGACGTGCGTGCCGCCGCAGGCCTGCAGGTCGACGCCCGGGATCTCGAGCAGGCGCACGCGGCCTTCGCCGCGCGGCGGCGCGACCGACATGGTCCTGACCAGCTCGGGGCGCGCGTCGAGCTCGGCGTCGGAAACCCAGACGACTTTCGTTCTCAAGCCCTGGCGAACATGCTCGGCGAGCCTCGCCTCGATCGCCTCCTTCACCAGGCGTTCCATCTCGATGTCGAAGTCGAGGTGCGCCTTGTCCTCCTGGATGCGGCCGCCGGTGACCGGCGCCTTCACCGCCGCGCACAGAAGGTGCAGCGCGGTGTGCAGCCGCATCAGGCGATGGCGTCGCTCCCAGTCGAGCTGGATTTCGACCCTGGTGCCGACGGCGGGCGCGGAGCCTGGCGCGAGAACGTGCAGTACCGAGTCCGCAGACTCCCCCTTGCGCGTGTCGAGCACGCGCCACTCGCCAGAGCGGCCGCTCATTTTTCCGCTATCGCCGGCCTGGCCGCCGCCCATCGGAAAGAAAACGGTGCGATCGAGCTCGACCGCGTCCCCGTGGAGCGCGACGACGGTCGCCTCGACGGCCTTGAGGTACGGATCGTCGCGAAATAGGAGAGTTGCCACTGCAGGAGCCCGGTCAGTTCAGCAGCACGTAAAGCGCGACGAAGAACACGACCAGCGCGCCGCCGGCGAAGAAGCCGAGCGTCGTGCCCGACACGTCGGGCAGGTCGGGGTCGCGCGGGACCGGCTGGGGATGCTCGTCGTGCTCGGGATGCTCCGGCGGCAGCTCCTCCGGCTTGAGCATCACCGTCGCATCGTCGTCCTCGGCCGACTTCGGCGGCCGGATCACTGTAGTCTCTTCGTCGCCCTGCAGCGCGGCGACCTTCTGGTTGAAGTTGCGGAAGAAGTCGTCGGCCACTTTCTTCGCCGCCGCGTCGACCAGGCGCGAGCCGATCTGCGCCAGCTTGCCGCCGACGCTGGCCTTGACGTCATAGGCGAGCTTGGTCTGGCCATCCTGCTCGGCAAGCCTGACCTGCGCCCCGCCCTTCGCAAAGCCGGCGGCGCCGCCCTGGCCTTCGAAAGCGAGCGAGTAGGACTCCGGAGGCTTGATGTCGGAGAGCGTCAGCTTGCCCTTGAACTTGGCGCTCACCGGGCCGACGCGCGCCACCATCAGCACCGCGTACTCGTTGTCGCCGGTCCGGTCGATCGACTCGCAGCCCGGCACGCTCGCCTTGAGCATCTCCGGGTCGTTGAGCGCCTCCCAAACCGTCTGGCGCGGCGCCGGCACGATCTGCTCGCCGCTCATTTCCATGCGCGCTTCTCCTGGTGGCCACCGCTGAGCGTCCTCGCCAGGTCGACGAGGCTCTTGAGATTATGCACCGGCAGGAAGAGGTCGACGTGCGGCAGCATGGCGCGCACGCCGGCCGGGCGGGCCTCGAACTTCTCGTAGCGCAGCAGCGGATTGAGCCACACCAGGAAGCGCGCCGACTTGGCGAGACGCTCCATCTCCTCGCCCAGGCCCTCGCCCGCCTCGCGGTCGAGGCCGTCGGAGACGAGCAGCACGCACGCGTTCTGCCCCAGCGTGCGCCGCGCCCACTTGAAGTTGAACTCGCGCAAGCTATGGCCGATGCGCGTGCCGCCCGACCAGTCCTTGATCGCCTCGGCCACCTTGGCCATCGCCACGTCGACGTCGCGGTGGCGCAGCTGGCGCGTGATGTTGGTGAGGCGCGTGCCGAACACGAACACCGACACGCGGTCGCGGTCGTTGGTGATCGCGTGCAGGAAGTGCAGGAACATGCGCGCGTAGGGGTTCATCGAGCCGGAGATGTCGCACAGCACGACCAGCGGCGGGTGCAGCTCGCGCGGCGCGGCGCGCACCAGCGGGATTACGTCGCCGCCCTCGCGCAGCGACTGGCGCAGGCTCTTGCGCAGATCGACCCGCGCGCCGTTGCGCTCCACATGGAAGCGTCTCGTTCTCACCATCGGCAGGGGCAGGCGAAGCTGCGCGATCATCTTCTTCGCCTGCGCGAGCTCGGCCGCCGACATGGTGTCGAAGTCCATGCGCTGCAGCACCTCGCGCGAGGAAAAGCTCAGGCGCGCCTCGAGCTCGAGGCGTTGTTCGCGCTCTTCCCTCGGATCCTTGTTCTGGTAGAGGGCGTCGGTGAGCCGCTGGCTCTGCTGCTCCTCCGGCTTGGCGGCGCGGCCGTGCGCCTTGGGCAGCAGCAGCTGCATCATGCGCTCGGCGAGCTTCGGGTCGCGCCAGAAGATCTGGAACGCCTGGTCGAAGACCGGCCGCTGCTCCTGGCGCGAGAGCAGCACCGCCGACATGGTCCAGTACCAGTCGTCGCGCCTGATGGGAAACTGAGCAGCGCCGGCGATTTCCAGTGCGCCGACGCAGTCGATGACGCGGTCGGGGCCGATGCGCAGTCCCGCGGCCCGCAGCAGCCGCGCGAAGTGCATCACGTTCTCGGCTAGGCGGCCGCTTGGTTGGGCAGCGGGCATTCGCGCGCCAGCTTCTCGACCGCGGGGGAGGCGACGATGCGGTGCTCGCGGAAGTAGCGCTCGTGGTTGCGCTCGACTTCGGCGAGCCAGTAGACATAGTTGACCATCATGCCGGCCGAGCGCGCCATGCCGGACTCGGAGGTGTCGCCCATCCAGTTCAGCCGCTCGAGCACCGCGCCGTTTCCGAGGTGGAAGCGTGCCACCGCGTCCAAGGGTTCGTCGCCTTGCTTTGCGTTGAGGAGGTAATAGGCGCAGAGCCGCAGCAGCGTTTTCTGCAGCGCCTCGTCGGCCTCGCCGAGGTGCCATGCCGGGTCGGCGATGCGCGCGAGCACGTCCTTGGGCGCGGCGCCCTCGAGCCAGCGGCGGAACCCGGGAATCGGCGAGAGCGTGGCGAAGCGCCGCAGGTGCGGGAACTCGCGCTTCAGGTCCTCGGCCACCTGCTTGATCAGCAGGTTGCCGAACGAAATGCCGCGCAACCCTTCCTGGCAGTTGGTGATGGAGTAGAACATGGCGCAGTCGGCGTTCACCGGCTGCACCACCGTCGAGCGGGTGTCGAGCAGCGGCTGCACCTGCGAGCTCATGCCGCGCGTCAGCGCGACTTCGATGAAGATGATCGGCTCATCCGGCAGCTGCGGGTGGAAGAAAGCGTAGCAGCGCCGGTCGCCTTCGAGCCGCCGGTGCAGGTCGTGCCAGCCCTGGATGGCGTGCACCGCCTCGTACTGGATCAGCTTCTCGAGCATCAGCGCCGAGGTGCGCCAGTCGATGCGCTCGAGGCGCAGGAAGCCGCGGTTGAACCAGGAGCGCAGCAGGTGCCTCAGATCCCAGTCGATCGCCTGCCATTGCGGATGCGCGCGCACGCCCGCCAGCAGCTCGCGGCGCATGCCGACCAGCGCCGCCGTGCCGCCGGGGGCCATGTTCAGCCGCCGGAAGAGCTCCTGGCGCGCCGGCTCGGCGGCGGCCTGCAGCTCGGCGAGGCGCTCGGGCGTGGGATCTGCCTGGTAGGCCGCGGCGGCGCGCGCCACGTCGTCGGGCGTAGGCGAGAGCTGTTGCACCAGCAGGTCGAAAAACTCCTCGCGGCAGCGCTCGTTGAGCCCCTGGTAGGCGGCGAGCGCGTCGCGCGCAAGCGCGGTGCTCGCGTATTCGCCGCTCTCGGCGAGCAGCGCCTGGCACAGCGCGAACAGCTCGTGGGTGCGACGGTCGATGCCGCCGCCCCCGGCGCCGCCGCCAATCAGGCGCCGGAAGAAGCTCACGGCGCTCACGCCGCCGCGGCCGCCTTCGCTTCGCCGACCAGCCGCTCGGCCTCGGCGCCCGCGACGCGCTCGAGGTCGTCGCGGTACTTGAGCAGCACGCCGAGCGTGTTGTTGACCGTCTCCGGGTCGAGCGCGACGCGATCGAGCGCCACCAGGCAGTTCGCCCAGTCGATGGTCTCGGCGACGCCGGGCAGCTTGTAGAGCTCGGTCTTGCGCAGCCGCTGCACGAACGCGACCACCTCGCGCGAGAGCTTCTCGGCCGCGCCCGGCGCCTTGCGGCCAAGGATCTCGAGCTCGCGGCGCGCGTCGGGATAGTCGACCCAGTGATAGAAGCAGCGCCGCTTCACCGCGTCGTGGATCTCGCGCGTGCGGTTGGAGGTGATCACGACCACCGGCGGCTCCTCGGCTTTCAGCGTGCCGATCTCCGGGATCGTGATCTGCCAGTCCGAGAGCACTTCCAGCAGGTACGCCTCGAAGGGCTCATCGGTGCGGTCGAGCTCGTCGATCAGCAGCACTGGCGAGTGCCCCTCGAGGGCTCGCGCCAGCGGCCGCTTCACCAGGAACTCGTCGGAATAGATCTGCGCGCCGAGCTTCTTCTTGTCCTTCTCGCCCGCCGCTTCGGCAAGGCGGATCTCGATCATCTGCCGCGAGTAGTTCCACTCGTAGGCCGCCTGAGCAATATCGAGGCCCTCGTAGCACTGCAGGCGGATCAGCTCGCGCCCGAGCGCGGCCGCCACCACCTTCGCGATCTCGGTCTTGCCCACGCCCGCCTCGCCCTCGAGGAACAGCGGCCGCTTCATCGCGAGCGCTAAGAAGAGCGACGTCGCGAGGCTGCGGTCGGCAACGTAGTCGCCCGAAGCAAGGAGCTTCTGCGTGTCGTCGATCGTCTTCGGCAGGGCTTTGAGCATGGGAAGCGGCTGAAAGAGCGGCATTTTCCGGTATTTGACGTGCTCCCGCCACTCTGGTTCGTGCAATCTGCCCGAGCAGTCGATCGGGCGGTTGTAGCGCGTCGCGATAGGGCTAACAATATCGGCCGCCCATGACCTCGAGGCGCAGATTCCTGGCCGGCGCCCTGGCGCTGGCGTCGGCACCGCTCGCGGCGCAGGACAAGCCGGCGGTGCGCGTCTATCGCATCGGCATGCTCGAGTCGGTGCCGCTCGCCGCGAACCAGGAGAACATGGCCGAGTTCCAGCGGGGCCTGCGCGAGGCGGGCTACGTGGTGGGGCAGAACGCGGAGCTTCTTTACCGCGCCTCCGACGGAAGAAGCGACCGGTTCTCCGCGCTCGCCGCCGAGCTCGTGGAGGCGAGAGTGGACGTGCTCGTGACCCGCGGCACGCCGGCGACGATCGCGGCGCGCAAGAAGGGCGCGGGCAGGGTGCCGGTGATCACCACCGCGGTGGCCGACCCGGTGGAGACCAAGCTGGTGAAGAGCCTGGAAGCGCCCGGCGGCATGGTCACCGGGCTTACCAGCAGCACGAGCGAGCTTGGCCCCAAGCGCCTCGAGCTCCTGAAGGCGCTCGCGCCGTCGTTGAAGCGCGTCGGCGCGATCATGAACCTCGGCAACCCGGCCGCGGTGGCGAACTGGAAGGTCATCGAGGGCGCGGCGCCCGCGCTCAACCTGCAGGTGCGCGCGATCGACGCGCGCAAGCCAGAGGACATCGTCCCCGGGCTGCAGGCCGCGCTCAAGGACGGCGTGCAAGGGCTGATCGTCGGCATCGAGACGCTGGTCGCGTATCGCGGCACGGTGATCAAGATCGCGGCGCAGCACCGGCTGCCGGCGGTGTATTCGGCGCGCGAGTTCGTCGAGGCGGGCGGCCTGATGTCCTACGGCGTGAGCTATCCCAATCTCTACTACCGCGCCGCCGGCTACATCGACAAGGTTCTCAAGGGCGCGAAGCCGGGGACGCTGGCGATGGAGCCGCCGAGCAAGTTCGAGCTGGTGATCCACCGCAAGACGGCGTGGGACCTGAAGCTCGCGATTCCGCCCGACCTGCTGCTGCGCTCCGACAAGATCGTCGGCTAGCGCGGCACGGCCTTTGCTCCTCGCCCCGGGCAACCCACACCGGAGGCGCCAAAATGAAAATGGAAGTCGTGAAGGAGCTCTTGCTCCAGTCGCTCGAGCACGAAATGGGCGGCGTCAAAATCTACGACACCGCGCTGAAATGCGCGCAGAACGAAGACCTGAAGGAAGAATGGGAGAAGTACCACGAGGAAACCGAGCACCACGTGCAAATCCTGCACGACGTGCTGACGCAGATGCAGCTCGACGCGGAAGAGCAGACGCCGGGACGCAAGATAGTGCATGACATGGGCGCGTCGCTGGTCGCGGCGATCGAGGCGGCGCTCGGCGCCGGCGACAAGGACCAGGCCGAGATCGTGGCGTGCGAATGCGTCGTGCTCGCCGAAGAGAAGGACCATGCCAACTGGCAGCTGATCGGCGAGGTCGCGAAAAAGATGACGGGCGCCGAGGGCAAGGCGCTGAAGGAGGCCTACGGCGAGGTCGAGGACCAGGAGGACGAGCACTACTACCACTCGAAGGGCTGGCTGCGCGAGCTCTCGCTGCAATGCCTCGGCATGAAGGCCGTGCTGCCGCCGCCCGAGGAGCGCAAGCACGTCAAGACCGCGATCGGCCAGGCGCGCGCCGAGCAATCGCGCAAGTCCTAGCGAACAAGCTTGTCCGAGCAAACAAAAAAGGCCCGCCGCAGCGGGCCTTTCACATTTTTGATTTAGCTACTTACTTAAGAGCGGCTTCCACGGCTCGCTTGCACATCACCGTGATGAGGTGCGCGCGGTACTCGGGCGAGGCGTGCAGGTCGTTGTTGAGGCCGTCGGGCTTCACCTTGATGCCGGCCACCGCCTCGGGCGCGAACTTGGACGAGAGCGCCTTCTCCATCTCGGCCTGGCGGAAGGCGCTGGCGGCGGCGCCGGTGACGCCGACGCGCACCTTGCCGCCGAAATCGGCGACGTAGACGCCCACCAGCGCGAAGCGCGACGCCGGGTTCCTGAACTTCATGTAGGCGCCGCGCTTGGGCGCCTGGAACGACACCGAGGTGATGAGCTCGCCCGGCTCGAGCGCCGTCTCGTAGAGGCCCTTGAAGAACTTGTCGGCCTCGATCTTGCGCTTGTTGGTGCTGATGGTGGCGTTGAGCGCCAGCACCGCCGCCGGGTAATCTGCCGCGGGATCGCTGTTGGCGAGAGAGCCGCCGATCGTGCCCATGTGCCGCACCTGCCGGTCGCCGATCATTGCGGCGAGCGCAGCGAGCGAGGGAATGGCTTTCTTCACTTCCGAAGAAGACGCCACGTCGGCGTGGCGCGTCATCGCGCCGATCTCGACCGCGCCGCCCGAGGCTTTGATCCCGCTCAGTTCCTTGATGGTGCCGAGGTCGATGAGGTCGGTTGGGGAGGACAGGCGAAGCTTCATCGCCTGCACCAGGCTCTGCCCGCCGGCGAGGTAGCGGCCCTCGCTCTTCTTTCCTGCGAGCGCGATCGCATCCTTGCTGCTGGAGGGACGGTGGTATTCGAAGGCATGCATGAGGTTTTCTCCTGATCTGTCCTAGGCGGCCTTGTGCATCGAGCGCCACACGGTCTGCGCGGTGGCGGGCATGGCGACGTCCTTGACGCCGAGCGCATCGGTGATCGCGTTCATCACCGCCGCCGGCGCGCCGATCGCCCCCGCCTCGCCGCAGCCTTTGACGCCGAGGGGGTTGTGGGTGCAGGGCGTCTCGCGCGTATCGACCTTGAAGAGCGGTACGTCGGCGGCGCGCGGGATGCAGTAGTCGGCGAGCGAGCCGGTGAGAAGCTGCCCGCTCGCGTCGTACGCGCAGCCCTCGGTCAGCGCCTGGCCGATGCCCTGCGCGAGTCCGCCGTGCACCTGGCCCTCGACGATCATCGGGTTGATCACCTTGCCGAAGTCGTCCACCGCGGTGAAGGCGACGATCTGCGTCTCGCCGGTGTCGCGGTCGACCTCCACCTCGCACACGTAACTGCCCGCCGGGAAGGTGAAGTTGGTCGGGTCGTAGAACGCGTTCTCGTTCAGGCCGGGCTCGAGCTTGTCGAGGGGATAGTTGTGCGGCACGTAGGCCGCGAACGCGACTTCGCCGAACATCTTCTTCTTGTCGGTGCCGGCGACCTTGAACTCGCCGCGGTCGTACTCGATGTCGGCCTCCGACGCCTCCAGCAGGTGCGCGGCGATCTTCTTGCCCTTGGCGACGATCTTGTCGAGCGCCTTGACGATCGCGGTGCCGCCCACGGCGATGGAGCGCGAGCCGTAGGTGCCCATGCCGAAAAGGATCTTCGAGGTGTCGCCGTGCACGATCTCGACCTGCTCCATCGACAAGCCGAGCCGGTCGGCGACCACCTGCGCGAAACTGGTCTCGTGCCCCTGCCCGTGCGAGTGCGAGCCGGTGAACACCGTCACGGTCCCGGTCGGATGCACGCGCACCTCGCCGGCCTCGAACAGTCCCGCGCGCGCCCCCAGGCTGCCGGCGACGTTGGAGGGCGCGATGCCGCACGCCTCGATGTAGCAGGCGTAGCCGAGGCCGCGGTACTTGCCACGGCGCATGGACTCTTCTTTTCTGCTCTTGAAATTCTTGACGTCCGCCATCTTCATCGCCGCGTCGAGCGTCGCCTCGTAGTTTCCGGTGTCGTAGTTCAGGGCGACCGGCGTCTGGTAGGGGAAGCTGCGGATGAAGTTCCTGCGGCGGATTTCGACCGGATCCATTTTCATCTCGCGCGCCGCGGTCTCGACCAGGCGCTCGACCACATAGGTGGCCTCCGGCCGCCCGGCGCCGCGGTACGCGTCCACCGGCGTGGTGTTGGTGAACACCGCCGTGACCTCGCAGTAGATGACCGGCGTGGTGTACTGGCCGGCGAGCAGCGTGGCGTAGAGGATGGTCGGGATGCACGAGGCGAAGGTCGAGAGATACGCGCCCAGGTTGGCGGTGGTGCGCACGCGCATGGCGAGGAACTTGCCGTCCTGGTCGAGGGCGAGCTCCGCGCTCGTCACGTGGTCGCGGCCGTGCGCGTCGGAGACGAACGACTCCGACCGGTCGGCGGTCCACTTCACCGGGCGGTTGAGCAGCTTCGCCGCCCAGGTCACGACCACGTCCTCGGGATAGAGATAGATCTTCGAGCCGAAGCCGCCGCCGACGTCCGGAGCGACGACGCGCACCTTGGACTCGGGCAGCCCGAGCACGAACGCGGTCATCAGCAGGCGCTCGACGTGCGGGTTCTGGCTCGCGACGTAGAGCGTGTAGCCGTCCTCGGCGCGCGAGTAGGTGGCATTGGCCGAGCGCGGCTCGATCGCGTTCGGCACCAGGCGGTTATTGACGAAGTCGAGCTTGGTGACGTGAGCGGCCTTGGCGAACGCGGCATCGACCGCGTTCTTGTCGCCCAGCGCCCAGACGTAGCAGGTGTTGTCCGGCGCGATGTCGTGGATGGGTTTGCTGGCGGAGGCCTTTTTCGGGTCGACCACCGCCGGCAGCGTCTGGTAGTCGACCTCCACCAGCTCGGCGGCGTCGCGCGCCTGCGCCGCGGTCTCGGCGATCACCACCGCGACGCGCTCGCCGACATGGCGGACCTTGCCCTGCGCGAGCACAGGGTAGGGCGGCTCCTTCATCGGCTGGCCCTTGACGTCGGTGATCAGCCAGCCGCAGGGCAGGCCGCCGACCTTGGCCGCGGCGAGCTCGGCGCCGGTGTAAACGGCGATTACGCCCGGGGCCTTCCTTGCTTTGTCGACTGAAACCTTGCGGATATTCGCGTGGGCATGCGGCGAGCGGACGAACGCCGCGTGGGCCTGATTCGGCAGCGCGACGTCATCGGTGTACTGCCCGGCGCCGGTGAGGAAGCGATAGTCTTCCTTGCGCTGGATGCGTGCTCCGATCAGCGGTGCGTTCATGGCTCACCCCTTCGACGCGGCCATGGCGCGCGCGCCGGCCATGATGCTCTTGACGATGTTGTGGTAGCCGGTGCAGCGGCACAGGTTGCCTTCGAGGCTCTCGCGCACCTCCTGCTCCGACGGGCTGGGGTGGCTCTTCGCGAAGTCGAGCGCGTTCATCACCATTCCCGGGGTGCAGAAGCCGCATTGCAGGCCATGGTTCTCCTTGAAGGCAGCTTGCATCGGATGCAAGGTGCCGTCGGGCTTGGCCACGCCCTCGATGGTGAGGATGTCGGCCCCCTCGGCCTGCATCGCCACGATCGAGCAGCTCTTGATCGCCCGTCCGTTCATGTGGACGGTACAGGCGCCGCACTGCGCCGTGTCGCAGCCGACGTGCGTGCCGGTCAGGCGCAGGTTCTCGCGGATGAAAGTGACGAGCAGGGTGCGCGCTTCGACGTCGGCGGACACCGGCTTGCCATTGACTTTCATGGATACCTTGACGGTCATGCCGGGTCTCCTCGGGGATTTGCTTTTGGGGAGAGAAATCGTAGCATTTCCCCAAACCGCAATGCGACTCCTGATTGTCGAAGACGACGCGCCGCTGGCATCGGGCCTGCGCCGCATCCTGGAGGCCGAAGGCCACGCGGTCGACGTCACCTCGCGCGGCGAGCAGGCCGTGCTTGCCGCCTCGCAGGAGCGCTTCGACCTGGTGATCCTGGACATCGGCCTGCCGCAGATGGACGGCTTCGAGGTGCTGCGCCGGCTGCGCTCCTCGGCGGCCGAGCGCGCCGGGCAGACGCCGGTGCTGGTGCTCACCGCGCGCGATGCGGTCGACGACCGGGTGCACGGGCTCGACCTGGGCGCCGACGACTACATGGTGAAGCCTTTCGCCATGCCCGAGCTCACCGCGCGTGTGCGCGCGCTGCTGCGCCGCTCCCAGGCGCACGGCGGGCCGCGCATCGTGCACGGGCCGCTGACGCTCGATACCGTCGCTCGGCGAGCCTTCTTGCGCAGCGAGCCGCTCGAGCTGGCGGCGCGCGAGTGGGCGGTGCTCGAGGTGCTGCTCGGCAAGGTCGAGAAGATCGTCTCCAAGGAATCCATCATCCAGGCTGTGGCGGGCTGGGGCGACGACCTTTCCCCCAACGCGATCGAGGTCTACGTCTCGCGCCTGCGCTCCAAGCTCGAGCCCGCCGGCATCCGCATCCGCACCGTGCGCGGCTTCGGCTACATGCTGGAAGAGTTCAAAGGCAACTAGCGGTGGCGGCGCGCAGCCTCCGCGCCCACCTGCTGCGGATGCTGCTGCCGCCGATCGCGGCGCTGCTCGTGCTCGGCGGCCTGGTCGCCTACTACCCGGCGATCGAGCCGGCGACCGAGGCCTACGACCAGGCGCTGATCGACGTCGGCACCTCGCTCGGCACCTACGTCAGGGCGGGCGATGCGGGCTATCGGCTCGAGCTTCCGGCGGCGGTCGACCAGGTGCTACGGCGCGACAGCTACGACACGGTCTACTACCGCGTGCTCGGACCGGCGGGCGAGCACGTCGCGGGCGACGAGGGCCTGCCGGAGCCCTCGGACGAGCCGCGCGACGCGCTCGTTTCCTACGACGCGTCCTACAAGGGCCAGAGCGTGCGCCTGGTCGCGGTGCCCGCGCACTGCGGCAACGCCACCTGCCGCGTGCTCGTCGCGGAGACGACGGTCAAGCGCAAGCGCCTCGCGCGCGACATCCTGTTCTCGACGCTGCTGCCGGGCATGCTGATCGCGGGCGCGACGCTGGTGATCGTATGGTTCGGCGTCAAGCGCGGCCTGGGGCCGCTCGCGCGCCTCTCCGAGGAGATCAAGGCGCGCTCGCCCGGCGACCTGCGGCCGATCGACGCCGCCGGCGCACCGGAGGAGACTCAGCCGCTGGTCGGCGCGCTCAACGGCCTGCTCGGCGAGGTCGCCCAGGCGAGCCGCAACCAGCAGCGCTTCCTCGCCAACGCCGCACACCAGCTGCGCACGCCGCTCGCCGGCCTGCAGGCGCACACCGAGCTCGCGCTCGCCGCGCCGCTGCCGGGGCCGGCGCGCGCCGAGCTCGAGCAGGTGCACCAGGCGACGATCCGCACCGCGCGCCTCGCCAACCAGCTGCTCGCGCTGGCGCGCGCCGAGCCCGGCGCCCGCGGCAGCGCCGCCGACGTGAACCTGAAGACGCTCGCCGAGGGCGACGCGGACGGCTGGGTGCACCAGGCGCTCGCGCGCGACGTCGACCTCGGTTTCGAGCTCGAGGGCGTGCACGTCCAGGGCGACGCGCTGCTGCTGCGCGAAGCGCTCGCCAACCTGGTGCACAACGCGATCGAATACTCGCAGCGCGGCGGGCATGTCACGGTGCGCACCGGCAGCCGCGCCGGCCAGCCCTTCGCCGAGGTCGAGGACGACGGCCCCGGCATTCCGGCCGCCGAGCGCGAGCGCGTGCTCGAGCGCTTCTATCGCGTGCCGGGCACGCCGGGCACCGGCAGCGGCCTCGGCCTCGCCATCGTGCGCGAGATCGCCGTCGGCCACGGCGCGCAGGTCGCGATCGCCGACGGCGCCGGCGGCCGCGGCTGCCGGGCGACGATCACATTCCAGCTCTGACTCCCCTGCGCGATTTCGAAGCGCGCCTCGCGCACGAGATCTTCGAAAGCGAGCGGCTGCGCATGGCGATGCTGGCGGCCGTATTCGGCGTGCTCGCAATCGTGTTCCCGGTCGTCGCGTGGACATTCCGCGAAGACTACGAGCGGGCCTTCCGCTCGAATGCCACGCTCGGCAGCCTCATGGCGGTGACGCTCGCGTTCGTCGCGTACTGGCTGCTGGTGCGCCGGCTGCTCGCGCGGATGCTCGCACGCGGAGTCACGCCGCCGAGCGCGCTGCGCTACCTGAATGCGCTCGTCGAGACGAGCGTGCCCAGCCTGTTCATGCTGATCGCATTCCGCGACATCGATCCGGCCACGGTGCTGCAGGGTCCGCCGGTTTTTCTTTACGGCATCTTCATCGTGCTCTCGACGTTGCGCCTGGAATTTGCGCTGCCGCTCTTTACCGGCGCGGTCGCGGCCGCCGAATACGCGGGACTTTCGCTCGTCCACGGCACGGCCGGCGATGCGCTGACGGCAACGCACGGGTTCATCTTCATGAAGAGCCTGATGCTGCTGCTTTCGGGGGCAGCCGCGGGCTTCGTCGGCGTTCAGCTGCGCGGGCGCATCGGCAGGGTGCTGCGCGCGGCCGAAGAGCGCCAGCGCATCGTCAGTGCCTTCGGCCAGCAGGTGTCGCCGGCGGTGGTCGAGGAGCTCTTGCGCCAGGGGCCCGAGATCGCCAGCCGCCGGAGCTTCGTCTGCGTGATGTTCATGGACATCCGCAACTTCACGCCGCTGGTCGAGCGGCGCTCGCCTGAAGAGATCGTCGCGCTGCAGAACTCGGTCTTCGCCGTGGCGATCGACGTCGTCAACCGCCACCACGGCGTCATCAACCAGTTCCTCGGCGACGGCTTCATGGCGACGTTCGGCGCGCCGCTCTCCACCGGCGAGGATTGCCGCAACGCGGTCGCGGCGGCGCGCGAGCTGGTCGAGCGCATCCGCGAGGTCAAGATCGGCATCGGACTGCACGCCGGCGACGCGGTCAGCGGCAACGTCGGCTCGGCGACGCGCAAGCAGTATTCCATTACCGGCAACGTGGTGATCCTCGCCTCGCGCATCGAGCAGCTGAACAAGGAATACGACTCGCGCCTGCTCCTCTCGCGCGAGGTGCTGGAGCGCTGCGGCGACGCCGGGCGGGGCGCGGCCGCGCTGGGCGCTGTGCATGTCAAGGGACGCGAGGATCCGATCGAGATCTACCGCATCGCCTGAGGTAACATTTCCCCTATGGACAGCGTCGATATCGAAGTACTGCGGACCGCCGAGGAATGGCGCAAGCTTGGCCACCGCGCCGTGCTCGGCACCATCGTCAAGACCTGGGGCTCGGCGCCGCGCCCGGTCGGCGCGATGGTCGCGATCCGCGACGACGGCCAGATCGTCGGCTCGGTGTCGGGTGGCTGCGTCGAGGACGACCTGGTCGAGAAGGTGCGCGAGAAGTTCGCCGCGGCGAAGAAGCCCGAACTGATCACCTACGGGGTCACCAACGAGGAAGCGACGCGCTGGGGCCTGCCCTGCGGCGGCACGCTGCAGCTGGTTATCGAGCCGGTTTCGGAAAAATCGGGCCTCGGCGAGCTCCTGCAGAAGATCCAGTCGCAACAGCTGGTGAAGCGCCGAGTCGAGATGGACAGCGGCCGCGCCACGCTCGAGCCGGGACGCTGGCAGGACGTGCTCGAGTTCGACGGCCGGGTGCTCTCGGCGGTGCACGGCCCGCGCTGGCGCCTGGTGCTGATCGGCGCCGGGCAGCTGACGCGCTACCTTGCCGAGATGGCGCGCATGCTCGACTACCACGTGGTGGTGATCGACCCGCGCGAGGAATACGCGAGCGGCTGGGACCTGGCCTCGGTGCCGATCAACCGCGGCATGCCCGACGACGTGGTGCGCGAGCTCGAGCTCGACGGCCACAGCGCGCTGGTCGCGCTCACCCACGATCCGAAGCTGGACGATCTCGCGCTGATGGAGGCGCTGAAATCCGCCGCGTTCTACGTCGGCGCGATCGGCTCGAAAAAGAACAACGACGCGCGCCGCGAGCGCCTGAAGGAGTTCGACGTCTCGGCCGGCGAGATCGCGCGCCTGCGCGGGCCGGTGGGCCTCTACATCGGCTCGAAGACGCCGCCCGAGATCGCGGTCGCGATCCTCGCCGAGATGACCGCGGTGCGCCACGGCGTGTCGGAGCCCTCGTGGGCGGCCAAGCCCGAGCGGCGCTTCGAAGCCTCGGCGTGTGAAGTAAAACAGCAGGCTTGAACATCGTCGGCCTGCTGCTCGCGGCAGGCTCCGCAACCCGCTTCGGCTCCGACAAGCTGCGCCACGCGCTGCCGCACGGCGTGCCGATCGCCGTCCAGGCCGCGCGCCATCTCAGATCCGAAGTTCGCCGCGTGGTCATCGTCGTCCGCGCTCCCGGCATGTTTGACGGGGAGGAGTGCGAAACCGTGGTCTGCGAGAACGCGCACGAAGGCATGGGCGCGAGCCTCGCGTGCGCGGTGCGCGCCGCCGGCCGCGCCGACGGCTACCTGATAGCGCTCGCCGACATGCCGTTCGTGCGGCGCACTTCGATCGCGGCGGTGCGCCGCGCGCTGGAGGAGGGCGCCGCGCTCGCCGCGCCTTACTTCCGCGCAAGGCGGGGACATCCGGTGGGAATCGCCGGTCGCTTTTTCGACGAGCTCGCGGCGCTGGGCGGCGACGAAGGCGCGAAGCACCTCCTCGAAGCGCACGGCGCGGAGCTGGTGAAGATTCCAGTGGGGGATCCGGGCGTGATCCGCGACATCGACACGCCCGGCGACCTCGCGCCGCCGATCCGCGTCTGATGGTTAAAATCGCGCCATGAGCGAGCCGGGGGGAGAGCGGCGCGCAGTGCTGTTTGCGGACGTCTGCGACAGCACCGCGATGTACGAGGCGATGGGCGACGCCAAAGCGCTTGCGCTGATCAATCGCCTGTTGAAGCTCCTCGACAAGCAGGTGAACGCCAACGGCGGGATCACGGTGAAGAACCTGGGCGACGGCATCGTGTGCCAGTTCGGCGAGGCCGACGCGGCGTTCCGCGCGGCCTGCGACATGCAGGCCGCGGCGGCCAAGCTCGGTGCCGAAGCCAAACCCGCTCTCAGGCTCAAGGTCGGCTACACCTACGGCCCGGTGGTCCTGAAGGACCGCGACGTGTTCGGCGACACGGTCAACGTGTGCGCGCGCCTGGTGGCGCTCGCCAATCCCTCGCAGGTGCTGACCACGCTGCAGTCGGTCGAGGCGCTCTCGCCCGGGCTGCGCGGCCGCTGCCGCGAGCTCTACGCCACCCGCGTGCGCGGCCGAACCGGGCAGCTCAAGGTGTGCGAAGTGCTGTGGCGCGCCGACCCGGACGTCACCAAGGTGGATGCCGACGAGCCGACCGCCCCCGGGGCGGCGCGCAGCTGGGTGCTCAAGCTGACCATCGGCGGCGACAGCTTCGTGGTGCGCGACGACGCAGTGCTGCGCATCGGCCGCGACGCGTCGAACGAGGTGGTGGTGGCGACCGAGCACGCCTCGCGGCTGCACGCGCGCGTCTTCAGCCGCGAGGACCACTTCGTGATCGCCGACCAGTCCTCCAACGGCACCTTCCTGATGGTCGACGGCAGCACGCGCGAGGTGCGCCTGCGCCGCTCCGAGGCGGTCCTGGGCGAGCGCGGCTGGATCGGCCTGGGCAAGAGCACCTCGAAGCACGGCGACCACGTGGTGCGCTACCGGCTCGAGCGCGCTACCTGACCCCCTAGATCTAGGCGTTGCGCGCGGCCCGGCCACCAGCGGCTGGTAAAATTCCGCAATGCTGGCCCCGAACCTGCTGGCGCAGTCCGACCCCGAGCTGTGGAACGCGATCCGCCTGGAGAACCAGCGCCAGGAAGACCACGTCGAGCTGATCGCCTCCGAGAACTACGTCAGCCGGCAGGTGATGATTGCGCAGGGCAGCCAGCTCACCAACAAGTACGCCGAGGGCTATCCCGGCAAGCGCTACTACGGCGGCTGCGAGTACGTCGACCTCGCCGAGTCGCTCGCCATCGAGCGCGCGAAAAAGCTGTTCGGCGCGCCCTGGGCCAACGTGCAGCCGCACTCGGGCTCGCAGGCCAATCAGAGCGTCTACACCGCCGTGCTGAAGCCGGGAGAAACGATCATGGGCATGGCGCTCGCGAGCGGCGGCCATCTCACGCACGGCTCGCCGGTCAACCTCTCGGGCAAGCTCTACCGCATCGTCTCGTACGGGCTCAACGCCAAGGAAGAAATCGACTACGACGCCGCGGAGAAGCTGGCGCTCGCGGAAAAGCCCAGGCTCATCGTCACCGGCGCGTCGGCCTATTCGCGCGTCATCGACTGGAAGCGCTTCCGCGCCATCGCCGACAAGTGCGGCGCGCTGCTCATGGCCGACATCGCGCACTACGCCGGCCTGATCGCGGTCGGGCTCTACCCGTCGCCGATCGGCATCGCCGACTTCGTCACCACCACCACGCACAAGACCCTGCGCGGGCCGCGGGGCGGGATGGTGTTCGGCTCGGCCGAGCAGGAGAAAGCGATCAACAGCGCCATGTTCCCGGGCCTGCAGGGCGGCCCGCTGATGCACGTCATCGCGGCGAAGGCGGTCGCGCTCGGCGAGGCGCTGAAGCCCGATTTCAAGGCCTACCAGCGGCAGGTGCTCGACAACGCGCGGGCAATGGCGGCGACGCTCGCCGAGCGGGGCGCGCGCATCGTCTCGGGCGGCACCGACAGCCATCTCTTCCTGATCGACCTCCAGGCGAAGCGCATCACCGGCAAGGACGCCGAGGCCGCGCTCGGCCGCGCCCACATCACGGTCAACAAGAACGCGATCCCGAACGACCCGGAGAAGCCAACGGTGACGAGCGGTATCCGCGTCGGCACCCCGGCGATGACTACGCGCGGCTTCCGCCGCGCCGAGGCCGAGCTGCTCGCCGGCCTGATTGCCGACGTGCTCGACCAGCCGAAGAACGACGCCCACCTCGAGCGCGTCGCGGCCGAGGTGAAGGCGCTCTGCGCGCGCTTCCCGGTCTACGCGTGAAGTGCCCGTTCTGCGCGTCCGAGGACACCCAGGTCATCGACACGCGGGCCAATCTCGAGGCCAACACCACCCGCCGCCGCCGCAAGTGCGCTTCCTGCGAGAAGCGCTTCACCACCTACGAGCGCGTCGACCTGAAGATGCCGCGCCTGGTGAAGAAGGACGGCAGCCGCACCGACTTCGACCGCGAGAAGCTGATGGGCAGCATGATGCTCGCACTGAGAAAGCGCCCGGTGTCGACCGACGAGGTCGAGGGCGCGGTCGACCGCGTCATCGAGCGCCTGCGCTCGCTCGGCGAGCGCGAGGTGCCCACCACGCGCGTCGGCGACTTCGTCATGCGCGAGCTCGCCAAGCTCGACAAGATCGCCTACATCCGCTTCGCGTCGGTGTACCGCAACTTCGAGACTCCCGAGGAGTTCCGCGAGGCGGTGCAGGAAGTCAGGGCCGCGCCGCGTAAACGCCGCGGCAAGTGAAGAAGCGCGGCAGGACGCTCGATCAGAAGCTCGACCTGCCGGCGATGCAGCGCGCGCTCGAGCTGGCGCGCAACGGCATGTACACGACGACACCGAACCCGCGCGTCGGCTGCGTCGTGATGAAAGACGGCGAAGCCGTCGGCGAAGGCTGGCACGAAAAGGCGGGCGGCCCGCACGCCGAAGTCGTGGCATTGAAGCGCGCAGGCGGCGACGCCAAGGGCGCGACGATGTATGTCAGCCTCGAGCCGTGCAATCACCAGGGCCGCACGCCGCCGTGCGTGGACGCGATCGTCAAGGCCGGGGTGAAGCGCCTGGTGGTGGCGATGCGCGACCCGAATCCGGAGGCGAGCGGCGGCGGCGAGCGGCTCAGGTCCGCTGGCATCGCGCTCGAATACGGCTTGATGGAGGAAGAGGCGCGGGAACTCAACATCGGCTTCATCTCGCGCGTGACGCGCGGCCGCCCCTGGGTACGCATGAAGATCGCCGCCACGCTGGACGGCAGAACCGCTTTGTCGAATGGAAAATCCCAGTGGATTACCGGAGCGCAAGCGCGGCGCGACGGCCACCGCTGGCGCGCGCGGGCCTGCGCCGTCCTCACGGGGGCGGGGACGATAGCAAGCGACGACCCGCAACTGACAGTGCGCGAGGTCGAGACCCCGAGGCAGCCGCTGCGGGTGATCGTCGACAGCCGGCTGGAGACCCCGCCGGCCGCGCGCATCCTGCGCGGCGAGAAAGTACTGGTGTTCGCGGCGAAATCCGGGTCGCTGCCCAACGCCGAAGTGGTCGCGCTGCCCAATCCCAGCGGCAAGGTCGACCTCCCCGGGATGCTTCGCGAACTGGCGAAGCGAGGCGTGAACGAGCTGCACGTCGAAGCGGGGCCGCGCCTCAACTCCTCGCTGGTGCGCGAGGGCTGCGTCGACGAATACCTCATCTATCTCAATCCCAGCTTCCTCGGCGACTCGGCCCAGGGGATGCTCGACCTGCCGGCGCCGGGCTCCCTCGAAGAGCGACCGCGCATGAGCATCCTGTCGATCGAGCGGCTAGGCGAGGACGTGCGCCTCGTAGCGCGCCCCGCATAGCGCGCCGCCCAGGACGTCGACCGCGATGCGCGCGCTCCGCCCGCTCGGGTCGTGGCGCGGACAGTACTCGGCGAGCTCGACCGCGGCGAGGTCGGCGCGGCCGCCGATGCGCTGCATCGCGCGCACCAGATCCCGCCCGGCCATCCCCTCCGGCACCGGCGTGCCGACGCCCGGCGCCTCGTCCGGGCTGACCGCGTCGAGGTCGACGCTGATGCCGAAGGCGGCGGTGCCGCGGGTGGCGATCACCAGCGCTTCGTCGAGCGCCGCGGCGACGCCGCGGCGGCGGATCTCGTCCATGTACATGACGCGCACGCCGAGGAACTCGAGTCGCTCGCGCTCCTCGGGCTCGAAGCTGCGCACGCCGAGCAGCGCGACGTGCTGCGGCGCGAGCACGCCCGCCGCGAGCCCGTAGAGCGGGTCGTCATCCTGGCCGAGCAGCCAGGCGAGAGGCATGCCGTGCAGCCGGCCGGTGTGGCTGGTCCCGGGGGTGTGCGCGTCCATGTGGGCGTCGACCCAGATCAGGCCGAGCGGCCCTTTTACCTCGCGCGCGGCGCCGGTCCAGGTGCCGCCGGCGCAGCTGTGGTCGCCGCCCAGCACGCAGGGCAGCCGGCCGCGGCGCATGGCCTCGGAGACCGCGTGCGCGAGCTCGCCGCAGAGGCGGCTCACCGCGAGCTGCCTGCGCCGGCGCGGCGCTTCCTGGCGCAGCCTCGGGCCGGCGGCGAGCGGCACGCCGCAGCGCTGCAGCTGCTCGACCAGCAGCGGCGCGAGCACGTCGGGCGCATCGGCGCAGCCGGGATCGGCCCCGCCAAGGCCCCAGGCCGCCCCGATGACTTCGACGTGTCGTTGCATTTCGACAGCGAGTTCCATCAATCGCTACGCGGTGCGCGTCGAACGCGCGATGCCGCTTCACAGTCCAAGCATAGGCTATGCGAATGCAAACCGACATGCGCCGCTGGCAGGACTGGGTGGTGTTCGCGCTCGGGCTCTGGCTCGCGGTGTCGCCGTGGCTCGCCGGCTATGCGGCGCACGACGCCGCCACCGCCAACGCCGCGCTCGCCGGCCTCGCCCTTGCGCTGAGCTCGCACTTCGGCTTCACCATCGACCATCTCAGCACCGAGTGGATCACGATGGGCATCGGCCTGTGGCTGCTTTCCGCGCCTTTCGTGCTCGGCTTCGAGGCGAGCCACGTCGCCGCGCTCAACGCGGTCGCGGTGGGCGCGCTGATCGCCGGGTTGTCGGCGTCCGCGCTGCAGCTCGATCGCGAGATCGGCCGGTTGCTGAACAGGCTGATCGCAGGCCATTAGCGGTTAGACAGCGCTTTTGCGCTACCCTCCGCGCCATGTTTACGGGCATCGTGCAGGGGGTGGGAAGGATCGTGCGCCTCGCGCCCCTGGAGATCCAGTCCAACGGGCTCGACCTCTCCGGCGTCGCGGTCGGCGACTCCATCGCCGTGCAGGGCGTGTGCCTGACCGTCACTGGGCTGACGCCCAGGAGCTTTACCGCCGACGTCTCGGCTGAAACCCTCAAGGTCACGACCGGCCTCGACCGCCCGGGCGAGGTCAACCTCGAGAAATCGCTCGCGCTCGGCGACTCGCTCGGCGGCCATCTCGTCGCCGGCCACGTCGACGGGGTCGGCGAAGTCATCGACTGTCTGGACGGCAAGCTGCGCATTCGCCTTCCCCGTGAGCTCGCCCGCTATGTAGCGCGCAAGGGGTCGATCTGCGTCGACGGCGTCAGCCTCACCGTCAACGCGGTCGACCGCGACCTGTTCGAAGCGTTCCTGATCCCGCACACCCGCGCCGTGACCACGCTCGGCCGCCTGGCTCCCGGCGCGCGCGTCAATCTCGAGGTCGACCTGATCGCGCGCTACGTTGAGCGCATTCTCGCTGCACGCTAGCGGCGCCATCCGCTTCGACCCGGCGCTGCCGATCAACGCGCGCCGCGACGAGATCCGCGTAGCGCTCGAGCGCCATCCGGTGGTCATCGTCTGCGGCGAGACCGGCTCGGGCAAGACCACGCAGCTCCCCAAGATCCTGCTCGACATGGGCCGGGCGAAGGTGGGCCGCATCGGCCACACGCAGCCGCGGCGCATCGCGGCGCGCTCGGTGGCGGCGCGCATCGCCGAGGAGCTGGGCGACGAGGTCGGCGGGCTGGTCGGCTGCAAGGTGCGCTTCCACGACCAGGTCGGCAATCGCACCGCGATCAAGCTGATGACCGACGGCATCCTGCTCGCCGAGACGCAGGGCGACCGCGCGCTCTCGGAGTACGGCTCGATCATCCTCGACGAGGCGCACGAGCGCAGCCTGAACATCGACTTTCTGCTCGGGTATATGAAGCGGCTGGTCGCCCGCAGACCGGAGCTGCGGGTGGTCATCACCTCAGCCACCCTCGACGCCGAGCGCTTCTCGAAGCACTTCGACGACGCGCCGGTGGTCGAGGTGTCGGGCCGCCTCTACCCGGTCGAGGTGCGCTACCGGCCGGTGGGCGGCGACGCCGAGGACACGACGCGCGACGAGGAGGAGCAGGCGCTCGCCGACGCGGTCGAGGAGCTTTGCCGCGAGGGGCCGGGCGACGTGCTCGTTTTCCTTCCGGGCGAGCGGGAAATCCGCGATGCAGCCGAGACGCTCAGGAAAAGGGGGCCCAAAGGGCTCGAGATCCTGCCGCTCTACGCGCGCCTATCGGCTGCCGAGCAGGACCGGGTGTTCAAGCCGGGGCGCACGCGGCGCGTGGTGCTCGCGACCAACGTCGCCGAGACCTCGCTCACCGTGCCGCGCATCCGCTACGTGGTCGATACGGGCGACGCGCGCATCAAGCGCTACAGCTATCGCAACAAGGTCGAGATGCTGCGCGTCGAGTCGGTGTCGCAGGCGGCGGCGCAGCAGCGCGCCGGGCGCTGCGGCCGCGTCGCCGACGGCGTGTGCCTGCGCCTTTACTCGGAGGAGGACTTCGCGCGCCGGCCGCAATTCACCGATCCCGAAGTGCTGCGCTCCTCGCTCGCCGCCGTGATCCTGCGCGCGAAGAGCCTCGGCCTGGGCGAGATCGAGGAGTTCCCGTTCGTCGATCCGCCGACCCCGCGTGCCATTGCGGACGGCTATGCGCTGCTCACCGAGCTTGGCGCGGTCGACGATGAGCGAGCGCTGACGTCGATCGGACACGAGCTGGCCAAGCTGCCGCTCGACCCCCGGGTTGGCCGCATGCTGATCGCGGCGCGCGAGGAGCGCTGCCTCGAGCAGGTGCGCGTCATCGCCGCGGCGCTGTCGGTGCAGGATCCGCGCGAGCGGCCGCTGGAGCGACAGGCGGCCGCGGAGGAGCGCCATGCGGTGTTTGCCGACGAGCGCTCGGACTTTCTTGGCTTTCTGAAGCTGGCGAAGCTGTTCGAGGACAAGCTGGAGAAGCGCTCGCGCGAGAATTTCCTCTCGGTGCCGCGCATGCGCGAGTGGCGCGACATCGACACGCAGCTCGCGCGGACCCTCGATGAGCTGGAGTGGCCGAAGTCGTCGGCGAACCCGGAGCGCCCGGAAGGCTACCGCGCGATCCAGCGGGCGCTCACTGCCGGGTTGCTGGGCAACGTCGGCCTGCGCAACGATCCCGAGACCAGCTACGCCGGCGCGCGCGGCATTACCTTCTGGATCCATCCCGGCTCGTGGGTGAAGAAGCCGGGGCGCTGGGTGGTGGCGGCGGAGCTGGTCGAGACCACGCGGCTCTTCGCGCGGACGGTGGCGGCGATCGAGCCGCGCTGGCTCGAGGAGCTGGGCGGGCATCTGATCAAGCGCGAGCGCTACGAGCCGTACTGGGACCGCGGCCGCGGCGAGGTGATGGCGCTCGAGCGCGGCTCGCTCTACGGCCTGCCGCTCTACGCCAACCGGCGCGTGAGCTACGGGCCATTCGAGCCGAAGGTCGCGCGCGAGATCTTTATCCGTTCGGCGCTGGTGCAGGGCGAGCTCGACACGCGCGCTCCCTTCCTCGCGCACAACCGGCGCCTGGTGGCCGAGATCGAGCGCCTCGAGCACAAGGCGCGCCGGCCCGACATCCTGGTCGACGAGGAGCTGATCCACGCCTTCTACGAGGAGCGCGTCGCGCCGCACGTCTACAGCGCGGCGGCGTTCGAGCAGTGGCGCGTGGGCGCCGAGCGCGACAACAGGCGCTTCCTCCACCTCTCGCGCGAAGACCTGATGCGCCACGAGGCCGCGGGCATCACCACCGCCAACTTCCCGCCGACGCTCGACCTTGGCCCCAACCGCTTCACGCTCGAGTACCACTTCGAGCCGGGCTCGGCGCGCGACGGCGTGACGATGACGGTGCCGCTCGCGCTGCTGAACCAGGTCCCGGTTGGGCGCAGCGAATGGCTGGTGCCCGGGCTCCTCATCGAGAAGGTGCGCACCCTCGCCAAGGGGATCCCGCAGCGACTGCGCCACAAGCTCGGGGCGCTCGACGAGTTCGCCGAGGCATTCGCCGCGCGCGAGGCGCCCTCCGACACGCCGCTCGCCGCCGCGCTCGCACGCTACATCCGCGCCGCACTCAACCTCGAGGTGCCGCTCGACGCCTTTCGCCCCGACTCGGTGCCGCCGCACCTGAAGATGAATTTCCGCGTCGTCGACGAGAACGGCCGCCAGCTCGCCATGGACCGCGACCTCGCCGCGCTCAAGCGCTCGCTCGGCGCGAGCACTCAGGCCGTGCTTCAGCGCGAGGCGCCGATCGGCGAAGGCGAGCGCTACACGGGCTGGACGATGGGCGATCTTCCCGAAATCATGGAGATCGCGCGTGGCGACGAGACGCTGGTCGGCTACCCGGCGCTGGTCGACGCCGGCGACGCGGTGACGCTCCAGGTGTTCGAATCGCCCGAAAAGGCGCGCGATGCGCATCGGGCCGGCGTGCGGCGGCTCGCGGCGATCGCCTTCCGCGACCGGGTCCGCGACCTGGAGCGCGCTTTCGCAAAGGACCTTGCCCTCGCGCCGCTCAAGGAAGACCTGGTGACCGCGGCCCTCGAGCGTGTCTTCATCGGCGAGAGCCTGCCGATGGCGCGGGCGGATTTCGCCAAGCGCCTGGAGGAGGGCCGCAGCCGCTTCACGCTGGTGGCGCAGGAGATTGCCCGCACCGCCGCCCAGATCCAGGCGCAACGCGCGGCGCTGGAGAAGCGCCTCTCGGGCCTGGAAAAGGCACAGGGGCAGGCGGTGTCCGAGGTGAGGGAACAACTGAACCGCCTGCTTGCGCCCGGATGGCCGGGGCGCACCCCTTGGCAGCGGCTGCAGCACCTGCCCCGGTACCTGAAGGCGGCCGAGCTGCGCCTGGAGAAGCTGCGCGCCGACCCGCAACGCGACCGGCGCCTGGCGGCGGAAGTTGCTTTATTGGAAGCCCCTTTCAGGAGGGCGGCCGGGCGCAGCCCGAGCGCGGAGCTGGAGCAGTTCGGCTGGCTGCTCGAGGAGCTGCGCGTGTCGCTGTTCGCGCAGGAATTGCGAACGCCGGTGCCGGTCTCGGTGAAACGGCTGCTCAAACTCTGGCAGACTCTAAGGAAGTGAGTCAGCACCGATGACCGTCACCCGGTCGCTCCTCTACGCGGCCGCCAACGTGCTGCACCCGCGCATGCTGTGGCTGATGCTCTGGCCGATGCTGCTGTCGCTCGCGCTGTGGGGCGGCCTCGCGCTGTTCCTGTGGGGCAGCCTGGCCGTGCGCCTCGCGGCGTGGCTGCAGCACGGGCTTGACTGGGCGCTGGCGTGGACCCAGGTCGACCTGAGTACCGCGGCGCTGGTGGCGGCGAACGTGCTGCTCTTCATCGGCTTCGTGCCGCTGGTCTACCTTACGGCGCTCTTCATCCTGAGCGTGTTCGGCATGCAGCAGATGGTCAACTACGTCGCCGAGCGTTCCTATCCCTCGCTCGAGCGGCGCAAGGGCGGCGGGATCGCGGGGACGGGATGGAACAGCTTCGTCGCGCTGCTCGGCATGGTGGTGTTTTTCGCGCTCAGCGCGCCGCTGTGGCTGCTGCCGCCGCTCTGGCCGATCATCCCGCTGGTGGTCCTCGCGTGGGTGAACCAGCGGCTGCTGCGCTACGACGCGCTCGCCGAGCACGCCGACCCGGCCGAGATGAAGCGCATCTTCTCGCAGCGGCGGGGGCCGCTCTACGTGATGGGGCTGCTGCTCGCGCTGGTGGCGTACGTGCCCATCATCCAGTTCTTCGCCCCGGTGATGTTCGGCCTCGCGTTCATCTACTACCTGCTCGGCGCGCTCGAAGCGCACCGCCGAGGAACCTAGCAATGTTCGGTGCATTCATCATCGGCGACGAGCTGCTGGTGGGCAAGCGCGAGGACAAGCACCTCGGCTTCCTGATCGGCGCGCTGGCGAAGCGCGGCCTGCGACTCGCCTGGGCGCACTACCTGGGCGACGATCCGCAAAGGCTCGCCGAGGCGCTCGCGGGCAGCTTCGCGACGAGCGACGTCGTGTTCAGCTTCGGCGGCATTGGCGCGACCCCCGATGACCATACGCGCCAGTGCGCGGCAAAGGCATTGAAGGTGGGGCTGGAGCTCCATCCGGAGGCCGAGCAGGAGATCCGCGCCCGCTTCGGCCAGGAGGTCACGCCGCAGCGACTCGCCATGGGCGAGTTCCCGCGCGGCGCGGCGATCATCCCCAACCCCGTGAACCGGATCCCGGGCTTCTCGCTCGGCGAGCATCACTTCGTGCCCGGCTTCCCGCAGATGGCCTGGCCGATGGTCGAGTGGGTGCTCGAGACCCGCTATCGCAGCCGCTTCGATTCGCAGAAGTGGGCCGAGGCATCGATCCTCGTGTACGAGGCGGGGGAGAGCCAGCTGATCCCCGCGATGCAGGCGGTCGAGCGCGAGTTCGGCGCGGTGAAGGTGTTCAGCCTGCCGTCGATGGGCGCCGACGGCTCTCGCATCCACGTCGAGCTCGGCGTGCGCGGCGATCCCGCGCAGGTGGCAGCGGCGATGGAGAGCCTGCGCTCCAGGGTACGGAGCGCGGGCTTCCCGTACAAATAAAAAGCCCCGGGAAGTCCCGGGGCTCTCATTACTTCTTCCTTCGCTTGGCGCTAGACCGGGATTTAGGCCGCTGGGCCTTCTTTCCCTTTTTGGCGCTTAGGCGACCTTTTTTGCTTTTGCCAGCCCCTTGACGGTCTCGGTCGCGGCCGCAACGTTGGCTTCCGCGATCTCGGTCGCCTGCTTGGCTACCTTGTTGATGTTGTCGTAGGCCGAGTTGGCGGCGGCGAGCATCGACTTCACCGCGGCGACGGCGACGTCCGAGCCGGCCGGGGCGTTCTTCGACACCTTGTCGAGCAGGGTGACGAAGTTCTCGTTCCACTCCGCGACGCGGCGCTCGGCGACACGGCTGAACTCCGAGTTGGCTTCGGTCGCGACTTCGTAGACGCTCTTCGAGTAGGCGATCGCCTTCTCGATCGCCGGCTGGGCGAACGAGTTCTGCAGCGTGACGAACTCCTGCACGTCCTTCGCGCCGAGCAGCGCGCGGGTGTTGGCGATGGAGTCTTCGAAGGCGCCTTTCACGGCGCCGGCGCTGATGTTCGCCAGCTTCTCGAACGCGGCGAACTGGGCATTCGCTACGGCGAGGAGCGCTTCTACGTTGGCCTTTTGGGCCGCTTGGATCTGTTCCGGTGTAACGTACATTAGTAGCTCCTGGTCAGTAGTAGTACGGCTTGTTTTGTGCAATGCAGCAATATGGATTCTAGGCTTATCCTGTAGGAAGTCAAGGGTTTTGTGCGTAGCAACATAAGTGATTGACGCATCGCATAATCGACTATAAAAATGGCCTGAAGTTAGCGCCTCCTTACGCCGATGACCCTAGAATTCCGTCCTAGTGCCCCCGGCTTCCTAGCGGACCCCTTCCCGCTCTATCGCCGCCTGCGCGACGAGGACCCGGCGCACTGGAGTCCGGCGCTGAAAGCCTGGGTCCTGACCCGCTACGACGACGTGAAACGCGTCTGCCTCGACACCCGCATGTCGTCGGACCGGCTGCGGCCGTTCTTCGCCGCCCTGCCCGGCGCGGAAGCGGCTCGCATGCACGAACTGATCCGCGTGCTGACCCTGTGGATGGTGTTCCGCGACCCTCCCGAGCACACGCGCCTACGGCGCCTGGCAAGCCGCGTGTTCCACGTGCGCTCGATCCACGCGCTGAGGCCGAACGTCGAGGCGCTGACGCGATGGCTGCTCGAGCGAATCGGCGATCGGCCGCAGTTCGATTTCATCGCCGAGTTTGCCGGGCCGCTGCCGGCGCTGGTGATCATGGACATGCTCGGGGTGCCGCGCGGCGAGCTCGAGCGCCTGAAACGCCTCTCGGACGAGATGGCGCTCTTCATCGGCAGCGCGCGCGAGGCCGCGGCCAAGTATGTCCGAGCGGAAGCCGCGACGCGCGAGATGGCCGACATCTTCCGCACGTTGATCGCCGAGCGGCGCGCGAGCCCGCGGCGCGACCTGCTCTCGGAGCTGGTGCACCTCGACGACGGCGGCGAGCACCTCTCGGAGGACGAGCTGGTCGCGACGTGCGTGCTGCTGCTCTTCGCCGGCCACGAGACCACCACGCACCACCTCGCCAACGGCCTTGCCGCGCTTCTGCGTTTCCCCGATCAATTGAGCCAGTTCAAGGCGAATCCCGGGCTGGCGCCGGCCGCGGTCGAAGAGCTGCTTCGCTACGACGGGCCGATCGGCGCGCAGGTGCGCATCGTGCAGGACGAGCAGGCGTTCCACGGCAAGACGTTCAAGCCGGGCGAGCGCGTGTTCCTGATGATGAACGCGGCCAATCGCGACGAGCGCGCCTATCCCGAGCCCGACCGCGTCGACCTCGGCCGCAACGGCGTGCCGCACCTGAGCTTCGGCTTCGGCGCGCACATCTGCCTCGGCTTCCCGCTCGCGCGCCTCGAGGGGCAGGTGGCCCTGCCCGCGGTGCTCGCGCACTGGCGGCGCATCGAGCCCGCCGGCGGGCGCATGGAGTGGCTCGATTCGATGGTGCTGCGCGGCATGAAGGCGTTTCCGATCGCCGTGACGCATTGAGCACCGAAGACCGCCTACCGGCGCGCCTCTGGGGCCTGCTCGCCGCGCTGACCCTCGCGTGGGGATTCAACTGGGCGGCGATGAAATTCGCGCTGGCCGAGGTGCCGCCGTGGACCTTCCGCACGATCTGCCTGGGCCTCGGCGCTGCGGTGCTGTTCCTCGTGCTGCGCCTGGGCGGCCAGTCGATCGCTCCACCGCGCGGCCAGTGGGGACGCCTCTGCGTGCTCGCGCTGTTCAATATCACCGGCTGGAACATCCTCGTCGCGTTCGGCCTGACGATGATCGCGTCGGGCCGCGCCGCGATCCTCGGCTACACCATGCCGGCGCTGGCGATCCCGCTCTCGGTGTGGCTGCTCGGCGAGCGGCTCACGCGCGCCCGGCTCATCGGTCTCGCGCTCGGCATGGCGGGACTCGCGCTGCTGGTCGGCGAAGGCTTCGCCGCGGCGGGCGAGTCGCCTGCGGGCACGCTGCTTCTGCTGGGCGCCGCGGCGAGCTGGGCGCTCGGCGCGGTGCTGCAGAAGAAATATCCGGTCTCGATCCCGCCCGGACCCTATACGGCCTGGATCATGCTGATCGGCGGCCTACCGATCTTCGCCGGCGCCGCGCTCTTCGAGGATCCTTCCGCGCTCGCGCACGTCGGGACGCGCGCCGTGCTCGGCACGTCGTACAACGTCCTGGTCGCATTCGCCTTCGCCTACTGGGCGTGGATCAAGCTCGCCACGTCGGTCTCGGTGACCGTGTTCTCGCTCAGCATCCTGGTGATCCCGGTGGTGGGCGTGCTCGGCGGGATGCTCTTCCTCGGCGAGAGGCCGAGCCTCGCCGAATACGCCGCGCTCGCCCTGGTGCTTGCCTCGCTCGCTACCGTGGTAGCGCCGCCGCGCGCTCGCGCGGGATAAGGGCAGGGTCCCACGTTTTCACCGCCTCGGCGAGATTGGCAGCCGGCTGGCCGAGGAACCCGAGCGCAGCCCTGAGTTCCGTTGCGGTGCCCGAGACCGGCGTGGCGCCCGTTTGCTTCGAGAGCTTCTCGCCGGCCGCGTTGACCACGGCCGGCACATGCAGGTAGCGCGGCATCGGAACGCCGAGCAGCCGCTGCAGATGGATCTGGCGCGCGGTCGAATCGAGCAGGTCGGCGCCGCGCACCACGTGGGTGATGCCCTGCTCGGCGTCGTCGACCACCACCGCCAGCTGGTAGGGCACGATGCCGTCGGCGCGGTAGACGACGAAATCGCCGACTTCGCGCGCGAGGATCTGCGCCTGCGGTCCCTGCACGCGATCGTGGAAGCGGATCTCCTCGGCCTCGGTGCGCACGCGCAGCGCGCGGCGCGGCTTTCCGTTCAGGCCGTCGCGGCAGGTGCCCGGGTAAATTTGCGCGCCGTCGGCCGCCAGGCCGAGCGACGAGTCCGCGATCTCTCGCCGAGAGCATCCGCACCAATACGTATTTTGGGCGAGTCTTTCGAGGGCGGCGTGATAAAGCAGGCGCCGGCGGCTCTGCCAGGCGATGTCGCCGTCCCACGTCAGCCCGAGGCGGCCGAGCGTGCGCACGATGTCGTCGGCCGCGTCGGGCGCGCAGCGCGCGGTATCGAGGTCTTCCATGCGCACCAGCCAGCGCCCGCCGGCGGCGCGCGCGTCGAGCCAGCTTGCCAGCGCGGCGACGAGCGAGCCGATGTGCAGCGGTCCGGTGGGCGAGGGCGCGAACCGCCCGGTGTACATGGAGGTCTAGAGTACACTGCCCCCTTTTTTCGGAAAGACCGCCGTGGCCACGATCGAGCTGACCAACGAGAACTTCGAGAGCACCGTCAACAACAACCCGATGGTGATCGTGGATTTCTGGGCGCCCTGGTGCGGGCCCTGCCGCGGCTTCGCACCTGTCTACGAGAAGGCCTCCGAGACGCATACCGACGTGGTGTTCGCCAAGGTCAACACCGACGAGCAGCAGGAGCTCGCCGGCGCGTTCGGCATCCGCTCGATCCCGACGCTGATGCTGTTCCGCGACAAGGTAATCCTGTTCCAGCAGGCGGGCGCGCTGCCCGGCAACGCGCTGGAGCAGGTGATCACGCAGGCCAAGGCGCTCGACATGGACAAGGTGCGCGCCGAGCTGAAGAGCCAGGAGTCGGCGAATCAACGAGCTTAGGCCCGCCGCCGAGCGCGGCTACGCCGACCACGGCTGGCTGCGCTCGTTTCACAGCTTCTCCTTCGCGGACTACCAGGACCCGCGCCACATGGGCTTCGGCCCGCTGCGCGTCATCAACGAGGACCGCGTAGCCGCCGGCGCCGGCTTCGGCACGCACGGCCACCGCGACATGGAAATCATCAGCTACGTGCTCGAGGGCGCCCTCGCGCACCAGGATTCCATGGGCAACGGCTCGACCATCGTGCCCGGCGACGTGCAGCGCATGAGCGCCGGGCGCGGCGTGCAGCACAGCGAGTACAACCACGAGAAATCCGGCGCCACGCATTTCCTGCAGATCTGGATCGAGCCGGCCGAGCGCGGCCTGAAGCCCTCCTATGAGCAGAAGCACTTCGACGCGACCGAGAAGCGCGGCCGGCTGCGCCTCATCGCCTCGCCCGACGGCGCCGAGGGCTCGGTGCACATTCACCAGGACGCGCGCGTCTACGCGGGGCTGTTCGACGGCACCGAGAGCGCGACGTTCAGCCTGGGCGAAGGTCGCAGAGCCTACGTCCACGTGGCGCGCGGGCATCTGAGCGTGAATGGCCGCTCGCTCGGCGCGGGCGATGCGCTCAAGACCGACGCGCGCGAGATCGAGCTCTCGGACGGAGCCGGCGCCGAGGTGTTGCTCTTCGACCTGCCGTAACATTAGCGGCGGGATGTCCGGCACCCGCATCGAGAAAGACAGCTTCGGCACCATCGAGGTCCCCGCCGACCGGCTGTGGGGGGCGCAGACCGAGCGCAGCCGGCGCTTCTTCCGCATCTCCAGCGAGCGCATGCCGCTCGCCGTGGTTCACGCGCTCGCCCTGGTCAAGAAGGCTGCCGCCGCGGCGAATGCCGGATTGAAGCTTCTCGAGCAGAACAAGGCCGGGGCCATCCAGCGTGCCGCGGACGAGGTGCTGGCAGGCAAGCACGACGGCGAGTTTCCGCTCTCGGTGTGGCAGACCGGCTCGGGCACGCAGAGCAACATGAACGTCAACGAGGTGCTCGCCAACCGCGCCTCCGAGCTGCTCGGCGGCGAGCGCGGCCAGAAGCGCAAGGTGCACCCCAACGACGACGTCAATCTCGGCCAGTCGTCGAACGACGTCTTTCCCACCGCGATGCACATCGCCGCGACGCGCGCGGTGAATGACGACGTGCTGCCGGCGCTCGCCACGCTCAAGGCCACGCTCGAGAAAAAGCGCGAGGCGTTCGCCGCGGTGATCAAGATCGGCCGCACCCACTTGCAGGACGCGACGCCGCTCTCGCTTGGGCAGGAGTTCTCCGGCTATGTCGACCAGCTCGAGCAGGCCGAGGCCGCTCTGCGCGCAACCCTGCCCGGCCTGACGCGGCTCGCAATCGGCGGAACGGCCGTCGGCACGGGGCTCAACACCCATCCACAGTTCGCCGGCCGGGTGTGCAAGCTGGTCTCGGACGAGACGAAGATCGGCTTCAGCGAGGCGCCGAACAAGTTCGCCGCGCTCGGCGGGCACGAGGCGCTGGTGTTCGCGCACGGCGCGCTGAAGACGCTGGCGGTGGCGCTGTTCAAGATCGGCAACGACGTGCGCCTGCTCGCGTCCGGCCCGCGCTCGGGGTTGGCCGAGCTGCGCATCCCGGAGAACGAGCCTGGCAGCTCGATCATGCCGGGCAAGGTGAACCCGACGCAGGCCGAGGCGCTCACCATGCTCAGCGCGCAGGTCATGGCGAACGACGTCGCGGTGAGCTTCGGTGGCGCCTCGGGCCACCTTGAGCTCAATGTCTACAAGCCGCTCGTGATCAACGCCTTCCTCCAGAGCGCGCGGCTGCTTGCCGACGGCTGCCGCTCGTTCGAGGAGCACTGCGCGCGCGGCATCGAGCCGGACGCGGCGCGCATCCGCGAGCTGCTCGAGCGCTCGCTCATGCTGGTGACCGCGCTCTCGCCGCACATCGGGTACGACCGCGCCGCCGAGATCGCGAAGAAAGCGCACAAAGAAGGCACCACGTTGCGCGAGGCGGCGCTCGCGCTGGGCTACGTCAGCGCCGCGGACTTCGACCGCTGGGTACGGCCGGAGGCGATGATCCGGCCAGGGTCATGAGACGACGCATTTTCCTGCTCGGCGCCGCGGCGCTCGTCTCGGCGAGCGCCTGGTCCGCGGCGGCGCGCTTCGAGCGCGGCGTGCTCTGGCGCGTGACCCGCAGGGGCGCCGCGCCGAGCCATATCTTCGGCACCATCCATGAGCCGGCGCCGCTGCCAGCACCGGCGGCGGCCGCGTTCGATGCCTCGAAGACCCTCCTGGTCGAGTTCCTCCCGGAGGCCTACAGCCGCGAGCGCTTCCTCGAGGCGTCGCTGCTCCCAGAGGGGCGCAGCCTCGAAGCGCTGATCGGGGCCGAGGATTTCGCGCGCGCGGTAGAGCAGCTCACCCCCGCTGGGCTGCCGCGCGAGCTCATCGCGCGGCTCAAGCCCTGGGCCGCCCTCATCAACCTGCGCCGCGGCGCGGCGCCCGACGCGCCGACGCTCGACGCCGAGATCACGGCGCGCGCACGCGCTCGGCGCATGACCGTCTTCCAGATGGAAGGCGTGGAGGAGCAGATCTTCACCTTCGACGAGGCGCCGCTCGAGTCGCAGCTCGCGCTGCTCAGGCACAGCCTCGCGCACCGCGCCGAGCTGGACGAGCTCGCGCGCCACACCCTGGCCGCATACCTCGAGCGCGACCTCGCGCGCATCGCGCGACTGCGCGAGGAGTTCGCCGCGCGCCATCCGGAGGTCGCGGCGCACCAGGCCCTGATGACGCGGCGCATCGTCTACGATCGTAGCGTGGTCATGGCATTCCGCATGCAGCGCGAGCTGCGCCGCGGCGAGGCGTTCGTCGCGCTCGGCGCGCTGCACCTGCACGGCGAAAAGGGCGTGCTCGCGCTGCTCGAGCAGGACGGCTTCCGCAGCGCGCGGGTCTACTGATTGCTGGTCGTCCTGATCTCAGGCCGCGGCAGCAATATGCGCGCGCTCATCGAGGCGGGGTTGCCCGTCGCCGGCGTGATCAGCAGCCGGGCCGACGCCGCGGGGCTCGAGTTCGCGCGCGCGAAGGGCATCGCGACCGCCGTCGTCGAGCGCCGCGCGCACGCCTCGCCGCAGGCCTTCGAGTCGGCGCTGGCGAAGGAGATCGAGCGCCACGCGCCGCGCCTGGTCGCGCTTGCCGGCTTCATGCACGTGCTGACGCCCGGTTTCGTGCAGCGCTACGCGCAGCGCATGCTGAACATCCACCCGTCGCTGCTGCCCGCGTTTCCAGGCCTGCATACCCACGCGCGCGCGCTCGCGGCCGGCGTCAAGCTGCACGGCTGCAGCGTGCACTTCGTCACCGCCGAGCTCGACGCGGGCCCGCTCGTGATTCAGGCGGCGGTGCCGGTGCGGCCCGGCGACGACGCCGAATCGCTCGCGGCGCGCGTGCTGCGCCAGGAGCATGTGATCTACCCGCGCGCGGCGCGCTGGTTCCTCGACGGACGCCTTGTCATCGCCGACGGGGTAGTGAGAGTTAAAGGAAGCGATGCGCAACTGGTTATTTCTGCTGATTAGCGTCGCGGCGTCGGCTCACGCCGAGCCGCCGCCGCGCCTCGAGATCACCTTCGCCATGACACGCAACGACGCGAACCTCGCCGAGGTGAGCGAGCGGCTGGAGTACGCGAACGGAAAGTACGTGCTCACCGAGAACTGGAAGGGGAAGGGCCTTTATGCGCTGCTCGGCAGCGCGCGCCGGGTGAGCCGCGGCACGATTGCGAACGGCGAGCTGCGTCCGCTCGAGTTCTTCGACGAGCGCACCGGGCGCGACACCGCGCGCGCCTGGTTCGACTGGCAGGCGCACATGCTCACCATGCAATACAAGGGCAAGCGCACCCGCGAGAAAATGCCGCCCAACCCGCAGGATCGCCTCTCCTTCCTGTTCGCGCTGAGCCTGCTGCCCGGGCGCGCCGACGGCATCACCTACACCGTGGTGGACGGCAAGGGCATGTCGCGCCACGTGTACAAGGTTATCGGCCGCGAGCGCATCCGCCTGCCCGCCGGCTCGTTCGACGCGGTGAAAGTGGCGCGCTACAGCGAGGACCGCGATACCGCCGAGCTGTGGCTCGCCGCCGAGCGCGCCTACGTGCCGGTGCGCCTGCTGGTGGTCGAGAAGGACGGCACGCGCTACGAGCAGCAGGCGATCCGCATCTCGCCGTGAGGGTCACGCCGGCGCTCGCGCGCCACGCGCAGGCGGTGCTCGACGAAGCGCTCGGTTTCGCCTCGCCGGCGGACCAGGTGCTGTCGCGTTACTTCCGCGCCCATCATTCCCTTGGACGCAACGAGCGCGCGCTGATTGCCGAGGCCTGCTTCGCAGTGCTGCGCCGCAAGCGCTCGCTGGAGGCTGCGGCGGGCTCGGCAGCGGCGTCGGCGCTGCTCGCCGCGGCGCTGCTCAAGCACCTCGGTTTCTCCGGCCGCGCGCTCGCCGGGATATTCGAGCCCGAGCTGCTCGAGCGCATCCGCGCCGCGCGCAGTGAGGGCTTGCCGGACGCGGTGCGCGCCGAGCTGCCCGATTGGCTGTGGCAGCGCCTCTCTGACCAGTACGGCGCGGCAGAAGCGATGCACATCGCCCGCGGGCTGGCGAACCCCGCGCCGCTCGACCTGCGGGTCAACATCGCGCGCGCCGAGCGCGCGATGGTGCTCGAGCGCCTCGCGGCCGACGGCATCGCCGCCGCGCCCACCCCGTATTCGCCTGCCGGCGTGCGGCTCGCCGCGAAGCCCGCGATCAACCAGCACGCCCTCTACCGCGACGGGCTGATCGAGGTGCAGGACGAAGGCAGCCAGCTGCTCGCGTTCGTGCTCGCGCCGCGGCGCGGCGAGATGGTCGCCGATTATTGCGCCGGCGCCGGCGGGAAGACGCTTGCTCTCGCCATGCTGATGCACGGCTCGGGGCGGATCTACGCGATGGACATCTCCACGCGCCGCCTCGCGGCGCTCGCGCCGCGCGCGGCGCGAGCGCGCGTCGACAACATCCACCGCATCGCGCTCTCCGGCGACAACGATGCGCGCGTCAAGCGCCTCGCCGGCAAGCTCGAGCGCGTCCTGGTCGATGCGCCCTGCAGCGGGTTCGGCACGCTGCGACGCAACCCCGACCTCAAGTGGCGCCACGGCGAGCAGGCGCTCGCCGAGCTCGCCGCAAAGCAGGCGCGTATCCTCGAGTCGGCGGCTCGGCTGGTGAAGCCCGGCGGGCGGCTGCTTTATGCGACCTGCAGCATCCTGCGCGAGGAGAACGACGCGGTGGCGGATGCCTTCCTGGCGCACCGGCCCGAGTTCCGGGCCCTGTCCTGCGGCGCGCTGCTCGCCGCCAAGGGCATCGCGCTTGAGCGGCCCGGGGAGCGCCTGCGGCTCTGGCCGCACGTCCACGGCACCGACGGCTTCTTCGCCGCCGCCTTCGAGCGGGCCCGACTGTCGGGCTCCGGCGACTGAAAGTTCTTTTGCACTTAGATACTTACCAGGGGTGGCGGCCTTCGCGTAGAATGGCGCGGCCTCTCAATAACGATCATTAAGGGCATCCAACTGATGATGTTTTCCGGCTGGCTGGACCTACCGTGGTGGGGGGTCGTCCTCGCCGCCTTGGCGCTGACGCATGTGACCATCGCCGCGGTCACGATCTTCCTGCACCGCTGCCAGGCGCACCGCGCGCTCGACCTGCACCCGGTCGTGTCGCACTTCTTCCGCTTCTGGCTATGGCTGACGACCGGCCAGGTCACCAAGGAGTGGGCGGCCATCCACCGCAAGCACCACGCCAAGGTGGAAACCGCAGAAGACCCGCACAGTCCCCAGGTGCATGGGCTCAACCGCGTCCTGTGGGGCGGCGTGCTGCTCTACGTGCGCGAGTCGCGCAACAAGGAGACCCTCGAGCGCTACGGCCACGGCACGCCCGACGACTGGATGGAGCGCAACCTCTATTCCCGGCATTCCTTCGTCGGCGTCTATTTCCTGCTGGTGTTCGACCTGCTCATCTTCGGCATCGTGCCCGGCGCGCTGGTCTGGCTCACGCAGATGGCGTGGATCCCGTTCTGGGCCGCCGGCGTGATCAACGGCGTCGGCCACTTCTTCGGCTACCGCAGCTACGACGTCGCCGACGCGAGCCGCAACATCGTGCCGTGGGGCATCCTGATCGGCGGCGAGGAGCTGCACAACAACCATCACGCCTTCGCCTCGTCGGCCAAGCTCTCGTCGAAGTGGTACGAGTTCGACATCGGTTGGCTCTACATCCGCGTGCTCGCCATGCTCGGCCTCGCCAACGTGAAGAAGCTGGCGCCCAAGCCGCGCTTCGCCGCGCCGCGTGCGGTCGATCTCGACACGCTGCACGCGGTGATCGCCAATCGCTACGACGTGCTGTCGCGCTACGCCAAGTCGCTCAAGCGCACCTACAGCCACGAGCTTGAGCGGCTGCGGCGCTGGTCGCCGGGCGACGCCGAGGTGCTGAGCTCGCTCAGGCGCGGGCTGCTGCGCGGTCAGGCGGTGGCTGGCGCGGAGCGCGCCAAGCTCGCCGAAGCGCTGAAGAAGTCGCGCGCCCTGGAGATCACGCTCGCCATGCGCCACGAGCTGGCCGCGCTGTGGGAGCGCTCTAGCGCGTCCAAGGAGCAGCTGTTGCGCCAGCTGCAGGACTGGTGCCGCAGGGCCGAAGCGAGCGGCGTGGCGCCGCTGGTTGCGTTCTCCGAGCGCCTGCGCTCCTACTCTTACGTCCCGGCCTAGCCTCTAGGTAGGAACAAAAAAGCCCGCTTTCGCGGGCTTTTTTATTTGAGCTTGGCTTCCTTGTAGAGCACGTGCTTGCGTGCCTTGGGGTCGTATTTCTTGATCTCGAGCTTGTCCGGCGTGGTGCGCTTGTTCTTGGTAGTGGTGTAGAAGTGGCCGGTGCCGGCCGAGGATTCGAGCTTGATCTTCTCGCGCATGGCTCAGCCTTTCCTCTTGGCGGCGGCCTTGAACCTCGCCTCGATCTCGGCCAGCACCGCCTCGAGGCCGTGCTTGTCGATGCGGCGCAGGCCGGCGGTAGAAACGCGCAGGCGTACCCAGCGCCTCTGGCTCTCCAGCCAGAAGCGGCGGTAGTGGAGGTTCGGCTCGAAGGTGCGGATCGTCTTGTTGTTGGCGTGCGAAACGAGGTGGCCCTTCATCGGCTTCTTGCCGGTGACTTGGCAGACGCGGGACATTCGACAGCTCCGGAATTCGCGAGAGGCGCGAATTTTACTATAACAATCCGCGCTCTGCGAAGGACATGGCCTGGTTGCCGGCGACGATGAAATGGTCCAGCACCTTGACCTCGACCAGCGCCAGCGCCTCCTTCAGGCTGCGCGTGAGCAGCTCATCGGCGCGGCTCGGCTGCGCCACGCCCGAGGGGTGGTTGTGGGCAAAGATCACCGCGGCGGCGTTGCGCTTCAGCGCCTTCTTGACGATCTCGCGAGGGTAAACGCTCGTCTGGGTCAGCGTTCCCTTGAACAGCTCCTCGTAGCTCATGACCTTGTGCTGGGCATCGAGCCAGATGCAGCCGAACACCTCGTGCTCCTCCTGCCCGAGAACAAACCGCAAGTAGTCGCGCACCGCCCCCGGCGAGGTGAGCGCGCTGCGCTCCTTCAGCTTCTGGTCGAGCGAACGGCGCATGATCTCGAACGCCGCTGCGAATTGCGCGGTCTTTGCGGGCCCGAGCCCTTTGATGCCTCGAAGATCGGCTTCCATCATCCTCGCCACGCCGCCGAATTTCTTGAGAAGGTCGTCGGCGAGCTCCACGGCGCTCTTGTTGCGTAGCCCGGTGCGAAGCAGTATCGCCACCAGCTCGGCGTCGCTCAGCGCGCCCGCTCCTCGCGCGAGGAGCCGCTCGCGCGGCCGCTCCTCGGGCCGCCAGTCCGAAATCGCCATCCGTGGACCTTTCCTCTAGAATCCTCATCCCCTTAACGGCCCTGGCCCTGTTCCGATGACGTTGAAGGGAAAGCGGATTTTGCTCGGCATGACCGGCGGCATCGCGGCCTACAAAGCCGCCGAGCTGACGCGCCTCCTGCTGAAGGCGGGGGCGGACGTGCGGGTCGCCATGACCGAGGCGGCGACGCGCTTCGTCGGCACCGCGACGATGCAGGCGCTGTCGGGGCAGCCGGTGTGGACCGATCTCTGGGATCCGCGCGTCAGCGACTCGATGGGCCACATCGAGCTCTCGCGCGACCGCGACCTGATCCTGGTGGCGCCGGCGTCCGCCGACTTCATGGCCAAGCTGGCGCATGGCTTGGCCGACGACCTGCTTTCGACGCTTTGCATCGCCCGCCGCTGCCCGCTGATGGTCGCGCCGGCGATGAACGTCGAGATGTGGCAGAACCCGGCCACGACGCGCAACGCCGAGGCGCTGCGCGCTGACGGCGTGACGCTCGTCGGCCCCGCATCGGGCGGCCAGGCTTGCGGCGAGCTGGGCATGGGGCGCATGACCGAGCCCGCGGACATCCTCGCCGATGTGCAGTTTTTTTTTCAGCAGAAAGGCGCGCCGGGAAAGCTCGAGGGGCGGCGCGTCCTCGTCACCGCCGGGCCAACCGAGGAGCCGGTTGACCCGGTCCGCGTCCTGACCAACCGCAGCTCGGGAAAGATGGGCTACGCGGTGGCTCGCGCCGCGCGCGAGGCCGGCGCCGAGGTGACGCTGATCAGCGGCCCGGTGTCGCTGCCGACGCCGACAGGCGTGGCGCGCATAGACGTGCGCACGGCGCGCGAGATGTTCGAGGCGGTGAAGAAGGACGCGCGGAGCGTCGACATCTTCTTTGCGGTCGCCGCGGTCGCCGACTACCGTGTCAGGAAGCCGTCGGCGCAGAAGATCAAGAAAGCCAACGGCCACCTCTCGCTCGAGCTGGAGGAGAACCCGGACATCCTAGCTTGGGTGGCCGCCCTGCCGAAGCCGCCGTTCTGCGTCGGCTTCGCCGCGGAGAGCGAGAACCTGGCGCGCAACGCAAAAGCAAAGCTCGCCGCCAAGAAGCTGCCGCTCATTGCCGCCAACCTTGCGCGGGACGCGCTGGGCAAGGACGACAACGCGATCCGGCTCTACGAGGCGCGCGGCGAGCTGGACCTCGGGCGCGGGCCGAAGCTAGAGCTCGCGCGCAAGCTGGTCGCGCACGTCTCCGGAAGGCTCTCGCGCCGCAAATGAGGAAGCTGCAGGTCAAGATCCTCGACGAGAGGATGCGCGCCATGCTGCCGCATTACGCAAGCGCCGGCGCCGCCGGCCTCGATTTGCGGGCATGCCTGGAAAAACCCCTGGTGCTGGAACCCGGCAAGACCCAGCTTGTCTCCAGCGGCATCGCCATCCACGTTGGCGACCCCGGCTACGCGGCGCTGATCCTGCCGCGCTCCGGCCTGGGCGCGAAGAGCGGCATCGTGCTCGGCAACCTGGTCGGCCTGATCGATTCCGACTATCAGGGCCCGCTGATGGTCTCGCTCTGGAACCGCGGCCAGGCGCCCTTCACCGTGCAGCCGCTCGAGCGGGTCGCGCAGCTCGTCATCGTGCCGGTGGTGCAGGTTGAGTTCGAGGTGGTGCCGGAGTTCGCCGCCAGCGCTCGCGGTGCCGATGGCTTCGGCTCTACCGGGAGGAGCTAGGCGAGACAGTCGGCCCAGATAGTGCGGGCCCAGTTCCAGGCGTGGGTCGCCTCGGCCTCACTGGGCGCCGCGGAGACGCCGCCCGCGCCTTTCACGGGTTGCAGGGTGGTCCCGTCCCACTCGTGCACCGAGGAGACGCGGATCGCCGCCTTCTCGGCGACGAAGCTGTAGCAGGTGTTGAGGATCTTCAACGGCCGCGCGCTACGGCCGTTGAGCAGCTCGACGATCGCGGCGGCGGCGATCTTCGCGTGGCTGCTCGCCATGCTCGCCGACTTCGGCATCGCCGGCGCGGACAGCGTCGCATCCCCGAGCACGTGCACGCCCTTGACTGCCTTGGATTCCATCGTGCGCCAGTCGACGTTGCACCAGCGGTTTGCGCTGGTGATCAGGCCCGAGCGCGCGGCGATGTCGCCGGCGCGCTGCGGCGGCACCACGTTGAGAACGTCGCCCTTGATGGTGTCGAAATCCGTGCGCACGCCGCCGGGCTCAACGGCGATGACGTTGCTGTTGCCGCGGTACTCGATGATGCCGGCGTAGAGATCCTTCCATGCCGCCTTGAACAGGGCCGGCTTCGAAGTGAGATCGGGATTGGCGTCGAGCACCAGCACCTTGGAGCGCGGCTTGGCCTGCTTGAAGTACGCCGCCACCAGGCTCGCGCGCTCGTAGGGTCCGGGCGGGCAGCGGTAGGGCGAGGGCGGGACCGAGATGACGTAGACGCCGCCGTCGCGCATCTGCGCGAGTTGGCGACGCAGCGCGACGGTCTGAGGGCCCGCCTTCCATGCGTGCAGCACCACGCCCTCGCGCAGCGCCGGCTCGTAGCCCTCCACCTCGCCGAACAGAAAGTCGACGCCGGGCGAGACGACCAGCCGCTCATAGCCGAGCTCACGGCCTCCCGCCAGCCGCACGCTCTTCTTCGCCGCGTCGATCGCCGTCGCGTCGTCGCGCACCACCTGCACGCCGTGGCGGCGCAGCGCGTCATAGCCCCGGGCGATGTCCTGCATTCCGGCGTAGCCGCCGAGCACCAGGTTCGACATCGGGCAGGAGACGAGCTGCGCCTCGCGCTCGACCAGTACCACGTCGATCGACGGATCCCAAAGCCGGATGTACTTCGCTGCCGTGGCGCCGCCGAAGCCGCCGCCGATGATCACCACCCGTGCCTTCGACGGGCTGGCGCCCGGTCCTGCGCATCCCGCGAGCGATGCGGCGCCGGCCAGCTTGAGGAAGTCCCTGCGTCTCATCCCCTAACTCTCATTTCACTTTTTCTGCGACGCAAACCACGACGCGAGCGCGTCGATCTCCGGATCGGTATAGCCCTTGGCAAGCTGGTGCATCACCGTCGCCGGGCGCTGGCCGTCGCGAAAGGCCCGCATCTGCGCCGCGATCTGCTCGCGCGGCATGCCGGCGAGCGCTGCAACCGGCGCCCCGGGCGCGGCCTTGCCGTCGGTGCCGTGGCAGATCGCGCAGGCCGCGGCGAGGTTGCGTGCGTCCGTATTCTGGGCGGAGGCGGGTGCGGCGCACAGCAGTGCGGCGATGGCGACGGCTCTCATGGGGGTCTCCCCTCGGGGCGGAAAGTAGATCCACCTTCCTGAAAAAGCAAAGGCCGCGGGAAGCGGCCTTTGCTTGTGCGGGAAACTGAAGATCAGGCGACCGGCGCCGGCTCTTCCTCGAACTTCAGCTCGATTTTCTCTTCCTGTCCGATGTCGATCGTGACCTTGCCGCCATGCTGCAGCCGGCCGAACAAGAGCTCGTCGGCGAGCGCGCGGCGGATCGTGTCCTGGATCAGGCGCGCCATCGGCCGCGCGCCCATCAGCGGGTCGAAGCCTTTCTTCGCAAGGTGCTCCTTCAGCGCCGCTGTGAAGCTCGCCTCGACCTTCTTCTCGGCGAGCTGCTCGTCGAGCTGCATCAGGAACTTCTCGACTACCCGCATGATAGTGTTCGTGTCGAGCGAGCCGAACGAGATGATGGCATCGAGCCGGTTGCGGAACTCCGGCGTGAACATGCGCTTGATCGCCTCCATCTCGTCGCCGGCCTTGACCGACGGGGTGAAGCCCATCGCCGACTTGGCGAGGGACTCGGCGCCGGCGTTGGTGGTCATGACGATGCAGACGTTGCGGAAGTCGGCTTTGCGCCCGTTGTTGTCGGTCAGCGTGCCGTGGTCCATCACCTGCAGGAGCACGTTGAAGATGTCAGGGTGGGCTTTCTCGATCTCGTCGAGCAGCAGCACCGAGTAGGGCTTCTTGGTGATCTGCTCGGTGAGCAGGCCCCCCTGCTCGAAGCCGACGTATCCCGGCGGCGCGCCGATCAGGCGGCTCACCGCGTGGCGCTCCATGTACTCCGACATGTCGAAGCGGATGAGCTCGATTCCCATGCAGTATGCGAGCTGGCGCGCCACCTCGGTCTTGCCGACGCCGGTCGGGCCCGAGAACAGGAAGTTGCCGATCGGCTTCTGCGGATTGCCGAGCCCCGAGCGCGCCATCTTGATCGCGGAGGCGAGCGCGTCGATCGCCTTGTCCTGGCCGAAGACCACGGCCTTCAGGTCCCGGTCGAGGTTGGCGAGCGCGCTGCGGTCATCGGACGAGACGCTGCGCGGCGGGATCCTGGCGATCTTGGCGATGATCTCCTCGATCTCCGGCTTGCCGATGATCTTCTTCTGCTTCGCCTTGGGCGCGATGCGCTGCGCGGCGCCGGCCTCGTCGATCACGTCGATCGCCTTGTCGGGCAGGTGGCGGTCGTTGATATAGCGCGCCGAGAGCTCCGCCGCGGTGGTGAGCGCGTTGGCGGTGTACTTGACGCTGTGGTGCGCCTCGAAGCGCGTTTTCAGGCCCTTCAGGATCTCGACGGTCTCGTCGACCGAGGGCTCGACTACGTCGATCTTCTGGAAACGCCGCGACAGCGCGTGGTCCTTCTCGAACACGCCGCGGTACTCGTTGTAGGTGGTGGCGCCGATGCACTTCAGCTGACCGGTCGACAGCACCGGCTTGAGCAGGTTCGAAGCGTCGAGCGTGCCGCCCGAAGCCGCGCCGGCCCCGATCACCGTGTGGATCTCGTCGATGAAGAGGATCGCGTTCGGGTTGTCGACCAGCTGCTTCAGCACTGCCTTCAGGCGCTGCTCGAAGTCCCCCCGGTATTTGGTGCCGGCGAGCAGCGCGCCCATGTCGAGCGCGTAAACCGTGCACTTGGCGAGGAGGTCGGGGACGTTCCCCTCGACGATGCGCCGGGCGAGACCCTCGGCGATCGCCGTCTTGCCGACGCCGGCTTCGCCGACGAGCAACGGATTGTTCTTGCGCCGGCGGCACAGCGTCTGCACCACGCGCTCGAGCTCCTTGTCGCGGCCGATCAGCGGATCGATCTTGCCGGCGAGCGCGAGCGCGTTCAGGTTCTGCGTGTAGTTGTCGAGCGGGCTGTTGGAGGTCTCGGCCTGGCCTTCCTGCTCCGCCTCCTGCTCGCCCTTGCCCTGGTGCGCCTGCGGCGTCTTGGTGATGCCGTGCGAGATGTAGTTGACGACGTCGAGGCGCGCGATGCCCTGCTGCTGCAGGAAGTACACGGCGTGCGAGTCCTTCTCGCCGAAGATCGCCACCAGCACGTTGGCGCCGGTGACCTCCTTCTTGCCCGAGGACTGCACGTGGAGGATGGCACGCTGGATCACGCGCTGGAAGCCGAGGGTGGGCTGCGTATCGACCTCGCGGTCGGCGGCGATGCGCGGCGTCTGCTCGGCGATGTGCTGCGTCAGGTTCTTGCGCAGCTCGTCCATGTTCGCGCCGCAGGCGCGCAGCACCTCGGCCGCGGTCGGGTTGTCGAGCAGCGCGAGCAGCAGGTGCTCGACGGTGATGAACTCGTGGCGTTTCTGTCGGGCCTCGACAAACGCCATGTGCAGGCTGACTTCGAGTTCCTGGGCGATCATTTCGTTACTCTAATCCTGTGGCTCCATTACGCACTGCAGCGGATGCTGATGCTTCCGGGAGTATGCCGCGACCTGCTGCACTTTGGTGGTCGCGACGTCACGCGGGTACACCCCGCACACGCCAATCCCCTCGCGGTGCACCTTCAGCATCACCTGGGTGGCCCGCTCCCGGGTCATGCCGAAGAACTTCTGCAGCACCACCACCACGAACTCCATCGGCGTGTAGTCATCGTTTAGCAGCATGACCTTGAACATGGGCGGCGGCTTGAGCTTCGCCCGCTGCGCCTCGAGTAAGGTGTCGTCCTTTTGCTGCGCCATGCCGCCGCTGACCGCGCCCCGATGCCCCCCGAAAATCTGACAGTTGCCGCGCTAGACCGGTTCCTCGAGGCTATCGTACGCAATGTGGGGGGGCGGTGCAATGCGGCATCCGACACGGACCGGGCGGATTAGTCGCGCTTTTTCACGGCCTTGCACGCGCGCAACAGCTCCGGGCACGGCCCTTGACGAGCCCCGGAGCGACGCGTAAAAGGCGGGCTGTGTTTGGATTCAGGCTGTCTGTTTCGCCATAGCGGGGCGGGGTCGTGGAGTTCCAGGCATAGCTCGGGGTCCTGGGGGCACGACGCAGGCCCGGTAGCTCAAATCAACAGCAATAAGGGGAGAGCGCATGGCAACAGGCACGGTCAAGTGGTTCAACGACGCTAAAGGCTACGGGTTCATCACGCCGGACGACGGCAGCGAGGATCTGTTCGCCCATTTCTCGGCGATCAACATGTCGGGCTTCAAGACCCTCAAAGAAGGCCAGAAGGTCAGCTTCGACGTGGTGCAGGGGCCCAAGGGGAAGCAGGCCTCCAACATCCAGAAGGTCTAGCGCGGGCCGCAAAAACTTGAAAGGCCGCCTCTCAGGTTACACGCGAGGCGGCCTTTTTCATTACATGCGCTCGATCATCGCCTGGCCGAAGCCCGAGCACGACACCTGCTTTGCGCCCTGCATCTGTCGGGCGAAGTCGTAGGTGACGATCTTGTCGCTGATCGCCTTCTCCATCGAGCGGATGATGGCGTCGGCCGCCTCGCTCCAGCCCATGTGGCGCAGCATCATCTCCGCCGAGAGGACCTCGGAGCCAGGATTCACGTAGTCCTTGCCGGCGTACTTGGGGGCGGTGCCGTGCGTCGCCTCGAACATCGCCACCGTGTCGGAGAGGTTGGCGCCCGGCGCGATGCCGATACCGCCGACCTCGGCCGCGAGCGCGTCCGAGATGTAGTCGCCGTTCAGGTTGGTGGTGGCGAGCACGTCGTATTCCGCCGGGCGCAGCAGGATCTGCTGCAGCATCGCGTCGGTGATCACGTCCTTAACCACGATGTCCGGGCCGCCCTTCGGGTTCTTGAAGCTGTGCCATGGGCCGCCGTCGATCGGCTTTGCGCCGAACTCCTTCTGCGCGAGCTTGTAGCCCCAGTCGCGGAAGCCGCCCTCGGTGAATTTCTGGATGTTGCCCTTGTGCACAAGGGTCACTGATTTGCGCTTGTTTTCGATGGCGTACTGATAGGCGCGGCGGATCAGGCGCTCCGAGCCCTCGATCGATATCGGCTTGATGCCGATGGCGGAGGAGCCGGGGAAGCGGATCTTCTTGACCTTCATCTCCTTCTGCAGGAAGTCGATCACCTTCCTCGCCTCGGGCGAGTTGGCGGGCCACTCGATGCCGGCGTAGATGTCCTCGGCGTTCTCGCGGAAGATCACCATGTCGACGTCGTCGGGCTTCTTCAGCGGCGAGGGAACGCCCTTGAACCAGCGCACCGGGCGCAGGCAGACGTAGAGGTCAAGCTCCTGGCGCAGCGCGACGTTGATCGAGCGGATGCCGCCGCCGACCGGGGTGGTGAGCGGCCCCTTGATCGACACCACGTACTCCTTCGACGCGGCGAGCGTCTCGTCGGGCAGCCAGACGTTCTCGCCGTAGATGCGGCAGGACTTCTCGCCGGCGAACATCTCCATCCACACGATCTTCTTCTTGCCGCCGTAGGCTTTCTGCACGGCGGCGTCCACGACCTTCAGCATCACCGGCGTGATGTCGACGCCGGTGCCGTCGCCCTCGATGTAGGGGATGATCGGCTTGTCGGGCACCTCGAGGGAAAAGTCTTTGCGGACGCGGATCTTTTCCCCTCCCGGGGGGAGCTTGATGTGCTGGTAAGCCATGAATTTTTCCTTGTGGGCAACCGCGAGAAGGGGGCGATTATAGCGCCCTTTTGCGTGGCTATGCGTTTGATTCCACGGGGTTTCCTGCTGTTGTCAACCAATGTTCAGATAGCGCGTTAAGGGTAGCGGACTGCGCCTAAAGCGGGTCTTTCACTACCAACCAGAGAGGACGACACAATGAAGCAGCTCGTTGCAGTCCTGGTCGCGGCCATTTTCGCGGGCATGAGCATGGCCGCGGTCGCGCAGGACAAGAAGATGGACAAGAAGGACGGCAAGGCCAAGATGGAAAAGAAGATGGACAAGAAAGACGGCAAGAAGAAGGCCGCCAAGAAGTCCGACAAGATGGACAAGAAGTAACCCGCAGGGAAGAGAATCGAAGGCAGGGCACGTCCCTGCCTTTTTCATTTATGCGCCGGCTCGCGCTCTTCTTCGCTCTCGCCGTAACCTCCGCCGCCGCCCAGCCGCCGGTGGTGCAGCTCAACGCCGGCATGCACCTCATCCGCGCCGAGGTCGCCGCCGACGATGGCACGCGCATGACCGGCCTCATGCACCGCGTCTCGATGCCGGCCAACGCGGGCATGCTGTTCGTGTTCGACGAGCTCGCGATGCACTGCATGTGGATGAAGAACACGCTGATTCCGCTTTCGGTCGCCTTCATCGACGAGGCGGGCGCGATCATCAACGTCGAGGACATGAAGCCGCAGACCGAGGACTCGCACTGCGCCAAGCGCCCCGCGCGCTACGCGCTGGAGATGAACCGGGGCTGGTTCGCCAGCCGGGGGATCAAGCCGGGGAGCCGCATCGGCGGCATCCCCGGGATCAAGTAGCGGGGGGCTGGCCCTAGAAGGTCACGCCGCCGTGGCTCTGCGCCACCATGAAGTACAGCATCGGGATCGACAGCATGGTGTTGATGCGCGAGGCCATGCCCGCGGTCTTCGCCGCCGCCGCCTTTTCCTCGGGGCTCACCTGCACGATGCCGAGCACCTTCTTCTGGTTCGGCCAGATCAGGAACCAGACGTTGAACCACATGATCGTGCCGAGCCACGCGCCGATGCCGATCGAGGTGAAGGGCTTCTTCAGCATCAGCGCGTCGCCGAGGTAGCCGTTCATCAGCGCGAGCAGCAGGCCGAGGATGATGGTGGCCATCGCCGCCCAGCGGAACCAGAAGAGGGCCGCGGGCGCGATCACCTTGGTGATCGCCGGCTTCTCCGCGTCCGGGATCTTCGGCATCGACGGCGTCTGCACGAAGTTGAAGTACCAGAGCAGGCCGATCCACATCACGCCGCTGGTCACGTGCAGCCAGCGCATCGCGAACAGCCACCAGCCGTGCTCGCCGAGCGCGACCTTGCCGCCGAGGCCGGCGAGGATGATCAGCACGACGATGAGCAGCACCACGCCGGCGGTGATCGTCTTGCCCAGGGATTGGAAGAAGGCACCCATAGTTTTCTCCTTTTGTTTATGGGTTCACGAGCGAAAAAAGTCTAGCACCTTTCGGGCTATGCTGGCCGCCGTGCCAAGGCTTGCCGCCAACGTGTCGATGCTCTTTCCCGAACTCGATTTCCTCGAGCGCTTCGCCGCGGCACGCGCGGCCGGCTTCCGCTACGTCGAGTACCAGTTCCCGTACGCCTGGAGCGCCGACGAGGTGGCGAGGCGTGCGCGCGACGCGGGCGTCGAGGTGGTGCTGCACAACCTGCCCGCCGGCGACATGGCGCGCGGCGAGCGGGGCATCGCCTGCCTGCCCGGACGCCAGGCCGAGTTCCGCGACGCGGTCGAGCGCGGTATCGCCTACGCCAAGGCCGCCGGCTGTCCGCGCATGAACTGCCTCGCCGGCATCGCGCCAGCCGACCCCGAGCACGCTGAGGTGTTCATCCAGAACCTGCGCTACGCGGCGCGTCGATTCGCCGAAGTGGGGCTAGCGCTGCTGATCGAGCCGATCAGCACGCGCGCCGTGCCGGGCTTCTTCCTCACGCGCAGCGCGCAGGCGATCGACGTGCTCAACGCCGTCGGCGAAGGCAGCGCGCGGCTGCAGTACGACGCCTACCACATGCAGATCATGGAAGGCGATCTCGCCGTCACGCTCGAGCGGCTGCGCGCTCGCATCGGCCACGTGCAGATCGCCGACGTGCCCGGAAGGCACGAGCCGGGCTCGGGCGAGATCAACTTCGGCTTCCTGCTCGCGCATCTCGACGCCATCGGGTATTCGGGCTGGGTGGGTTGCGAATACAATCCCGTGGGTGACACGCTCGAGGGATTGAAGTGGGCGCGGCCTTACCTGTCGTAAAGGCGCTGCGCGAGTTCCTGCCGGGCCGCGCGATCCTCCACGAGGAAGAAGACACCCGCCCCTACGAGTGCGACGGGCTCACCGCCTACCGCCAGCTGCCGATGGTCGTGGCGCTGCCCGAGACCGAGGAGCAGGTGCGCCGCGTGCTCGAGCTCTGCTCCGCGATGAAGGTGCCGGTGGTGCCGCGCGGCGCGGGCACCGGGCTCTCCGGCGGCGCGCTGCCCAGCGGCGAGGGCGTGCTGCTCTCGATGGCCAAGTTCATGCGGATCCTGCGTCTCGATCCGCGCGCGCGCCTCGCGGTGGTGCAGCCCGGGGTGCGCAACGCCGCGATCTCCGAGGCGGCGGCGCCGCACGGCCTGTACTACGCGCCCGACCCTTCGAGCCAGATCGCCTGCACCATCGGCGGCAACGTGGCCGAGAACTCGGGCGGCGTGCATTGCCTGAAATACGGCCTGACGGTGCACAACGTGATGCGCGTACGCGGTTTCACCATTGACGGAGAGCCCCTCGAGCTGGGAAGCGAAGCGGCCGATGCGCCGGGCTATGACCTGCTCGCGCTCGCGGTCGGCTCGGAAGGGATGCTCGCGGTGATCACCGAGGTGACCGTGAAGCTGCTGCCCATGCCGCAATGCGCGCGCGTCATCATGGCTTCGTTCGACGACGTCGAGAAAGCCGGGCAGGCGGTGGCCGCGGTGATCGCCGCCGGCATCATCCCCGCGGGCCTCGAGATGATGGACCGGCCCGCCACGGCCGCGGTCGAGCAGTTCGTGGCCGCGGGCTACGACCTCGAGGCGGCGGCGATCCTGCTGTGCGAAGCCGATGGCACAAGCGAAGAGGTGGAAGACGAGATCGCGCGCATGCAGGCGGTGCTGGCCGCGGCCGGCGCCGTCCGCATGGCGGTGTCGCGCGACGAGGCCGAGCGGCTGCGCTTCTGGTCGGGGCGGAAGGCGGCGTTCCCCGCGGTCGGCCGCATCTCGCCGGACTACTACTGCATGGATGGCACCATTCCACGCAAGCGCCTGGGCGAGGTGCTCACCTTCATTGCCGAGATGGAGAAGAAGTACGGCCTGCGCTGCCCGAACGTGTTCCATGCCGGCGACGGCAACCTGCACCCGCTGATCCTGTTCGATGCAAACGACGCCGACCAGCTGCATCGCACCGAGCTTTTCGCCGGCGAGGTGCTGGAGAAGTGCGTCGCGGTCGGCGGCACCATCACCGGCGAGCACGGCGTCGGTGTCGAGAAGATCAACCAGATGTGCGTGCAGTTCGGGCCGCAGGAGCTCGAGCTGTTCGAGGCGGTGAAGCGCGCCTTCGACCCGCGCGGCCTGCTCAACCCCGGCAAGGCGGTGCCGACGCTCGCGCGATGCGCCGAGTACGGCCGCACGCGCGTGCACGGCGGCAGGCTGCCGCACCCAGAGCTGCCGCGGTTTTGAGCCTTTCGCAATTCCAGGACCGGATCCGCGACGCTGCCGCCCGCAAATCGCCGTTAAGACTGCGCGGCGGCGGCAGCAAGGATTTCTACGGCAACGCTTCGCGCGGCGAAGTGCTCGACACGCGCGACTACGTCGGCATCGTCGAATACGAGCCGAGCGAGCTGGTGCTCACCGCGAGATGCGGAACGCCGCTCTCCGAAATCGAGCGGCTATTGGATGGCAGCGGCCAGTGCCTGCCGTTCGAGCCGCCGCACTTCGGCGCCGCGACCTTCGGTGGCTGCGTTGCCGCCGGGCTCTCCGGGCCGCGACGCGCGGCCGCCGGCGCGCTGCGCGACTTCGTGCTGGGCGTGAAGCTCGTCGACGGGCGCGGCCGCGCGCTCGATTTCGGCGGCCGCGTGATGAAGAACGTCGCCGGCTACGACGTCTCGCGCCTCGTCGCGGGCTCGCTCGGCACCCTGGGGCTGATCGCCGAGGCGTCGCTCAAGGTGCTGCCCAGGCCGCGATACGAGCAAACGCGCAGGCTCGAGCTCGCGCTGCCGCAGGCGCTCGAGGCGATGAACCGCTGGGCGGGCGAGCCGCTGCCGCTCTCCGCCACGGCCTGGCACGGCGGCGTCCTGCATGCGCGTCTCTCCGGATCGGAAGCCGCGGTGCGCGCAGCGCTGCCGCGCATCGGCGGCGAGAGCGCGGAGGGCTCGCTGTGGGCGCAGCTGCGCGAGCACACGCACCCGTTTTTCGCGCCGCGCGGCCCGCTCTGGCGCATCGCGCTGCCCTCGACCGCGGCGCCGCTCGAGCTCGCGGGCGAGCAGCTCGTAGAATGGAATGGCGCGCTGCGCTGGCTGAAGTGCACTGCATCGGCAACCTCGGTTCGCGCGGCCGCGCGACAGGCCGGCGGCCATGCCACCCTGTTTCGCGCCGAGGAGAAGAGCGCGGGCGCCTTCCCGCCGCTCGAGCCGGTGCAGCTTCGCCTGCACCGCGCGCTGAAGGACGCCTTCGACCCCGCCGGGATCATGAACCCCGGCCGGATGTACGCGGAGTTCTAGCCCGGTGCGAGCTTCTTCTGCTGCTCGGCGACGCCCGCATGCGCTTGGGGCGCAAGGCGGCTGTGGGGATAGCGCGCGAGCAGGCGCGCGTAGAGCTGCAGGGCGAGCGCCGGTTCTCCGGCCTGGCCGGCCTTGCCCGCGGCGTCCAGCAATAGCTGCTCGTCCGGCGCCGGCAGCGGAGCTTGCTGCGTCACGGGCGGCGGCACGAGCGGACGCGCTTGCGCGATGAAGCTCTCGAAGCGCGCAGCGCCTTCCTTGCGCCGCTCGGTCCAGCGCGCCCGCCACCGCGCGAAGCTGTACACGATGCCGGCGAGCGCGCCGATGACGATGACCCAGGCCAGCATTTTCATGCGAAAAGTATAGCCAGCCGTGCAGACCGAGCTCGCCGACTTCATCCGTGACACTGCCGAAGGCCGAGAAGCCGAGGCAATCCTGCGCAAGTGCGTGCATTGCGGCTTCTGCACTGCGACCTGCCCGACCTACCAGGTGCTGGGCGACGACCTCGACAGCCCGCGCGGGC